>LNFM01011258.1_pt1 | contig 12236 bp, 7 predicted proteins | sample 596031 | NCBI WGS metagenome assembly LNFM01 (sample SAMN04254537, study PRJNA301005) | activated carbon metagenome | isolation source: dual media filters at the Ann Arbor, Michigan drinking water treatment plant | place: USA: Ann Arbor | reverse complement strand
GGACTTGCAGAGTCAAAGACGCCGTTTGACGGGAACGGATCCCGAGACTGATTGCCGTTTGCCGGATTGAATGTCGCCGCCTGGTTGATCGTATCGATTGCGACTTCACGGCCTGACGGCGTCAGCGAAACGTGCTGACCATTGACCCAGACGCCAATTGCGTCATTGAAATTTGCGTAGACGTACTCGTTGTACTCTTCCGATCCCAGAACAAATTGAAGCGTAACCTTGTTGCTCGTTGGAACAAAATCAACAGTCAGAAAGGCTGCATCGAACGATGTGATGCCACCACCAATCTGTGTGAATTCCGCATCCGTCCCCGTTCCCGGAGCGTCGTTGGACGTGTTTGTAGCCGTGTTGCTGCCAATAACAGAGGTCGTCGTTCCGCTGGAGAAGATGACGCCGCTGTCAAAAGCAAGCCACTCAGACGGGTATCCCGTCGCGCTTGTGAAAGTGCCAGCCTGACTATTCGCGCCTGTGTATGTGGCGCTGATAACGGAGACGCCAGAACCTGCTATGTTGTTTGCAAGAGTAGTTGCGGTAACGGAGGTTCCATCAACGTTGGTGATTGCAATGGGTGCCAACAAGTGACCCCAGTTCACTGCGGAGATAGACTGAACCTCGATAAGTCCGCTTTGAACTTCCAGAGACCAATCGCCACCAAGATCAGTTGCGCCGGTCGCGTTGCTGGACGCCGCAACATCGGTGCCTGTTGCCTGGGCAAGGGCTTCAATAAATGCTGCACCGCGCTCACCCGAGGCCACATCGCAACCATAGAGAAGAATGTCACCATTCTCCGTCAGCGCTTGGCCAATGAGCGCAAGTTCATCAGCATAATCTGTGGCTGTAGAAGCTTCGCTGACCGCTGCGTCACCCAGATAGAGGAGACCCGAAGCACCATGACTGACAATATGGATCGCCGAAACGTCAGACCGCGTCGACATCACGGCCGCGATCTGCTCTATGCCATCCTTGTCCTTATCTAGAAAGACAACCTCGGCTCCGGACGGGATAGCGGAAGCAATGATGTCCGAATCGCGCACCGAGGAATCAATGAAGACGATGACATGCGATGATTCTTCGTATGTTGAAGACGTCGGCGCCGCCGCAATCACATCCAAGTCGTGGCTGGTATCTCGGACCTGCTCCGCATCGGTCGGCTGCGCGTCGGACTGCGTGGACGTCGGCGCCTGAGTATCGCCAGCCACCTGATTTGCTGTAGTTGCAACCGCGCCGTCAAAGACCATGCGGGGCTCAAGCAAGCGGTAGCGCGGCGTGAGGAGCGCCGACGTCTTAATCCATGCGCTTCTCGAGGGGGCGTTGGCTCCGCTTGCCAATGCACCGCGACTGCGAATCTGAAGGAGCTTTAATCGCTTCCTGAGGCTCCGCCGCGTGATGCTGGCCCTGATCCTGCGGGCTTTTCGGGACGTCCAAATGAACCGGAAGGTCCGCTTGGCCAACCCTAATCCCATGTTCGACAGGATCCGCAACGCCTGCGCGCGCGCACTATCGGCGAATTCGCGGGTGCGGCTGTCCTTGGATAGCCGATCCTCGACAACACGCTTCGAGCTCGAGCTCAACAGCTCCGAGCGGTGCTTTTTTACACATACATCTACAGCGGGCGTTGGCCCAACGCTAGATGAGGGGTTCGCAGTCATGGCGCCCTACAAATCCGATACAGGTAATCACCCAATAATTGGATGAATTGCTCTACATCGAAACAAAGCCGGATTAATATTTGGACAATGCGCACCCGACAAATGTCTTAAATCGGGATTATTGGCGATTTTTCATACTTTTTTTCAAAATCCATTCTGGCACCCGCGTTGCAATGTCGTTTACGCTTTGGCAACCAACGGCGCACGCGATGATCGGCCTTATTATCTCTCTTACTGTCGGCGGCTTTTCGCTCTATCCGCGACCTCTTTTGCCAGAGCCGCGAATAGAGGCAATCATCCAGCGAGGTGCAATTTTTGAACTCATCGTAAAATGTGAAACCGGAACAGCAATTATCAGCTTTGCGCCGACGGATGGAATGTATTGCTCCCCGAGCTTCAAGTGCAGCCGTGACCGGGCAGAAACAATTGCAGCATCGTGCGGAGTAACGTCGTCTCTAAAATGATTGGTGGCCAGGGCGAAACCCCCAAAATCTGGCCTGTCCATACTAGCCGAACCGATAGCCTGTTAGAGCCCTCAAGGCGACACCGCTGATTGGGGCTCTAAATGTGGCGTCTTCAAAAACCTAAGTGCACACAGCCTCGGCGCACCTGGATGTCACCGTGAGTTGCAGCAGGTCAGCAATCTAAAAAAGATTAGTCGGCTCTGGAATATCATGCGGCATGCAGGACGGCATGGGCGCCAGAGCTGACCCCACGACGAGATCCGCCCGACTGCCTATTATTAAGCGCCAGCCTCTCTGACGACAACGCTCAAGATGTGACGCCATGTTCGAGCGAGAAGACTTTCTCGGCGCCCATTAATTAAGACCGTACCGCGGATCGAAAGCTCGGGCATATCGACATCTTTCGTATCAACGGCCATCTGAACCAGATACTGCGCCGTGTTTGGGACAAGCCGAGACTTTTCATCCTTGCTTGAACCGATGGCGCCTGAATAGAGAGACGATACGTCCGGTATATCCAGGTATTTTGTACTCCCAACAGAGATCGTGCTGACCCGAACGGGTGCTGCGGATCTCTGTGGCGACTCCGGAATAAATAGACCCTGATCTCCCGCCTCCACACGCCAAAGATCCGATTCGGAAATGTAGCCTTTTGCCAGCTGATGCTCAGGCTCTCCGATGAGAGCAATCAACTCCCGGCTACCAATCCATCGGTTGGGATGGACCTCAGGATTAAATTCTACAAGCCTTCCACTTATGGGTGAGCGCACAACAAGCTCCGCACGCTCAACTTCAAGACCTCGAATCTCTGATTCAAGCGCTGAAATTTGGTTCTCGATAACGAGCGAATCTTCTTTGTCCGCCCCCACCACACCACGACGTGCAAAGCGAACCCTGGCAAGTCGCAGTCTCGTTTTTGCCAAGGCAAGCTGTTGTTCAATGTCAGGGGAGCGCAGCGTTACAATCGGATCACCCTTGAGGACGGCGTCGCCTGCTTTGCGATGCACCGACACGATTTCTGCACTTCGCTTCGCAAAGAGGGGTTGTACAGATGCCATCTCGATCACCGATGGTACCGATACCCGTGCCGACCACGGAAATACGAAGAGCAGCATCAGAGCAAGGACGGTGACAGCCGTCACTAATGTCCGGCGCGTCCGAAATATGCGTTGCCTCATCGCCCACCATGTTTTGACTTCGCCCCAGATTGGGCGCGCGACAAAAAATATGATTTCTACGAGAAACAGAATCACACCCAGCGCTTTGAAGAAAAAGTGATAGACCATCAGCGCGATGCCGGTGAACAAAATCACGCGATAGATCCACGTCAGCCAAGCATACCCGATCAGAAAGCGAACCCGACCCGAAGAGAGGTTCTCCGGACAGGGAGCGTCCGGAGCAAACAACATCTCACGAAGCTTCCAAGTCCCAAGCTCGAAGGAGCGATCCTGGAGGTTGTCTATGCCGGTCATATCCGACAACAAGTGATAGCCATCAAAGCGCATCAATGGGTTCAAGTTGATAAGGAGGCTTGAAACCAGAGACACCGCACACAGGGTGAATGCCAGACCCTTCGCAGGCCCATCTGGCAGAAAGGCCCACATGAGAAGAGCAACCGCCGCGATGGATGCCTCCACGCGAATACCAGCAAAATGAATCCGAAATCGCTTACTTCTGTCCGTCAGTCGCCAGGAGTCCGTCACGTCAGTATAGAGCAGCGGTATCATGACCATAAACGCCACGCCCATCGTCGGGACCCGGCAGCCGTAGCGCACGGCCGTGTAAGCATGACCAAGCTCATGAGCTGCTTTGATGCCGGCGAGGGCAATAGCCAGCAGAAGAGCCCCTTCTAGAGTGAACAGCTCTGGAATGGTTGATATGAATTGATCCCATTGGCGCATCGTGAAGTAAAGACCAGCCAGCCCTGCAACCGTGATGATCGCTGCGACCGTCTTAGAGGCAAACCAATTGGCAATCGGAAGCGTGTCGACCAAGAACTTTTGTGGGCGAACAAGTGGAACCCGGAAAAACAAATAGTTATGGATCAGCCAGGACGATAACTTTTTTTTTGCACCTGTCTTCTCTTTGTCGAACCTCCGCCAGCCACCGCTGGCGCGCTCGATCACGAGCTTGTTCTGGTGGATAAAATCTATGAATTTTTGAAGATCCGTACGATCCACGTCGCTTGTCGGCGCCAGACGTTGCATCAGATCGTCGGCGGAAATGCCAGGGCTCCAAGCAGATAGGATATGGTAGGATGTCTGGTCTATTTGGATGAAGCGATTTTGAATGGGATCATGGATGATCCACGTCGGCTCGCCCGCCGGAGAACTCGCACCCCGCGTCAGCCTTAGCTCGGGCCGCAACTCAGGCAGCAACTTTGCTTCCGGCTGCATGTCAAATGCCTAGGTATTGGCGAACCGCTGCAAGAGGCCTGCGCAGCAAATACAGAAGCAGAGGTGCCTTTTCGCTGTAAACTTCAGCCGTGCCGCGAACGCCTAGCCGAAGACTTTTTTCCGATAGGTCTGACGGTTCCGCAACAAGGCGGAAAGCCAAAATCTGATTGTCTCTGACGCGGGCCTTGTAGTCAGAGCGCACGAGCGTAGCTTCAACAGGACGCAGTGGATCGAAGTCCAGAAACACTTTGACACGTGCTCCGGGCTTCAAAACAATTGCATCGGTTACCGGCAGATCTATGTTGAATTGGTAAGACTGCGGATTAACAATTTCCATCAGTTTTTCGCCCGCAGCTACCGGGCGGCCAATCATGTCCCGCTTGTCGGCAAAAAATGCGACACCCTCTTTCTGCGCACGCACGACCGTCCGTTGCAGCATGTCAAAGGCATAGTCGCGTTCCGCTAACTTCAGTTCCAGCTCCGATTGTGCAATGGCAAGCTCATGCCGCCCCTTCATGTCTACGAACGCGAGTTGGGCTGCCTTCTTCTGCTGCGATTCCGCAACCACGACCTCGCGCTTGGAAATCTCGTAGCGGTTTTTCCAAACCGTGTCAGAGATCCTGACCAACGGCTGACCGACTTCGACGGCGGTATTGGGGTCGACATCAACGCTCTCAACAACTCCATCCACTCCCGCCGTCACGATAGCAGCGCCTTTGGGTGCCACTTCCACTGGTGCAAGCGCTGACATCGAGACTGGAAATAGCGATGCGACCGCCACGACGGACGCGGCTACCATCTGATTGCGGCGGTTCGCCAGGAATCGAACCGGGTTCGGCCAATCCTTTGGTCCTAACGCCAACCACGCAAATGCCGCTGCTCCGGCCAGATGTTCTGCTATCGCTATATCTGGGCCCGACCATGGGTCCATTCTTGACAGAACCATCCCACCGAGGACTTTGCCTTGAAGATCCAGGAACGGGACCCACAGCAAACTCGACAGGGGGTAGTTTTGATTGAGGTAGACGGACGCGCTTCCCGGACTGCTGACATCGACTTCACGGTGGGCTGCCAAGCCGTACTTAGAATCTATGTCGGTCAGTAGATTCTGCATTTCGACAATCAACGGCGCAGAGTCGTCGACGAAAGTCAGAGCTGAAACAGCTTGGATCTTTACTGCCCCGGACGTGAGGCGCTTGACGACGAAGACTTGTTGAGCACGTGTGAAGAGCCGGAACTCGTTAGCAATGAAGTAGGTCAATTCTTGGTATGTGCGGACTTGACGAAGTTGCCCCTCGAGCTTGAGGAGCGACGATGCAGCATCGTTCAGTCGGGAACTCGTCCCGCTCGCACTCCCTTGAGGAGTTACCTTCTGGGAAACAGTTGCTCCGAGCTTAGCAGCGGCCCCACTCTTGTCGGCCGGCTTTTGCTTTCCATCATTCATTGTGATGCCTCCGGACTCTGGAGGTTGGCCGTGCCGCTCATCCCTGCGAGGACATCAGACACCGGGCCCGAGAAGACCGCTATGATCTTGACGGTCTGACTAACCGGATCAACAGCTGCTCCCACGCGCAAGATCTGCGCATCGTACTCCCGTCCTGTCTCATCGATCTTGTATTTGAATGCATCTCCTGGCTGGACATGTCTCAGATAGAAAGATGGAACAATCAAATCGATCTCAAAATCCGCTTCATTGACCAGAGTTATGAACGGCCGGCCGTCGACGGGAAATTCGTACTCGTTGATGGACAGATCAACAACGCGGCCATCGTAAGGAGCAGTGATTTTGCATTGCTTGGCGCGCGATCGCAGCGAGTTTGCTTCAGCCGCTGCCTTGTCGGCCCTGGCACGCGAGACTTCAACGTCGAAACGGCCAATCGCTCGTTTTTGATCCAGATAGAGATTGCTATCCAAGACCATCTGCATCTCGCGCATGGTTGCGTCGGCCGCTGCAAGCTCAGCTTCAAGCCGCTCACAATCAAACTCTATGAGAACATCCCCTTTCTTGAAGGATTGCGCCTCGCGGACCAGAAGCCGTCTCACTCTAACGGGCAAATCTGAGGCGATGGATGATTGATTCAAGGCCCGAACCATCCCTCGAATTGGCGCGGACGTCTGGGCCGCTGCGCCGATGGGCAGAACAGCCGCCAACAAGGCAATCGTGCTCACCCAAAGGAGGATTGCCTGCCTCCTCCAAGCGTCACCACACGCTGTGAAGCTGGCTACCATTCTATTATCCCCTCCGGCTCATCGATGGTCAGATGGCCGTTACCGATTTCATTCAAGCCTTCTGGAGACGTCAGTTCACGTCCGCCTGAGCCGTTCTGGCTCTACCTGACGAGTGATCCCCGCGCTCGATCCACATCGACCTCAGACTGGCAGCAACGTCTTGCACGGACATGGACTGCGTAAACTCAATCGGGACCGGATCAGTGCCAATGGACGCATAGATATTCGCAAATGCATTCTGTAGGCTTGCATATGCGATATCTCGGCGGGTCTCAGCCACCAGAGCGTTCATTTCTTCTCTTAGGAGCGTCTGCTCGCTGACCCGTGCAGCTTGGGCCTCATCCTTCAAGAGATCGACGAGCTTCCTTTGAACACTCAAGTAGTCATTGGCCGTCTCAATTTCCTTGCGAAACTGAAGGAAGCGTATCCGACTGACGTGAACTTGCGTGATGATCGCCATCGCAACGGCAAGCGACCGCTCATCTAGAAGTGCCTCTTGCGCCTCCACAACCGCGCGCTTGCGTGGGTACTGGAACACCCTCATTGCGTTCCAGCTCGCCTTCGCACTCCATGATAACCAGTTCGAATTGAACAGGAACTCGTTGCTGTCGTAGTTCGTCCCGGCAAAAACTTGGAAGCCAGGCAAAAGTTCCAACAATGCAGCATCTAGTTCTGCCTGATTGATGCGCTTTTGGTACCAGACTTCCCGTAACTCGGGACGATTGGTCAGCGACTGATAGATCAGGCTTTGGACATTTAAATCCGGAGCAAGGTCGCGCGCAGAACGAACCGGATTGGCAAGCTTAAAGTTGGTACCGGGCGGAATGTTCATGAGCGACGCCAGCTGCGTCCGCGACACGACGAGGTCACGTTCAATTTCCTCAATCGTGCGCTTAATCTCGATCAGCTCGCGAGCGTAGGTAACGGCGGTGATAGGGGAAGTCTGCCGATCCGCGGAGATCTCATCGCTGTCCCGGCGAACTCTATCGATGCGCCGTTCAAGGGTCCGAAGCTTAGTCAAAAGGCGATCCGAACTCACGGCGCGCCAGTAAGCCGTCCGAACGTCTTCGACAATGCGGTGCGCCACCTTTCGGCGCATTTCCTCAGCGATCAGGTACTTGTCAGATGCCTGCTTGGCCCGAATGTACGACAGACCAAAATCCAAGACATTCCAACCGAAGGTAACATCGTTCGTCCAGTTCCTCTTTTCCGACGATGTCGAGTTCACCAGGCTTTCCGGTCCAGCCACGTCACCTGGGAGAACTTGAACACTCGAAGAGGCATTGAACTTGTTCCGCTCTGCGAACCCCGTATTGGCGACGACGTTGGGCAGCAGGTCAAACCGCGCAAGCTGCGCCTCCTCAACCCTCAATGAGGCCTCAACGACTTCAACGCGGTGATCCAGATTGTACTTTAGAGCCCGCGCCATCGCCTCATAGAGATCGATTGGCCCAGAAATCGGTTCCTGACCGACATCGATTCGCTGAACCGCGTCCGACGCAAGAGTCGAGATTTCAGAGGGTTGCAACGGCTCAGGCGACAACGCGCAACCCGTTAGGCTGCAAAGCAACCCAGACAAAATTGCAAAGTTGTAGAGCCCATTGGCCCGCATCTGTGGCACCGGTAAGCGACTGCTTCTCTGTTGATAAACACACAGACGCTACACAGTGGGACTTGTGACAGTAAGGCCAATGCAAGCCTTAAGTTGATTCGGGGGAGAACGTAACGTGCCGACCCCGGATTATCTCGCGCAGTATGATTTCAACAACACGACGGCGAGACAGCCTGATAGCCACCCCATGGACTTGAACATCCAAACGTAAACGAAATGTAAATTCATGTGTCCCGGATGGGCTATACGCTAGCGGTGATGCTGGCAGGTTACCCCTTTGTCCCAGCTTCCCATGTTCCCAGCTTTTAGGTCCTTGCATCTTGGCAGAGGCAGGCCGACGCCGCCGCGGCAAGGACCTTGGAAGGACTGACGCCCTCATTGGCGCGCCGTCACGCCCGGTGTCAGGTGCCACCCCCTATTCTTCCGGCGTCGATCCATTTGTGAGGGGGATTAGCTTGAGGGCGCTTGCGTAAGCCTGAAACCAGCTTCAGCCACCATCCTATCGAGGTTTGGTCATTGGAGTGGATCGTGACTGCAACCAAAAAGCTGCCCGTCTATAGTGAGACCGAAGACCTCGTTGGATACGTGTCAGTCAACGACCATGAGGACGACGTCTTGCTCTTGGACGTTCGAGGTAATGAAATTGGCGTAGCGAGATCGGTCGAGGCGGGTCGCCGTCAATTGCTGAGCACTGGCTTCAATGACAGACACTATTTCACAAAATCTCCACGCAGGATGTAAGTAAAGTTCATCATGCTCGCGGGCTAGTTCGTTGACAGCATGGCCTTCAAGCTCCCTCAGCGCGGGCTAGATATGTGGGTCATCCTGAATTCAAGCGGCTACAGCCGTCTTGGCTTGAGGGTCTGACACAGCTGATCCCGCGAAGCGATAAATTGAACTTAGAGCGCACTCATCCCGGGGCGTTGCAGCGACCTTTGCCGGGCATGTTTGCTCGTCAGCCGACCGTGTTTCCAACGCAGATACTTTACTTGATCCGATCCCAATCAGCGCTCTCGCCACTCATCTCAGCTCATATAGATGATTGGAACGCTTGGGGAACGAAACGAAATACCAACGGAGCATCCGTATGATGCAGGGATCGGAAAGAGGATTGTGACATGGCGTTCGAAGTCATCAAAGAAAATGTTCCCTGTGACTATTGCTGCGAGGTCAATCTGGTGACGACCACACACGGACACCGCGAATGGGAAGAACCTTGCGACTACGCATGCGCCCATTGCGGCGCAGATATGGGGACACGTCGCGCGGTCGGCGTAAGCACCCAGAAAGCTCTCAAATGCCAAACGAAGCAAATCGATCATCTGAGCGTCGCTTAGCGCAAGAGATACGTGAAACGTTGGACAGCCCTTTTTCTCGGCTCCGAATTGTCCCCCAGCATATTTGTATTTTGAGAGACAATGCTAAAATGCCCGAGGTGCCGACTTAACACTTCGCGAGATTTAGGTGCCAATTGAGCGCCGAAGGATCGAATGCCGCGCTGCTCCGTGTCGCGAGCATGAGAAATGACATGACACATCTGAGTGCATCTTGAATCCTCACACAGGGCTATTGAAGCCTGTCAATACAGGCGCTTCATACAGCTAACCAGCTCAGGGGCCGTAAGGGCACGCCTCAACAGCGTAGCTGGGCACGGGAGCAAGTCAGATTTTTTGCTGCCCGCCGCAGCTTGAGTTCCGAGCGGCGAAAGCGCGGCGGGCAGCCCCGATAGGTCCGAACCCCTATCCATGTGGGAGTTTCGACTGATATCCCGCCCGTCAGGCACTCGCGTGGGAGCGTCGAGAGCACGACGGGCGGGACCCCAAGTGGACCGAACGTCAATCCGCGTGGGAGCACGGATAGACGAGCGATCAATTTCGCGCAGCAGATTTGCGCGCCACAGTGCGCACGGCTGCCTTAGTGTTCTCAGTGCGCTGCCGCGTCACTGGAACTAGGAACATTTTGCAAAGGAGGGGGCATGCCGATATCGGCGACGATCCGTTGGCCTAATGCCGGCGTGACGAACACAGTCACGTAGGATCGAATAGATGCACCCTACATGCCGGGCCTTAATTCATGGTTACAGAATTTAGTCTGGTTTGCCCAAATTTCTTTGCATCGAGCGAAAGCTTAGATTAGCGCTTGTTTATTGAATGCTTCGACTGCTCCGGCCGTCGAGAGATCGTCCGCAACTCGGTGGATAATCCGAAGTGCTGGTTGGTCGCTTAGCAGCCAAATGTGCAGTAAGTCGCCCCGTAGACCCTGCTGTCGGCACAGGCATTGAACATCTTGTAGCCGACTAGACCAGCAGTCCGCGCAACCGTGCGCTGTGAGACAGTCGCACTTCCGGTCGTGCGCTCACTTGCGAGATAATCTCAGCTGCAGCAAAAGAACCCAATTTTGCCGCTTGTTCGAGAGACCGGCCTCGGCATAGCCCAAATAGGAGGCCTGCGATGTACATGTCGCCAGCACCCGTTGCATCGACGACCTTTGGAACAGCTTCAGCTGATACGATAGTCGCCTTACCACTGGCTATGACGACGCTGCCCCTCGACCCCCGGGTCAACACACAATGCCTCGTTTCTTTTGCAACCAGCGCCGCTGCATCTTCAAAACTCTGGGTCTGATAAAGACTTAAAATCTCGGCCTCATTGGCAATAAGCAGATCAAGACCTGACTTCATGATTTGCCGAAAGATAGATCTATTGCGGGCGACGCAATTCGGATCCGATAAGGCCAGTGCTGTCATGCGACCGACACTGCCCGCAAAAGCGAGTGCCTTCTTTGCTGTCGCACGGGAAGACGGGACATCAAAGAGATGCCCTTCTACAAATAGACATTTCGCATTCTTCAATGTTTGAGGACTCACCAGATCCACGCCCAAATCGGTGTGGACCCCGAGATAAGTCAGCATGGTGCGCTGACCGTCTGGCGTAATCAGAATGAGAGATCGAGCCGTCTGCCCGTCTGGTTGACCGTCAACACGAACATGGGTCTCAACACCGGAGCCCTTCAGATCGTGGCGAAATATCCGGCCAAGTGGGTCGTCTAGTACCTTTCCGACAAAAGCCGAGCGCCCACCAAAGGACGCAACCCCCACGGCGACGTTCGACCCCGACCCACCAGCAATCTCCAGTCGCCGTGGAAACTGAGATGCAATCTGAGATAATTCATCGGCGGAAGAGACAATTCGCAAGGTGCCTTTAACAAGGCCCATTCGCGACAGCAACGCATCATCGCACCGACACATAATGTCGACGATGGCGTTGCCGATGCTGACAACGTCCAACTCCGAAGAAGCCATGTCTGCCGCCTCGAGCCTCTGATTTCTTAGAAGCGTATAGTGAGACTGACTTGCCTGTGGCTTACCGGACGTCTCCCGGCCTCGCCTACCATGCTTCCTGGCCTTCTATTTTTCGAAAGCCGGCGGATGGTCTGTTAACCTTTCGTAATCTTTTTCCGCTAGAATCGCGGCCGCTAGCCCCTGAGTTGTCGACTCGCCGCTCATGATGAGCGGGATACCACTGGGCCGCATTCCCCACCCAACCAAGTCGTTTCCCGCTCCCATGATGAGTGGCTAGCGCAAAATTCAGGTGTTGAATGTCAAACTCTCTGAAGCTCAGAGCAATCGCGATCGTAATTGCCTTGGGTCTATTCGGCGTTGCCCTCAATGCATCCAAAATCTATGACGAGTGGCAACGCATCGGGGAGGCTCAGTCGGTTTCGACAGCGTCACACGCCTTGGCCAAACTGAGTGACGCAAGCATTCGGCTCTCTGCGGAACGGAGCTTCACGCAGCTCACCCTCGCACTTGATGCGCCAGTCACACCGGAATTTCGAAAAAGAATCGAGGCCCAGCGCAACCTCGTTGATGCCGATT
>LNFM01026012.1_pt1 | contig 12237 bp, 11 predicted proteins | sample 596031 | NCBI WGS metagenome assembly LNFM01 (sample SAMN04254537, study PRJNA301005) | activated carbon metagenome | isolation source: dual media filters at the Ann Arbor, Michigan drinking water treatment plant | place: USA: Ann Arbor | reverse complement strand
TGGAGCGAGCACGAGGCGGCGCTGATGCAGCTCGCCGACGATCTCTTCGAGAACTCGGTCGCCTCCGACGCGACCTGGGCCACCCTGTCGAAGACCTATTCGACGGAGCAGCTCATGGACGCCGTCTTCACGGTGGGCCAGTACAATCTCGTCTCCTGGGCGCTCAACAGCTTCGGCGTCCCGCTCGACGACTTCCTGCCGGGCGCCCAGAAGAAGTAGAATCCGGGGCCTTCAGCGCTTCGCGACCTCGACGTTCCAGAAGGCGATCGTCGAGGGCGGCCGGATCCAGCCCTTCGTGCGGCCGCTGACGGCCGAGGCGCCGTACCACTCGCCGAGCGGATAGTGCGTCCCGACCTGCAGGGCGCGCTCCTGGATCTCCTCGGCGATGGCCTTGCGCTTTGCCGCATCCGGCTCCAGCGCAAACGCCTGACGCATAGCTTCGATTCGTTCATCGCACGACCAGCCGGCGGAGGCCTTGTCGCAGGCCGAGTTGAGGAACAGCGAGGTGATCGGGTTCGCGACGTCGATGACGCCCGTGCTCGACAGGGTGACGTTCCAGCCGCGATCCTCCGGCGGCTCCTTGCGCATGACGCGCGCCAGGTGCGTCTGCCAGTCGGCCGGCCGCATGTCGACCTTGAAGCCGATCCGCTCGAGCTGCGCCTTGGCGACGGGGCCGAGATTGGCCAGCGAGGCGAGGTCGGTCACCTGCAGCAGCACGATCGGCCGTCCGTCGTAGCCCGCCTCCTTGAGCAGCGCCTTGGCCTTCTCGACATTGCCCTCCAGCAGGCCCTGCGTGCCCTTGTCCGAGGCGAGCGGCGTGCCGCAGCCATAGTAGGTCTTGCACAAGCGCCAGAACTTCGAGTCGCCGACCGCAGCGTCCAGGAAGCCCTTCTGGTCGATTGCGTAACCAAGGGCGAGGCGCATCCGGGGATCGTTGAAGGGCGGATGGAGCCAGTTCGGTCGCAGGGCATACTGGCTGGCGTAGGCGCCGCGCTGCACCTCGATGCCGCGCTGCTTCTCGACCAGCGGCAGCAGATCGTGCGCCACCGACTCGAGCGCATCGACTTCGCCGTTCAGCAGCGCGTTCACCGCCGTCTGTGGATCGGCGATCGACATCCATTCGACCCGATCGACCTTGGCCACCTTGCCGCCCGCGAAATTGGCCGGCGGCTCCGTGCGCGGCACGTAGTTGGGGTTCTTCACGTACACGACCCGGTCGCCGGGGCGCCATTCGTCGGCCTTGAACATGAAAGGGCCGGAGCCGGTCGGATCCTTGATCTGCTGGGTGGCCGGCGCTTCGGCCACACGCTTGGGCATCATGAAGGGCACGATTCCGGCTGGCTTGGCGAGCGAATCGATCACGAGTCCGTAGGGACGGGCCAATTCCAGGCGGATCGTCCTGGCGTCGGGCGCGGAGAGGTCCTTGACGTTGGCCATGAGCTTGAGACCGACCGGGTCGCGGCTGCCCCAGCGCCTGAGCGAGGCGACGCAATCCTCGGCCGTGACCGGCGCGCCGTCGTGCCACTTCAACCCGTCGCGCAGGGTGAAGCTGTAGATCAGCCCCGCCGGATCGACGGTCCAGTTCCCAACCATCTGCGGCTGCGGCTTGAGATCGCCGTCGAGCCCGAACAGCGTGTCGTAGACGAGATAGCCGTGCGTGCGGCTGATCTGCGCCGACGCCCAGATCGGATCGAGGATCTTGAGGTCGGAGTGCATGACGATCTTGAGGCTCGACTGCGCGGCGGCCGGCATCGCGAGCGCGAGACCGGCGACGGCGCCCAGCAGGGTCTTGAAGTCCATGGTGCCTCCCTAGACTTGTTCGTTGATCAGCCCGTTGATCGTCTGCAGCGCCTGGGCCCGGAACTGGCCGAGGATCATGCCCTTCCAGTCGTCGGCATCGACGAAGAAGGCGTCGCGCACCGCCCGCCTGATGTCTTTCACCAAAGGAGCGGGCGCGTCGGCATGGCCCGCCAGCCAGGCCTCGCCGCGCAGCGCGTGACGCACGACCGGATTGGGCACCGTGCCGTACTCCAGCGTCGTCGGCGTGATCGCGGCGCCGGGACATTCCTCCGGCGCGCAGCCCGTGATGTACCCGATCGTGCGCGGCGAGACCGATTCGGACGCCGTGGTGACGATCAGGTCGCGCGTTTCGTGGTTTCCTCGGAATGGCGACCGAAGATCTTCTCGCCGTGGCCATAGGGGCCGAGGCCGGTATGGACGTCGATCCAGGCGATGTGCCGCTTGTTCGATCCGTGAGTGCGCAGGATCGAGCGGATCGTGCCGTTGCTCCAGGCCGGCTCCGTGCCGCTATAGAAGAGGCCGTCTGCATGCTTCGCCTGGCCGCTCGACACGCCGGGATCGCGCTGTCCCGCGAGGCGCGCCATCGCGGCGGTCAGGCGCTCCTCGTTGTCGGTGGAGGGCGGCCAGGTCTTCGGCACCAGCAGGTCGTGGATCTGCTCGTACACCGGGTTGTCGGGATAGGGTTGGGAGAAGTCTCCGAAGTTCCGATTGAGGTCGATATTGTCCTCATTCGTTCGCTTCAGGTGCGAGAAGCCGTACGGATTAACTGCATGGATCAGCAGCAGCGCGATCCCGCGATCCGTGGCCCGCCTTGCCAACTCGTCGTTCAGCAGCGCGAGCTGGCAGGCCGAGCCAGCGAAGCCTTCCGGACCATGCGTCCCGGAACTCACGATGAACAGCTTGCTCGCACCGGCGGGCCCCAGCAGCGCCGTATCGGTGGCGATTTCCTCGCCCGCCGCGCCCTTCGACCGATGGATATGATTGTGCACGCTGGCGCCGGCTTTGGCGGAGGCGTCGAGGAAGCGCTGGCGCGCTTCGTCGTAGTCGGCGGAAAAGAAAGAAGCGGTCATCTGACCTTTTCGTCGATGTAATCCAGGGTGCGGAAGGCGCTGCCGATCACCGGCAGGAACCAGGGCTTGCCGGAGTAGAGGGGAATGGGCGGCAGCGCCGTTCCGGCGAAGGGCACCTTGCCACGCAGGCGTCCGGCAATTGACTGACCCATCGCGTTGCCGAGGAACGGCATCATCGACACGCCCGAGCCGTTGCAGCCCAGGACGAAGTGCAGCCCGTCGAGTTCGCCGGCATGCGGCAGCGCGTCGTAGGTGAAGGCGACGTTGCCCTGCCAGGTGTGGGTGACCTTGGTGTGGCTGAGCTGCGGAAACCGCTCGACGAGCGCCTGGTGCAGGAGTTGGGCGCGCAGTTCGCCGGGGATCTCGGTGAAGCGGGCGCGGCCGCCGAAGATCACGCGCTTCCCGTCGGGCGAGATCCGGTAATAGTGCAGCACGCGACGTGTCTCGGAGAAGGTGCGGCCCTTGGGGCAGAGTTCGCGGATCAGGTCCGCAGGCAACTCCTCGGTCGCAATGATATGGCTGGCGATCGGCACCAGCCGCCTCTGCAGCCGGGGCGTCACGCCGGACGTGTAGCCGTTGGTCGCGACGACGACGTGGCGCGCCCGGACCTCGCCCATGCTGGTGCTGACCCGCCAGCCCTCGCCGTCGCGGGCCAGGCCGGTGGCGCGGCAATGGCCCGCCAGCGTTACCGAATTGCGCCGGCGGACCGCCGCCAGCAGGCCGCCATAGAACAGGGCGGGATGCAGCTTGCCCGCCGTCTCGAAGACCATGCCGCCATGATAGAAGTCGCTGCCGATCTCCTCGCGCTGCTCCTCGCGGGTGATCAGGCGGCAGTCGGTGGCGCCGCCGTCGCGCAGCTTGGCGAAGCGCGTGCGCAGGCCTTCATAGTGCGACGCCGCGCAGGCGCCGAGGAAGCGGCCGCGCTGCTCGAGCTGGCAGTCGATCCCTTCCTGCTCGACCAGGTCGATCAGGGCGCGATAGGCGTCGATTGCCCAGCCCACCACGTCGCGCACCAGTTCGGGCGAATAGTCGAGCGTGCGGCCGGTGAAGCTCTTGCCGATCGACAGGCCGGCGCTCAGGGCGCCGCCGCTGCGCGTCGAGGCGCCGGCGCCGAATTCGTCGGCTTCCAGCACGACGCTCTGCACGCCGCCATCGGCCAGCGCGCGAGCCGTGGCGAGGCCGGCATAGCCGCCGCCCACGACCACGACGTCGGTGCGGCCGGGCAGCGAAGGCGCGGTGATGGCTTGCGGCCGGAATGCCTCCCACCAGTAGGGTTCGTCCCTGAAGTCGCTGGAGAAGATCGACTGGTTAATCGCAGGCATGAAAGGACTCACACGCAAAAACGTTGACAGGATGGAGTAAAAGCTTGAGCCGCGAGACGGTCAAAGTCATTGTCCGACGAGGTTAAGTCGTCGAGGTTATGATGATCACGTCGCGTCAGCTCGAAGCCTTTCGCGCCATCATGGCGCACGGCACGGTGACCGCCGCCGCGGAGCGGCTGGGCGTCTCGCAGCCCGCGGTGAGCAAGATCCTGGCGGGGCTGGAGCACGAGATCGGCTATCCGCTGTTCACCCGCATCAAGCGCCGGCTGGCGCCGACCAGCGAGGCCCGGCTTCTCGAGCAGGAGGTGGCCCGGCTGTATCACAGCCTGGAGCGCGTGACGGAGGTCGCGCGCGAGATCCGCGAGCGCCAGATCGGCGACCTGCTGATCTATTCGACGCCGGCGCTGGGGCGCAGCGTCCTGCCGGACGTCATGGCCACCTTCATGAAGCGCCACACCAAGGCGCACATCGTCTTCCAGGTCCGCAGCTCGACCTACATCAACCAGAAGATGATCGACCAGCAGATCGACCTCGGCTTCTCGATGATGCCGTTCGAGCATCCCGCCATGGTCACGGAGGAGCTGAGCCGCGCGGCGGCGGTCTGCGTGCTGCCGGGCGGCCATCGGCTGGCGCGGCGCAAGGTGATCCGCCCCGCCGACCTGCGCGGCGAACGCTTCCTGTCCTTCCCGCTCGACGGCCGCATGCGCCATCTGATCGACGCGGCCTTCGAGCAGGAGAGGATCGAGCGACAGCTGCAGATCGACGTCTACTCCTCGGCCGATGCCTGTGCCCTCGCCGCTCGCGGTCTTGGCGTTTCCATCGTCGAGCCCTTCACCGCCCGCGACTATCTCGGCGCCGGCATCGCCGTCGTGCCGTTCGAGCCCCGGATCCGCTATCTCTTCCGTGCGATGCGACCGCGCCATCGCAAGCCCTCGCGGCTGGCCGACGCGTTCCTCGACGCCGTGAAGGCCCATATGAAGGCCAAGGGCTGGTAGGGCCGAGCGACGCTCGGCCCCGCACCGAATACTAAGCCGGGTCATGGGCCACGAAGAATTCGAGGCCGATCAGCCGTTCCAGCAGCATGACCACCACCAGCGTCACCACGACGGTCGCGGTCGAGATCGCCGCCAGCACCGGCGAGGCATTCTCCTGGATGAACGCATAGATCTGGACCGGCAGGGTCGTGACCTGCGGACCGGTGAGGAACATCGTGATCGTCACCTCGTCGAACGAGATGATGAACGAGAAGAGCAGCGCGGTGACGAGGCCGGAGCGGGCCAGCGGAAGGGCGATGCCGAGCGCGATGCGGCGTTCGTCGGCGCCCAGCAGCGACGCGGCCTCGACGATCTCGCCATCGATCCGCTGCAGGGCGACGACGATCGGCCGCCACGCGAAGGGCAGGGTGCAGACGATATGGGCGATGACGATGCCGGTCGCCGTGCCGAGATAACCCGCCATTGCGAGCACGTTCACCAGCGCCACGCCCAGCGCGGCATGCGGAAAGAAGAGCGGCGACATGACGGCCAGCTCGAAGGCGGGCAGCCAGCGCGGCCGCAGACGGTGACAGGCATAGGCGCCGGCGAAGGCGATGGCGGTGACCAGCACGGACACCACGGCCGCGATCCCGAGGCTGGTGACGAAGGCCTCGATCCAGCGTGGATCGGTGGCGGCCTCGGCATACCAGCGCAGGCTGAGCTCGCCCGGCGGGAACCGGAGGTAGCCGGCGGCGGCGAACGACGTGGCGCCGATCACCACGATGGGCAGGGGCAGGAACAGCAGCAGCGCGAACGACGCGGCGCGGCCCAGTCTCACGACCGGGGCGTTCATCGGTCGGCCTTCGGCACCAGGGCCGCCTCGACCGCGCGCAGGAGGGCGAGGCCCAGTCCGCTCAGCAGCAGCAGGCAGATCGCCCAGGCCGAAGCCTTGCTCATGTTGAAGTTGTAGACGACCTCCTGATAGATCTGCGTGCCGGCCATCTTCTGGCGGATGCCGCCCAGCAGGATCGGCGTCACGATGGCGCCCATCGAGGTGAGGAAGGTGATGCCGAGGCCGGTGAAGACGCCGGGCAGCGAGAGCGGCAGCACGACCCGACGCCAGGTCTCGAAGCCACCGGCCCCCAGCGATTCGCTCGCTTCCTCCAGGCGGTTGTCGATCTGCAGCAGGACCGAGAGCGTGGCGATCACCGAGAACGGCATCAGCACGTGCGTGAGGCCGATCACCACGCCGAGATCGTTGAAGATCAGCGGCAGCGGCGACTGGATGACGCCCGCCCATTTGAGCGTCTCGTTGAGGAAGCCCTTGGGGCCCAGGATCACCAGCCAGCCATAGGTGCGCACGACGAGGCTGACGAGCCACGGGACCAGCACGATCACCAGCAGCAGGTTGCGCCAGCGCGGCAGGCGCCACAGCAGCCACGCGATCGGATAGGCCAGCACCGCCGCGGCGACCGCCACGATGGCGGCGATCGACACGGTGCGCAGGAAGACGTCGTGATAGTCGGGCCGGTCGAGGATCTGCCGGAAGTAGATCAGCGAGAAGCCGTCCTTGCCCCAGAAGGCATGGAAGAGGAGCAGCACCACAGAGCCCAGGAACAGCGCGAGCACCAGCAGGGCTGGCAGCAGCAGCCAGCCGAGGCCTCGCGGGGCGGAGGTGGCGCCGCGCATCTCAGGCGCCGGCCGCGAAGCCCGGCGGGAACTCGGCCGAAGCGCCGGTCTCCGCGTCGAACGCCTGGGCGAGCTTGATGAGGTGTCCCTCGCCATACCACGGCGCCACGAAGTGAATGCCGATGGGCAGGCCCGCCGTGGAGCGGCCGAACGGGATCGAGATCGCGGGATGCCCGGTCATGTTGAACGGGATCGTGTAGGTGTACCAGGCAGAGCGCAGGTCGCCGAGCGGCTTGCCGTCGACCACCAGCGGCTCGAACTGGTTCTGGGTTGCGGGCGGCGCCGGCGTGGCGACGGTCGGCGTGAGCAGCAGGTCGCAGTCGGCGAACAGGCGCTGCACGGACTTGAAGGCGGTGGTGCGGTCGACCAGCGCGCGGCGCAGCGCCACCACGTCGATGGCATTGCCTTCGTCCAGTGTCCTGGCGAAGGACGGATCGAGCTCGCCGCGGCGGTTCTTCAGGATGTCGGCGAAGCGCTCGATCTGGTTGGCGCGCAGGATGATGCGCGCCACGTCGAGCTTCCAGTCGATCTCGCGGCCGTCCATCTCCTTGATCGTGGCGCCCTGCTTGTCGAGGAAGGCCAGCGCGGCATTGAGGCGGGCCTCGGTGTCGGGGTCGAGATAGCCGCCGGTCATGCGGCGGATGACGGTGATGCGCTTGCCGGCGATCGGATGCCCGCCAGCCTTGTCGGGCCAGGCGAAGGGCTCACGGCCGATAGCCAGCGTCCACGGATCGTTGGGATGGCTGCCCGACATCGAGGATGGCGCGCCATGACGCCGAGATAGGTGAGCTGGCCGAACTGGTCGGGCGGCACCTCATGCGGCACGCGGCCCAGCGTCGCCTTCAGCCCGTAGACTCCGCAGCAGGCGGCGGGAATGCGGCCCGAGCCCGCCCCGTCGGTCGACATGGCGATGGGACCGAGTCCCAGGGCCACCGCGACGGCGGCGCCGCCGCTCGAACCGCCGCTGGTATGCTCACGGTTCCACGGATTGCGCGTGATGCCGTGCAGCGGGCTGTCGGTGAGCACCTTGTGGCCGAACTCCGGCGTCGTGGTCTTGGCGAACAGGACGGCATCGGCGGCGCGCCACTGGGCGATCGCCTCGGCGTCGATCGACGGCACGTTGTCCTTCATCGTGACGGAGGCGAAGGCGGTGCGCAGGCCCTTGGTGAGAATGAGATCCTTGGCCGAGACCGGCACGGCGGCCAGCGCACCGACGGACCCACCGGCCTTGCGCCGCGCGTCGAGCGCGTCGGCGGCGGCGCGTGCGCCGTCCGCATCGAGCGTCGCGATCGGGTTGAAAGGCTCGGCCTTGCGGGTGCGTTCGAGCAGGCCCTCGACGATGTCGCGCGCGGCAACCTTGCCGGAGGTGAAGGCTTCCACGTGGTCTGCGACGGTGCGGCCGGCGAAATCCTGAGCGGGCATGATCGTTCTTTCAGGTTGAGGCGAAGAGCGTGAATGTGTCGGACGGTACGAAGAGACGCGCCGTCTTTCCTTCGGCGAGTTCCGCCACGTGCGGCGTGTCGGCCATCGCCAGCGCCGTGAGCGGCCCCAGCGGCGTGTCGAGAACGGCCTTCACCGTAGGCCCGAGACGATGCAGCGCCGTGACGCGGGCTTCGATCGACAGCGCGTCCGCTTGTGCTCCTCCCAGCCGCACCGACTCAGGGCGGCAGGCGAGCTGGCAGGCGTGGCCGGCCGATGCGGTACCGACGACGGACGCGCGGGGGACGGAGATCGCCCGTCCGGCGACGGAGACCGAGACCGACAGGGCGTCGACCGTCTCGATCCGGCCGTCCATCATGTTGATGTCGCCGACGAAGCGCGCGACGAAGGGTGAGGCGGGGCGGCGGTAGATCTCGCCGGGCGTGCCGACCTGCTGCACGTGCCCGCCGTCCATCACGACGATCGTGTCGGAGAGCATCGTCGCCTCCTCCTGGTCGTGCGTGACGAACACGAAGGTCGTGGCGAGCTGGCGCTGGATCGACTTGAGTTCCACCTGCAACTGGCGGCGAAGCTGAAGATCGAGCGCGCTCAGCGGCTCGTCGAGCAGCAGGATGGCGGGCTCCAGCGCCAGCGACCGCGCCAGCGCCACGCGCTGCTTCTGGCCGCCCGAGAGCTGGCCGATGCGCCGCCGCTCGAAGCCGGCCAGGCCCACCAGTCCCAGGAAACGCGCGACGCGGCTGGCAATCTCGGTCGCCGCGGTGCCGCGGATCCGCATCCCGTAGGCCACGTTCTCGAAAACGTCGAGATGCGGGAACAGCGCCAGGTTCTGGAACACCATGCCGAGCGGCCGGCGCCGCGGCGGCACGCCCTGCATGGGCGCGCCGTCGATGGCGATGCTGCCGCGGCTGGGGTCGAGAAAGCCCGCGATCAGGCGCAGCAGGGTGGTCTTGCCGCAGCCGGAGGGGCCGAGCAGGGTGACGAAGCTGCCGCCCTCGATCGAGAGATCCACCCCGTCCAGCACCGTCGCGGAGCCGTACTCCTTGCCGACCCCGGTGATCGAGATCGATCCTCGGCTCACTGCTTGACGCCGGACATGAGCTTCTCGGCGCGGTCGACCCGTGCCTCGTTGTGCTCGACGACGATGCGCCAGTCGGGTGAGTAGAGCGACTTCACGATCTGCTCGTAGGGCTGCCCCAGCGTCTTCTGCAGGTCCTCGGGCAGCTTGACCTTGGAGTTCATGGGCAGCCAGCCATCGAGCAGGGCGGCACGCAGCTGCGGCTCGGCGCCGGCGATGTAGTTCATCCAGACCAGCGACTTGTCCTGGTTCTTGCCGCCCTTGGGGATCACCACGACGTAGGGCAGCATCAGCGCGCCCTCTTTGGGGATCACGATGCCGACATTCTTGGCGCCCTGGCGACGCAGGGCCCAGACACGCGAGGCGTAGAAGGGTACGGCCGCCACCTCGCCGCGCGTCAGCAGCGTGTTCATGTGCGCCAGCGACGTGTAGGTCGTCAGCACGTTCGGCACGATCTTCTCGAGCAGCTTGAAGCCCGGATCGATGTCCTTCTCGCTGCCGCCCATCGCCTTGGCCATGATCACCGCGTCGTAGGGCGCGAGATAGACCGGCCGGGTCAGCGACAGCTTGCCCTTCCACTTCGGGTCGGCCAGCCCCTGCCAGGAGGCGAAGTCTTCCGCCTTGGCGAGGTCGCTGTTGTAGGCGATCCCGTAGTAGGTGAAGTAGACCGGCAGCCCGACGTGGCGGCCTGCCTTGTCCCTGGTCAGGTACTTGGGATCGACGTCGGCGATCCCCGGGAGCTGCTTGTCGTCGAAGCTCTCGATCAGGCCCGCGTTGGACAGCGCGATCGCCTCGAAATAGGTGACCAGCGCCAGATTGTACTGGCCGGCCGCCGCCGGGGAGCGAAGCGCGCCGGCCGGGTTCGGCACCTCGACCATCTTGAGGGTGGAGCCGTTGCCCGGGTTGAACTGCTTGATGAAGGCCTCGCGCCAGGTGTTGGCGCCGCCGCCGCCCCACACCGCCATGGTGAGTTCCTGGGCCGAAGCACTACCCGCGCCGCTGGCCGCGCCCGCACAGGCCAGGACCGCGCCGCACATCAACGCCTTCAATCGGTTCATCATCGCTGGCCCCCGCCGTTGTTGCTTCGCACCGACGTTAAACGCCTGCTGCAGGGGTCGAGAAATTCATTCGTCCCGCCTGGTCATTCCAGGAGGTTATGAGAGGGTGGCGATGTGTGTGCTCGGCTCGGCCCCGACAGGATCCTGCCCTTCGTGGGCGCCTGGTACCGCACGCGTGATTGTCGGGACCGGGTGAGGGCCTAGCCTTTCATGCTCCTCGCCCCCGCTAGGGGGGAGGCTGGGTGAGGGGGCGACGCACCCCCTGTAACCCCCTCACCTAACCTCTCCCCCGATCGGGGGAGAGGAACATGAGACTTACTTCATCGTGATCGGCGAGAAGTCCTGGAACCAGTTCTGGGCCTGCACGAAGCCCGTGACCTTGGTCGACAGGGCGCGCGGCGCCACGTCGTGGGTCACGAACAGGAACAGCGCGTCGTCGACGATCTTCTCGTGGACCTTCTTCAGCGCCTCGTCCTGCGCCTTCTGGTCGAAGGTCGTGCGCGCCTTCTCCAGCAGCGCGTCCATGCCCGGGTCCTGGTAGAAGCCCCAGTTGGTGCCGTTGGGCGCCACCAGCTTCGAATCGAGATGACGGATGAAGGCGGTGAACGGATCCTGGATGAAGTAGCTGAAGTTCAGCGCGCTGGCGCCCTTGGCCAGGTCCGACTTCGCGCCGGCCCGCCACAGGTTGATCAGCGTGTTCCACTCGGCGACCTCGAACTCGATCTTGATGCCGACATCGGCCAGGTTCTGCTGGATGTACTCGTTCATCGGCAGCGGCAGCATCTGGCCCGAGCCCGAGCTCGAGATCAGCACCTTGGCCGTCACCGGCTTGGCCTTGCTGAAGCCCGCCTCGGCCAGCAGCTTCTTCGCCGCTTCCGGATCGAACTTCACGTCGAAGCTCGGGTTGCCGAACCACTGGCTGCCCGGTGTGAGGAAGCCCTTGGCCGGGATCATCATGCCCTTCAGCAGCACCTTCAGCCCCTCGCGGTCGACGGCGAGGTTGGCGGCCTTGCGCACGCGGATGTCCTTCCACGGCGAGCCGTCGGCGAAGGAGAGGTGCCAGGTCCAGTTGTGCGGATAGGCGTTGCTGATGAGCTTGAAGCCGGCCTTCTCCAGGCTGGGGATCGCGTCGGGCGACGGCGCCTCGATCCAGTCGACCTGGCCCGAGCGCAGCGCCGCCGTGCGGGTCGCGGGCTCGGGAATCGGCAGCAGCACCATCTTGTCGAGCTTCGGCACGCGGGCCTTGTCCCAATAGTCCTTGTTCGGCGACAGCTCGGCGCGGGTCTGCGGCTGGAAGGCCGTGAGCTTCCACGGGCCGGTGCCCGACGGCGTCTGCGCGAACTTGTTCCAGTCCTTGCCGACCTTCTCCCACTGCGCCGGGCTCGACATCATCACCCAGGAGATCTGGTAGGGCAGGAAGGCGTCGGGCGTCTTGGTCCGGATCTCGACCGTCCTGTCGTCGATCACCTTGTAGGAGGCGACGGCGGGAATGCGTGAGCGGCCCTGCGCGGCCTGCTTGGGGTCGAACTGCGGGGACTTGTCGTTCAGGATCTTCTCGAGGTTCCACACGACGGCGTCGGCCTTGAAGTCGCTGCCGTCATGGAACTTCACGCCGTCCCGCAGGGTGAAGGTCCAGCGCGTCGGATCGGCCTCGTCGACCTTCCACGAAGTGGCGAGGCCGGGCACCAGCACCGAGGCCTTGTCGGCGGAGGACAGGTCCCAATTGATCAGCCCGTCATAGAGCGTGTAGCCCATGAACCGCATGCCTTCGCCGCCCTGGTCGGTCTGGCCGGTGGTGAGCGGAATGTC
>LNFM01014012.1_pt1 | contig 12237 bp, 9 predicted proteins | sample 596031 | NCBI WGS metagenome assembly LNFM01 (sample SAMN04254537, study PRJNA301005) | activated carbon metagenome | isolation source: dual media filters at the Ann Arbor, Michigan drinking water treatment plant | place: USA: Ann Arbor | reverse complement strand
GCGAGATCGGCAGCAGCACGATGCCGCACAAGGTCAACCCGATCGACTTCGAGAACGCCGAGGGCAACTTCGGCCTGGCCAACGCGATGCTGGCCCACCTCAGCCAGAAGCTGCCCATCAGCCGCTGGCAACGCGACCTCACCGACAGCACGGTGCTGCGCAACATGGGCGTGGCGCTGGGCTATGCGCTGCTGGGCTGGGACAGCCTGGCGCGCGGCCTGGACAAGCTCGAACTGAACGAGGCGGCGCTGGCCGCCGACCTCGACGCAGCCTGGGAGGTGCTGGCCGAGCCCATCCAGACGGTGATGCGCCGCCACGGTCTGCCCAACCCCTACGAGCGGCTGAAGGAACTCACGCGCGGCAAGGCCATCACGCGCGAGGCCATCGCCGCCTTCATCGACACCCTGGAGCTGCCGGCCGATGAGCGCGCGCGGCTGAAGGCCCTGACGCCGGGCAACTACACGGGCCTGGCCGAGAGCCTGGCCCGCCGCGCCTGAACCGCCGCACTTCGACAGACACCCGATGCGATTCACCGACCAGCTCGCCGCCGCGCAGGCCCGCAACCAGTCCATGCTCTGCGTGGGCCTGGACCCCGAGCCCTCGCGCTTTCCCGGCGCCTGGAAGGGCGACGCCTCGCGCATCCACGACTTCTGCGCTGCCATCGTCGAGGCCACGAAGGACCAGGTCATCGCCTTCAAGCCGCAGATCGCCTACTTCGGCGCCCACCGCGCCGAAGACCAGCTCGAACGGCTGATGGCCACCATCCGCCGCACGGCGCCGGGCATCCCGGTGATCCTGGACGCCAAGCGGGGCGACATCGGCAGCACCGCCGAGCAGTACGCGCGCGAAGCCTTCGAGCGCTACCAGGCCGATGCGGTGACGCTGTCGCCCTTCATGGGCTTCGACTCGATCGAGCCCTACATGCGCCACGACGGCAAGGGCCTGATCCTGCTGTGCCGCACCTCCAACCCCGGCGGCAGCGACCTGCAGGCACAGGTGCTGCAGAACGGCGAGCTGCTTTACGAACGCATCGCGCGGCTGGCCGCCGGCGAGTGGAACCGCAACGGCCAGCTCGGCCTGGTGGTGGGCGCCACCTTCCCGGCCGAGATCGCCCGCGTGCGCGAACTCGCACCCGGCCTGCCGCTGCTCATTCCCGGCGTGGGCGCGCAGGGCGGCGACGCAGAGGCCACCGTGCGCGCAGGCTGGCGTGGCGGCGCACAACCGGCGCCCATCATCGTCAATTCGTCGCGCGCGGTGCTGTACGCCGGTGGGGGCGACGACTTCGCCAGCGCGGCCCGCCGGGTGGCCGTGGCCACACGCCAGCAACTGCAGAACGCCCGCCCGGGGCCTTGATTCCGCAGCGATGCCCGGCACTCACTCCCGGAGTGGCGAAAGCCAGTTGATCGAAGGGCTCGACACCGAGCTGGCGGCCGCGCCGGGCGAGTCGTCCTTTCTGCCGCCCGCCAGGCCGCAGAGGCTGCCCATGGCACGCTCCACGCCGAACACCGCCGTGGCGCGGTGGGGGCTGGCGATCCTGGCCGTCATCGCCTGGGCGGCCGTGGCGCTCGCGGCCATGGATGTGCTGGCCCTGCCCGCGGCCGGTCGCACACCGGTGCTCGCCGCCTTGCTGCTGCTGGCCATGACGACGCTGGGCGCGCTGCTGGTGCCGCGCCCGCGTGCGGCCATGGCGCTCAACGGCGTGCTGGTGCTGTCGGTGCTGGTGATCACGCTGGTCGCCGGCGTGCTGGGCCTGGGCGCGGGGGCGCCCGGGCTCGGGCTGGTCGGGATCTTCACGGCGGTGGCCTGCTTCGCGGCCGGCCTGCGCGCCGGCGTGCTGCTGGCCGCCATCGGGACGGCCAGCGTGCTGGTCCTCGAGTTCGCCACCCGCGCCTGGTTCTCGCCTGCGGTCGCGCCGCAGGCTCTGGTGTGGGACCAGCTCCACTGGCTGGCCCGGCTGCTGGAGATCGCCGCCGGGCTGCTGTGCGGCTGGGCCTTCTCGCGCGCGATGGCGAGCCACCTGCACGACGCCGACGAGCGCGAGCACCGCTTCAGTGGCCTGCTGGCGGTGGCGGCCGACGCATACTGGGAGCTGGACACCCGCTATGGCCTGCAGACACTGGCCGAGCCACGCAAGAGCGTCAGCCCCAACGGCCTGGACGAGGCCCGCGGCAAGCCGCCCTGGGAGATCCCGGCCTTCAGCTGCGACGCCGACGTGCTCGACACGCTGCAGGCCGACCTGGAAACGCGCGTCGCCTTCCGCGACCTGCCGATGCGCTGGCGCTCGCGCACGCGGGGGCTGCTGCACTTCAGCGTCAGCGGCGAGCCGCGCTTCGACGAGCGCGGCGTCTTCCGCGGCTACTGGGGCGTGGCGCGCGACGTCACGGCGCACGTCATGGCGCGACAGGCCCTGGCCGCCACCGAGACGCGCTACCAGGAGCTCTTCTCGCGCATCCCGAACCCGCTGGTGCTGCACCGCGGGGGGCTGGTCATCGACGCCAACCCGGCAGCACTGCAGCTCTTCGGCTACACCGAGCTGGCCGCGATGCTGGGCCACGACGTGCTGGAGAACCACGAGAGCGGCGACTCCCGCGAGCGCGCCCGGCGTCGCCTGGAACAGCTCGAAACGCTGCCGCCCGGCGAGGCGCTCCCGGTGGCCGACTTCCGCCTGCGCAACCGCAGCGGCCGGCGCATGGCGGCGCGCGCCACCGGCGTGCGTGTCGAGGCCGAAGGCGGCCCGGCCACGCTGTCGATCTTCGTCGACGACACCGAACGGCGGCGCGCCGAAGAAGCGGTGCGCCGGTCCGAGGCGCTGCTGTCGCACCTGGTGGCCACCAGCCCGGACGTCATCACGCTGACCGACCTCGCGACGGGCCGCTACGCGATGGTCAACCACACGTTCGAGCGCATCACCGGCTATGCCGCGGCCGAGGTCGTGGGCAAGACCTCGCTGGAACTCGGCATCTGGCGCGACACCCGGCAGCGCGAGGACTTCGTGGCGCTGGTGCGCGAACGCGGCACGGCGCGCGAAGTGCCGTGCGACTTCGTCAACAAGAGCGGGCAGACGGTGCAGCTGCTGGTCTCGGGGGCGGTCTTCGCGATGGACCGCCGCACCTACCTGGTGATCAACGGACGCGACATCACGGCACAGGAGCGTTCGCGGCTGGAGCGCGAGGCGATCCTGGAGAACGCCTCGATCGGCATCGCGGTCACCCGCGAGCAGCGCTTCGTGCTGACCAACCCACGCTTCGAACAGATGTTCGGCTGGGGAGATGGCGAGCTGCTGGGGCAGGCCGGGGCCGTGGTCTGGCTCGACGCGGCCGACTATGCCGAAATCGGACGCCGGATGGGCCCGGCGCTGGCCCGCGGCGAGCTGGTGGAGATCGAGCGGACGGGTCGGCGCCGCGACGGCAGCAGCTTCATCGCACGGATCCTGGGCAAGGCGATCGACCCCACGCGCACCGCCAAGGGCGGCACGATATGGATCGTCGAGGACGTCACCGAACGCCGCCAGGTGGGCGAGGCGCTGGCCCGCGCGCGCGACGAGGCCGAGGCGGCCAACCGTGCCAAGAGTGCCTTCCTGGCGAACACCAGCCATGAACTGCGCACGCCGCTGAACGGCATGCTGGGCCTGGCGCAGCTGGCGCGCGAACCCGAGCTCGATCCCCAGAGGCGCCAGCTGTACCTCGACCAGATCGTCGAGAACGCGCACGCGCTGGCGGCCATCATCAGCGACGTGCTCGACCTGTCGAAGATCGAAGCCGGCAAGCTGACGCTGGAGGCCACCTCGTTCGACCTCGCCGAGCTGGTGCGCGGCCTGAAGCAGGCCTACGGGGCGCTGGCTTCGGGGCGCAGCCTGGAGCTGCGGCTCGAACTCGACGACAAGCTCAGCGGCCACGTGCAGGGCGACCCGCTGCGCGTGCGCCAGATCCTCAGCAACTACCTCACCAACGCGCTGAAGTTCACCGAACGCGGCGCCGTGCAGCTGAACGCGCGGCGGCTCGACGCCGACCGGGTGCGCTTCGAGGTCGTCGACAACGGTCCGGGCATCGACGCCGCCACGCAGGCACGGCTGTTCCGCCCCTTCACCCAGGCCGACGAGTCCATCACCCGGCGCTTCGGCGGCACGGGTCTGGGGCTGTCGATCTGCCGCGAACTGGCCACGCTGATGGGCGGCACCGTGGGGGTGACGAGCCAGGCGGGCGCGGGTGCCTGCTTCTGGGCCGAATTGCCCCTCAAGGCGGTGGCCACGCCCGCGGAAGCCGCGCCGCGCCCGGCGCCGCGCGACCTGGCCGGGCTGCAGGTGTTGATGGTGGAGGACAACGCCGTCAACATGCTGATCGGCGTGGCCATCCTCGAACGCTGGGGCGCACACGTCACTCAGGCCACCGATGGCCACCAGGCCGTGCAGGCCGTGCAACGGGCCAGCGCCGAGGGACGGCCCTTCGACGTGGTGCTGATGGACGTGCAGATGCCGGTCATGAGCGGCTACGAGGCCACGCGCGCGCTGCGACAGTCCGACGGCGGCCGCCACCTCCCCATCATCGCGCTCACGGCCGCGGCCCTGGTGTCCGAACGCGAGCAGGCGCTGGAAGCCGGCATGGACGACTTCCTCACCAAGCCGATCGACGCCGACAAGCTGCGCCAGGCGCTGGGGCGCTGGTCGCCGCCTTCCCTGCCACAGACCCCGGTGACGGCCCCCTGAGCTACAGGCTCAGCGGCAGGTCGCGCAGGCGCCGGCCCGTCAGCGCGAACAGCGCATTGGCCAGCGCCGGCGCGGCGGGCGGCACGCCAGGCTCACCCATGCCACCAGGCTCGCGGGAGCTGGGCACGATGTGCGTCTCGATGGCCGGCGTCTGGGCCAGCGTGAGCATCGGCTGGTCGGGAAAATTGCGCTGCTGCACCACACCGCCTTCGATGTCGATGCGGCCGTACAGCGCCGCCGACAAGCCGAACAGCACGGCCGACTCCATCTGCTGGGCCACGATGCCGGGGTGGACCACGGTGCCGCAGTCGACGGCCGCCACCACACGGTGCACGCGCGGACGCGGTCCCGTGGGGGTGGCGTCGACCGAGACCTCCATCACCTGAGCCACGATCGAGTTGTAGCTGTCGTGCAGCGCCACGCCACGGGCCCGCCCCGGCGCCAGGGGCCGGCCCCAGCCGGCCTTCTCGGCGGCCAGCCGCAGCACCGCGGCATGGCGCGGCAGCGTCCCCAGGCGTTCGAGGCGGAAGGCCACCGGGTCGGTCTTCGCCAGGTGTGCCAGTTCGTCGACGAAGCTCTCGGCGAAGAAGGCGTTGTGCGAATGGCCCACCGAGCGCCACGAGCCCACCGGCACGCCGTGCCGCGTGGCCACGTGTCGCACGCTGAAGTGCGGCAGTTCGTAGGGCAGGCCGAACAGGCCTTCGGCGGCGGTCTTGTCGGGCGCGTCCACGCGGGTGGCCAGCAGCGGGAACACGCGCTCGTAGTAGCGCGGCAGCACGGCGTCACCCGCACTGCCGATGCGCAGCGCCAGCGGCAGGCCGCGCTCGTCCAGCGCCGCCTGCATCACGGCGGCGGCGGCGGGCCGGTAGAAGCCGTTTTGCGTGTCCTGCTCGCGCGACCACAGCAGCTGCACCGGCGCGCCGCCGGCCTCCATCGCCACGCGCACCGCCTGGCCGACCACGTCGACCTCCAGCCGGCGCCCGAAGCCGCCCCCGAGGTAGGGCACGTGCACGGTGACGGCCGACTCCCGGACACCGGCGACCTGGGCCGCCAGGGTGCGCGCGAAGCTGGGCACCTGCGTCGGCACCCACAGCTCCACACGGCCATCGGACACACGAGCGGTGCAGTTCAGCGGCTCCATCGCCATGTGCGCCAGGTAGGGCGCGCTGTACACCGCCTCGTGGCGCCGCTGCGCCTGCGCCAGCTGGCCGTCGGCGTCACCGCGGTCGCGGAACGCGAAGCCGGCGCCGTGTTCCGCCGCCTGGCGCGCCTGTGCCTGCAGACGCTGCAGGATGTCGCGTGTGTCGGGGGGCGGCCCGGGCGGCGGCTGCCATTGCACTTGCAGCGCGGCAGCCGCCTGCTGCGCGTGCCAGGTGCTGCGCGCCACCACCGCCAGGGCCGGCGCGCTGCCGCCCATCGGGCCCAGGCGCACCACGCGGTGCACCCCGGGCCGACGCAGCACGGCGTCGACGTCCACCGCCCCGGGGCTGCCGCCCAGCATCGGAGCGTGCAGGATGGCCGCGTAGAGCTGCCCAGGCAACCGGATGTCGATGCCGAACACGGCGCGGCCGTCCACCTTCGGCGGCAGGTCGCTGCGCGGTGCCGCGGTGCCCACCAGCCGCCAGCGCTCGCGCGGCTTGATCTGCACATCGCCGGGCGGCGTGGCCGCGGCGAGCCGGGCCAGCTCGCCGAAGTGGGCGCGCGGCCCCGACGGGTGGCTGATGACGCCGCCCTGCACCACCAGCTCGCTGACCGGCAGTTTCCATTGCAGCGAGGCCGCGCCCAGCAGTTGCGCGCGCACGGTGGCCGCCGCCAGGGGCAGCACGGGAAAGAGGTCGGTGATGCTCGACGAGCCCCCGGTGGCCACCACGCCGAGTTCGCGGGTGAGCTTCTCCAGCAACCAGCGCACGCTGCGCACCGCACGCGTCTGGCCCCCCGGCTCCATGTCGACCGGCTCGAAGAACAGCGCCGCATCGACCGCGGCAGCGACGTTGCCGTGCAGCGCCTCGGGCTGCGCTTCGACCACCCGCACCAGGGCCAGCGGCAGGTCCAGCTCTTCGGCGACCAGCATCGCCAGCGCGGTGTGCACGCCCTGGCCCATCTCCGCGCGCGGCAGGGCCAGGCGCACCTCGCCGCCGGCAGCGATCTTCAGCCAGCCGTTGAGCGCGACCTCGTCGCCCAGCGCCTGCAGCGTGTCGCGGCCGCCCAGGCGGCTGCGCGGCGGCAGCACACCCCAGCCGACCAGCAGGGCGCCGCCCAGGCCGAGGCCGGTGAGCAGGAAGCGGCGCCGGCTCATCGTTCGCTGCGCCGGGGCATCAGGCGCGACGCGTGCGCGCGTTCGACCGGCCCGGGGCCGCCGGGCCGGTGGTGGCGTCGACCGCCGCCTGGACCGCCGCCCTCATGCGCGACGTGCTGCCGCAGCGGCACAGGTGGGTGATGGCGGCGTCGATCTCGGCGTCGCTCGGCCGCGGCCGGGTGGCCAGCAGCGCTGCCACGGCCATGATCACGCCGCTCTGGCAGTAGCCGCACTGCGGCACCTGGTGGTCGATCCAGGCCTGCTGCACGGCGTGCAGCCTCGTCGGCGCCTGATCGACGCCTGCGGCCGCTGCAGACGCCAGGCCTTCGATCGTGCGCACCGCCTTGCCGAGCACGGCCGACACCGGCACCACACACGAGCGCACCGCCTGGCCGTCGACGTGGACCGTGCAGGCGCCGCAGGCGGCCACGCCGCAGCCGTACTTGGTGCCGGTCAGGCCGAGTTCGTCGCGCAGCACCCACAGCAGGGGCATCTGCGGGGGCACCGCGGCATCGTCGAGCGTGCGACGCTCGCCGTTGACCTGGATCTCCATCGTCGCAGCCCGCTTCGGTCGAGCAGCCGCGCTACTTGGTGCCGAAGATGCGGTCGCCCGCGTCGCCCAGGCCGGGCACGATGTAGCCGTGTGCGTCGAGCTGGCGGTCGATGGCGGCGGTGTACACCGGCACGTCGGGATGGTGGGCGTGGAAGTTCTTCAGCCCCTCGGGCGCGGTCAGCAGGCACACCATGCGGATGGACTTGGGCCGCGTCTCCTTCAGGCGGTCGACCGCGGCCACGGCGGAGTTGCCGGTGGCCAGCATGGGGTCGAGCACGATGGCGTCGCGCTCGTGCATGTCGTGCGGCATCTTGTAGTAGTACTCCACCGCCACCAGCGTCTTCGGGTCGCGGTACAGGCCGACGTGCCCGACGCGCGCGCCGGGCACCACTTCCAGCATGCCGTCGAGGAAGCCTTCACCGGCCCGCATGATGACCACGAACACGGTCTTCTTGCCGTCGATCACCGGCGCCATCATGGTCTCCAGCGGCGTCTCGATCTCGATCAGCTGCGTCGGCATGTCGCGCGTGACCTCGTAGGCCATCAGCATGCTGATCTCGTGCAGCAGGCGCCGGAAGCTGTTGGTGCTGCGCGTCTTCTCGCGCATCAGCGTGAGCTTGTGCTGCACCAGCGGGTGCGTGATGTGGTGTACCTGTGAAGTCATCTGGAGATCCCTTGAGGCCGCCACGCCGCGGCGATGTCACGCGTGATCTGGGCTGCCGGCACCGCGCGGCAGCCGCTGGCATTCTGACCGGCCCACAGCGGCGACCAGTCGCCGCGGCCCAGCGCCTCGGCCGCCGCGCGCAGCGGTGCCATGGCCGCCGTGGCGCCTGGGAAGGCCGGTGCGGCGGGGTTCATCGGCCCCAGCGTGCGCACCGCGGTGTTGACGATGCCGCGCGCCGGACGGCCGGTGAAGACGTTGGTCAGCGCCGTGGTGGCGGCCGCTTCGCTCTGCAACGCGGCGCGGTGGACGGCGCTGGTGGCGGCCTCGGGGCACAGCAGGTAGGCCGTGCCCACCTGGACACCGGCGGCCCCCAGCGCGCGCGCCGCCGCGGCAGCCCTCGCATCGGCAATGCCACCGGCGGCGATGACGGGCACGCGCAGCGCCCGCACCAGCTGCGGCAGCAGCGCGAACAGACCACTCTGCGTGGCGACGTCGAGGTCGTCGCTGAGGAAGTGGCCGCGGTGTCCGCCGGCTTCCAGGCCCTGCGCGATGACGGCATCGGCCCCGTGCGCTTCGAGCCACAGGCCTTCCTTCACCGAGGTGGCCGAGGACAGCACCTTGGCACCCCAGCCCTTCACGCGCGCCAGCAGCGCCGGCTCGGGCAGGCCGAAGTGGAAGCTCACCACCGGCGGCCTGAAGGCCTCGAGCACGTCGGCCAGGGCCTCGTCGAACGGTGCGCGGCCGGGGCCGGCGGGAATCGCCGCCGTGTCGATGCCGAAGGCCGCATGGTGCGGCGCCAGCACGGCGCGCCAGGCGGCGTCGCGCGCAGCATCGGGTGGCGGCGGGCGGTGGCAGAAGAAGTTGACGTTGTACGGCCGCTCGGTGCCATTGCGCAGCGCCAGCAGCTCCTTCAGCAGCGCCTCGGCCGTGAGCATCGCGCAGGGCAGCGAGCCCAGGCCGCCGGCGTTGCTGACGGCCAGCGCCAGCGCGCTGCCCTGCACGCCGGCCATCGGCGCCTGGACGACGGGCCACTCGATGCCCAGCAGGTCACCCAGCGCGTTCATGTGGGGTCGCGGCGAGCGGGAAGGGAGTCGGCAAGGTGCATGGTCGGCGGGCGCTTGACCTCCGAGGTCATCGACGCCAGGGGCTGGGACGCGGACCATGGTGCCACATCGACACAAGGAGCCACCCCATGAACGGTATCGACCTGCTTCCCCTGGCCGTGGGCCACATGATCGGCCTCGGCGCCATCGGCTCGTGCCTGGGCATCGGCGTCATGGCGGCCAAGTACCTGGAGTCCAGCGCGCGCCAGCCCGAGCTGATGGACAAGCTGCAGGGCAAGGTCTTCCTGCTGGTGGGCGTGCTGGACGGCGCCTTCATCATCGCCACCGGCATCGGCCTGTGGTTCGCCACCGCCAACCCATTCAAGGGCTGATCAGGGCCCCGAAGCGGGCGAACAAGCCAGCCCGGCATGCATCTCCCGCAGCGCCGCCGCGGTGGCGGCGTCGGCGGGCAGCAGCGTCTCCACCGCCAGCTCGGCCATCGTCACGTCGTGCGGGGCCCCGAACACGGTGATGGTGGTGATGAAGTTCAGCACGCCGCCCGGCGTGTGCAGCGACAGGGGCACGGCGACGTCGTCGACCACGGGCGGCGCCGCCACCGCAGCCGGTGCGTCGGGCAGCGGCAGCGCGCGCAGTTCGGCGAGCAGCGCGGCGAGGGTGGGGTCGCCGGTGGTGGAGATCTGCCGCTGCAGCCGCGCCAGCACGGCAGGTTGGCCACCATCGGCGCCAGGCCCTGCGGGTGCAGCGACAGGCGCAGCACGTTGATGGGCGGCAGGCGCAGCGCCGGCGCCGCCTGCTCGATGAGCAGGGGCACCAGCCGGTTGTGCGCCACCAGGTTCCAGTGGCGGTCGACGGCCAGCGCGGGCCAGGGTTCGTGCGCGTCGAGCAGACGCTGCAGTGCGGCGCGCACGGGGGCCAGCGCCGGATCGGCCAGCGGGCGCTCGCGGTACAGCGGCGCGAAGCCGGCGGCCGTGAGCAGCGCGTTGCGCTCGCGCAGCGGCACGTCCAGCGTCTCGGCCAGGCGCAGCGCCATGGCGCGGCTGGGCATCGCGCGGCCGGTCTCCAGCCAGCTCAGGTGGCGCGTGGAGACCTCGGCGCGCAGCGCCAGCTCCATCTGGCTGACGCGGCGCGCCTGCCGCCACTGGCGCAGCAGGGGGCCGAAGGCGGTCGCGCGCGTGTCCACGTCGGCGGCTGCCGGGCCGTCAGAACACGGTGCCGTCGCTGTCGATCTTCACCGGCGGCGCGCCGTCGCGCAGTTCACGCGCGATCTCGCGGCCGGCGGCCCAGGTGCCGCCTTCGAGGATGCAGGCCAGCGGCATCTGCTCGGCCGTCACGCCCAGCTGCTGGCGCACGAGCACCGCCAGCTCGTCGAGCAGCGTGACGGTGAGCGCGCGCCATTCGACGACGAACTCGTCGGCCGGCCGCCAGGTGCGGTCGAGGTTGGCCGGGCGGCGCGCCACGATGACGCCGGTGTCCAGCAGCAGCCCGCCGTTGCGGTACTCGGGCAGGCCGGTCAGCGCGTCCAGGCCGGTCACCTTCACCCCGGCCCACTGCAGGGGTTCGAGCAGCGAGTAGGTCAGCCACTGGCTGAGCTTGTGGAAGGGCACCCAGCCCTCGGTCTGCGGGTTGGGGCCGTGGCCGGTGGCCTCGCCGGCCCACAGGTGCGGCCAGACATCGCCGGCCGGCAGGCCCATCACCTTGCTGCCGCTCTGCCAGATGGGCGCGAAGCTGCGCAGCACCTCCTTCAGCACGTCGGCCGCGGCGACCTCGGTGCGGGCGCCATGGGCGGTGACGCGGTCGTAGATCAGGCCGGGCCGCGCCTGCAGGCCGTCGCGGGCCCCCTCGGCCTGCAGGGCCTCGCCCAGGCGCGCCAGCAACCCGGCGCGACCGTCCAGGCCGACCAGCGGATTGGCCGGGCTGGCCTGGAAGATGGCCCGCAGCGCGGCGGCGTCCACCATGCGCAGCGCGGCGGCGTCGGCGCGGCAGGGCTGGCCATTGACCGAAGAGAAGGCGCCGGCCATGAAGGCGCGGAAGCTGGCCACGCCCAGACCTTCCGAGCGGCCGAAGGTGTGGTTGGCGGCGGCGGGTTCGGCGGCGACGGCGACGGGCGCCGGCGCGGCTGCGGGTGCGTCGGCATCGGCCTTCTTGCCCGCGGCCGCCTGGTCCAGCATCGACAGCAGGTCGTCGCGCCCCTGGCGCTGCGGCGGCAGGGCCATCGCCGGCAGCGGGCCGGCACGTTCGACGTAGCGCCACTGCGCGCCGGCACCGGCGTCGAGCAGCACGCTCACCACCGTGAGGTCGAAGCGGGCGCGGGTCTGCTCGGCGACGTTCAGGCCGCCGATCGCCGCATCGAGCTCGGCCTTGCGGTCGACGCCGCCCGCCTCGAAGTGGCGCCAGCGGCTGTGGAACGGGATGTTCAGGTCGGGGTAGCGGCTGCGGATGCTCTCCACCACGCGCGCGGCAGCGGCAGGCAGCTGCTTGCGGTCGATGCGGAACAGGCCCGAGCGGCCGTCGTCGACGGCCTGCGTGATGGCCGCGCAGCGCGCGCGGATGGTGGCCGGCTCGCGCAGCACGGCCAGGATGTCGCTCGGCTTCTGGCGGATGGCGGACGCAGCCGGTGCGGCCGCGCCCATGTTGTCGATCGACGGATCACTCAAGCGCTCGCCCCTTCACCCTGGACAGTTCATCTTCGGTCGGCACACTGCCGTCGGTGAAATAACCGGCGGCGATCTTTGCTTCCATCTCGACCTTGGCATCGGCAGGCACCAGGTCGTCGGGGATCTTCACCCGTTCGCCCACCTCGATGCCGCTGCCGGTGATGGCGTCGTACTTGTCGTTGCTCATGCTCACCAGTCGGTGGATCTTCCGGATGCCCAGCCAGTGCAGCACGTCGGGCATCAGTTCCTGGAAGCGCATGTCCTGCACGCCGGCCACGCACTCGGTGCGCAGGAAGTACTTGTC
>LNFM01011257.1_pt1 | contig 12237 bp, 10 predicted proteins | sample 596031 | NCBI WGS metagenome assembly LNFM01 (sample SAMN04254537, study PRJNA301005) | activated carbon metagenome | isolation source: dual media filters at the Ann Arbor, Michigan drinking water treatment plant | place: USA: Ann Arbor | reverse complement strand
CCGCGCGGATTCACTCGGAGGGGGAGGGAGTGAATCGCGGAGGGCGGCGTTGCACCGCCGGGATGAGAGATTGCGGCCAGCGAGGAGAGTTCAAGCGTGGGCGCGAAAATGTTCAGGCGGGCTTTAGGAAGCGCTGCGCGGCGAGCGCGCCTCAGCGCAGGGGGATGCGCGATCCCGCGCTGGAGCTCTGGCCAGCGTCCGGCGCCTGCCGGGGGCGCTGTAGCGGCTCAGCACCTGCTCGCATTCTCGGTGCTGCTTGACCTCTCAAGAAACAGAGCGCTTGCGACCCTACGAATCGTCGCCCCCGCGAAGGCGGGGGCTCAGGAGAGCTGGCCTCAGCCGCAAGAGAGCCGCATCCCCGTCTGCGCCTTCGCGAGGACAGCCTGTACGCGCGGACAAGTAACTCGGGCAGCTTCAACAACACCTGCACGGCGCCGCCGGGTTGAGAGGCTCTCAGCGAACCGCCAGTGCGGGTCGCGCGCGCGATGGCTCTGCGCGCGGTGCGTCGCGGTTGCGATCGCCACAAAGAGAAAGCCCCGAGAGCCGGGGGGAGCTCTCGGGGCTTGGGGGCCGGAAGGCGGTCGGGGGAAACCGGTCTTCCGTGTATTCACTCAAGGGGGAGGGAGTGAATCGAACCGGCATTGCGCCGGTCGTGCTGCGCATCTTACGCGGGCTTTCTGAAAGTCCCGTGACTGCCGCGGTAACGATTGCACACAATTAATCTTTCGTTCAGACGAAAATGTGCGCTGCGTATCGCGCGCATGTGTCGATAATCACGCAACAACTGTGCGTCGATCCGGGTAGTTCAGACAATCCTGATGGATGCCGGCGCGGTTTGGCGCGCAACTGCTTGATTCGCATGCGTATGCAGCCACATGCGTGGTCGACTACAGCTGCCACACGCCGCAGCGCTGGTCTTGGACCAAAGTCGGAGCAGAGTCCTGTATCAACCAAGCGTTTGTTCGCGCGCAGGTGTTGGGGGCTCGATCCGCAAGGCAGGCCGCGGCGGATGCGCTGCGCGTATCCGCCCTACGATCGCGAGTGACGCCGTGCCTCCACCGAAGCCGCAGACCGTCCTGCGCGGGGCATGACAGCAGCCAAGCCGCTGCGCCCGAGCCAATGTCCTTCGCTCCCGCCTCAGTGCGCCTGATCCCAGTTGTCGCCGACGCCAGCCTCGACCGTCAGCGGCACCCGCAGCTCGGCCGCGGCCTGCATGCGGCGCTTGGCTTCGGCGACCAAGGTGTCCACGAAATCCTCGCGGCACTCGAAGACCAGTTCGTCGTGCACCTGCAGGACCATGCGCGCGCGGCCGTCCTGCGTGCCCAGCCAGGCGTGCAGGTCGAGCATGGCGCGCTTGATGATGTCGGCGGCGCTGCCCTGCATCGGCGCGTTGACGGCGGCGCGCTCGGCGCCGGCGCGCAGGCCCTGCTGGCGCGCGTGGATGTCGTTCAAGTACAGACGCCGACCGAATACGGTCTCGACGTAGCCGTGCTCGCGCGCCTGTTGGCGCACCCGCTCCATGTAGCCTTGCACGCCCGGGTAGCGGGCGAAGTAGAGCGCGATGTAGTCCTGCGCCTCGCCGCGGTCGATGCCGAGCTGCTTGGCGAGGCCAAAGGCGCTCATGCCGTACATCAGGCCGAAGTTGATCGCTTTCGCCGCCCGACGCTGGTCGGCGCCGACGTCCTCCAGCGGCACGCCGAACACCTCGGCGGCGGTCGCGCGATGCACGTCCTGCCCGCCGGCAAACGCCGACAGCAGGCCGGGGTCTTCGGAGAGGTGCGCCATGATCCGCAGCTCGATCTGCGAGTAGTCGCAGGCCACCAGCTTGTGGCCCTTCGGCGCGATGAAGGCGCGGCGGATGCGGCGGCCGTCCTCGGTGCGGATCGGGATGTTCTGCAGGTTCGGATCCGACGAGGACAGTCGCCCTGTCGCGGCGCCGGTCTGGTGGAAGCTGGTGTGCACGCGCCCCGTCGCCGGGTGGATCGCCTCCGGCAGCTTGTCGGTATAGGTGCCGCGCAGCTTGGCCAGGCCGCGGTATTCGAGGATCAGCTTCGGCAGCTCGTGACGATCGGCGATGGCCTCAAGCGCTTCCTCGTTGGTGCTGGGCGCGCCGCCGGGCGTCTTCAGCAGGGCCGGCAGGCCGAGTTCGTCGAACAGCAGGGCGCCGAGCTGCTTGGGCGAGTCGAAGTTGAAGCTGCGTCCGGCCAGCTCGAAGCCGCGCTTCTGCAGCTCCAGCATTCGGCGGCCCAGGTCCTGGCTCTGCCGGCGCAGTTCGTCGGCGTCGATCAACACGCCGGCGGCCTCCATATCGGCCAGCACCTGCACCAGCGGCAGCTCGATCTCGCGATACACCTTGGCCAGCGTCGGCTCAGCTTCTAGCTTCGGCCACAGGGCCTGATGCAGGCGCAGGGTGATGTCGGCATCTTCAGCCGAGTAGTCGCGGGCGACTTCGAGGTCGACCTCGGCGAAGGAGATCTGCTTCGCACCCTTGCCGGCGACCTCGGAGTACGCGATCGGTGTGTAGCCCAGGTAGTTCTTCGCCAGTGAATCCATGTCGTGGCGGCTGGCGGTGGAGTTCAGCACGAAGCTCTCCAGCATGCTGTCGTGCGCCAGCCCGCGCAGCAGGACGCCATGCTCGCGCAGCACATGGATGTCGTACTTCGCGTTCTGGGCCAGCTTGGGCTTCGATGCGTCCTCCAGCACGGGCGTGAGCTTCGCGAGCACCGCGGCGCGATCGAGCTGGGCCGGCGCGCCCGGATAGATGTGCGCCACCGGGATATAGGCGCCTTCGCCCGGGCGCGTCGAGAAGGCCAGGCCGACCAGCTCGGCGCGCAGGGCATCGATGCTGGTGGTCTCGGTGTCGAAGCAGATCAGCTCGGCGGCTTCGAGCTCGCGGATCAGTGCATCGAGATCGTCCTCGCTGAGGATCAGGCGATAGCTGCCGCGCATCTGTGCCGGCAGATCCGCGGCCGGCGCTGCGGTGGCCACGCTGGAGCCCGCGCCGGTAGGCTTCGCGATGCTGCCGCCATTGCCAGTCTCCAGATCGCGCAGGGCGGCATTGAAACCATAGCGCGCGTACAGCTGCTTCAGCGCCTCGACATCGCGCGGGCGCAGCTTCAGGTCGGTTGGACCGCGATCGAGCTCGACCGCGGTGAGGATGGTGGTGAGCTGGCGGTTCAGCGGCAGCCGCGGCAGGGCCGCGCGCAGGTTCTCGCCGATCTTGCCGCCCATTTTCGGCGCAGCCTCGATCACGCCGTCCAGCGTGCCGAACTCGCCCAGCCACTTCGCCGCGGTCTTCGGGCCGCACTTGTCGACGCCCGGGATGTTGTCGACCGTGTCGCCCATCAGCGAGAGGTAGTCGATGATCTGCTCGGGCCGCACGCCGAACTTCTCGACCACGCCGGCTTCGTCGAGCCGCGAGCCGCTCATGGTGTTGACCAGGGTGATGCCCGGCCGTACCAGCTGGGCGAAATCCTTGTCCGAGGTCGAAACCTCGACCTCGATGCCTTCAGCGGCCGCGCGCGTTGCCAGCGTGCCGATCACATCGTCGGCTTCAACGCCGGGCACGCGCAGAATCGGGAAACCCAAGGCTTCCACGATCGCCATCATCGGTTCGATCTGCGCGCGCAGATCGTCGGGCATGGCTTCGCGATTGGCCTTGTAGTCGGGGTAGAGCGCGTCGCGGAAGGTCGGCCCGGAGGCGTCCATCACGAAGGCCGCATAGGTCGGGCCTTCCTTCAGCGTCGCGCGCAGCATGTTGACCACGCCGAACAGCGCGCCGGTGGGCTCGCCGGCCGCGTTCGACAGCGGCGGCAGGGCGTGGAAGGCGCGATAGAGGTAGCTGGAACCGTCGATCAGGATGAGCTTGTCCATGCGCGGCAGTGTAGTCGCCCGCGCTATGCCTCGCCCCTGCCGCTGGCTATGCTCAAGCTCACACCCACGGAGGCCCGCCGCCATGCGTACGACCCCACGCGTCCTGACCGTCCTGCTGCTGTCCGCCCTGTATGCGCCCCTGGGTCTGGCCCAGACCGAAGCATCGACGCCGCCGGCCGAAGAAGCGCCGATTCCGCCCAAGCTGCCCAGCCTGCCCAGCGAAGAGTCCGCCCCGACCGTAAACATCCGCCGCGACGAGAAGACCGGCGACGTGATCGAGGAGTACCGCACCAACGGCCGCCTGCAGATGGTCAAGGTGACTCCGCAGCGCGGGAGGCCTTACCAGATCATCGACACCAATGGCGATGGCAAGCTCGATTCGCACGACTTCGAGGGCAATGTGCGTCCGGTCTACTGGACCCTGTTCGAGTGGAACTGAGCGTCGCGCGCAGTGCATAGGGTCGGCCCTGGCCCACGATGGCCTCGATGGCGGGCAGCTCCATTGAGGATGCAGGCCCGTGAAGCGTGGCCAGGGCTGCGGCCGCCGCCTGCCTCGACATGAACTCCTGGGCCCGCGATCGGGTGTGGCAAGGCCTCGCAGGTATTGAGCTCTGGTGGGCCAGGGCCCACCCTATGCGCCTGTTCCACGCCTGAACCGTCTGCGTCGGCCCTCGCCAGCGAAGCTTCGATGCATTTCGTTCCACAACCCTGTCAGCCGACTGTGCGCCCATGATCGATGCCTTGCATTCCTTCGGTCTTGCAGCCGCCCAGCTGCACCTGCGGGGTCTTGCGCTGCCGCTGTGGCTGCTTGCGCTGCTGGCGCTCATTCTTGTCGCGCTACCGCGCGCGCTGGACGCCGTGCAGCGCGCGCTGGGGGCGTTACTGGTCGCGCTGACCCCCTGCGTGGTGTTGCTCTGCTTCGGTCTGGTCGCCGCCCGCTACGGTTTCGGCAAGGGCTCGGTGGCGGTGCAGGAGGCCATGCTCTGGGTGCACGCCTGCGTGTTCATGCTCGGCATGGCCTGGGCCCTGCGGCATGACCGCCACGTCCGCGTTGATGTGCTGCACGCGCGCCTGTCGGCGCGCGCTCGCGCCTGGATCGAGGTCGGCGGTCATCTTCTTCTGCTCCTGCCCTTCGCCCTGTTCCTGCTGTGGATCAGCCTCGACTACGTCGCCGCCAGCTGGCAGGTGCGCGAGTCCTCGCGTGAGCCCGGCGGCCTGCCGGGGCTGTTCCTTCTGAAGTCGCTGATCCCGCTGAGCGCCTGGCTGCTGGCCGTGCAGTCGCTGGCCCTGTGCCTGCAGCGGCTGCGCGCGGCGCTGAATACCGGGGCTGCAGCATGAGCGCGCTGCTGGTGCTGCTGCTGGTGCTGGCCCTGTGTGCTGGACTGCTGCTCGGCTTCCCGGTCGCATTCACCCTGGGCGGCGTGGCCTTGCTGTTCGCGGGCCTCGGCATCGCGCTGGGCGTCTTCGATGCGGCCTTCCTCGAAGCCTTTCCCAACCGCGTGTTCGGGATCATGGGCAACGAGACCCTGCTGGCCGTGCCCCTGTTCGTGTTCATGGGGGTAATGCTGCAGCGCTCGAAGATGGCCGAGGACCTGCTCGAAACCGTGGCCGCGCAGTTCGGACGCGCGCGCGGCGGGCTGGTGTTCGCGGTGCTGGTGGTGGGCGCCCTGCTGGCGGCCTCGACCGGAATCGTCGGCGCCACCGTGGTGACCCTGGGCCTGATCGCGCTGCCGACCATGCTGCGCCACGGCTACTGCCCGCGCCTGGCCTCCGGCGCGGTCTGCGCCTCGGGCACGCTCGGGCAGATCATTCCGCCCTCGGTGGTGCTGGTGCTGCTGGGCGACCAGCTGGGCTCGGCCTACCAGCAGGCTCAGCTCAAGCTCGGCAACTTCGCACCGCAGACGGTCTCGGTTGGTGATCTGTTCGCCGGCGCGGTGCTGCCGGGCCTGCTGCTGGTGGTGCTGTACCTGGTCTACGCGGCCTGGGTTGCCTGGCGCCAGCCGCAGCGGGCGCCGGCGCTGGACCCTTCGGCCCTGCCGCAGCGCAGCGGCGCCCAGCTGCTGCTGGCGGTGATCCCGCCGGTGCTGCTGATCGTCTGCGTGCTGGGCTCGATCCTGTTCGGCTACGCCACGCCCACCGAAGCCGCCGGCGTCGGCGCGGTCGGCGCCAGCCTGCTGGCGCTCACGCGCGGCCAGCTCGACCTGGACTGCCTGCGCCATGTTTCGCGCGAGACGGTGATGATCACCGCCATGGTCTTCGCCATCCTGGTCGGCGCGGCCCTGTTCGCACTCGTCTTCCGCGGCTTTGGCGGCGACGACCTCGTGCATGACCTGCTGACCGGCCTGCCCGGCGGCAAGTGGGGGGCGATCTTCGCGGTGATGCTGCTGATGTTCCTGCTCGGCTTCGTGCTCGACTTCATCGAGATCGTGTTCGTGGTGGTGCCGATCGTCGCCCCCGTGTTGTTCCTGCTCGGCGTCGATCCGGTCTGGCTCGGCGTGATGATGGCGATCAACCTGCAGACCAGCTTCCTGACCCCGCCCTTCGGCTTCGCCCTGTTCTACCTGCTTGGAGCGCTGCCCGAGGGCCTGGCGACCACGGACCTGTACCGCGGCGTGCTGCCCTTCATCGGTCTGCAGCTGCTGATGCTGCTGCTGCTCGCGCTGTGGCCGGCGCTCGCCACCTGGCTGCCGGGCGTGCTGGCCGCAGCCTGAAGCGTTTCAGGCGCGGCCGCCATTGAGCAGCAGGAAGCGGTCGCCGAAGTCGGCAGGTGTGCGTGCCGCCAGGCTCAGCGCATGCCCGTCCAGCGGCGCCAGCCCGCGCCATTCGCCCGACAGCGCGCGCAGCTCGACCAGTACCCGCACCAGGCGGGCGAACTGCCGGGCGATGCCCTCGTAGAGTTCGGCCATCGCGCGTCGCGCCTCGTCGGCCAGCTGGCGGAAGGCGCCCTGGCCCAGCTCGATGTAGTAGCGCTGGCTGACCTGACGGCGCTGCGCCAGCTCGGGGTAGAGCCCGGCGATCAGCAGGCAGCGTTCGCCGACGTCCTGCAGGGCCTGGCTGCGGCGCGCGCCGCCGGCGGTGTGCAGGGCATCCAGGTAGACAAGGGCCATCGCCGGCTCGGCGAGCGCGGTGCTGCCCAGATGACGCATCAGGGTGAACACCAGCCAGCTCTCGCAGTTCTCGTCGAGCTGCGCGCCGCAGCGCTGCTCGCCCTCGCGCACCAGGTCCTGCCACAGCGCGGTCGCGCAGTTGGCGACCCGGATGTCCTCACTGCTCGGCATGTCGATCTCCCCTGCGTCTGCCTCGACGCAAGACATAAGCAAAGCCTGCGCCGCCGTCGAGCCAGCACTCGCCTCGGGTGGCTGCCAACAGGCCCTGCGCTACGCTGGCGTAGGGTTGCGAGGCGTGCGCTTTTGCACCACGCTCGGCGCCTTGCCTGACGCCGCCGCAGGTCGCGCGCGTCGCCTCACACACAGGAATCCGAACGATGTCTGCTGCGCTGGTAGCCGTGGTGCTTTCGCTGGTTCTGGACCACCTGGCCCCGGCTGCGCAGCGTCTGCGGCAGCACGACCGGGTGGCCGCCGTGCTTCGTGAGGCCCTGGAGGGTCTGGGTCGTCAGTCCGGCTTGTCAGGCCCCTGGGGCTGGGTGCTTGTGCTGGCCCTGCCGCTGCTGGTGCTGGCCGGGCTGCAGTGGTGGCTGTCGCTGTGGCTGTACGGCCTGCCGGGCTTCCTGCTGCAGCTGGCCGTGCTGTTCCTGTGCTGGGGTCCGCGCGATCTGGATCTGGACGTTGAAGCCCTCGCGTCGGCGCCGGATGGCGAATCGCGCCGTCAGGCCCTGGTCGAGCTCAGCGAAGGCTGCGTCGACTGCGCAGCGTCGGGCACGCCGCTCGTGCACACCGTGTTCCGCCAGGGCCTGTCGCGCTGGTTCGGCGTGCTGTTCTGGTTCCTGCTGCTGGGCGCCTTCGGCGCGCTGATGTACCGCCTGGCCCAGCTCGCCGCGCGCGAGCGCGATGCGGCGCCAGAAGCCCAGCGCGAGCCGTTGCGCCAGTTCGCCCTGCTGCTCGACTGGGCGCCGGCCCAGCTGATGTGTCTGGCGCTGGCGCTGGCCGCGCACTTCGACGCGGTGCTCGCCGCCTGGCGCGACTGGCATGCCGGTCGCGGCCAAGGCTGGTTCGTGCTGGATCTGGGCTTTCTCGATGCCGCCGCCCGCGCCAGCGTGCGCGAGGAGCTGATCGAGGAGGCGCTGGACGAAGGCCTGCCGCCGCCCAGTGACATTGGACTCGCTGGTGACGACGCCAACCTCGTCGGTGCCGCTGCCATTCCGGCCGGCGCGCTGCGCGAGCTGCGCGACGCCATGAGCCTCGTCTGGCGCGTGCTGCTGGTCTGGCTGAGCGTGCTCGCCCTGTTCGTGCTCGCCGGTTACGTCGGCTGAGGCGGCTGGCGCGGTTCCGCGTGCAGCAGCCTCAGCCAGAACCACAGCTCCAACCCAGCGCCGGCTGTCACCAGGCCCCAGGCCGAGTGTTCAAAACCGAAACCATAGGCCGCAAGTGCGGCGATCGCGATCAGCAGCGTGATCCAGCGGCGTTGCATGGCGGTGTCTCCAGTCAGGTTCACTCGTCGGCCTCGGTGATCGGCGGCGCCGACGGCGCCGCCTTCAAGCGTCCGCTGCGACGCAGGGCGTCGCGCAGCACGTACTCGATCTGCGCGTTCAGTGAGCGCAGCTCGTCGTCCGCCCACAGCTGCATGGCGTCGAGCACCTCGGCGCGGATCCGCAGCGGATAGGCTTTCTTCTCGCTCATCGTCGATCAGTACAGGCTGCCGGCATTCAGCACCGGCTGCGGGCCGCGGTCGCCGCAGAGCACGACCAGCAGATTGCTGACCATTGCCGCGCGGCGCTCGTCGTCGAGCTCGACCACCTTGCGCTCGGCCAGCTTGTCCAGCGCCATCTCGACCATGCCCACCGCGCCTTCGACGATGCGCGTGCGCGCGGCGATCACCGCGTTGGCCTGCTGGCGCTGCAGCATGGCCTGGGCGATCTCGGCCGAGTACGCGAGGTGGCTGATGCGCGCCTCCAGCACTTCCACGCCGGCCTGTTCAAGCCGCGCCTGGATCTCCTCGGTCAGGTGCTTCGAGACTTCGGCGGCATGGCTGCGCAGCGCGATGTCGCCATCGTTGTGCGGCTCGTAGGGATAGCTGCTGGCCATCGCGCGCAAGGCCGACTCCGACTGGATGTGTACGAAGCTCTCGTAGTCGTCGACGTTGAACACCGCCTCGGCGGAGTCGACCACCTTCCAGACGATGACCGAGGCGATCTCGATCGGGCTGCCTTCCAGCTCGTTGACCTTGAGCTTGCCGCTCTCGAAGTTGCGCACGCGCAGCGAGACCTTGCGCTTGGCGAAGAAGGGGTTGTTCCAGCGCAGGCCGGTGTCCTTGACCGTGCCGACATAGCGGCCGAACAGGCTCAGCACCGCCGCCTGGTTGGGTTCGACCATGTACAGGCCGAACAGGGCGAACCCGAGCCCGAAGAAACTGAGGCCCATCAGGACACCGACTGGCCCGGTGCGCACGCCCGCCACCCCGAGCACCACGATGGTCAGCATGCCGGCGAGGATCGCCAGTAGCGTGGGAATTCCCGACAGTGATTTGACCGGCAGCTCTTTCATGGCGTCCTCCTTGGGTGCAGGAGGACGATATCAATCTGATATCAGATTGCGCAAGTGGCGCTGGGGCGGGCTGGCGCCGTTGGCCATCCACGATGGGCGTTTCGCCTCTGCCGGGCCGCAAAGCGCGCTGGCTCGAACCCATCTGTCCCGGCGGGAAGCGGAGGAGAGCGCTGGTCGGCTCCCGGCGGCAGCCGACGCTCTCCGGAGCCCGAGCGAATCGAAGGCAGGTCGGGGAGAGGGGCGGACCTGCCCAAGCGCTCGCTTCCCACCCGTTCGGAGCAGAGTCGAGCGAGTCACAGTGCAGACGCAGCGCGCCGCTCCGATGGGGGCTTCAGGGCGCGCGCCGCTCGGCTTCCAGCGGGAAGGCGATTCCGCCCTTGGCATTGACCGCAGCCCCTCGCCCGGCGCCCGGCAGCGGCAGCTGCAAGAACAGCGGATCCTCGCTGTCGGCCGACAGCGGCAGGGCGAAGTGCAGACGGCCGTCGATCACCGCGCCCTCGCTGCTGCCGTGTACGCCGACCCACTCGCAGGGCTCGTCATCGATCTCGGGGCAGATCGCCGGGCCGGTCGACCACTGGACGCTGGCCATCGGCTCGTTCAAGCCGTGCCAGACCTCGATGTCCAGCGCACGCGAGCCGCCAAGCGTGCGCAGCGCAGGATGCTCGCGCCGCAGCGTCCACTGTCCATGCCAGAGGCCCGGGGCATTCTCGGCCGAGCGCTCCTCGGCGCTCTGCATGTCTTCCGCCGGCTCGAAGCCCAGGCAGCTGGCGGCGGCGACGAGGCCCAGCAGCAGGCCGTGGAAAGGGTGCGGGCGCATGGTGGGCTCCAGTGTTGGGAACACTTTGCTACCAACAGGAATACGCGCTCGCGCTGGAAAGTCGGACACTCACGCCCTCTATGGCCACGCGAACAAGACGAAATGCTTCGCGACCGCCCTGTGCCCATCTGCCCCTGGCCATGACCTGCAAGCTGTGCAGGCCGCCGGGTCGTTGCTGTGTCGGCGAGAAGAAGCACTGACCTCAGGGTAAGAAATCTCCTATTGTCAGGTCGCGACTCGGGTGGTTTAGTCCAGGCCTTGTCCGCGTACCCGCCTGAGCAGTTCAATGAATCGCCTATTCAATCTGAGCTCGCCCTTCGGCGACGCCCTGCGTTTCGAGCGCCTCACCGGCCGCGAGGCCGTCTCCGAGCTGTTCGAGTTCGAGCTCACCGGCTCCTCTGAGGAACGCGGCCTCGCACCGACGGCAGCACTCGGCCAGCCCTTCACCGTCGAGTTCGAGGTCGAGGGCGGCGACAAGCGATTCTTGAACGGGCAATGCGTGGCCTTCCGCTCGGTCGGGCGTGCAGGCCGCAAGCATCTGTATCGCGCCACCCTGCGACCGGGCCTGTGGTATGCCACCCGCCGCACCGACTACCGCATCTTCCAGAAGATGAGCGTCGTCGACATCGTCAAGGACGTGCTCGGCGCCTACCCCTTTGCCGTGAAGTGGCTCACCGCCGGCAGCTACTCGCCCTGGAACTACTGCGTCCAGTACCGCGAGACCGACGCCAACTTCGTCATGCGCCTGCTCGAACAGGAGGGCCTGTGGTTCTGGTTCGAGCACGCCGCCGGTGAGCACACGCTGGTGATCACCGACCACATCGGTCTGGCCTCGCCGTTTCCGAACTACGAGAGCATCGAGTTCTATCCACACGACGTCACCGTGCCGGACAAGGACCACCTGAACTTCTGGGCCGATGCCGGCCAGGTGACCTCGGGCAAGTACGTGGCGCGCGACTACAACTTCATCATGCCGTCGACGGATCTGACGACAGACGATCTGCTGCCGGGTTCGCACCCGCATGCGAACTACGAGATCTTCGACTTCCCCGGCGAGTACGAGAACCTCGGCGAGGGTCTGCCCTTCGCCAAGGTGCGCATGGAAGAACTGCACGCCGGCCACCTGCGCGCCGCCTGCGAAGGCCGTGCGCGCGGTGTCGCACCCGGTCGGCTGTTCAACCTCAGCAAACACGCCGTCGGCCGCTACAACCGCGAGTACCTGGTGCTGGCCTGCGACTACCAGTTCAGCGACAACGACTACGACGCCGCGGGCGGATCGAGCGCCGTCGAGACGCACATCAGCGCCGAGGTGCATCCGACCGACCAGCCCTATCGCCCCGCACGGCGCACGCCCAAGCCGCTGAGCAGCGGGCCCGACAGCGCGGTGGTGACGGGTCCGGCCGGGCAGGAGATCCACACCGACGAATACGGTCGGGTCAAGGTGCAGTTCCACTGGGACCGCTACGGCAAGAAGGACGAGAACTCCTCCTGCTGGATTCGCGTCTCGCATCCGTGGGCCGGCTCGGGCTTCGGCGGCGTGCACATCCCGCGTATCGGGCAAGAGGTGATCGTCGACTATCTCAATGGCGATCCGGACCAGCCGCTGATCGTCGGCCGCGTCTACAACTCGATGCAGCCGCATCCCTGGGGCCTGCCGGCCGCGGCCACGCAGTCCGGCTTCCTCACGCGCTCGACGCTCGGCGGCAACTTTGAGACCGCAAATGCCCTGCGCTTCGAGGACAAGCGCGGCGAGGAGCAGGTCTGGCTGCACGCCGAGCGCAACCAGGACATCGAGGTCGAGAACGACGAGACCCATTGGGTCGGCCGCGATCGCACGAAGACGATTGATCGCGACGAGACCAACCACATCAAGCGCGACCGCACGGA
>LNFM01011256.1_pt1 | contig 12238 bp, 7 predicted proteins | sample 596031 | NCBI WGS metagenome assembly LNFM01 (sample SAMN04254537, study PRJNA301005) | activated carbon metagenome | isolation source: dual media filters at the Ann Arbor, Michigan drinking water treatment plant | place: USA: Ann Arbor | reverse complement strand
CGGGTGGTGGTCGCGGCCGTCTTTACCCTGTGCCGTCGGCGTGCGGCCGAACTCGCCGCCCCACACCACGAGCGTGTCCTTCAGCAGCCCGCGCCGCTTCAGGTCGGTGAGCAGGGCGGTAATCGGCTTGTCCACCGCGAGGGCGTTGCGGCCGTGCCCCTTGCGCAGGTCGCCGTGCTGGTCCCAGTGGTAACTGTGCGAGCACTGCACGAACCGCACCCCGGCCTCGGCGAACCGCCGGGCCATCAGGCACTGCCGCCCGAACCCGGCCGTTACCGGGTCGTTCAGCCCGTAGAGGGTCTTCGTCTCTTCCGTCTCTTTCGACAGGTCCTGCACTTCCGGTGCCGCCGACTGCATGCGGAACGCCATCTCGAAGGATTGAATGCGCCCTTCGAGCGCCGGGTCGGGGCCGAGGTGCGTCAAGCGCTCGCGGTCCATCTCGCCGAGCAGGTCGAGTTCCCGTCGCTGTTGCGTTCGCGGTGTGGTGCCCGCGATGAACGGCACCGTCGCCTTGTCGGACGAAATGCCGGCGTTACCCAGCGGGGTGCCTTGATAAACCGCGGGCAGGAACGCCGACGAGTAGTTGTTCACCCCGCCGTGCGAGAGCGACGGGCAGATAGTCACGAAGCCCGGCAGGTCGCGGTTCTCGGTGCCGAGACCGTACGTCACCCAACTGCCCATGCTCGGCCGCACGAACGTGTCGCTCCCGGTGTGCAGTTCCAGCAGCGCCCCGCCGTGCCGCGAGTTCGACCCGTGCATCGACTTGATGAAGCACAGGTCGTCTACCACCGTGCTCAGGTGCGGGAACAGTTCCGACACGGTCGCGCCGCTCTGCCCGTGCCGCTTGAACTTCCATGGCGACGCCAGCAGGTTGCCCGTTTCGCCGGACACCACGCGCGGCTTCGGGAACGGCAGCGGCTTGCCGTCGTCCTCGGTCAGCTTCGGCTTGTGGTCGAAGGTATCGACGTGGCTCGGCCCGCCGTGCATGAAGAGGAAGATGACGCGCTTCGCCTTCGCGGGGAAGTGCGGCTTCTTCGGGGCGAGCGGGTCGGTCGGCTTCGCTTCCGCTGCGGCCAGCAGGTCGGCGAGCGCGAGCAGGCCGAACCCGGTGGCAGCAGACTGGAGCATGTCGCGGCGCGAGAACATCGGCGGTCACTCCACAAAAGCGAATTCGGCGGACGACAGCAGCACCCGGCACAGGCTCTGCCACGCTTTCAACTTCTTGGCGTCGGTGGACACGTCCGACGCGGCGAGGAACTTCAGCACGCGGTCCGTCTCGGTCGCCGTCGGCGCGCGGGCGTAGGTGCGGCGGAACGCCTCGCGCACCCGCGCGGCGTCGTCGCCCGGCACACCCAAGAGCGACTTGGTGAACGCCTCGGTCGCTTGGTCGGCGACGGCACTGTTCAGGTGGAACAGCGCTTGGGCCGGGATTGTGGTCTGCGTCCGCATCCCGGCGGGGGTGGACGGATCGGGGAAGTCGTTCGCTTGGAACGCGTCGAACAGCCCGCTGCGGATCACCGGCAGGTAGATCGACCGCCGCGGGCTGCTGAAATCGACCGCACCGCGGCCCCCGGTGCTGTTCACGTAGGCCCGGTTCTTGGTGGGGAGCAGCGTTCCGCCGGGCGTGCGGTCGAGGATGCCGGAGACCGCGAGCATCCCGTCCCGCAGTTCTTCCGCGTCCAACCGGCGGCGGTTGAACCGCCAGTACGTGCGGTTCTCCGGGTCGGTGCGGAACTTGTCGGCGTCGTACGCGGTGCCCATCCGGTACGCGGCCGACTTCACGATCAACCGGTGCAGGTGCTTCACGCTCCACCCGGACGCGACGAGTTCCGACGCCAAGTAATCGAGCAGTTCGGGGTGCGTCGGCCGCTCGCCGAGCCGGCCGAAGTTGTCCGGCGTGCGCACCAGCCCGGTACCGAAGTGGCCGAGCCACACGCGGTTCGCCATCACGCGCGCGGTCAGCGGGTTGTCCTTCGACGCCACCCACTCGGCCAGTTCGAGCCGGCCGCTGCCCTTCGTGATTGGCGCTTGCTTCTCCCCGGCCACAATGACCGGGAACCGCCGCGGCACCTCGACCCCGAGCGTCAGGTGGTTGCCGCGCAGGTGAACGCGGACGTTTTGCGGCTTGGCGTCGTCCTCGACCGCCATCGCTTCGTCTACCGCCGGCTTCGATTTCTCGACGGCGGCGAGTTCGTCCTTCGCTTTCTTCGCATCCGTGGCGAGCGTGGCATCGACCGCGGCGTCCAGTTCCGGCGTGCGCTTGAACGGCCCGTTCGCGTCGGCCGCGAGCTTCGCCAGTTCGTCCGCGGTGGGCGGCTTGTCCTTCCACTTCTCAGCGGCCTTCGCGAACGCCCGCACCAGCGGGAGCAGCAGGTTCTTTTCCTTCGCCACCTCTTCCGCCGTCGGGCCGACTGCCGCAGATTGCTCTTTCGACAGCGGCAACAGGGCCAACTTGTCGAAGTGCGGGAACGGCCCGGCGCACTCCAAGCGAACGGTCGTCTTCCCCTTCTTGAGGGGCACCGCCGCTTCGGCGAACCACTTCTGCCCGTCCGGGTTCCACGAACCGGTCGCTTCGCCCGCCGCGTCGGACCGCACCACCTTGCCGCCGACCGACAGTGCCGTCGGGCGCGCGGTCTGAGCGGCGTACCGCAGTGCAATCTGATACGTCCCGTCGGCGGGCACCTCGATGTCGTATTCGGCGACGTTCGGCAGCTTACCGCTGTTGATGATGACGCCGATGCCGGCCCCGTAGCCGTCGGTCAGTTTCAGTGCGTTGCCGCGGGTGTAGTTCTCCGCCTCGACCAGCACGCTCCCCTTCACTTCGCCCTTCGACGGATCGGCGACCGCCAGTCGCAGTGGGTCGCGACGGCGGGCGAGTTGCGCGCCCACTTCGGCGTACACGCTGGCCCGTTTGCGTTCCGCGTCGAGCCGGGCGCTCACGGCATCGCGCAGGCGCTTCTCGGCGGCCCGCGCCGCGTCGCTCGCGGCGGCCCGCTTCTTCTCGTACTCCGCCAGCTTCGCGCTGCCTTCCATCGAGTCGACCGGGCGCTCGTGCCACTGGGCCACCACGCCGTAGCTCCGCATGCTTTTGGTGGAGTAGAACATGCCGGCGAGGGCGTAGTAGTCGGCCGCGGTAATCGGGTCGAACTTGTGGTCGTGGCACCGGGCGCAGCCGAGCGTCAGCCCGAGGAACGCCTGCCCGAGCGTGTCGAGTTGCTCGTCGATGATGTCCATCCGCATCTTCATCGGGTCGTCTTCGGCCAGCATCTTCGGCCCGATGACGAGGAACCCGGTGGCGGTCAGGCGGTCGGCGCGCTCCTGCGGGGTGCCGCCCGGCAGCAGGTCGCCGGCGATCTGCTCGCGCACGAACTGGTCGAACGGTTTGTCGGCGTTGAAGCTGCGGACGACGTAATCGCGGTACCGCCACGCGTTGCCGTGGGCGAGGTTCTCGTCCATGCCGTTGCTGTCGGCGTACCGGGCTACGTCCAGCCACCGCCGGCCCCACTTCTCCCCGTAGGCCGGCGACGCGAGCAGACGATCAACCAGTTTGTCCCACGCGTCGGGCGCGGTGTCCTTCTCGAACGCTTCGACCTCAGCGGCGGTCGGCGGAAGACCGGTCAGGTCGAACGTGAGCCGGCGAACGAGGGCCCGCTTGTCGGCGGCCGGTGCCTGCGCCAGCCCCTTCGCTTTCAGCCCTTCGGCGAGGAACGCGTCAATTGGGTTCGCGCCCTTGCCCGGCACACCGGGCACCTTCGGCCTCTGGACCGGTTGGAACGCCCAGAACGCCTTCTCTTCGGCGGTGAAGGTGCGAACGGCGGCGGGCTTCGCGGGTGCGGGCACCACCGGCTTGGCGTCGGGCCACACGGCCCCGGCCTTCACCCACGCCACGAGCGCGGCGATCTCGGCGGCGGGCAACTTCTCCTTCGGCGGCATCTTGAGCGCTTCGTTGTGCCGCACCGCGGTGACGATCAGACTCTGCTCCGGCTTGCCGGGCACCAGCGCAGGCCCGCTCTCGCCGCCCTTAAGTATGGCCTCCAGCGAGTCGAGCCGCAGGTCGCCCTTCTGCTTGGTTTCGCCGTGGCAGGAGACGCACTTGTTCAGCAGCAGCGGGCGTACGACCTTCTCGAACTGCTCGTCCGCGGGTGCCGCACGCCCCTCCGCCGCGAACGCGAGGAGGCACACGGCAGACAAGAACCGTTGCACGGTGACGGCTCCGAAGTCGGGTGGGAACGGCTGGTGAAACGACCGGCGACCGACGCCGGCAGGCGGGAGGTAGAGAGTGATAGTACCCGAGTGTCCGCGGCACCGCAACAGTTGACCCGCCAAACACGGGCCGAGTCGTGCGGCCCCTGCCCGAGGAGCGCCCGATGTGGCGGCACCGGTCGTCGCACCCTACGATGGCCCCATCAGAGCACCAGCGAGCCCGAAACGCATGTGGTACGCGGTCGCCGCCTACGTCGGTCTCGTCGCCGTGACGAGTCTCGTCAGTTTCGCCGCCTACGGGTTCGACAAGCGGCGGGCCGCCACCGGGGGGCGGCGGGTGCCGGAACGAACGCTCCTCTTGCTGGCGTTCGCGGGCGGGTGGCCGGGGTCGATCGCGGCCCAACAGCGGTTCCGACACAAGACCCGGAAGGTGCCGTTCTTAGCCGCCTTCTGGGTCGTCGTCGTGCTGCACGTCGGGCTCGTCGGGGCGGCAGCGTACGCGCTCTTCGGGGGCGGTGCGGCCCGGTAACGACGATCGCGTTCCTCACACGTCCGGGACGACAGGTTCCCTCCAACGGGCCGAACGCTTCGTGACCAGAGGGACTCGAACCGTTCCCGCGCTCAACTCACCGGCTCGCGTCGACGAGCGTGACGTCCGCTCCCGGTACCGCGCGCAAGAGGCGGTCGAGCGGACTGCGCCCGAACCAGCGCCGGTACCACGGGAGCCGCGAGCGGCCCATCACGATGTGCGTGATGCGGTACTCGTCCACGAACGCCGCGACCGCGGCCTCGAACGTCGGCCCGGTGAACTGCATCGGGATCGCGCCCAGTTGCTGCGCGAGCGCGAGCGTGTCTGCCACTTGGCGCTGCGCGGCGGCCGGCACGCGGGTCGCGTCTTCGCCGGGCAGGCGCACGTACACCGCGTACCACGGCGCGCCGAACCGGTCGGCCAAGCGCGCCGCTTTGCGCAACAGTCGGTGCGGGTTCGGCGCGCGCGAACTGAGGCACACCATCACCCGGTCCGAACCGTTGTCTTGCGGGCCGCCGCGCTTCTGGCGCTGCCGGTCCAGCGCCGACGCCACCTCTTCGAGTGCCAGTTCGCGCAACCGGCTCAGGTTGTCCGCGGTGAAGAAGTGTTCGAGCGCCCGCGCCGCGCGCTCCGCGGGGTACACTTTGCCCTGCTTCAACCGCTCTTGCAGGTCTTCGGCCGGCAGATCGACGTTCACGATCTGGTCGGCCTCCGCGATCACGTGGTCCGGCACCCGCTCCTTCACCTTCACCCCGGCGAACCGCTCGATGGTGTCGCACAGGCTCTCGATGTGCTGCACGTTCATCGTGGTGACGACGTGAATCCCGGCGCGCAACAGGTCTTCCACGTCCTCGTACCGTTTGGCGCGCGGCGAGCCGGGGGCGTTGGTGTGCGCGAGTTCGTCCACGAGCGCGACCGTCGGCCGGCGAGCCACGACTGCCGCCGTGTCCATCTCGTCGAGTGTCACGCCGCGGTACTCCACGTGGCGCAGGGGCACGCGCTCCAGCCCGGCGAGCTGCGCCGCGGTGTCGGCGCGCCCGTGCGTCTCCACGACGCCGACCACCACATCGACGCCCTGCGCCTTCAACCGCTGCCCCTCTTGCAGCATCTCGTAGGTCTTGCCCACCCCCGGTGCGAAGCCGAGGTACACCTTCAGCCGGCCGCGCTGCTGCGCGCGAATCAGGTGCAGGAATTTCTCCGGGGGCGGGCGGTCGGTCGTCATCACTCTCCCCCTTCCGCCGGCAGCAGGATGCGGAACGTGGTGCCCGCGCCTTCGGCGCTCGCGCACGCAACGGTGCCGCCGTGTGCCGCCACGATCTCGCGCACGATCGCGAGGCCGAGGCCGGTGCCGGGGCGGTCCGCGCGCCCGGGCACGCGGAAGAACCGCTCGAACACGTGCGGCAGGTGCTCCGCCGGGATGCCGACGCCCGTGTCGCGCACTTCCAGTGACACCGCGTTGTCACCGGCGCTCGCGCGCAGGTCCACCGAGCCGCCGGCGTCGGTGTGCGCGAGCGCGTTGTCAATCAGGTTGCGCAGCGCCCGCGCGAATCGCTCGGGATCGACGGCGACACGCGGCAGGTCCGGGGCCGCGGTCACGGTGAGCGCAACGTGCCGGTCGGCGGCGCGGGCCGCGGCTTCGTCGGCCGCGCTCCGAAGGAGCGCCGCGGGAGCGGTCGGGCGCGGGGTAAGCTCCTCGCGGCCCTCTTCGAGTTTCGCCAGCGCGAGCAACTGTTCGATCAGCGCGAGCAGCCGCTCCGCGCTCGCGCGGGCTTCGAGGAGCAGTTCCACCTGCTTGGGTTCGAGCGGCCCGACCACCTCTTCGAGCAGCACGTGAACCGCGAGCCGCACGCTGGTGAGTGGCGTCTTCAGTTCGTGCGAAACCGTCGCGACCCAATCGGATTTGAGGCGGTCGAGGAGCCGGAACCGCGTCACGTCGTTCAGCACCACGGCCGCGCCGAGCGGCGCGCCGTCGGGCGCGCGAATCGGGCGCACTTGCGGCAGGTACGAACGGTCCTCGCCGCCCGCGTGGAACGTGACGGCTTCGTCGAACGTGCTGGTGGCGAGCGAGGCGCCGGCGGCGAGTGCGGCGCGCACCGGGGCGAGCGGTTCGGGCGGCACCCACGGCGCGCCCGCTTCGTCGTCGCGCGGCGCGGTCGCGCCGAGCACCCGCTGCGCCGCCGGGTTCGCCGATTCGACGCGCCCGAGCGTGTCCAGCACGAGCACCGGGTCCGGGAACGAATCGATCGCGGCGCGTGCCGTCTCTCTCGCGCGCAGTAGGCGTTCGGTGTTCGTCTGACGGTACGCGCGCAGCTTCCGGGCCATGTCGTTGAACGCGCCCGCGAGCCGGCCGAGTTCGTCGTCGCCACCGCCGGGCACCACCAGTTCCAAATTGCCGCTCCCGACCGCGACCGCGGCGTCCGTCACGGCGCGCAACGGGCCGATCAGCACCCGCCACAGCCACCAACCGAACGCGACCGTGAGCAGCACGCCCACCGTGACCGCGCCGGCGAGCGCGACCGTCGAGCGCCGCGCGGTGTCGCGCGCGGCACGGTCGGCCGCGGACACCGCGCCCTCGTTCAGTTCCCAGATGCTCACGAGGTGTTGCCAAGTCGTGGTCGCCGCGGCTTGGAACCCGGTACCGGGCGCGGTGTACAGTTCCCACCGGCGCGCCGCTGGGGCGGCGAGCAGTTCTTCGCCGCGCGCGATCGCGAGTTCGAGCGCGCGGTTCAGCGCCTCGGCCTCCTCGCGCTCGCCGGGCACGGTGACGTTCGCCACCTCCGCGGCGCACGCCTCGCGCGCCCGCGCCGCGGCCGCGCGGAACCCGCGCGACACGTCCGGGTGAAGCGGGTCGCGCTCGCGCGCCGCGGAGATGGCGATGCGCTCCATGTCGGCCAGCGAGCGCTGAAGCGCGAACATCGCGCGCAGGCTCACGACGTTCTCGCGGATGATGTCGTCCGCGCGGCGGCCGAGGTTGTCGAGCAACCCGACGCCGGCCAATCCGATACCGAACAGGAACGCGGCCGGGGGCAGAAACAGGAGCGCGACGCGGCGGCGCAGCGAGAGCGTCATAGGCCGAGCTTCTTCCGCTTGCGGTACAGGGTGCTGGGGTCGATACCGAGCGTTTGCGCGGCGTCTTCGAGCGCCGGCGCGGACGCCAACACGCGGCGAATGTGCTCCGCTTCCAGAGCTTCGAGCGTGACCGCGCCGCCCACCTCCACCGGCCCCGCGGTCGGCGGGCGAACGAGCTGTGCCGGCAACTGTGACAGCCCGATGTCACTGTCGGTCGTGAGGATCGCGCCGCGCTCGATGGCGTTGCGCAACTCGCGCAGGTTGCCGGGCCACGAGTACCGTTCGACGGCCGCGAGCGCCTCCGGCGTGAACCCGCGCACCGGCTTTCCGGTTTGCCGCGCGAAGAACGCAAGCAGGTGCGCCGCCAGCCGCGGCAGGTCGCGCCGGCGCTCGCGCAACGGCGGCAGCGTCACTTCGATCACGTTCAGCCGGTACAGCAGGTCTTCGCGGAAGCGGCCGGCGCGCACATCGCCTTCGAGGTCGCGGTTGGTCGCCGCCACGATGCGCACGTCGCCGGTCCGCGTGCGCGTTTCGCCCACGCGCTCGTAAGTCTTTTCTTGCAGGAATCGCAGCAGTTTCGGTTGCAGCGCCAGCGGCAGGTCGCCGATTTCGTCGAGGAACAGCGTGCCGCCTTCGGCCGCCGCGACTTTTCCTTCGGTCGCTTCGACGGCCCCGGTGAACGCGCCGCGCGCGTGCCCGAACAGTTCACTTTCGAGCAGCTCGCCGGAGAGCGACGGACAGTGAACCGTGACGAACGGGCGCGCCGCGCGCTTGCTTCGCGCGTGAATCGCACGCGCGAGGACGCCCTTCCCGGTCCCACTCTCGCCGCGCAGCAGCACCGCGGCGTCCGTTGGTGCGACGCGGAACGCGACGTCGAGAGCCGCGCGCACCGCGGGCTCCTCCGATTCGAGGTCCGCCTCCGGGAGCGCCCCCTTTACTTGTTCGCGCAAGCTGCTGACTTCGGCGCGCAGCCCGCGCAACTGCTCCCACTTCCCGATGAGCACGCGGAGTTGGTCCGGGGTGAACGGCTTCGGCAAGTAGTCGAACGCACCGGCCCTCATCGCCGCGACCGCGGTATCGACGGCCGCGAACGCGGTCATCACTACGACGCCCGCGCCCGGTGCCGCAGTCAGCAGTTGCGGCAGCAGTTCGAGGCCGTTCTCGCGCCCGAGCTTCAGGTCGAGAAACACCAACTCGAAGCGCTCGTGTGCGAGCGCGTCGAGCGCGGCCTTGCCGTTCGCGGCCTCGCTGACGCGGTGCCCCATGCTTTCGAGCGTGAGGCGCAGCGTGCGCCGCAAGCTCGTTTCGTCGTCTACGAGGAGCAAGTTCACCGCGAACTCCGGGTGGTGCGAGCGGGATCAATGCGATTCGCGTGCCGGTGTGCATTTCGCACGAATTCGCAGGTCCCGCGCGGCGGCGTCGTGCGACTTGCAATCCGACACCGTGCATTATGCCCGACGCCGGCAAAGCTGCCTACGCGCTCACGTCCGGTGCTTTCGCACGCAACCGCTGGCGCGCGGGTCGCTTGCACGTTCCGCGGCGCGAACGGCACGGCGCGTGCTTTGTCCGCTCCCGTCTCTGGGAGTGACGCAATGGAACCGAGTGTGTTGGCGCTGTTCGCACTGGGCCTCGCGGCGGTCGGCTTGATGGCCGCGTTCGTGTGGTTCTGCGACCGCGTGTGAGGGCTTCGCCGTGATCTGGTTCACTGCCGCTGTTGTGCTGCTGCTGTTCGCGTACCTGCTCGCGGCGCTGTTGCGCCCCGAGTGGTTCTAACTCTGTGGAGTAATCGCGCCATGTGGTTCGTGCCCGTTTTCGTCATCGCCAGTTCGGTCTCGCTCGCGGTGCCGCTCGGCCGCTACATGGCCCGCGTGCTGGACCGCGACGGCCCGCGTAGCGCGCTCGAGCGCGTGCTGCACACCGGTCCGCAGAACTGGAAGCGGTACTGTTTCTCCCTGCTCGCGTTCAACGCGGTCGCGTTCGCGGTGGGGTTCGCCGTGCTCGCGTTCCAGCACCACCTGCCGCTGAACCCGGACGGTAAGGGCGCACTCGCGCCGAGCACCGTGTTCAACACCGCGGCCTCGTTCCTTACGAACACCAACCTGCAACACTACGCCGGCGAAGTTCACCTGTCGTACTTCTCGCAGGTGTTCTTCATCTGCTGGAAGCAGTTTGTCGGCCCGGCGATCGGCCTCGCGGCGCTGCTCGCGCTTTTGCGCGGGCTGCGCGGCGACGAGCACATGGGCAACTTCTACGTGGACGTGTGGCGCGGCACGGTGTTCGTGTTCCTGCCGCTGTCGCTGATCGTCGCACTCGCACTCGTCGCAGCCGGTGTGCCGATGACGCTCGAAGGCGCGGCGAAAGTCACCACACTGGAAGGCGGCGAGCAAACCATCGCCCGCGGCCCGGTGGCGGCGATTGAAGCGATCAAGCAACTGGGGACGAACGGCGGCGGGTTCTTCGGCACGAACTCGGCGCACCCGTTCGAGAACCCGAGCGCGCTCACGAACCTCATCGAGTGCGCGAGCATTCTGCTGGTGCCGATGGCGTGCGTGGTGATGTTCGGGCGCGTGCTGCGCGCGCCGCGCCAAGCGGCCGTGATCTTCGGCACGATGCTGCTGTTCCTCGTCGCGTTCACCGCGTGGGGCGTCTTCACCGACGCGCGCCCGAACCCGGCGCTGAAGGGCGCACCCGTTGCGGACGCGGTGAACCTCGAAGGCAAGGAACTGCGGTTCGGGCCGTCGGCCGGGCCGACGTGGGCCGCTGCGACCACCTGCACCTCGAACGGTTCGGTGAACTGCATGCACGACAGTCTGAACCCGCTGGCCGGGCTGTCGCCGCTTGCGGGCATGTGGCTGAACTGCGCGTTCGGCGGCGTGGGCGTGGGCCTCATCAACTTCGTGGTGTACCTGATCGTCGCCGTGTTCTTCGCGGGCCTCATGGTGGGCCGCACGCCGGAGTACCTCGGCAAGAAGGTGGAAGCGCGCGAGATGAAATTGGCGATGCTCGCGCTGCTGATCCACCCGCTGCTGATCCTCGCGCCGACCGGCCTCGCCGCGGTGAGCGACTGGGGCACCGGCGCGCAGAACAACCCCGGCGCGCACGGCCTCAGCGAACTGCTGTACGAGTTCACGTCGGCGTCCGCGAACAACGGCAGCGGGTTCGAGGGGCTGGCCGACACCGTGGGCACCGCCGCCGACGCCGCGGACCCGGAGAAGGCCGACGCGGTGCGCCGCGCGACCAACTGGGACCTGAGCACCGGGCTGACAATGCTGTTCGGCCGGTTCGTGCCGATCATTGCGCCGCTCGCGCTGGCCGCGGCGCTCGCGGGGAAGAAGCGGACGCCGTTCACCGCGGGCACGCTCCGCACGGACATGCTCACCTTCGCGCTGATTCTGGTGGGCACCATCGTGCTCGTGGGCGCGCTGCTGTTCCTCCCGGCCGCGGCGCTCGGCCCGGTCGCGGAGCACCTGCAACTGGCCGCGCGCTAACTTCGCACACCAATTACAAGGAACCCCGACCGTGACCGCTTCTCTCGACGACCCGAAAGCCGCCCGCCGCGCGAGCCGCGCCCGCGGGTTGTTCGACCCCACCCTCACGCGCGCCGCGGCCGTGCGCTCACTGGTGATGCTGCGCCCGGACGTCCTGTGGAAAAACCCGGTGATGTTCGTGGTGGAGGTCGGCACCGTCCTCTCCATCGCGTACACGGTGGCGAAGGCGCTCGACCCTTCGGCGTCGCTCGCGTCGCTCGGCTACCTTGTCGCGCTCGACGTGTGGCTCGTCGCGACGCTGCTGTTCGCCAACTTCGCCGAAGCGCTCGCCGAAGCGCGCGGGAAGGCGCAAGCCGACGCGCTGCGCAAAACGCGCGCCGCGACGCCCGCGTTCCGGCTCCGCGGCGCGCGCGCGCTCGATTCGGTCATGCCCGCCGACACCGAACAGGTGAACTCGACCGAGTTGCGCGAGGGCGACGTGGTGCTCGTCGTCGCGGGCGAACTGATTCCCGCGGACGGGGAGATCGTCGAAGGTGTCGCGTCGGTGGACGAATCCGCGATCACCGGCGAATCGGCCCCGGTGGTGCGCGAGGCCGGCGGCGACCGCTCCGGCGTCACCGGCGGCACGCGCGTGCTTTCGGACCGCCTCCTCGTGCGCGTGACCGTGAAGCCGGGCGAATCGTTCCTCGACAAAATGATCGCGCTCGTGGAAGGCGCGAAGCGCCAGCGCACGCCGAACGAAATCGCGCTCGGCATCGTGCTGTCGGCGTTCACGCTGGTGTTCCTGCTGGTCACGGTCACGCTGTGGCCGCTGGCGAAGCACGCGGAAGACTACACCGGCACCGCGGGCCTCGGCACCGACGTGCCCACGCTGGTCGCGCTGCTCGTGTGCCTCATTCCCACCACGATTGGCGCGCTGCTCGCGGCCATCGGCATCGCGGGCATGGAC
>LNFM01011255.1_pt1 | contig 12239 bp, 11 predicted proteins | sample 596031 | NCBI WGS metagenome assembly LNFM01 (sample SAMN04254537, study PRJNA301005) | activated carbon metagenome | isolation source: dual media filters at the Ann Arbor, Michigan drinking water treatment plant | place: USA: Ann Arbor | reverse complement strand
CGTAGGCCGGATTCACGTCGACGATGCGCCAGCGTGTGTCCTGCAACATCGCTGGGAAGGGCGAATGCCACAGCACCTGCATCAGCTCGGCGATCACCGGGCCGGTGATGGTGGACGCTGGCAGCGAGTCCGCTGGCACCGGGTCTCGCCAGTGCAAGCGCAAAGCATAGAAACCCGAGCCCAGGACCTGCCAGGCAACATCAGCAGTGCAGCCATCGGACATCACCGCTGCCGGAGGCATGGTGGCCACCAAGCCGCGCGACGACGCTGCGGCACGCGAATTGACGTGGCCCGGTGTCCGCATGGCGCCAGGCGAAGTGGCGATGGCATGGCGCAACCAATCCACCAACGCGACACCGAGTACGCCCTGCCATTCCGCGAACGCCACCCCGACTGCGCAGGGCATGCGGCGCAGCGCCGCAGTGTTGGCGAACGTCACCTGGCCGCGGCGATCGAACAGCAAGACCCCTTCACTGAGGTGATCGAAAAACTGTTCAAGGGCGGGCTGGCCGGCGACGAGATCCATCGCACTCACCACAGACGGGTTCTCGGGATCATGCCCGGGAATCTATGGCGTCGTCCATCAATCTGGCGACTGGCACAGCGTCATTCAAGGTCAGCGGCCGCGGCCAGCGCTCGCAATTCGGCCTGGTTGATTTCACGCACGCCCATCATCAAGGCCTCGGCACATTCGCGGAAGTCGTAAAGTGATTCGGCCTCGATCGCCTTGACCAGATTGAAGTACGGCACGTAAGGGCCGGTCCCTTCGATCAGCGTTTCGTGGACGAGTTGCGGCACAGGGATGGTGCGCAACAGCTCGGCGAGCGGTTGCTGGAAAAGGCGATCGAGCAGCGAGAAAACGCCGCAGATGAACAACTCGTTGCGCATCTCGGCATCGCCACCGTTGTTGCGCGCCAGTTCTTCCATCAGCAGGCCCCGTCGCACCGAGGCGAACATCGCAGCGCGCAGGTTGGGCTCCTTGCTGGCCGTGGCAAGCAACAGCGCAAGCCAGCGTTTGAGGCGTTGGTAGCCAAGCAGCATCAGCGCATGGCGGAACGAACTGACCTCGACCGACAACCCGAAGGCCGCGGAATTGATGTACCGCAGCACCTTGAATCCGAGGGACGGGTCACGCTTGAGTGTGTTTTCCAGCTTTTCGGCCGACTCTTCTGCATCGACCTGGCGGATCAGTTCGACCACCGTCTGCAGATCGATCGGCGTCGGAGGCGTGCGGCCGCCCGTTGGACGCTCCGTGACCTCGTCGCCGAGCGGCCATCCCAACACCGCCACCGCGCCACGGCTGAACGCGCCATCCATGTCCGCGGTCGAGTTGATGCCGGCAAGCACGTGGGGGATGGTGCGCGACACGCCGACTGGCGCAACGCCACTGCTCGCAACGCGCCGGTCGTCAGACAGGTCAATGATCGACTGCATGAAGCACGGCAGCACCTCTCGCGGAAGATCCTTCAGAGGGCGTCCCTTGAGCATCAACGTGGTGCCATGCGCGTGCAAGGCGACGATGGAGGCAGTGTTCACCGGGTCTGCCGCCATGAACGCCGGCACTTCCACCATCAAATTGGCGGAGGGCGAGGTCCGAAGCAAATCCTGCAAGAGGCTTTCACTCGTGACATTCAGTGAGACTCGGCCGCCGTTGGCTGGCCAAACCGATGCGACCGCAAGAAGCAACTGACTTGCGTCCAGTGGCACATCGGGACGCAAGGGGAACACCGTCAGCCGGGTCGCGGTAACCGCACGGTTGCGATCGATGAAGGCCGAATAGCCCAGCGCCACGTGACCCAGTATTTCGGCTTCCAACACAAGAACTCCTAAGCAATGGAGATGCGACCCCCGCAGTCGCGTGCGTCGCCTGACTCGGTCAGGGGTTGACGTACTGGAACAGCGACAACTTCTGAATCGCGGAATACGATTTCAGGGCTGCATCGTAGCCGTTCTGTTTGATCTGGAAATCGGACAACGCCTGCACCATGTCCAGGTCTTCGGCGTTCGAGCGCTGGGTCTGCGCGTCCAGCTTTTCGGCTGACAACCGATCCGTCACACCGTCGATGCGATTGAGCACATCGCCGGCCGCTGAGCGCGCCGCGCTCAGCGTAGTCAGGCTGGCATCGACGTTGCGCAAAGCGTCGGATGTTCCTTGCGCCCGCTGCGAACCAGTCAGCCCAGACTGCTTCAGGTTGGCCACTGCCTGGTCGAGGACGGCGAAAACGCTCAGGGTCGGCGTGGAAGGCGTGATCTCGAACTGATCACCAGCCGCCGGCGCGCCCGAAATGTTGAAGCTGGTCCCGTGCAAATCGATCGCTCGGCCGCTGCTGAAGGTGCCGGTGCCCTCCGTGGTGACAACGTTTGGCGTCGCCAGCGGAAAGCTCTCAACGGTGTAATCGGTGGCGGAGGTGAAGCGAATGCGGTAGCCGGTGTCGGCAACCGGAAACAGCTGCGACGGGTCGTTGACACTGCCAGAGTCGATCCAGGCACCGCGGACAGGCTGGTTGGTGACATTGTTGCCAGCGGCGCTGGTGACGAAGACGCCGTTGCCGGTGCGCGAAGACAGCCAGGCGGCCTGGCCGTCGCTGCTCAAAGGCAACGCGGTGTCGGCATCGGTCAGGATCTGGCCGGGAATACCGCGGAAGGCAACCCCGCCAGGTGTGTCGACAAACGGTGGTTGGTTCGAACCCTGACCACCGAACAGATAGCTGCCGGCCCCGTCTGAACGATTGGCCACCTGAAACAGTTGATCGCGCAATCCTTGCAGCTTGTTGGCCTGGATCGCCCGCTCGGCGTCGCTGTAACTGGCATTGCCAGATGCGACCAGCGCTTCGCGCGCCTGCGACAGCAATTCATTGGCATCGCTCAGAGCGCTTTCGGTCTGACCGATCAGCACCTTGCTGACGTCCACGCTGCGCTTCGACGCATCACTGCGGGATTCGGCTGCCAGCGCCCGTTCGGCACGTGCAGCCGCAGCGGGATCGTCACTCGCCCTGAGCACACGCTTGCCGCTGCTCAGTCGGGACTGCGCGTCGCTGAGGCCCTGCTGCCGAAGTTGCAAGTTGTCGATCGTCGTGGCGTAGCTGCTGGCGGTGGTGATGCGCATGGCGAGGTCTCGATCGATGGGAGATTGGCGGGTCAGCCCGAAGCAGGCAAAGCGTCAGCGTGAGAGTTGCAGCAACGAGTCGAAGATCGACTGCGCCACCTGCAGCATCTTGGCAGCGGCCTGGTAGCTTTGCTGGTATTGAATGAGGCGGGCAGCTTCTTCGTCCAGATTGACGCCTGACTTGCTGGCCAGGTCCTTGGTGGCCTGATCAAACACCGATGTCGACAGGTCAGACGCAGCCTTCGCGCTCTGCACGCGCACGCCGACGTTGGCAATGACATTGGCATAGGCGTCGGTGACGCTGGCGCCAGGTTCCAGCGATCCACCGCTCCACACTGCCCCGACCAAGGCCGCATCGCGCAAGGCCAGCAAGCCATTGGCGTTGCGGTTGTCAGACATCGGGTAGGTGTTTCGACCGACGGTGAAGCTGTCGCCAACCACAGCGGGCGAGGCCGAGGGGTCTGCTGCGACCGGCACTCCGGTGATGGTGAGCTGGAAGCCGTTGCTGGCGGTGGAGCCGGGGTAGTCAACTGGCTGGCCTGGCTGCCACGTGGCGGGCGTGCTGGTACCCGAGGCATCGGTCCAGGTGTAGGTGTACTGACCCGGCGTCGCGGTGACCTGGAATCGCAGTGTGGCTGGAAGATCGGGATGGCTGCCAGCGCTGACGCTGTCGACAGCCAGCGTGAGCACGCTGCCAGTGCCCTTGTTCGAACTGCCGGTGGTCACGCTCAGGGGCGAAGCTGCTGCCAGCAGCTTCGGGTTGGTCAGGTCCAGTCGCAGGTCGCGCGCAGCGCTGCCCGCAGGCTGCAAAAGGAATCGGTCGCCTGTCGCGGCTGTGCCGCTGATATTGATCTGGAAGCCGTCGACAATGTCTCCGTTGGCCACCGCACGAGGCGCAAAGGCCGGATCGGGCACGCCACCGTTGAGTCGGTAAAGCTGGAAGCCGCCAACTCCGTCAGCGACCAACTCGTAGTCGCTTGCGTGCACGCTGCTGACCTGCGCCGCGGACAGCGCAGAAGGCGATTGCAGTGTCAGGGAAATGCTGCCGCTGCCGGTGTTGTTCGCGAGCGAGCGGCCTGCGACCACCGGCGCGCCCGATACATCGCCGAAACGGAAGATCGCAGCGCCGGGCTGCCCCAGCAGATCGAGGCCGAGCGACTGTTGCTCATTGACCTGCTGCCCAATGCCAAGGGCCAACTGACCCAGCTGATTACGGGCATCGGTCAGATCGCTGTTCTGGAATCGCAACAGGCCGTAGATGGATCCGGACGTCAGCAGGGAATCGGGCAGCTGCCGAGTTCCGTTCTGCCCGATGACACCGATCACCGCCCGGGTGGCGTCGTAGGGGTCGGTCATCGCAGCCAGCTTCGTGGTCTTCGCGCCGACAACCAAGGACTGTCCGCCGCCGAGGAAGACCGACAGAGAACCATCTTCGGCAGGCACGGTGGAGACCTGGACGTACTGGCTGAGGTCGTTGATGGCGGTGTCACGTTTGTCGAGCAAGTCGTTTGGCGGCTGGCCGAGACCGCGCGCGTCAACGATGCGCTGATTCAACGCCGCGATCTGCTCCGTCAGGCTGTTGACCGACGACACCGACACCCTAATCTGCTGGGTCACGCCCGCTTGCAGCGTGTCGATCTGCCGCGCCGCCGCATTGAACCGCGAGGCCAGATCGTTGGCGCGAGACAGCACCACCTGACGTGCCGTCTGGTCCTGCGGCTTGCTCGAGACGTCGGTGAACGCATTGAAGAACTGCGTGGCCGTGTGGCCCAGACCGGCCTCGCCGACGCCAAAGATCTTCTCGAGCTGTGTCAGTTGATCGCTGCGTGTACTGTCAGCGCTGGCCTGCGAGCGCGCCAGGGCCGCCTGCTGCGTCAGGAAGTCATCGTGCGCCCGGGTGACCGTCGTCACATCGACGCCACGGCCGAAGAAACCGGCACCGGTGAACTGCCCATTCGATGCCGACAGCTCGACTTCCTGTCGCGAATAGCCGCGTGTGTTGACGTTGGCAATGTTGTTGCCAGTCGTCTGCAACTGGGCAAAAGCAGCGCTCAGGGCCCTCGTGCCCAGCGACGACAGTGCTCCAGTACCCATGGTGTGTCGATCCTCCGAGGCGGCGGTGTGGTCAGGTCGTCATCACCCGCTGCAGCCGCAGCGTGGTGTTGATGACGCGGGTCAGCTTGTCAGCGTAGGCTGGGTCGGTCGCATAGCCGGCACGCTGCAGTCCTTGCGCAAAGCCGGTGGCGCCCATGGCACCAGCGCTGGCGTCAGCCAGGACGCGGCTGTAGCGCGGACTGTCCTTCATCAACTTGGCATAGTCGTTGAAGGAGTCCTCGTACGAGGCGTAGGCGCGGAACCTGGCTGTCACCTTGCGGGCAGTGCCGTCGATGAATTCGGTGGTTGTCACTTCGGCTACGCGCCCTGTCCAGCTGGGTCCGGCCTTGATGCCGAACACGTTGAACGAGGTTGACCCGTCGCTGTTCTTGATCTCGTGCCGTCCCCAGCCCGACTCATGGGCCGCCTGGGCGACCATGAAACTGGCCGGGATACCCGTCTGCGCTTCGGCCGCACGGGCGGCTTCGGTATGGCGCTGCACGAAATCAAGTTGACGCTGGGTCGCCGTCGACGACTGGGGTCCGACGCTCGAGGTCGCGCCGCTGGCGGGGACGCCGGGCGCGGAAGCTGCGGGCGGGGTCACATTGCCGAGCTGACGCTCGAGTTGGCGCGCGATCACGTCGGCCAGCCCACCAGGTGCGCCGCTCATTGTCTTGGCGTATTCGGCGTCGAGCATGTCGTTGCCAAGCTGGGTGCCTTGGTTGGACAGCATGCCAGTGGACATCGCGGCCTGTGCGTCCCGCATGCCTTTCAACAGCTGCTGCATGAACAGCGTCTCGAATTGCTTGGCGGTTTCCTTGATCGCAGCCCTGGGATCACGCGCCGCGCCATTGCGCAGTGCCGCCAGGGCGCGAGCGTCGGCGGCTGTGGCTGCCGAGCCGGTGGCAACCCCGGACAGCAACTGCGTCGAGGGCAGGTTCATCAGATCACCTCGAGCTCGGCATTCAGGGAACCGGCCGATTTCATGGCCTGCAGGATGGCGAGCAGGTCTTGCGGCGTCGCCCCCAGGGAATTCAGCGCCTTCACGACGTCGGCGAGCTTGGCGCCTGCTGGCAGGGAAATGAGCGAGCCCGGCTCCTGGCGGATCGTGATGTCGCTCTTTTCGGCCTGCACCGTCTGCCCCTGCGAGAAGGCATTGGGCTGACTGACCAGCGGTGTGGTGTTGATCGTCACCGACAAGTTGCCATGGGCGATCGCGCACGCCGACAGCGTGACCGATTCGTTGACCACCACAGAGCCGGTACGCGCATTGATGATCACGCGGGCCGCCGGCGCAGCGAGGTTGATGTTCAGATTCTCGATGTCAGCCATGAACGTCACGCGCTCATCGGAGGACTCCGGCACCCGAACGCGCACCCGGCGACCATCTAGCGCCTGGGCAACTCCTGCCCCCATGCGGGTATTGATGGCACGAGCAACCTCGCGCGCGGTGTTGTAGTCGTCGGCGTGCAGATCGAGCTGCAGCCCGGTACCCATGTTCAGCGGTGTCGGCACCGCACGCTCCACGGTGGCGCCCTCGGGGACGCGCCCTGCACTCAGATGGTTGATCTGCACCTTGGAGCCACCTGCCGAGGCACCAGCGCCGCCGACGATCAGGTTGCCCTGTGCCAGCGCATAGATCTGGCCGTCGGCACCCTTCAGAGGGGTCGCGATCAGCATGCCACCGCGCAGGCTCTTTGCGTTCGCGAGAGACGAAACGTTGACATCGATGGTCTGGCCCGGCTGCGCGAACGCGGGCAGTTGCGCAGTGACCATGACTGCGGCGACATTCTTGAGTTGAACGTTGGTTCCGGCAGGGATCGTCACCCCGAGTTGCTGCAGCAGGGAGCTGAGACTCTGAGTGGTGAAGGGTGCTGACGTGGTCTGGTCGCCCGTGCCATCCAGCCCGACCACCAGGCCGTAGCCGACCAGCGGGTTGCTGCGAACGCCCTGAACCGACGCGATTTCCTTCAGCCGGGCGGCTCCGGCGGGTTCAGCCCATCCGATGCTGGTGCCAGCGATGGCGCAGACCATCCAGAGCACCGCACACCACCCATTTTTGCTTCTGTTCATGTCCGGATGCACCTCGTGATGCATCCGATTCTGAGGAAACTTAAATGGGCAGAACGGTCAAAAAGAACCGTGCCAACCAGCCAATTATCTGAGCATCAGCCTGCGCACCGCGGCCCTTGTGCTCCAGGCGGACATTGGCGATCTGCGCAGAGGCCACCGAGTTGCCGGCCTGGATGGAACGTGGGTCCACCTGTCCGGAGAAGCGCAGCACATCGATGTTGTCATTCACGCCGATCTGCTTCTCACCGGATATCAGCAGGTGCCCGTTGGGCAGCACGTCGGTGACCGTTGCGGTGATCACACCGGAAAAGTCATTGGTGTTTTCGGTGCTGCCCTTGCCTTCGAACGTATTGGCCGAGTTGCCAGTGGCACTCGTGCGGCTGAGCAGACTGGCCGGCAGCAGCGGGACCGCGCTGAGTCCGGCGCTGACCTTGCCGGACTTGTCGATCGTGCTGGTGCTCTTCTGAGTGGCCGAGACCTTCTCGATGATCTGTACGGTGATCGTGTCGCCGACCAGGCGGGCGCGGTGATCCTCGAACAGGGGTCGGTACTGTGACGCCTGGAAGATCGCGCCGTTGACGGCTGGCGGTGCGGCGTTCGGCAGCGGCACTGCATGTGTCGGCACTGCCACCTCGACCGAACGACTGAGCCCGAGTGCGCTGCAACCACACAGCGCCACCGTCGCGATGGCGACAACAGCAAGACCGAGGGGGCGCAGGTGGTGCAGCGTGCTCATCACAGTTGCCCCAGTTTCTGCAGCATCTGATCCGAGGTGCTGATCGCCTTGGAATTCAGTTCGTAGGCGCGTTGCGTCTGGATCATCGACACCAGCTCTTCCACCACATTGACATTGGACGTTTCGACGAAGCCCTGTTGCAGCTGCCCCATGCCATTGGCGCCGGGTGCGCCTGTGGTCGGCGTGCCGGATGCAGCGGTCTCGGCATAGAGGTTCTGGCCCTTGGGCTCCAGGCCGGCCGGATTCACGAAGTTCGCCAACTGAATCTGGCCGACGGCTTGCGGCAGCGCCTGGCCTGGCAGCGCCACGCTCACCGTGCCATCGGCAGCGATGGTCACGCTCTGTGCATTGTTCGGAATGGTGACGCCGGGGTTGACGATGTAGCCGTTATTCGTCACCAGCTGGCCTTGCGAGCTGACCTGAAACGACCCGTCACGCGTGTAGCCGGTGGTGCCGTCGGGCAACTGGATCTCGAAGAAGCCATTGCCCTTGACCGCCACGTCCAGCGGATTGGTGGTCTGCTGCAGATTGCCCTGTGCGAAGCTGCGTGCAGTGGCCACCGCCCGCGTGCCCAGTCCCAGCTGGAGACCGGTCGGCAAGGTCGTCTGCTCGCTGCTGTTGCCACCCGCCTGGCGCAGGTTCTGGTACATCAGGTCTTCAAACACCGCGTGGGACTTCTTGTACCCGTTGGTCGACACATTGGCCAGGTTGTTGGAGATGGCATCAAGCTGCGTCTGTTGCGCTTCCATGCCGGTTTTGGCGATCCACAGCGAACGAATCATGGTGAGGGTCCTGGGTCTTTGGGGTTCATGCGGCGGGCGGTGGCGCTCAGTTCAACGAGAGCAGCTGCGCAGCGGCGGTCTCGTTGTCCTTGGCGGTCTGCATCAGCTTCATCTGCGCCTCGAATTGGCGGGCGGCGGAAATCATCGCCACCATCGTCTCGACCGGGCTGACGTTCGAACCTTCGAGCGCCCCGTCCTGCACCCGGGCGTTGGCGTCGGCTGTGAGGTCGCCTCCATCGGCACCGCGAAACAGGCCATCCTCGCCTCGGATCAATGCCGCCTCGGGCGTGACCAGCTTCAGCTTTCCGACAGCCTGCGGTGGCTGATCACCAGTGCGTGCACTGATGGTGCCGTCGCCTGCAATGGAGACTTCGCTGTTGACCGGCACCTGGATCGGTCCGCCGTCACCCAGCACGCTCAGCCCGCTGCGCGTCGTGAGTGTGCCGTCGGCCGAGACATCGAGCGAACCACCTCGGGTGTAGGCCTCGGTGCCATCGAGCGCCTGCACGGCCAGCCATGAGTTGCCCTGAACCGCCACATCAAGATTGCGACCGGTCGCGGAAACCGGGCCTGGTGTGGCGTCATATCCGGGCGTCGATTCCAGCGCATAGACCCGGGTGCTGGCACCGCTGCCCTGTACCGGCACAGCCCGAAATGCCTGCAGCTCGGCGCGAAAGCCGCTGGTCGAGGCGTTGGCCAGGTTGTGCGCCAGCACGTCCTGGCGCTGCAGGGTGGCCTTGGCGCCAGACATCGACAGGTAGATCATGCGATCCATCGCAAGCCCTTCAAGAAGTTCAGATCAAGCGCGTGCAGATCAGATGTTGACCAGCGTCTGCAACACCTGGTCCTGGGTCGAAATCGTTTTCGCATTGGCCTGGTACAGGCGCTGAGCGGTGATGAGATTGACCAGTTCGCCCGTCAGATCGACGTTGGACTCTTCCAAAGCGCCGGACTGCAATGCGCCGTAGGTGCCGGTGCCCGGAGGCCCGCCGCTGGTGGGATCGCCCGAAGAGAACGTCGCCCGCCACAGGTTCGCACCCATCGGCTGCAAACCCTGCAGATTGCTGAAGTCAACCAGCTGCAACTGCGACAGGTTCTGCGTGCGGCCATTCGAATAGGTTGCCTTGACGACGCCGGAGTCGTCGAAGGTGATGCCCGTCAGCTGGCCCGAGGCGTAGCCATCCTGCTTGAGTTCGCTGACAGTGAAGCCCGACGCGTACTGGCTGCTGCCTGAGAAATTGATTGGCAAGCCAGCAAACAACGTCGCCGCCGGCGTCACCCGCGGATCGACGACATTGAGCGTCGGCGAGGTGGTCGGTGCGGTCAGCGCCCCGGTCGAATCAAAGGTCATCGAGCTGACCAGTCCGGTTGCTGGTGAAGGGCCATCGAAGGGCTGTCCGTTGACCGTCGCGTAGACATTCCACGAGTCGGGTGCGGTCTTGCGGAAGTAGTAGTTCATCGTCAACGGCGCGCCCTGGCTGTCATACAGCGTCTGCGAGGTGGCGTAGTTGTAGCTGGCAGGCTGGTCGAAAGCGATGGGTGTGCTGGGCACTGCACTCGAGGCGTCCAGGTTGATACCCATGCGGATGCCGCGAAGCGCCGGGTCGGTCCCGGTGCCGGTGGCCACAGGGGCACCCAGCCCTGCTTGCAAGCGGATCGGTTGTGCATCGCCGACGGCGCGACCTACTGCATCGTCCCAAGGCTGGGCCTTCAGCTTGTTGCCGATGTTGTCGACAACGAATCCTTCGCGGTCCAGCTTGAACTGGCCATTGCGGGTGTATGCGGTGTCCCCGCTGGGGCGCAGCACCTGGAAGAAGCCCCGCCCATTGATCGCGAGATCCAGCGGATTGCCTGTCGTCGAGATGTTGCCCTGCGTGAACTGCTGGGCCACCGTTTCCAGGTTGACGCCGATGCCGATGTTGCTGCCCCCGGCACCATTGATGGAACTGGCATAGATGTCTGCGAACTCCGCGCGCGACGATTTGGCGCCGAAGGTGTTGGCATTGGCAATGTTGTTGCCGATGACGTCCAGGTTCTTGCTGGTGGCATTCAGACCGGAAAGACCTTGTTGGAAGCCCATGGTGTGTCCTTGAAAAAGGGGGTGGTGGCCGAGGTGACGGGGAGAAGGCGATCGGTGGAGGGCGAGACGGGCGTCAGTTCAATGCACGCACGCTGCTGTAGGGAACACTGCCCGCGTTCTGCAGTTCGAGATTCAATGTGTTTCCACTGGTGTTGATCGCGTTGACGCGGTCACGCATCAGCGTGGTGGGTGTGCTGTTGACGGCACCGCTGCTGGCCGTGACCCGAAAGCGCAGGCCACTGTCATTGGTGGCAGAGCCGGCTGGCCAGTTGAAGCTGTGGCTGCCCTTGCCTAGCGCGCCGAGTGCCATGCTGTCGACGACTTGGCCCGATGGAGACAGCACCTCGACCTTCACGGCATCGGCCGGGCCCGACAGCTCGAAGCCGCCCTGCCCGACGCCGCTGGCGATGTCGAGCACATTGCCTGGCACCACCACATCGCGGCCGACCAGATTCGCGCTCTGCAGCGCCTGCAACTGGGTGAACTGGCCAGCCAAACCCTGCACCGTGGTGTTGAGCTGCTGGATGCCGCTGACGGTGTTGATCTGCGCGATCTGCGAGGTCACCTGCGCGTTGTCCATCGGGCTGAGCGGATCCTGGTTCTGTATCTGCGTGATCAACAGCTTCAGGAAGCGATCCTGTGAGCCAGGATCATCCGCGGCCAACGAGCCAGACGACGATGAGGTGCCGCTCGCCACATTGGTGGACGGCTTGTTGAGGGTCGAGAAATCGATGGCCATGGAAGGTGTCCTGGGGGGATGCGACGGGCTCAGCTGCCCATCTGCAAGGTCTTGAGCAGCAGCGTCTTCGCGGTGTTCATGACCTCGACGTTGTTCTGATACGAGCGCGAGGCTGAGATCATGTTGACCATCTCCTCGACCGCATTGACATTGCTGTAGGTCACGTAGCCATCAGCGTCAGCGCTCGGGTGCTTGGGGTCGAGCACCCGTCGGCCCGGCGTCTGGTCTTCGGAGATGTTGCTCACCGTGACGCCCGCGGCACCGGCATTGCCGCCGACAGTCCCCATCAACTGGGTCTGGAAAGTCACTTGCCGTGCCTTGTAGGACTTGCCATCGGGCCCGGCGACGGTGTCCGCGTTGGCCAGGTTCGACGCGACGATGTTCAACCGCTGGCTTTGCGCGCTGGTTGCGCTGCCCGCCACATTGAAGATGTTCATCATGCTCATGATCAGCCTCCCTTGATTGCATCAAGCATGCCGCGCACGGAGCTGTTGACGAATGTCAGTGTGGCCTCGTACTTGACCGAGTTGTCGACGAAGCTGGCGCGCTCGCGGTCCATGTCGACCGTGTTGTTGTCGAGGCTGGTCTGGCTGGCATTCGAATACAGCAGGTTCGCTGCAGCCGGCGCG
>LNFM01011254.1_pt1 | contig 12240 bp, 15 predicted proteins | sample 596031 | NCBI WGS metagenome assembly LNFM01 (sample SAMN04254537, study PRJNA301005) | activated carbon metagenome | isolation source: dual media filters at the Ann Arbor, Michigan drinking water treatment plant | place: USA: Ann Arbor | reverse complement strand
ACCCAACACCAGCATGTAGGAATTCGGCGAAACCTCCAGAACTTTCTCGCTGTCATTGGGGAGCTTTCATCTGCTTCAGACTGTTAGAGACTGAACGGAGTCACTCAGGTTTGAGCTCTTGGACGAAAGCGGCGGCCGTCAACAGTCTTTCGACGGTCGACCCTGCGTAAGACTGCTTCACCTTCAAAACCGGGCACTCGGCCATCATCGACCGCGAACTGGTAGCGAACGTCCGGATGGGCTCAAGTTGAGCCGGCTCCAGCACGTCGCGTGGAGTTGGCTAGGTGCCTGATATTTCTGAAGCACAGGTCCGCTAAGCCGACTCTGCTCCCTACCTAAAGGAGCTCAAATGCGCAAGGGCCTGCTGGATACCGACTTACCGATCCATCATCGATTGACAGTAATTCAGAATCGCTGGGAACGGGTGCTTGCGCCCACTCACTCGGTGCGCGATCGAGAGCCTTGAAAGAGATCACGGCCAGTCGAAGCATTGGCCTTGTGGATGACGTGAAATCCGCGAGCAGCTCGTCGACACCGTCTGGGATTTGCCGTCCTGCTGTCAACGTATCAAAAGCACCGGCGTATTGCAAAGTGAAAGCACCTTGGTCGCGACCGAACCCAGCAACAGGCCGCTCATTGCGCCTCGCCCTTTCGTGCCCATCATCAAGAGGTCGAACTTTCCCTGCTGCGCCAGCTTGGCGATGTTTGCCGCTGCCGATCCGATCCTGTGCACGTACTTCGCCTCAATGCCCTTCTCAACAAGAATCCTGCGGACAGGGGCCAGCACAGCTTCTGCGTCCTCATCGTAGAACCCACGCACCATATCCTTGTCCAAAAATGCCGCCGCAGGATGCGGTACTGCCGCTGCACAGTGAATCACCGTGTATCGGTGTTTCGAACCCAGCCATTCACCGTGCGTGCTGAGATAGGTCAACATGTGCTTGGTGTATGCACTCCCGTCCACTGCCAACAGTATTTTCATATTTGCACCTCTTGCTGATTCGGTGTTTGTACTCGTCGCTTGCGCCCGTGCCGGTTGCTGATCAATGGCCTGGCGCGGGCTTGGCCCGTGAGCCATGTAAGGACAGTACGCGCTTGGTGAGCTGAAAAAGCAAGACCATGGACAAGCCAATTACCAGCGACGCCAGCCAGTACCCAGGCGGAATAGGCACGAAGCGGAAGGGGTGCGCCAGAAACGGCACCACGGTGATGGCGGTCAGCGCCGCCAGCGTGCCCGCCAGCACCCAACGCCCCACCGCACTCAGGCCTTTGAACAGGCTGCGCCAAGTGGTCTGTGCCGACCGGCTGGCCAGAATCAGCACGGCATTTGCCGTCACCAGCACCACAAAGGCTGCCGTGCTGGCCATGCCGGCCGCCACATCCTGGTCAAGCAACAGCGCATACAGACCCACGACAACTAGCGTCACCCATCCACCCATGGCCAAGCTTTGACCGACGTGGCCAGCCGACAGCAGTGGCTCTAGCGCGCCTCTCGGTGGCTGCTGCATCAGACCGGGGTCGCCTTCTTCAGCTTCGAAGACCAGCGAGCAAGCCGGGTCGATCACCAGCTCCAGAAAGGCGATGTGCAAGGGTGCCAGCACCAGCGGAAGGCCCAGCAGCACGGGCAGCACCGCCAGGCCGACGATCGGAACGTGCACGGCCAGCGTGTAGACCATGGCTTGGCGCAGGTTGGCAAACGTGCGGCGGCCACGGTGGACAGCATCCACGATGGACGAGAAGTCGTCCTGCAGCAGCACCAGGGCTGCAGCTTCGCGCGCCACGTCGGTGCCGCGCTGGCCCATTGCAATGCCGATATGGGCCGCCTTCAACGCGGGCGCATCGTTGACGCCGTCACCTGTCATGGCCACCACTTCGCCGCGAGACTTCAGCACTTGCACCAGGGCCAGCTTTTGTTGTGGCCGCACGCGAGCGAACACGTTCACCGTCGCCAAGCGATGCGCCAGCGTGGTGGCGTCTATGTCGGCCAGTTCGTCGCCGGTGACGACCTCGCTGCCCGGAATGCCCGCCTGTTCTGCGATGGCACGCGCCGTGCGCGGATGATCGCCGGTGATCATGATCACGCGAATGCCGGCCTGACGGCAGCGCGAAATCGCCTGCGGGACGTCGCCCCGCAGTGGATCGGCCAGACAGATCAGGCCGATCCACTCGAACTCGAAATCGTGCTGGATCGCTGGCCAGGCCCGACCGCTGGGATAGCGTGCCTTCGCCACCCCCAACACCCGCAGGCCACGGTCAGCCATTCGGGCAGCTTCGGCGCTCACCTCGCGTCGCCGCGCATCGTCCAGGTGACACAGGTCGGCCACCGATTCGGGGGCTCCCTTGGTGGCCACCACATCGTGCGGCACGGCACCACTGCGCCACAGGTGGCTCATGGCCAGCAATTCCGGCGACAGCTCGTACTCGCGCGCCAGATTCCACTGCGGATGCAGGTGCTCGGTATCGGCCAGATACTCACTCGCCAGGCGGTGAAATGCCTTCTCCATTGGGTCGTGCGGGTCGATCTCGCTGGCCAGCACCGCGTATTCGAGCAGTTCGTGAAACGCCTCTGGCAAACCCTGCGGCTGCAAGGCTTGCATGTCTAGTTGCTGACCGTTCGCCCACAGCGCGGCGACGCTCATGCGGTTCTCGGTCAGCGTGCCGGTCTTGTCCACGCACAGCACCGACGTTTGGCCCAGCGTTTCGATGGCGTTGAGCCGACGTGTCAGCACCTGGTGTGCCGCCAGGCGGCGGGCGGCCAGCGCCAGGAAGACGATCATGATGACTGGGAACTCCTGCGGGAGGATGCCCATGGCCAGCGTGATACCCGCCAGCAACGCGTCGAGCCAGCCGCCACGCAGCGTCCAGTACAGCAGCACCAGAACCCCGCACAGTGAAACACCGATGATGACCAGGCGCCGTGTCAGGCGCGCCATCTCGTCGCGCAGCGGTGAGGCCTGCAACGCAATGTCTTGCAGCGATTGGCCGATTCGCCCCAGTTCGGTCGACCGCCCAATGCTTTCCACGCGCATCAGACCTTGACCTTGCACCACGAGCGTGCCGGCGAAGGCACGGTCGCCCAATGCCTGTTTGGCCACAGGCTCGGACTCGCCGCTGAGCATCGACTCGTCGGTGGCCAGTTCGTGTGCCTGCAGCAGCAACCCATCCGCAGCGATGCGGTCACCCTCCGACAGGATCAGCAAGTCTTCCCGCACCACGTCGCGCCCAGGAATGCGCAGCGTCTGTCCACCACGCACGACGAGCGCCCGCGGGCTGGACAGATCCCGCAGAGCATCCAGGGCGTTGTCGGTGCGCCGCTCCTGCAACGCCGTGAGGGTCATGATGATCAGAACAAAGCCCAGCAGGATCAGTGCCTCGCGGGTGTCGCCCATCACCAGGTAGATCGTGCCCGCCCCCAGCAACAGCAGGAACATGGGCTCACGCACCACCTCCCAGGCGATGTCGCGCAGCGTGCGGCGCTGGCTCACCCCCAGTTCGTTGGGGCCTTCTTCGCGCAGGCGCTGCGCGGCCAAGGCTGGGTCGAGTCCGGAGGGTTGCTGGGTGGGCATGGGTTTGTCGTCTTTCTCGTTACAGCGTGGCGGGGCTGCCAAACCGCCCCAACCCCATCTCCACCAGCCCCTCGGATCGGCGCAGCAGGAACAGCACCTCCAAGCCCATGCGCTGCGCCATGCTGAGACCTTCGCCGGGGCCTGACACCAGCAAGGCGGTGGCCCAGGCATCGGCGTGCATGCAGCTGCTGGCCAGCACGGTAACCGATGCCACGGCGTTGTTCACGGGCGCGGCGCGGCGCGCGTCCATGCTGTGCGCCAGGCGCGCATTACCCACGGCCAGATAGCGCCGGTAGTCGCCCGAAGTGGCCACTGCCAGGTCTTGCAGTTCGATGACCCCGTGCACCGCGCGGCGCCCTGTCTCGGGCTGCTCCAGCGCCACCGCCCAGGAGGCGCCGCTGGCCTGACCGCCCACAGCGCGCAGCTCGCCATCGAGCGCCACCAAAGCGTTTTGCACGCCGTGCTGCTGCAGCACCTTGGTCATGCGGTCGACCGCATAGCCCTTGGCGATACCGCACAGGTCGAGCTGCAACGGCGCACGCTTACGGGCGCGGCCGGCGGGGCGATCCAGCTCCAGGCATTCGTGCGTGGGGCGCGGCGCGGGCTGTCGCGCGCTGCGGATGGCCACGGCGTCAGGTGCGTCGCGCACCGCGCCAAAGCCCCAGGCATCGACCAGTGCCCCAACGCCCGGATCAAACGCGCCCGCACTCAGGCGGCAGATGTCGAGCGCGCAGTCCAGTACATCCATGATTTCCGTGGGCAGGTCCACCCAGGTGTCCACGGGCGCGTGGTTCAGGCGCATGAGGTCGCTGTTCGGTTTCCAGGGCGACATCTGCTCGTCCACCTGCCCCACCGCAATGGCGAGGTCCTGACCCAAGGCTGTCAAGTCCAGGGCGGTTTCTGCGTCGAGACTGACGGACCAGCGCGTTCCCATGGTCGGGCCGTGCAGGGTGGTGCGCTGGTACGGTGCCGCCGCTTCAGAAGACATCTTCGGCATAGCGCTCTTTGGCTTTGAGCTGCGACACGCTCATCTGCAGCGGCGCGAGCACGGCGTCCAGCGCCTCGGCTACGCCCTGAGCCATGGCCCGACCGCCACAGACCCGTACGATAGCGCCCTGCTTCACCAAAGCACGCAACTGCTCGGCATGGCGGCGCAGGGCGTCCTGCACATAGCCGCCGCCATCGGGCACGCGGGAGAACACCGTCTGCAAAGTCGCCAGGCGCCCTTCGACCAGCCAGCGCTGAATCTCGGGGCCGAAGAAGAAATCGCGCGCCGGGTCACGCCCACCAAAGTACAGGTGCATAGGCGCGTGGAGGTTGTTGCGGCGGATGAATCCCGCCAGCGGTGCCACGCCGGTGCCCGCCCCGATCAGCACCACCGGCCGCCGCGTGCGCGGCAGCGCAAAACCGGGGTTGGAACGGATGAAGGCGGTGACAACGTCCCCCGGCTGCAGGCCCAGCAGATGGGTGGAGCATAGGCCGCCGGGCATCTGGCGCACGCAGATTTCCAGAAACCCGTCTGCCCAGCCCGAGGCCAGCGAGTAGTAGCGCGGCACGGACGAACCCGGCGGGACGATGCCCACCAGGTCGCCTGCCGCGAAGTGCGCCAGACCGTGCCCACGCAGCCGTGTGCCCAGGCCCTGAGCTGGCCAGGCGAAGCGCAAGATCGCCGTGGCCTGCCCGGAGTCACCGGGGTAGTCCTGGCGCGACACAAGCGAGAGCGCGGTGGTGGGCGGCTCGCGCGGCACATGGTCCAGCACCACGGGCTGATCCAGCGCCTGCGCCAAGGCCTCGCCCCAGCGCGCGAACTGCTGGCCCGACTGCTGGTGGATGCACTCAAGGGGCAGCAGCGCGGGCCAGCCCTTCGCTCGCAGGGTTTTTTCCAGCGTCTCGGCAAAGGCGCAGAAGGCGGGGAACTGCCGGTCGCCGAAGCCAAGCACCGTGACCGGCACAGGCGTGATCCCTGGGCTGAGCTTGGCAATGATCTCCAGGGCCTGGCTGGCATGCGCCGGGGCCTGGCCTTCGCCATAGGTGGCGGCCAGCACAAACACCTGCTTTGTGGCGGCCTGCGTCTGAAATTCCTCCAAGGCGCTGGTGTGTACGCGGTGGCCGTTTTGGAGCAGCGCGTCCTGCAGCGTTTGTGCAAAGCCCCAAGTGCTGCCGCCTTCGCTGGCCACGAATATGAGCACGTCGGCCTGCGCCAGCGGGCTGTTGCCGGTGATGTGTGGCGCCAGGCGGCGCGCCTGCCACCAGATGACCACGCCGGACAACCAGAACAGCAGCACGCTGGCGCCCACCATTCCCAACACCACAGCCCAAAGCCAGGCCCCTTCGCCGGTGTGCAGCACCAGCGCCCAGTCGTAAATACGCTGTGCCAGGGTGGCGTCTTGCCAGGCCAGTGTCTGACCTGAGTGCTGGTCGATCCAGCCTTGGCCCTGGGCGGTGGCGACCTTCCAGGTGTCCTCGGGGTCCGAGGCGGCGGGGAAATTCAGCTTGCGCAAGTCGCCCACCGACAGGTTTTGCAGCAGAGCAAGCTGCGCAGCGGGCAGGGCAGTGGCCGCAGCGACCACAGGAACTGCAGAGACCACGTCCGGCTCGGGCCCAGCGTCCAGCGTCACCAGCCCCAAGGTCGAGGCGCTCATGGTCAGCGCCGTGAGCGCCGTCAGGGTCAGCACCGCGAGCACCACCCGGCCCGTGACGACGTGGATGCGCTGCCCCAGCGAGCCGCGTACACGAGCCGCGAGCCGCCGCCAGCCACCCATGCGGCGCAACAGCAACACCAGGGCCGAAACGCACAGCACGGCCATGGCCAGCGCAATGCCTGCGGCACCCCAGCGCCCGACGTCGCCCAACAGCAGCGAGCGGTGCAGGTTCTTCACCCAGCGCGGCAGCGCCGAGGGTTGCCAGGCACCCAGCACCCGACCGTCGACAGGGTCCACATAAGAAGCCCGCGCCTGGTCGCCGTCAAAGCTGAACACCACGATGGCGCCCGAGGGCAGGTGGCGTATCTCCTCAACGCCCGGGATGGTGCGGGTCACGCGCTCCGCCAGCTTGGCCACCGGCAGATCATCTGGCGCTGCGGGCGCCTGCCACGCCTGCTGCACCGGATCGAACGCCAGGATGGCGCCGCTGACGCCCAGCACCACGGCAAGGGTGCCTATCGTCAGGCCCAGCCAGCGGTGAATCGCTTTCCAGCCCATGCGCACTTGTCTTACTGCAGTTGGAAGGTCAGCGACTGGATGTATTGTTTTCCTGCCTGTGGCTTGCCAGCATTGGCGGCAGACAGCGGCACGCGTATTTCTGAAGGGCTGTCGCGCATGTCTTCCGCAGCGGCGTCGATGCGGATTTCATAGCCGGCGTCGATCAGGGCATCGGCCAGGTCTGCCGTGACCTTGAGGGTGCGCCCCGCTCCCACGCTCGCGCCGGTGACACCATTTAGGCGCTTGGCGTCGCTACTCGAGAGACGGTTCCAGTCGGACAAATGCGTGTGGTACTTGGCTTTGCCGCCGGCCACCCACAGCGTGCGCACATAGGCGCCTTTGGCGTCGGTCAGGTAGGCGGCCAGGTAGGCGCCGTCGCCGCCGTAGTTCTTGAGCTGGGCGGTCAGCGTGACCTGGCGGCTGTGTGCCAGGGCGGGAACGGCCAGCGCGCACGCGGTGGCCAAGATGGTGAGAAGCGGTTTGGACATGGTGGTGTTCCAGTGGGTTTGGGGTTAATCGGTCTGGCCGCGCGGCGAGGTGCTGTCGGGTTGCGGTGATCGGGACTCTTGCGCAGCGCCGCCATCGCGGTCGCGCTCGCGGGCACGCTCGCGGTCCTCTTGTTTCATCTTCAATACCTTCAGGGTTTCCGGGTCGATCTTGGCCTTGAAGGTACGGCCCTGCGCGTCAATACCTCGAATCTCGTAGCAGCCGTCATCAATCTTCAGGCGCTGGATCTGCCAGCCCTCCCGGGCTGCCATCTGCCGCACGGCTTCTCGCGACTGCCAGCGATCCAGCGGCGCATTGCAATCGTCATCGGCAAGTGTCGGCAGGGCAGCCATGCCCAGTGACATGGCCAGCAAGCCAAGGCGCAGAGAGGAGAGATGTTTCATGGGAGGCTCCGGTTCATGCCATTGTGGAAAGCCCACCTTGAACGCTTGCTGAAAGGCGTATTCATGTGCTGTTCATCGGTCCAAGATAGATCACGTTCTCAGATACAACCGACGGGGCACTCACCCAGCGGCCGCTGGGCATTTTTTTCTTTCTGCCCAGATGACGGCCCGCTGAAGCACTTGACTGGGTCAATGCCTCACTGCTTGACAGTCAACTCGTTGTGAATGGTGTGGGCGCCTTCAGCGGCCCGCGCAGCGCTGATGGCTGTGTCGATCTGTGCTTGGCTTTCCACCACACCCGTGAGTCGAATATCGCCCTTAGTGGTGACAACGACAATGTCCTGGCCAGCAAGACTCGGTTCGCTTTTCAGCGCAGAGTTGACATGGGTCGTGACGTCCACATCTGAAACGTTGTCGGCTGCGCTTGCCGGCGGGGCTTGCATTGGACTGGTGATCTCGGTCTTGCCGCATGCGCTCAGCAGCAGGGTGCAGCAGGCGGTCAATAGCAGCGTCTGGGTGGTGTGTTTCATGGAATTCTCGATGGGTAGGATTTAGAAAAAGGAGACCATCTGTGTAGGCGGTGGCCAAGAGGGTGAGAAGAGGTTTGAATTTCGTGATGTTTCTTCTTGGGGTTTGGTGACTGGATCTGCCAGCTCTCCCGGGTTGCCACCTGCCACACCGCTTCTCGCGACTGCCAGCGATCCATGGGCGCATTGCAATCGTCATCGGCAAGGGTCGGCAGGACCGTCGAGCCCAGCGACATGACCAGCAAGCCACGGCGCAGATTGAAAGTGTGTTTCATCGTCGTGCGCCTTTTCAGAAAGATTGGCCGTTCACAAAGGCGGCAGGATGCGTAGGCCTTTGGCTAGAGCCACGCGGGTGCATGTGCACTGCATCGCCCAAGTGCCCCTAGGCTGCGAGAAACCAAAGAACAAGCGGATCGGTGCTCTCTCACAAGTATCGCGACGTGATATGTCGAACGAGATGATGTATATCAAGGAGATCCCTTCTCACTTGATGGCATTGTGTAAAACTGGTCTTGGATCCTTGCTGAACGACGCGTTCATCCTCCGTTCATCGTTCAAATTGCAAGACCGAGTTACTTGAAGCGGCCAACGATCACCCAACGATGCTGGCGCAAAATCCCGATCGCATGATGAGCTTCTTCCAGGATCGCCGAGTGCGCTGTGCGGCTTAAGACTTCCACCGGAGCGGAGCAATATGTTGCTGAGTGAAACTTCACATCCAGTACAGGCCAAGAGCCGCTGAGGGGCGCAGTGGAGGAGCTCGACGTTCCCTCGTTTTCGCCTTTAGCCACCGACTGTTTCTGGCTTTCCTTGCTCCAGCGATCGCAGCGCGAGCAAGATGTGAGCGTAGAACTTTTACTCTTCATTCTCGGGAGCTGACATGTCGCGCCTTCACACCCATCCCGAATCCCATCTCGTCTCGCGTATTGGCTGGCTGCGCGCGGCGGTGTTGGGCGCCAATGACGGTATCGTCTCCACCGCGAGCCTGATCGTCGGCGTGGCGATGGCGTCAGCCGCGACATCCGAGGTACTGGTGGCTGGTGTTGCGGGTCTCGTCGCGGGCGCGATGTCGATGGCGGCAGGCGAATATGTGTCGGTCAGCTCGCAATCCGACACCGAGCAGGCCGACCTAGCGCGCGAGCGGGCCGAGCTCTCCATCCAACCCGCTCTCGAACGGGAAGAATTGGCGCGGATCTACATCGACCGAGGCGTCTCACCCCAACTCGCGCACCAGGTGGCCGATCAGCTGATGTCCAAGGATGCTATTGGCGCCCATGCACGCGACGAACTGGGCATCTCCGAGGTGACGGCGGCGCGTCCTATCCAGGCTGCGCTGACCTCGGCTGCGACATTCGCGGTCGGGGCGGCAATGCCGTTGGCGATGGTTCTGCTGATGCCGCAAGACACGCTGGTGGTGGGCGTATCGGTCGCTTCACTTCTGTTTCTCGCGCTCCTTGGAGCCGTCGGCGCACGGGCAGGCGGCGCGAACGTGATGAAGGCGACACTGCGCGTCACCTTCTGGGGCGCGCTCGCCATGGCATTGACGGCCGGAATCGGTGCGGTGTTCGGATCCGCCGTGGGATAACGCGGCCCTCCCGCATGCCCCGCACCTGATGCAAAAGGCCCCCAATGAACGATGCATCGCGAGACGCTAGCTACTGGAGCCAGGACGTAGCCGTCCTCGCGGCGACATTCGACGGTGGCACCGGCGGCCTGACGTCGTCGAGCGCCAGTGCGCAACGCGCCGCGATCGGCCCATACAGCGTGGAAGATGCTCCCCGGCTGAGCGCGCTGCGGCTTCTGCTGCGTCAGTTCGAAAGCCCAAGGGGGGCGCAAAGGCAGATGGTGGGACTGCCCCAATCAGTGCAACTCTGCTTCTGGCTAGTGGCGAAGGGCAGATCTATTAGGACCGCCGTTCTCAAGTTGAGCCCTGGGCTTTCTGAATGAACGTAACTGGCCGAAAGCGCTGGTTGGCCGCCCCACTAGTTTGCAGTCACCCGTACCGGTCGAGTGCGCTTTCCTGACTTGACACAGCGCAATATTCTTGTGCTTCACAAGCGCATGCTTTGGGACCCTCAACTCGATGGGAGACCATCATGAAAACCTCGGGCATTACTGTTCATCACGAGCCGTGGAACAAAGGCAAGATCGTCGGTCAAAAGGCGCCCTTCAAGGTGAAGGACATCTGGGCCCTGCGCGTGCGTCTCCAGATGGAAGGCCGGGTCCGCGAACTCGCACTCTTCAACCTCGGCATCGACAGCAAGCTTCGCGGATGTGACCTCGTTGCACTCAAGGTGCGTGATGTGTCCCATGGTGACCAGGTGGCCACGAGAGCCATCGTCATGCAGCACAAGACCAAGCGTCCGGTTCAGTTCGAGATCACGGCAGTCACCAGGGAGGCCTTGCAGGCTTGGATCAAGCAGGCGGCATTGAAATCTGATGACTTTCTTTTCCCGAGCAGGCTCCACGATTCGCCCCACCTGGGAACTCGGCAGTACGCCCGGATCCTCGGACACTGGGTAGATGAGCTTGGTCTGGATCGTTCCGAGTATGGAACCCATTCGATGCGAAGGACCAAGGCGACGCTGATCTATCGACGTACCAAGAACCTCCGAGCCGTGCAACTTCTGCTCGGCCACTCCAAGTTGGAGTCGACAGTGAGATACCTGGGCATCGAGGTCGACGATGCCCTCGAAATTTCCGAGCAGACGGAGATCTGAGATGGTCATCAGCGGCCACCACTGCTGCAAGGCCTCGGTGGCCGATTTCAATGACTGCTACATAGAGACGGCCAGGTGCTGCGCAATCGACCAGGAGCTGATTGAGGCGACAGTTTGCTGACCAGTTCTTCCCCTTACACTACTGACTCGCCCGTCATTGGGGAGTAGCCGCTCTGCGCCCGCAGGGGTCCACGTCAACACACTTGACCCTCATGGTCATGGCGCGGACAGCTTCAAGCTTGGCAAGACCTTTGACTGCACTGCCTCCGGATGGGCCGGGGATGCTGTGCAGTCTGCGTCTTTGCTGGCCCTTGGAGTTTTCATGGAAGCATTCCTCGTCTCGACCGGCGTGGTCGCCTTGGGTGAAATGGGCGACAAGACACAACTGCTGGCCATCGTCCTGGCAGCAGCTTTTCGCAAGCCCCTCCCCATCATCCTGGGTATCTTGGTTGCCACTCTGGCGAACCACGCGGCTGCAGGATCCGTGGGCGGCTGGGTGGCGCAGGCTCTTGGACCAGACATCCTGCGCTGGGCTATCGGCGGGTCGTTCCTAGCGATGGCGGGCTGGATGCTGATCCCGGACAAGATCGACGGCGACGTGGCCAGCGGCAAGCAGCGTTTTGGCGTGTTTGGTACGACAGTCATCGCTTTCTTCCTTGCAGAGATGGGCGACAAGACTCAGATCGCCACCGTGGCGCTGGCGGCGCGCTACCCCGACATCGTCCAGGTGGTGCTCGGGACCACCTTGGGGATGATGCTGGCCAACGTTCCCGCCGTCTTGCTGGGCGACAAGATCGCCAAGAAGGTGTCGATGCAACTGTTCCACGGCATCGCCGCCGTCATCTTCGCCATCCTGGGTATGCTGACGTTGTTCAATGTCGCCAAATTGTTCTGAAGAGTGCGTGCGTGTTCACCCATGATCTAACCGAGCAACGCCATGACTGTGTAATCGGCCTCCGCGAGGCTGCCGATGAGCAAGCACACAACTGTTGATGTCGATCGTGCAGCTTTGACAGACAGCTTTACAGCGGCGAGGTCGCATCACCCGACGTCTCCTCAGAGACGAAAACGCGAGTACAGGTGATGTGGAAGTAGTCGTTGGCGCAGCACCAGAAGAGTGGTGGACGATCTACGACCGCATGACCACGCAAAGCCGCCACTCGGTCAAGCCCCAGTCGCCACAACGAACAGCCGCTTCTTGGCAATCAGCACAAGCACGCCAGGCCAGACTCAACGGCAGCACCCGCTGCACAAGAGTCCTTGGCTTGTCCGTCGCGGTAAACCGCAGCGAGTCGTCAAGAACCCGTTGAAATCTCACCCAGAAGATTCGAAGCAGC
>LNFM01032863.1_pt1 | contig 12241 bp, 18 predicted proteins | sample 596031 | NCBI WGS metagenome assembly LNFM01 (sample SAMN04254537, study PRJNA301005) | activated carbon metagenome | isolation source: dual media filters at the Ann Arbor, Michigan drinking water treatment plant | place: USA: Ann Arbor | reverse complement strand
TTCGTGGTCACGCCGGCGATGTCGCCAACATAGAAGCCGGTGCGCAGGTTGTGCGCGTTCTTTTCGCGGGCACCTGCAGCCACTTCCTCCGGGGTCAGGAAGCGTTCATCGACACCACTGAAGGTGTCGAGCAAGTAGAACGACTTGTCGAGGGTGTTCCAGTCCAGGTACTGCATGATGGCGCTGCTGAGGAAGCCCTTGTTGACGCCGCACTCGACGAAGTCACCAGGGAGCTTGGCTGCGAGCGATGCAGCCCAGAGGCCGACATGGATGCGCCAGTGCCACTCGTAGTCGTCGGATGTGCCGATGGCGGCCAGGCCGCGCGCATAGGCAGCTCGGAACCGCGGGTCGTCCAGGAACGCGTGTGAGTGGACGGTGGCCAGGCCGTCCTGGGCGTATGCAGCCGGCACCACCCGCCTGATCAGCGAGTACGCCATTGACGCGGCTCTTTGCACGATGCGCTTTCGGATGCTCATGGTGTTTCCCGATGCACGGCCGATGCCCTCATCGCAACGGGAGCCAGATGAACACCCGGCTCAACGGATTGACGTGTGGAATCGCTCATGGCTTGGAAGTCGGTCCGTTTGGAAAGGGCACCACGTTCTGCAGTTCGTGCTGCACGCCACCAGCGTCGCGGAAGGCACTCCAGAGCGCCAGGTGGCCGGGGCAGTAATGAAGGTTTGGCGCTACCTCGTAGGCGTGGCTGCCGCACAGCGGCAAGTCGCACGTCTTGCCCTCGCACACTGGGTAGTCGCAAAGCCAGCCGCTCACGGCCGCGCACTTGTCGGCTGCGCAGTGCGGGCCGAGGTCGCCGCACAAGAACATCGTGGCTCCGTCCCTTGTGTGCTCGATGTAGCAGGGCATCACGCGAGCCTTGCTGTACGAACGTCAAGCTCGGTCACTGCGAACGCGCCTCGCGATGGCATGTCGTAGGTGTGGAGCATCCATTCGTACTCCGAATATCTCCCTGTCGGACGCTTGCGCGCCCAGCGATGCTTGATGCCGTTCACTGACTCGCCACAACCGGAGCCGCCCCACCTTTCAATGGCTGCCTTCGCCTCGTCGAGGGTGACGTGGCCATAGACGTACTCGACATCGGAGTCATCCTCCCAGTCGATGCGCATGAACTCCCCGTACCTGCTCTTCACAGGGCGCATTGCGGAGCTCACGGAAGAACCTCGTTCGGGTTCAAGCTCGAGACGCCGGGCACCGCGCGCGTCTCGGCCGGACTCCTCGTGAACTCGATCCGGGTCACCATGGAATCGGGCGTGCAGCCCTTGTGAGTGGCGCAGAACATGGCTACGAACTCGCTCGGCCATCGGTACAGCGGGTGCGCCCCAAAGCCTTCCAGGACGCACTCGGCAAACCCGTAGTCCAGATCCTCGGTCATGGCTTGCAGCGGCTCCTGACGCACGCTCAGGATGGTCAGCGGGTCGGCGAGGATGTCGAGCGCTTCACCAGGTCGAAGGCCTCGACACTTGCGCACTGGTCGCACCTGCATGCCAGGCTTGGCGTGCAGCCAACCCATTCGCCGTGTGACGCACTTGGTGCCTTCGCGGATCTGCGCTGCCGTCAGCGCAAAGCTCATGTTGCGCACTTCGATGTCTCCAGCTGAGCTTCAGATTTCGGATGCGGCAGGGGTGTCAATGCTTGTGGGCATGCGCCCCGAGCGGACATACGAGATGGCGCCAGCCTTGCGCAGAGCCTGCAATCGGCGATCGATCAGGCGCCATGCCCTGTCCGTGCCGTCGTCTGCCGGGATGTCGAGAACCTCACATGCCAGGCGCAGCAGCACTTCGGCGTAGATCGGGTGCTTCGCACTGCCGCTGCTGAGGTGTTGGCAGATGGCGTCGTCGAGAGCGCGGTATTGAGTAGCTGACCCGTTGTTCATCGCTTCGCTCCATTGGAAGCTGTCCTGGTCGGACAATCGGCAGGGATGGCGCTTTCGACCCATGAAGCCTGCGGACCCAGGACCATCGGGATGGCCCTGCGAAGTGCCAGACACCAGGAGTGGGGATCACGTTTCCAGGCCTGGCCGCCGGGCGCGCTGTGGTGGTTCCTTGGGCAACCGTCGCAACGATTCAGCTGTCTGGTCAAGCTGAACGCTCCTGCTTCGCCGACTCGTACAAGCGTGGCTTGGCTTCACGGAGCGCGTCTTCGAGGGCTTCCTCGGCGCACTCGGCCGCCACAGCAGCCGACAGGGCCTTGAAGGCGTGCCTGACGCATTCATCCTGCTGCCGAGCCGTGAGTGGCGGGTCCGATTGGATCTCGAAGGCAAGCGAGTGGCGGCCATCAAATCGCGTGGCGAGGGAACGGAGAGCGTTCCCGATCTTCCGCCGCAGACCCGTTGCGTCGTTGAGAGACACGACCTGGCTGGTCTTCTTGCGAAGGACGGTCGGAGCGCTCACGTCGGCTCCCCGACCGGAGTTGCAGGGCTTGAGCTCGCGGTCGAAGGGTAGGTGTTCGTTGACCACCGGCGCTTCGACCCGGTTGGGTGGCGGTCGTCTCGCGCGCGTCCACGCCGGTTCCACTTGCCACCGCCCGCAGGGCCTTCACAGGTGTAGCCGGCAGCCTTCAGGCTCGCGCCATCCTCTCCCGAAAGGGTGTACGTGACGACCCTCGAGTAGCTGCGCAGCCCCGCTTCACGGCGCACCGCGCCGAGCAGTTTGCTGCAGACGTTTCTCATGCCGCTGCTGGCCAGTCGCGTGATCTCGACGGTCCGACCGTCGTCGAGGTGTCTTGCCACCGGGCGGCCCACGACTGCGGCGCCGACCATCACACCGTCGACGAGGCAGCCCAGGCTGAACAGGTGGCCGACAGGTCCTGCGAGGTGCCGGTGGTAGAGGTTGACGAATGCGCCGGCGTCGCGGAGTCGGATCTCACGGACTTCCAGCTTGCCGCTTGTCGGAATGGCGGGCGCATTGGAGCCGGGCGCGCAGATCGCCAATCTGCCCGCGGCGTCATACCGGCGGACCAGGGCGTTGACCCGTGACAGCGCGACGGGATCCATGCGCTGGCGGGCGATGCGGTCCTGGACGAAGAGGATCAAGCTCATGGCGCGATCACCCTGTAGCCCAGGTCTTCGAGCTTGCGCACTGCGCTGGCAAGGTAAGGCGCCAGGGGCGGTGTCGCGACGTGGCGATAGGCGACGCCGGAGTCGCCGCGGACGACTTCGATGCGCCCGGATCGGATGTCCTGGCGGAGCAGGGCACCGACCATCTTCGACTCGATGCCGGCTGCCTGTGCAAGGGTCTGCGCCTTGCAGCTGCCCGGAAAAGCCGCGTGGATGGCATCTCGCAGGATCTGGGTCTTCGTTGCGTCCAGGCCAGTACGCGGGGTGGCCCTGTTCGCGCCTGCGCAGGCTGCGGCCAGCAGGGTGCCGGTGATCATGCTCAGTGCGCAGCCGCGCGATGCTCCGGGACTTTGGGTGTGTGCTTGCCGGCTGGCCGCAACGATGCTCGGGTTCACTCACGGCTCCCGGTGTTGATGGGCTGAGCCTTGCGCAGGACATCCAGGCATCGCTTGTGGACGCCGGCGCCGCGGAGGTTGTCGCTGTACTCCAGGAGCTCTTCCAGACGCTCCGCGAGCTCGTGCTCCAGCGGCGTCAGTCGAGATGCTGCAGCCCGTTCGATTGCTTCTTGCGCCAACGTCGCGGGCGGGAGGTACGACTCGGGGACGTCGGACGCGCTAAGGCCGCCGTCGGCCTGCTGTGCGGAGTCGACGGTGGGGCAGATGCCCTTGGTGATGGCGCCAGGGGCCGCGGGTCTGGAGGCCAATGCAGCGGCCCCGTCAGCAATCTGCTTTGTCACGCCGTCGGCGGTGCCCGAGTAGTCCACGCCATCGATGCCTCGCTGCCTGAAGCCGCGAGGCATCGTGACGAGGGCAGGGATGCCGAGCTTGTGCGCTGCGATGGCACCTGCGATATCCACCCCGGTTTGCCCTCCGGTCACGAGCTGGGTCATCGGCAGCAGGGTGTGGGCTGTCGCGATGGTCTCGTAGACATGCTGGTTCACCCTCGCCTGAGTCCAGCCCGCCTTGGCCAGCGTATGGATGCCGTTGCCGGCGACGTTCAGTGTCGTGCTGCGCTCCGCTCGCATGGCCTTGGCCAGGCGCACACCAGCCAAGGCGGGGTCTAGCGCGATGGGGATGGCGAGGTACCTGGGCACGGCGAGACGGGCGGTGAGCTTCTCGCCTGCCGTCGTGAAGTCGGCGGCGATCGCCACGGTCAACCCAGCGCTGTTGGCGTTGTGCTGGGTGCGCGGCGCGTAGCCGGCGGAGAGATGCTCGACGACGGTGATGGCGGCCGGCTGCTGCGGTCCTGATGCGCCGTCGCTCCTGCGGGAGAAGGCAAGTCTGCTCATGGCTGCTCGATCCGAACTAGCTTGCCGCGGTACCAGCGGGCCTGACCCTGGCGGACCAGCCCGAGCGCCAGGCCGCGAACCTGACGCCAGTGCATGTCGAGCTCGCAAGCGAGGTCCATGTCCGTCGCCGGCAGCAGCTTGAGCAGACGCTGGGCGGGCGGGAGCACTTCGGGAGGCAGAGCGCCGACGGACCGCAGGTCCACTCGGAGACCGTGCTCGTGCGCCAGTTCAAGCAAGGTCGTGGCGCTGCGGCCGGTGTGGCGGGCCAGCAGCCCGATGAGGACACCGACGAAGCGCCCGCCGTGAGCCTCGTCGTTCGGCGTCAGGTGGTGCGCCATCTCGTGCAGGACGGCCCAGGGGGTACGTGCCCAGCGCGGGAGCGAGATGGTCCAGGTGTGGTCGAAGGCGAGCGGCCGGCGGTCGCTCGATGGTGGGCGGCTGGACTTTGGCCAGCCCGTAGCGGCCGCGCTCAGCGCGCCAGATCGGGTTCATCCAGGCCTGGATGGAGGCGAGTTCGGCCAGGTCCGGCTGCGTGTTCGCTTCGGCGCGCGTTGCTGCGGCGGCAACGCGCTCCCATCGGTAGACCCGTTCGCGTTGTCGATCGCGAGGACGACGGTGCGTGAACAGGATTCTCGTGCTGATTCGGGTCAACGGGTTGGGCATCGCGCCTCTCCTGGCTGCGGCCTCCCGATGTCGGGTTGCCGCGCAGCTTCATTCTGCGGAGAGCACCGATAAGAGCAGGCTCTCCACGCGCCTGCACGCACACGGGCGGTCGCCGACATGCCGTCTTTGGCGCGGCGGTGGCGCCGAACGGGCGCCGCGGCCCGAGAAACGGGGTCAAGCGGGGGTTCCAGGGGATCGAGGCTGTGACCGATTATGTGCGGTATCGGTCAAGGATACAAGAGGGCGTTAAAAAGATAATGTCATATCTCGTATCATGCTGTACATTGAACGCCGTATCTTGGCGCCGGAGAGTCGCGCATGCCTGAGAAACCGCATCCCGCTGAACTGGTGGCCAACCTGGCGCGCCTCGGTGAGGTCCGCCAGCTGCTCGCCGCCATCGAGGCCGGCGACCTGGACCGAATCGATCGCGTGCAGCAGGTACTCAAGGCGCGAGCGCGCATGTACGAGGCCATGACGGGCCCGATGGGTCCGGAAGATGCCCTGGATGAGCGCCAGGGACGGCTGCTGTGATCTCCGCCCACCCTGGGCGCGTGTCAGCTGCACAGATCTACCTCGGTGCCCGCGATGACACACATTCACTTCCGGCTCACGAGGTGGTTGCCAACGTGAGCGATGCGGCGGCGCAGCTCTCGGGGGCCGACAGCGCGGCCGCGCAGCCCCCGATCCACCCGGAACGGCCTTGGGTCGTGGCCGGGCGAGACGCGCGCTCCCTCGTCGCCGGGAGCAAGACTTCGCACCGGTGGCCGGTCCAGGTGCCGGCAGACATGAAGGTCCCTGACGGGTGCAGCTGGCCGCAGGACATCAGCGACGACCCTGGCGCTACTTGGACGGTCTACAGGCGCAATGGGAATGTGCGCCGCTGGTCACACAGCATGACTTGCCCGCTCGGAGACGCAGGGACGCTGCTCTGGCTTCAGGAGGCCTGGCGCCTGGTGGACCGTGGACGGGGCCGCCAGGTGCTGCAGTGGCGCGCAGAGGGCGCCGCGAAGCAGTCGGCACGAGCAGGCGCCTGGCAGCGAGCTGAAGTCCAGCCGCGCCAGTACACGCGCCTGCTGCTGGCCATCACCTCGATCGAGATTCGGCGTTTGCAGAGCCTGACACCGGACGAAGCCAGGTGCGAGGGTTTCGACAGTTGCAGCCTCATGCGCGAGCACTGGGACCATCGCCACCCTGAAGGCGCGCGATGGGTGGACGACCCTTGGGTATGGGTGGCAAGCCTGCGGCCTGTCTGGGAGCGGTTTCCCAGGCCTGGCGCGCAGCAAGCCCGGCGCCAGGGCGTCCAGTGGGAGCTCGACCTGGGGTGATGAGGGTCATGCAACAACTCGATCTCATCCCCGCAGCGGTGCAGCGAGACGCGGTGCTGAGTCCCTGCCGGAGGTACCGCTACGTGCTGTCCAGGGACTGGGGCGTCGGCCCCGTCGTGGCCGTCGTGGGGCTCAACCCCAGCACGGCCGACGAGCTGGACGATGACCGGACGCTGCTGCGGTGCATGGCCTTCGCCCGCGTTTGGGGCTTCGCAGGTTTGCGCATGGTGAATCTCTTCGGGTACCGCGCGACCGAACCGAAGGTGATGATGGCCGCTGCCGATCCGATCGGCCTTCTCAACGACGGCTATCTGCTCGAGACAGCATCGAAGGCGGCGCTGACCGTCGCTGCATGGGGAAACGGCGGCCGCTTCCTTGGCCGTGACCAGCAGGTTGCACGGGCGCTCCCCCGGCTGCACGCGCTCAGGGTGACCAGAGCCCTGCCGGGCAGCCTTAGGCCGGTGCCCTGGGCGCCCGATGTCAACGAGGCAATCCGCTGATGAGTTCGATGAGCACGAGCGCTGCACGAGGCGCCGGACAACGCGACGCCGACCCTGCGGACGCCAGCGTCCAACGGTCAGGCGCGCTTGAGAAGCACGCCCGTTTCGCCGAGGCGACCGCCGAATACGAGGCATGGCTCGGTTCCCTCCTGCCTTCGGATCGGGGTGGCCCAGGACAGCGGAACTGGCGCGTACGGTGCGTTGCGAAGGCCTGCGAGCTGCTGTACGCCAAGACGGGGCGCGCGACGGGCAACGCGGTACTGAAGATGATCGGCTTCGGGTCCAGCACGGACGTTTCGACTGACGTGCGTGACTGGATCGAGAACGCAGCGCCGCGGCGCGACACCTGGCTGCAGCTGTCGCCAATGTTGGGCTCGGAGGCCCTTCGCCAGACTGTGGAAGGCGCGCTGATGCAGATCTTCGGCACCGCCCAGCTTGAGGCGCGCCGGGTGGCCCAGGCTGAACTGGAAGGCCAGCGTGCGCTGGTCGACGAGGAGGGGAACCAGGCCAGGCTCGAGGTCGCACGTGCTCTTGCCTCACGCGACGCTGCGATGGACACCGCCGCCGCGTTTGAGCGCGAGCGCGATCAACATGCATTTGCGCGGCAACAGGCTGAGGCCCAGAGCGCCAGGCTGCAGGGCCAGCTCGATGAAGGCGAACAGGCCTTGGCCGCCTCCGTCGCTCGGGAACGCGAGCTGGGCGTCGATCTGCAGCGCGTGCAATCGAAGACCACCGAGGCCATCAAACAACTGAAGGACGCCTCGGACAGGTACTCGGCCGAGATTGCTCGCCTCGAGGGCGACCAGCGGCGCTTGCTGCGGGATGTCGAGGAAGCCCGCCAGGAGCGCGATCACCTCCGCAAGGATCTGGGTACCCGTGTGGCCGAGGTCGCAACTCTCAGCCATCGGAACGCGGAGCTCGCAGCGGAGGCGGCGCGCGCCAGCGCCAGGGCGGCGGTCGCTGAAGCCCGATCGCTCGACCTGGAAAGCCAAGACCGGGAGCGCCAGGCCGCGTTGCACCAGGCGGCGCAGGCTCTGGCAGCGGCACAAGCAGATCTCGCGCAGGAACGGGCAGCGAGGGGCGCGCGCGAACAGATGATTCTGGCTGTTCAGCGCGAGGCAGCACGCGGGCCCGCCGTAAAGCAGATCCTGCGCGCGCGCGGCGGCGTCGTGGTGGTGGACGGCGACGTGCTTCCAAGAATGGAGATTCAGGTCGCCGGCGAGCCGATCACGCCTCGCTTTGACTCGGTGTCGCAGCTCGAGGCGCACTGCGCTTCAGACCTGGCCAAGCTGCTGGCCGAGGCGCACGACCGCGCGGCGCCCAGGTGACCAGCGCTCAAGGGGGGCCAACGCGGCGGCCCCAGCGCAACCGATCCGCGCGGCCGCTCGCGCCGGAGCCTCGGACGGGGCCGAGCGATGCGGTCGAACTGCGGATCAGCGAGACGGAGAGCCTGGCGGAGGACGTCGTACTGGTGGTCGAACCGTCCGTGCGTCGCTGGGAAACGGGCACGCGTGCCTACATCGCCGAGGTCACGCGGGATCTGTTCGGGCAACTCATCCTGCGGTGCACGAACGCAGGCACCGGAAAGCGTCACTATCAAGAGCGAACGATGGCCTGCGGTGAGGACGACATCCGGCGCGCATTGATCCTTCTTGGCAGGGTTCGGCGCGCCCATGCCTACACAGTGGTCGAGGTGACCAGGCCCTGCTGACTTCAGCGACGCTCCCGACTGCCGCCGTCGAAGGCTGCTCGCCTGCTGGGTGCAGCCAGTGGGCCGCCTCGTGGCGATCTTGGTCGGCGCTCCTTGCATTGCACGGGGTGGTCGGCGTCCGTACAATGCCAGGCACTACCGCCGCGCAACCCAGGCGCGGTCTGATTGTGTGAGCGGCTCTCGCCATAAGCGAAGCCGAAAGCAGGCGAGGATCGTGTTGGGCAGCAAGAAGGCAACGAAGTCCAGAGAACTGCCATCGCCGGTGCACCGGATAGCGGAGCTTGGCCTTGTTCGCATGCGCGCCGCCGAGTTGCGCACTCTGGAATTTCACGTCGATGAGGTTGCGCCACGCGGCATGTGTGCAGGCGAGGCTGCCTGGCTGGCTCAGACTATTGATGGACGCAAAGTAGGCATCGCGTTTCCCTGGGCCAACATTGATCCGGGTGGTCTGGTCGTCGCTGACCCCATGAACATGTGCACCAACGTGCTTGCCTTCGATGAGCGGGGCATCCTCTCCGAGGAAGCCCACCGCGCATGCCTGTTCTCGCTGCTGCAGGGGCTGGGTTGGCAGCAAGCCATCGCAGCGAAGATGCAGTGAGGCTGTTGGCGCAGCCGGGTCCCTCCAGTTACGGGGTCTTGCGCGGGGCAGCTGCCCCCCCGTTTCTGTTAGCCTTTTGGGCGCGTTTGGGCCGTCTGGGACCGGTGGAGGCGTAGTAGATGAGCTTGCCTGAATACGTCGAGGTTGCGCACGCTGCGAGCCGTGTCGACTTCAAGCGTTCGCTTGAGCGCCTGACGAGGCAGAAGGGCTTCGACCACTTTTCGGCGATGACCGTCAACTCGCGTGGCGGCTCGCGTGTCGTGTCGGTGGTGGATGATGTCCCTCAGGACTACGCAGTCCACTATCACGATCCCTGCGCCGGGCAGATCGATCCGATCCTCAAGCACCTTTCGGCGTCTCGCATGCCGATCATCTGGTGCCAAGACACCTACGTTCGAGCTGGGCTCGCCGAACTCTGGGAGCTCCAAGCTCCCTTCGGGTACCGCACGGGCATAGCCATGGCCCTTCACATGCCTGACGGTAGCCGTTTCAGCCTGGGGCTGGACCGCAGCGACCCCCTGCCCTCCCAGGAAGGCGAGTTGCGACTTCTCGTGGGCGACCTGCAACTGCTGGCCGTGTACGCCCAGGAAGCTGCGGCGCGCCTGCTTCTCCCTCCGGCCAACGAGTCCGAGATCCCCGAGCTGACCAAGAGGGAACTTGAGGCTCTGCGGTGGACGATGGACGGCAAGACCTCCTGGGAAGTCGGTCAAATCCTGGGCATTGCCGAGGGTACAGCCGTTCGGCACCTCGCAAACGCCCAGCAGAAGCTGGGATGCGTCAGCAAGCACCATGCTGTCGTGAAGGCAATCAAGCTGGGCCTGATCGCTCTCTAGCCGCAGCCGCTCAGTTCACCCGGGCTTGAGGCCGGCCGACGGGCCGGGTTCGCCTTCCGGGTTCTCCCAGCGGAAGGCGCAAGCCGAACGCGTGCGGGTCAGCCGAAGAACCACTCGAAGATGGTGGCCCAGCCGCCGGTGTAGGGGAAGCTGCTTTCCGTCGAGTCGTACTTTGCGTTCATTGCTTATCTCCAGCTTGCCAATCGGTCGGGATTGACCTTGGGCTGAATTTAAGCAACTGTTCACGCGCCCCGTAAGCTACACACCTTCGCAGCTTGACGAGTACGTCTAACTTGTGCTAGCTAGATCCAACGGAGCGAAATGGCCTTGAGAACGGCCATGTGCTTGCCCGAAACGCCGAGCTTCTTGCAGGCGTTTCGGAGGTGAAAGTTCACCGAGTGCGGCGACAGGCTCAGTATCTGGCCGATAGCCCACGACGACTTGCCGTCCCTCGTCCATTGGAGTACTTCGCGCTCCCTGTGCGACAGGCGCTCCACGGGATCTGGCGCGACCACTTCGTCACTCAAAACCCTAACGGCAGTCTCCTGGGCGTACACGGCCAGCAGCTGCAGGTCCGCAATCATGCGCGTGAGTTGCGAGTCTTCCTTGGGCAGCGGATCTGAGCGGTCGACGCCGAGGAGGAAGTGCTTCCCGTCAGGCATGTGAAGGGCCATGGCTATGCCCGTGCGGTACCCGAAGGGGGCCTGGTTCTCCCACAGATCAGCAGCGTCCTCTTCGACATAGAGGCTCTGGTCGTACGTGAATGGCACATGCCAGCTCTTCAGCCGTTGGCGCACGGGGTCACGCTGCGTGTTTTCCATGCTGCGGGATGCCTCGATGAACGCATGTGGTGTGTTCCCGATGGCCACGAACGAGGTTGCGCGTCCGGGCCGTTCCACCGCAAGAGCCGCGGTCACGATCCCGAAGTCCATCGCATTCGCAAAGCGAATCAACCGGCTCTCGAACGTAGCGCGATCTGTGGATTCCCGCACGTCTTGATAGTCCTGCTGCTTCATGCCATCCCTGTTGAACGAGAACTACCAATGTTTGTAGTTGCGAGCGATGACGATGATCAGCACTAATGGGAATCAGAGCATGGCAATTGTATTCGTGGCCAAAATTCGACTGGAAAGTTCCGGACGAATCCAACACTTGGCCGGACTTTGTGCACGCTCAAACGACCGTTAGCAGGGATTTCAACCCTTCGGAAGCGGACGTCCATCACGGCGACACGGTGTGGGTGGCCAAGGTCGGGTCGATGACGATCGGCGTGGGCTGGGAGTGGACCGAGCTCAGGACTGGGGTCGTGATGCTGAGGGATCCGAATAACATTGTTACGAATGTTCGCTTTCTTGACAGTGATTTTGGTGTGGAGGGCGAACTCAACGGAATCGTGTCCGCAAACCGGGTGACACACACCCTGCCGTGGCAGGAGACTGTTGCAACGGTGCTCGCGGCCACGCGCGCAAACGAGTCGTCGCCAAAGGCGGAGGTCGCGAAGATCAGGCCGCACAGAACAACGGCACACATCCGCCGCTCAGCGACGTCGCGGCAGGCTGCCGCCGCCTGACGATCCAACCTGGTCATTCGCAGTTCGCTCAAGGCGCGCACACAGGGGTAGTCGTACTTTTCGTGCAGATTGGTGCGCTTTACTCTGAAAACCCGTTGCACGACAAGCACTTACGTTTTCGGCACTTCCGGGCGCTCCATCCCTTTCGTGCAGATTGGTGCGCTTCGGCTCGGGCGGCCCTATGGGATCCGCACCCCGAGGTATCCCGCGATCTGCTTGGTCAGATCTCTTCGCTCAGGTCGCGAAACTCCAGCTTGAACTGCCAGCCCTCGAAAGCCGCCACCATGCGGCTGAGTTCGTCCCAGGAAATCTCGCGACCATCGATGACGACCATCGGCACTCGGTGGTCCTCGTCGGGATCGCTGTCGACGGTGCCGCGCAGGATCAGGCGATCGTTCACCTGCGGCCCGTGGTCAGTGTCCTCGAGATGGGTGAGAGCCAAGGCCCGGCGCATCTTGCCAATGAGCTTGCCCAGCAACTCCAGAGGGTCGTCGTCTGGCTCGCCGATCACCTGAAACTCATACCCGGCCGGGCTGCCATCGCGCAGCTCGAACGCGTCGATGGCCATGCCGGGCCCGAACAGCCGGGTGCGAAACCGGAACTCGTGCTCGGCGCCGCGCCCGTCGACCATGCGCACGGGTTCGAAGACCACGTGCTCGAACCCCTGCAGACCGAGGCGG
>LNFM01011253.1_pt1 | contig 12241 bp, 7 predicted proteins | sample 596031 | NCBI WGS metagenome assembly LNFM01 (sample SAMN04254537, study PRJNA301005) | activated carbon metagenome | isolation source: dual media filters at the Ann Arbor, Michigan drinking water treatment plant | place: USA: Ann Arbor | reverse complement strand
CCTGGCCGGCCTTGACGATGTCGTCGAATGCGGCGAGCACCACCTGCGCCATCTCGGGTTTGGGCAGCAGTTTTACGGTGACCTCGGTGACCACGCCGAGCATGCCCTCCGAGCCGGTGATCAGCGCCAGCAGGTCGTAACCGGGCGAGTCGAGCCCTTCGGAACCGATCTCGAGCAGTTCGCCCTCGATGGTTAAGAAGCGCACCTTGTGAATGTTGTGTACCGTCAGTCCGTACTTGAGGCAGTGCACGCCGCCGGAGTTCTCGGCGACATTGCCGCCGATCGAGCAGGCGATCTGGCTCGAGGGGTCCGGCGCATAGTAAAGCCCGTAAGGCGCGGTGGCTTCGGAAATGGCGGCGTTGCGCACACCGGGCTGCACCCGCGCCATGCGGGCTACCGGGTCGATCTCGAGAATGCGCTTCAACTTGGACATCACCAGCAGCAGGCCCTGTTCGTAGGGCAGGGCGCCGCCGGAAAGCCCGGTACCGGCGCCGCGGAATACCACCGGCACCCTCGCTTCGTTACAGATTCTGAGCACCGCGCGAACCTGGGTTTCGTCCTCCGGGAGTGCCACCATCAATGGCACCCGCTGGTAGGCCGTCACGCCATCGCACTCGAAAGGCGTGAGGTCTTCGCGCTCGTGCAGCAGCGAGGCCGGCGGCAGCACCGCGGAAAGGCGCGCCACCAGTTCCGATTTCGGAGCCGTTGATTGCAGGGTTTCGGACGAAAGTAAGGCGGGCATGCCCATGGGTGTGAATCGTTGCGCTGGTTCAGGTGATCAGTATGGCGCGGAAATCGTTGACGTTGGTCAGCGTGGGACCGGTTTTGACCAAATCGTCCAGTCCGGAGAAGAAGCTGTAGCCGTCATTATCGGCAAGCATGGCCTTGGCGTCCAGATTGCAGGCGGCGGCGCGGGCCAGAGAATCCGGCAACAGCATTGCGCCGGCGTTGTCCTCGGTGCCGTCCACGCCGTCGGTGTCGCCGGCAAGTGCGGCTATACCCGGGTCTGCGTTGAGGGCAACCGCGAGCGCCAGCAGGAATTCGGCGTTGCGCCCGCCGCGGCCGCGCCCGCGCACCGTCACCGTGGTTTCCCCTCCAGAGAGCAACACGCAGGGTGGCTTGGCCGGCTGGGCGTGGCGGCGGACCTGACGGGCGATGCCGGCATGCACCAGGGCCACTTCGCGCGCTTCCCCCTCGATTGCATCGCCAAGGATGACCGGCGTGATGCCGGCTTCGCGAGCGACCGTGGCTGCCGCTTCCAGGGACATCTGCGGTGTGGCGATCATGTGCAGTTCGGTATTGGCCAGGCGCGGGTCCCCGGGCTTCGGGGTTTCCTCGCGCGCGGCACGCAGATGATTCAGGACTGGCAGGGGTTCCTTGATGCCATATTTCTCCAGGATCGCGATCGCGTCGGCGAAGCTGGTGGCGTCGGCCACTGTCGGTCCGGAGGCGATCACCGCCGGGTCGTCGCCCGGAATGTCGGATATCGCCAGAGTCACCACTTTCGCCGGCGCGCAGGCTGCCGCCAACCTGCCCCCTTTCACCGCCGACAGATGCTTGCGCACGCAATTCATCTCGGTGATGTTGGCGCCGCTCCGGAGCAGCGCCTTGTTGATCGCCTGCTTGTCGGCCAAGGTGAGTCCCGAAGCCGGCATCGACAACAGCGCCGAGCCACCGCCGGATGCCAGGAACAGCACCAGATCGTTGGCGCTCAGGCCCTTTACCATGCCCAGGATGCGTTCGGCGGCCTCGCGCCCGGCCAGATCCGGTACCGGATGCGCCGCTTCGACGACTTCAATGCGCCGGGTCGGCACCCGGTGTTGGTAACGGGTCACCACCAGTCCCGAGAGTTCGCCCTGCCAGTGGTCCTCGACCGCTTTGGCCATGCTGGCCGCGGCCTTGCCGCAGCCGATCACGATGGTGCGGCCCTTCGGCGGTTTCGGCAGATACCCCGGCAGCGACTTGTCCGGCAGCGCCGCGGCAACCGCCGCGTCGAACATCTGTCTCAGGATTTTTCGTGGATCCGCTGTCATAGATGCCTAAAGATTCTTACCACAGAGACACAGAGGCACAGAGAGAACCAATTCGAAGATAAATGCCAATCACGTTACACGTTGATCGATGTCTTTTCTGATTCAGTTCTCTGCTCTTCTCTGTGCCTCTGTGGTTAAGTTACGCCTTGGCGACCTGGTGATTGGCGAGCGTTTCCAGCGCTTTGACCATGGCCGAGTGATCCCATTTGGCGCCGCCCTGGGCCTGGCAGGCGTTGAACAGCTCCTGGGCGGTGGCGGTATTCGGCAGGCTCATTTTCAGCGCCCGGGCCGAGGACAGGGCCAGGTTCAGGTCCTTCTGGTGCAATTCGATGCGGAAGCCGGGATCGAAGGTGCGCTTGACCATGCGCTCGCCGTGGACTTCCAGTACCCGCGAGGCGGCGAATCCGCCCATCAGCGCCTGGCGTACCTTTGCTGGATCGGCGCCAGCCTTTGAGGCGAGCAGCAGCGCTTCGGCCACTGCCTCGATATTGAGCGCAACGATGATCTGGTTGGCCACTTTGCAGATCTGCCCCGCGCCCACATCGCCGACCAGGGTGATGTTCTTGCCCATCAGTTCGAACAGCGGCTTCACTTTGGCGAAGGCTGCTTCCGAACCGCCGACCATGATGGTGAGGGCGGCATTCCTGGCGCCAACCTCGCCGCCGGATACCGGTGCGTCCACGTAATCGGCGCCGAGCTTCTTGACACGTTCGGCAAAGGCCTTGGTCTCGATCGGCGAGATCGAACTCATGTCCACCACGATCTTGCCGGCCGACAGGCCCTCGGCTACACCATCCTTCCCGAACAGAACTTTTTCCACGTCCGGAGTGTCCGGCACCATGGTGATGACAATGTCGGACTTCTGCGCCACCTCTTTCGCCGAGTCGCAGGCTTTGCCCCCGGCGGCGGTAAGTTCCGCCGGCACGCCGCTGCGGCTGGCCAGATACAGCGTATGCCCGCCCTTGATGAGATTGAGCACCATGGGCTTGCCCATGATCCCAAGACCGACGAATCCCACGTTGCTCATTGCTTGCTCCTTAGAAAAGTCAAATTCTCACCACAGAGACACAGATACCCTGGCGTAGCCCGGAGTGCCCTTTTAGGCACAGATGAAGATCAGAATTGAACGAGAAGCGTGGCTGGTATGACGCAGCATCGAAGCCGGCAATCCATTTTTTCCCTTCTTGCTGTTCTCTGTGTCTCCGAGTCTCTGTGGTAAAGCGGTATCAAAGATAAGGCTTGAGCCAGCCGAGGCCGGCCTCGGTCTTGCCGGCTGGGCGATACTCGCAGCCAATCCAGCCCTGGTAGCCGATCCTGTCGATATGCTGGAACAGGAAGGGGTAGTTGATTTCGCCGGTTCCGGGTTCGTGGCGGCCGGGGGTGTCGGCGAGTTGCATGTGGGCGATTTTTTCCAGGTTCTTTTCCATGGTCGTGGCGAGATCGCCCTCCATGATCTGCATGTGGTAAATGTCGTACTGGAAGAACAGGTTCGGCACATTGGCGTAATGCATGATGTCGAAAGCCTGCCTCGAATAATTGAGATAGAAACCCGGAATATCACGGGTGTTGATCGCCTCGATCAGAAGCCTGATGTCGTGCTTCGCCAGTTCCTTGCCGGCGAACCGCAGGTTGTCGATGTAGGTCTCGCGCATCTTCTCTTCGGAGACGCCCACCGGCCTCAGGCCGGCCATGACGTGGATTTGCGTGGCGCCGAGCGCCTTGGCGTATTCGAGGGTCTTGCCGACGTTTTCCTGGAACTGGGCCACCTTGGCCGGGTTGCAGGCCATGCCGCGTTCGCCGGCGGCGAAATCCCCGGGCGGCATGTTGAACAGCACCATTTCCAGTTTGTGCTTGTCCAGTTGTTCACGGATCTGTGCCGCCGGAAACTCATAGGGAAACAGGAATTCGACACCGCGGAAACCCGCCTTCGCGGCTGCGCCGAAGCGCTCGAGAAAACCGACCTCGTTGAACATCATGGAGAGGTTGGCATTGAATTTCGGCATGGGTCCTCCCGGGACTGTTGTTCGCGTGGGTTTCGGGGAGCGGCAATTATAGCCGTCCGCAGGGGCGGGGACTCCCGGCAGCTATAATCCGCCGGATCAGAACCCCGAAAGCGAGAGTGCCGATGAAGTTCAAGGGAACCGAGTCCTACGTTGCCACCGAGGACCTGATGATGGCGGTCAATGCCGCAGTCACGCTGGAGCGGCCGTTGCTGATCAAGGGCGAACCGGGAACGGGCAAGACCATGCTGGCGCTGGAAGTGGCCAAGGCGCTGGAGCGGCCGCTGTACCAGTGGCACGTCAAGTCCACCTCCAAGGCGCAGCAGGGGCTGTACGAGTACGACGCGGTGTCGCGTCTGCGCGATTCCCAGCTCGGCGACGGGCGGGTGCACGACATCGGCAACTACATCGTTCGCGGTCCGTTGTGGGATGCCTTCGAGGCCGACCGGCCTTCGGTGCTGCTGATCGACGAAGTGGACAAGGCCGACATCGAGTTCCCGAACGACCTGCTGCGCGAGCTCGACCGGATGGAGTTCTACGTCTACGAGACCCAGAAGCTGGTCAAGGCAAAACATCGGCCGGTGATCATCATCACCAGCAACAACGAGAAGGAGCTCCCTGACGCCTTTCTGCGCCGCTGCTTTTTCCATTACATCAAGTTTCCGGACAAGGAGACGATGGAGCGCATCGTCGACGTGCATTTCCCGAACCTGAAGAAATCGCTCCTGCGCGAGGCGCTGGAAACCTTCTTCGAGATCCGCGAGGTACCGGGACTGAAGAAGAAACCCTCCACTTCGGAACTGCTCGACTGGCTCAAGCTGCTGATGGCCGAGGATATATCCCCGGAAGTGCTGCGTGGTCAGGACCAGAACAAGATCGTCCCGCCACTCGCCGGCGCACTGCTCAAGAACGAGCAGGACGTGCATCTGTTCGAGCGCCTGGTGTTCATGTCCCGCCGTGCGAGATGACGAGACCTTTCATGCTAACCACCAAGGCATCAAGACACCAAGAAGATCGGAGACACAAAAAAGATCGGATTCCTGATCTGGTTGTTTTGCTTTCCCTGGTGCCTTGGTGTCTTGGTGGCGGGATTTCAGATTTGACATGCTGACTGATTTCTTCCTGAAGTTGCGCGAAGGCGGGGTTCCGGCGTCGGTGAAAGAATATCTGACGCTGATGGAGGCGCTCCAGAAGCATGTGATCGGCGGGAGCCTGGACGAGTTCTATTATCTTTCGCGGGCCTGCCTGGTGAAAGACGAGGCGAACTACGACAAGTTCGATCGGGTGTTCGGCGCCTATTTCAGGGGCATCGCCTCGAATCCTGAAGCGCTGTTCGCCGAGATTCCCGAGGAATGGCTGCGACGGCAGGCCGAACTGCTGCTCTCGGAAGAGGAGAAGAAGCTGATCGAGTCCCTGGGCGGCTGGGACAAGCTGATGGAGACGTTGAGGCAGCGTCTCGAGGAGCAGAAGGGCCGGCATCAGGGCGGCTCGAAATGGATCGGCACCGGCGGCACCTCACCGTTCGGGGCCTACGGTTACAACCCAGAGGGGGTGCGCATCGGCCAGGACGGCTCGCGTAACCGGCGTGCAGTGAAAGTCTGGGACAAGCGCGAGTATCGCAATCTGGACGACTCGGTGGAGCTTGGCACCCGCAACATCAAGGTGGCGCTCAGGCGCCTGCGCAAGTTCGCCCGGGAGGGCGCAGCCGAGGAACTGGACCTGGATGACACCATCCGTTCGACCGCGAAGAACGCCGGGTGGCTGGACATAAAGATGGTGCCGGAGCGGCACAATGCGGTGAAGGTGCTGCTGTTCCTGGACATCGGCGGATCGATGGACGATCACATCAGGGTTTGCGAGGAGTTGTTTTCGGCAGCGCGCAGCGAGTTCAAGCACCTGGAGTACTTTTACTTTCACAATTTCCTGTACGAATCGGTGTGGCGCGACAACAGGCGGCGAAATTCAGAGCGCTTCCCGACCTTCGACGTGCTGCACAAGTATGCGCACGACTACAAGCTGGTATTTGTTGGCGATGCCAGCATGAGTCCCTACGAGATCGCCTATCCGGGCGGTAGTGTCGAGCATCACAACGAGGAAGCAGGGGCGGTGTGGATGCAGCGGATGCTGGATGTTTATCATCGCGCCATCTGGCTCAATCCGGTCCCGGAAGAGCGCTGGGGTTACTACGAATCCATCGGCATGGTGCGCAGCCTGATGGGCGAACGGATGTTCCCGCTCACCCTCGACGGGCTCGACCGCGGGATGCGGGAACTGGTGCGCTAGCGCCTCGATCACTGGCAACGGCGCGGCGCCGCAGGGGCTTGCCCGGCAGGAGGAAGCGTTCGGCGAACTCTTCGGCCGGCAGTGGCCTGGAAATCAGGTAGCCCTGGTACTCGTCGCAGCCCAGCCGGCGCAGCGCCTCAAGCTGGCCTTTGTTTTCAACCCCCTCGGCGGTTACTCGCAGATTCAGGCTGTGGGCCATGGCGATGATGGCCTGGATGATCGCGGCGTCGTCCGGGTCGGATTCGATGTCGTTGACGAAGGTGCGGTCGATCTTGAGCGTATCAATTGGCAGCTGTTTGAGGTACGCGAGGGAAGAGTAACCGGTGCCGAAATCGTCCACCGCCATGCGGGTGCCCTGTTCGCCGAGGCGGCGCAGCACCGCGATATTCTCGTCCACATTCTTGAGCAGCATGCTTTCGGTCATTTCCAGTTCCAGGTAGCGCGGCTCCAGACCACTGTCATGCAGCAACCGGGTGACGTCCCGGGCAAAACCCTTGGGATCGTTGAACTGGCGCGCGGAGATGTTCACCGCCACTTTTACCGCCGGCATACCGGCCTCCTGCCATTTCCGGTTCTGAATGCAGGCTTCCCGTAATGCCCATTGACCGATTGGCTCGATCAGGCCGGACTCCTCGGCGACCGGGATGAAACTCGCCGGCGGCACCAGGCCGCGTTCCGGATGCTGCCAGCGGATCAGCGCTTCCATGCCGATCAGCTTGTCGGTTTTCAGGTCGAACTGGGGCTGGTAGTGAAGCAGAAACTGGTTGGCCGCCAGCGCCCGCCGCAGTTCGGTTTCCAGGCGATGGCGCTCCACCGCATGGATATTCATTTCCGGCGAGAAAAACTGGAAGTTGTTCCGGCCCTGTTCCTTGGCGTGATACATGGCGGTATCCGCGTTCTTCATCAGTTCGCGGCTGTCTTCGGCATCGCTCGGGAAAATGCTGATGCCAATGCTGCACGAGGTGTTCAGCGTATGCCCGCCGATCTCGAACGGCTGGGTGAGTGCCTGGGTGATTTTGCGGGCGACGTTGGCCGCATCCTCGGCGTGTGCGAGGCCCTCGAGCGTCACCACGAACTCGTCGCCACCGAGGCGGGAGACGGTGTCGCCCTTGCGGATACAGGAGATCATCCGGCTGGAGACTTCCTTCAGCAGCAGGTCGCCGATGTGGTGCCCCAGGGAATCGTTGATGTTCTTGAAGCGGTCGAGGTCGATGAACAGCACCGCAAGTTCGTCACCCTTGCGCCTGGAATTGATGATGCCCTGTTCCAGCCGGTCGTTGAACAGCAGCCGGTTGGGCAGTTCGGTGAGCGGGTCGCGGGTGGCAAGGTAGCTGATGCGGGCTTCTGACTGCTTGAGTGTGGTGATGTCGCGGGTGGTGCCGCGCTGCCCGAGTGGCCGGCCCTGTTCGTCCCAGATCGACACCGCGCTCACCGACATCCACAGCGTCTCTCCGCTGCGGGTGATGAACTGGTGCTCCAAGCCGCGGAAGGACCGGTCCGGCTTCATGTTCTCGGCCAGCCACAGCCGCACCCGCTCGCCTTCCCCGGGAGGCATGAATTCCGCGGCAGTGCGTCCGATCAGTTCTTCTGGGGCGTAACCGGTGTATTCGAACCCTTTTGGCGAGACATAAGTGTAGTGGCCCTCGAGGTCGTTCTCCCAGACGAACTCGCCGGCAGATTCGGCCACATCGCGGAAGCGCGCCTCGCTTGCCCGGAGCGCAATCTCCGCTTGCTGCCGGGCCTGCTCGCGGTCGAAATTGTCGAGCGCGAACGAAAGATTGGTCACCAACTCATTCAGAAGCGCCACCAGTTCGGCATCGAACCAGTTTTTTTCCGCGGCGTAGATGTGGAAGGAGCCAACGACCTTGCCGTCGCGCCGCAGGGGATAGATCGCATAGGCGCGGGCGCCGGTCGCCATCATCGCCGGACGCCAGATCATGTTCCTCGGATCGGCCTCTATGTCGTTGCAGATATCCGGCTGGCCGGTGCGCAGCGCGATTGCGGTCGGGCCCTGCGACTGCGGATGCGTCGGGTCTAGGGAAACCTGGGCCTTGTCCGGATAACCCTGGTGATCGCCGGCGATTGCGACGTTATCGAGCATCGAGGTACGCGTATTGATCAGGCAGACGCGGGAAAAAATAAAGTGGCCGTGCGTTACCGCGATCTCACAGACCCGGTCAAAGAGCTGTTGATCATCCTGTGCATGAATGATGGCTTCATTGGTCTTCGACAGTGCCGCATAGAAATCGCGCAGGCGCGAGACCCGCCGTTCGGCCTGCACCTCGGCGGTCACGTCCTTGCCGACGCCGCGGTAGCCGGTGAATTTGCCGTTGACGTCAAACAGCGGCGTGCCGGCAATCGAAACATGTCGGATCTGGCCGTCACTGCGAATCCGGGTATAGCGGAAATCGCGAAAGGGTTTGCGTTCCGCCAGCAGGCGCTTGTGTTCCTCGAGCGCAACCGGGTCGAATTCCAGGCCTTCGATCTCCCAGCGCCTCCTTCCTGTACGCTGGCTGCCGGGGATGCCGGAGATCTGGTTGACGGCGCTGGAAGCGAAGGTAAAACGCAGTTCGGCATCCTGTTCCCAGTACCAGTCCGATGAGAGTTCGGTCAGTGTGCGGAAGCGCTCCTCGCTTTCGCGGATGGTGCGCTCGGCGGCGGTCATTGCGGTCACGTCCTCCGCCATGGCGAGGTAGCCGATGGTTGCGCCAGCGGCATTGGTCAGGGCGACGTTCTGCCAGCGGCAGAGGATGGTCCTGCCGTCCCTGGTGAGGTTTTCGTTGAGCCCGCCGACCGAAGGCTGACCGGCTTCCAGTGCGGATATTCGCTGCGCGACTTCGGTTTGCGTGCCGGGCGGTATCAGTATCTCGTAAGGGGAACGTCCGATGATGTCGCCGGCACTGAAACCGAAGATGCGCTCCGCCGCCGGATTCCAGCCGGTGATCAGAAAGTTCTCGTCAAGGATGATGCAGGCTACCGGCATGCTCTGGATCTGCCGCCGCAAACGCTCCTCGCTTTCGCGCAACGCCTGCTCGGTGAACTTCAGCGCGGTGACGTCGCGGCCGACGCCGCGGTAACCCCTGAACACGCCGTCGGCGTCGAAAATCGGCCGACCGCTTACCGCGGCGTAGCGGACCTGGCCATCCGGCCGGAACCGTTTCAGGATCAGGTCGCGGAACGGCCGGCGGGCCGCAAGGTCGGCCTCATGCTGGCGGCGCACCTCGTCCGACTCGAACTGGTTGCCGAGCTCGAACCGGGTTCTGCCGATCGATTCGTCCCCGATCACGCCGGCGCGATCCTGGTGGGCGCCGGAAATGAAGGTGAATCTCAGGTCCTGGTCCTGTTCCCAATACCAGTCCGAGGACAGGTCGATCAGGCTGCGGAAACGGGTTTCGCTTTCCCGGAGTGCGTTTTCGGCGAGCTTGAGCTCGGTGATGTCGCGGCCGATGCCGCTGTAGCCGCGGAAGCGGCCCTGCTCGTCGAATACCGGATAGCCGCTGGTGGAAATGATCCGCGGTTCGCCGTTGGCCTTGAAACGGGTCATGACCAGGTCGCGAAAGGGTTTGCGCTCGGCGACCAGTTTGTCGATGGCCTGCCTTTCTTCTGCGCTGACGCCGGCATGGGGGATTTCCCAGCGGGTGCGTCCAATCTGCAGCGCGACGTCCGGCGCCTGGAATTCTCGGCTCTCGCCGACGCTGACAAAGCGCAGGCTTTCGTCCTGCTCCCAGTACCAGTCGGCCGACAGTTCCGCAAGCTTACGGTAGCGGTCGGCGTTTGCCCTTGCCTGGTTGATTGCCGCCAGACGTTCGGCGTTGATGCCGGCAACCACCAGGGTGGTGAACACCACGATCAACAGGAACAGGTGCAGGAGCAACAGGTTCTCGGCGGGATTGTCGCCGGCGAACGGCCCCAGCCCGCCTGCTGTCTCGAATACTGCGATCAGGAACAGCAGCAGGTTCGACGCCGCGGTGTAGCGCAGCGGGTAGACCAGCGCCAGCCACACCGCATAGGGCAGCAGGGCATAGGTGGAGCGCTCGATGTTCAGCGGCTCGGCCAGCAGTCCCTGGAACACGATCAGCGCCGTGACGACCTGGGCAATCAGCAGGCCGACCGCCTGCCAGTCGCGAGGGTCGCTGCGGGCCGGGCGCATCCGCCAGGCCAGGATCAGTGGCGTGAAGATCAGGACGCCGAGTGAATCGCCCATCCACCAGATCACGCTGGACTTGACGATTTCGGCGGCGGGCAGCGATCCCGCCAGCCACAGCGTCAGCGAGCCGATGAGCGCCGCAGGAACCGGACCGGCTGCCGCGCCGGCAAAAATCATGGCCATCACGTCCCGGAGGCGCGGCAACCGGTTGTCGATACGCGCGATCCGGGTCAGGAGCCAGTATCCGGCCAGCGCCGAGACGCTGCTGCCCAGCGCGATGCCAAGGCCGATGAAGAGACTGCCGCTGTTCCAGGCATTGAGCGCAAAGGCGCCGAGCATGATGCCGGGCAGCAGGCGCGGGCCCCAGACCAACAGTGCCGCCAGCGCGACGCCCGAAGGCGCCCACACGGTGCTGACCAGTGGATGAACGAAGCTGAACTGCAGGCTGACATGGCCGAGCAGCGCATAGATGACCGCCAGCAGCAGGCAGCCGGCAAGGTTGCCGGTGGCGAGCAGTCGCTGCTCAGATGCAGGCGGGAGATTGGCGTTCATAGCTGAAGCCAGCCGGTGCAACCTGGGTTTGTCGAAACTTCTTCCAAGCGAGGCAAGGCGTCAGCCCTGGACGGTTGCCCGCGCAGCCTTGTCTGCGACCCTGGCGGCAAAGCGCGCCGCGTCGATGACGAAGCGCTCGTGGGTGCCTGCAGAGATCCTGTCCACGCCGTCATGAGCCTCGACATGAAACACCAGCTTGCGGCCGTCGATGCGCTGGAGCCGGACCTGCACCGTCACCGTGAGTCCGGGCGGCGTCGCGGCTTCATGCGAGAAGTTCACGTGCGTGCCGAGCGTCTGTTCCGCGGGCCAGTCCAGATGCGGGCGAATTGCCTCAATGCAGGCCCATTCCAGCAGGCCGACCATGTAGCCGGTGGCCAGCACTGCCGGCATTTCGCGAAACATGTCGGACTCTGGATACAAATGCGGGACGGTTTTGGTTTCCGGGATTCTGAAGCTGAACGTGTAGGTCAGGCCGGGTTTGAGCGAGTCTTTCACGGGAATAGGAATCGGGTGGTTGTTGACGTGGTAATGGCCAGTGCAGGCACATCATTCTTCAGCACGACGTCACTCGCCGCTCTATTGCTGCTTGACTGTGCGCCTGTCGCCCGAAACGGGCGGTGCCACCTTCATGACTTCTTCTACCGTTGTCATGCCGGCCGCGACTTTGAGCGCGCCACCGATGCGCAGTGGCTTCATGCCGTCGCGATAGGCCTGATCGCGTATCAGTGCCGCGTCGGTTTCTGCGGTGATCAGCGGGCGCTGTCCGGGTGTCATCAGGAGAATCTCGTAAATGCCGACGCGCCCGGAGTAGCCAGTCATACGGCACTCGAGGCAGCCCTTGGCGTAATACACCTGCTGCGGTTTGTCCGCCTGCCATGGAGAGATCAGCGCATTCCAGGTGTCGTCGTCGATCGGGCCCGGTTCCCGGCAAAGCGGACACAGGGTGCGCACCAGGCGCTGGGCCATTACCGCCAGGATGGTGGAGTGCAGCAGGTAAGGCGGTACGCCGATGTCGAGCAGGCGCGTGATTGCGGCCGGGGCGTCGTTGGTATGCAAACTGGAAAACACCAGGTGGCCGGTGAGTGCCGCCTGGATCGCCATTTCCGCCGTCTCCATGTCGCGAATTTCGCCGACCATGATCACGTCCGGGTCCTGGCGCATGAGGGTGCGCACACCGGATGCAAAGTCCAGCCCGATGGCCGGTTGCACCTGCATCTGGTTGAACA
>LNFM01031661.1_pt1 | contig 12243 bp, 12 predicted proteins | sample 596031 | NCBI WGS metagenome assembly LNFM01 (sample SAMN04254537, study PRJNA301005) | activated carbon metagenome | isolation source: dual media filters at the Ann Arbor, Michigan drinking water treatment plant | place: USA: Ann Arbor | reverse complement strand
ACTAGCCTTTGACATCAGCCATAGACGCACCGAAATTGATGTGAAGAACATTCCCGTTTGGCGTAACCAAAGCCGGAACCGATTTCACGCCGGCATTTTCCGCTTCGTCAAATCTCGACATATCTTCTCCAAAATGAACGATCTCCACCTTGTCCGCACCAACCAAATTAACAATGTCGTGTTCCGCGCTGACGCAAACAGGACATCCCGCATGATAGAAAATTGATTTACTCATATTTTTACTCCCTTTTAATTGAATTGCTTACTCGTCAGTTTGATAGTAGTTAGGACTCCTAACGATGTCAAGGGCTGGTGGGATTGCGTAAAAAGAGCGAACGAACCTAAACTGCGAAAATGAGCTTCGACCCGCGGTCGTTCCTGACGATCTTTGGAAGAACGTCGCCGCATTCTTGGGACATTTCAGGCGCTTTCTAACCTTCCGCGGCCTTCTTCGACGACGCTACGCTAGATCACGTGCATGATCTCGTCGAGGGGTTTTCGGTGGATGTCGGGGACTTTTGCGTTGTCGGCGGGACAGCCAACCGGTATTAACACGAAGGGAACCTCGTTCTTGGGTCGTTCGAGGATCTCCTGAAGAAACTTCATTGGCGAAGGCGTGTGTGTGAGGGTTGCGAGCCCCATATTGTGAAGGGCGGCGAGCAATAGTCCGACGGCGATCCCGACTGATTCCTGCGAGTAATACGTCGGTTCGCTTTCACCATCCTCCACTATCGTCGTGATCCGAAATACGACAATTAGATACGGTGCGATCTCGAGAAATGGTTTGTGTTCGTCGGTGCCGAGCGGAGCCAGACGACGGAGCCATTTGTCGCTCATTCGATTGTGATAGCTTTCGTACTCTTCGGCTTCCGCAGCCTCACGTATCTTTCGCTTGACCTCGGCATCGCGAACCACGACAAACCGCCAAGGCTGCAAATTCGCTCCCGAAGGACCTGTTCCCGCGGTCGCAATAGCGCGTTCGATCAGTTCGAAAGGCACATCCCGATTCGAATACTCGCGCACCGTTCGCCGCCGAGCGATCAATTCAAAAAAACGCTGCCCACGGTCAAACTGCTCTTCGGGCTCAACCCCTTCAAATTCAAGCGGAATGAACTTTGGTTCAATACTCTCCATAAAAACCTGTCATTTAGCAAAAAGCCGGCTTAGTTCCAAAAAAAAACTTGGCGATTCCACGCCGACAGTCGTTGTCCATTCGACTTCGACATCGGCCATGACGTCGCTTCTGATGACTGGTCTGCTCGACGCCGTCGATAATCGGGGAGTCAAACTTCGCGATCTAATTTTTACACCAATTGCCGATAATAACGAGCTGCAACTATATTAAAAATCTAATCTCTCTACCGCCTTGATCCCCAAAACTGCTGTTCCTGATAATATCCGCTTCGCCGCTCTTTGCTCAGAAGCTATGCCCGTTGCTATCAGCCATCGAGCCTTTCGGTTAGACGTCTTGAGTTCGGCCCTTTTCCCGGGCCTTCCGACTTTCAGCCAAATTTCTCGGTAGTACCCTCGGGCCGACACTTGTTTTGCTCTCAGACGGGAACAAAAACCTTCACATTTAACAGGATAAATACTGAACCCAGCTTGCTGCTGATGTTTCCGAGGCCGAGACGACGTTGGTGGCAACCGCGCGACGTCCGGTCACCGAGGCAACCCTCAACGATCCACCACGCGAACCGGCGTGTTCCGTAGTGGTTCGTCCACGGCGACAAAGATTAAGAACATTCCGCCGCAAGCATTGGCATTCATGGCTGAACGGCCAAATCGAAAGGGACTGTCGTCATCACAGGGGGGGGGCACATGTCGAGATCATCTCAAATCCTTTCGCCGTCGCGGGATTGATAACCGAGGCGAATGGATGATCGGCGGTAGTAATTTGTCAGATTGACGACAATTCCAAACGCAGATTCGCTTGGATCTGCGTTTTCCACGATTCGGTAACTTTTGCGGTTTCGGCAAAATCCGGCCATCTTTCGACTGCCTTTCGGACCTCAGCAACGATTGACTCTGCACGACCGCGTTTAAGGGAAACCGCCTCGGCGCAAGCCTTAAAATCATTCATCGAAAAACCATCCCGTTTTCCGTTCATTGTCATCTGGTGATTCGATGTCCACACTCCGGATGGATTAAAGCTGTACGCAACATCAAAGGCGGGAGCGAGAGACCATTTGCCCTCTTTATCCATTAGAAAAGCAATATTTTTAACATGATCGTCCTGATTTCTCGCAAGGATGTTAAATGCCATGCGGCGAAACATCTCCTCAATAGCTGCCGTCGTGAGCTTAAGCTGACGCATGATAAGCATCGCCTGCTCGTAGCCATAGGCTCCGGCATTGTTGAAGTCAAAATGAGCTAGACCGCTCAGTGACAACATATGAATCTTTTCGCCATTATCTTTACGGTCGAATCGCTTTGTCATGAAATGCCTTCTGCCGTTTTCTTCGAGTAAGCGGCATTCGCTCATCTGTATTCCTGCCTCGAGTGCCATTAGATAATAGGCATACTCGATTGCTCCATAGCCCTGAGGATCGGCAAGTTCTTTGTCGCGGTTCCCGGTGACTCCGTCGAACTTCAATAGCCAATACTCAAATCCGTCGCCGGCCTTTCCTTGTCCAGACTTCACTTCATTAGTTTTTCGATTCCACGCGATCACCGCTTTCGCCCGGGCTCCACCCGCGGAGGTTCCTACGCGAGGGATCGTCAAAGGTAGTGTCTAGATGGCTTCGTTGATTCAATACTTCGGAAGCTAGTTTTACTAGGGAGTCAACCTCGATCTTACGAGAGGCCCTCTCCTTTGGGCCCTTGCTCGGGAAAAACTCGAGGGCTCCCATACCACGCGAGCCCGTATAGCAGAGCCTTTCCACTGCATTAAAACTATCAGCGGACCGGCCTTGCGTCGCGAGCCAGGCATCAATGAGAGCGTTACCAAATTTATCCGGTAATGAATCAGCCAGCAAACCGGGTAAGCCGTGAAAAGTCGGTCGTGGCAGCTCCGGGAATACGTATATTGATCCAGTGAGCGGCATCACAATCGGGGAGACTTCGATGCCGCTTTTCATGAATTCTGGTGTGTACTCAAAGACAGCCACATCGTTGCGGTCCTCAAGCGAAACCGCCCCGATGGTGCTCCCCCACAGCTTGACCTCAGCCAGCGTTGTCATGACTCATCCCCCCAACCCCAGCCCGTTCCTTTCGAACTTCGTGATTCTTTGGAGGAAGCTCGTTGTCGTTTCCTTCCTTGAAGTTTTAGTTGAGCCATAGGGCTTGCAACAGGTTCGGGGAAGAGAACTTCTAGGCGTTGCTGTAGTCCTAAAGACCGCAGGAGCCGAATTAGGCTTGTAACTTGTACCGATTCGCCTGCCTCTAGCCGTTCAACGGTTCGCTTTGAGACTCCGGCTTGCTCCGCAAGATTTGCTTGTGTGAAGTTTTGATTCAATCGAACCATTGCAAAACGTTCTCCGATCTCTTTAAGTATCGCTTGATCAGTGGTGTTGGCATCGAATCTCATAACACGTCAAGTATGGCGAGTAAACAGCGTGATGTCAATATATATCGGCTAATATGGCGAATAGACGAGGGCATATCTTTGGAAGTGTGATATCGCCACTAATTAACGATTTAAGGCGGATATTGATAGCTGATCGCCAATTTCGGCGAAGTGTAGCAAGGGCTCAACTATCTTTTCTGACTGGGTTCTGTGGAACGACGGATAGCCGAATAGAAGTGTCTTTTGCTTCGGTGGTCAGGGCACGATTACCTCCAGATGCTTGGCCAGTATCGATTCAAGCTCAAGTTCCTTAGCTGCTTTTGCAAGCTTTGCTTCCGTGGTTTTTCTTGTTGCAAGCGCTTCTCTGGCAGCCTTTATGGCCGTTCGTTCACCTATTTTTGTGATGAATTTTAGGGCCTCCAGAACCGCCCGTTCGACAGTGACGATTCGATAGCCCTTTTCATCTACGATCTGTTTGTCGAGCCTCGTTTTTGTTCGAATCAGTTTATAACCGGTTTCTCGGGTTCTTTTCTCCGGAGGAACTATTACCCATATTTCTCCCGGCACCTGTTCGGCAAGATTGTAATGATATAGAGCTGAAAGACCCCCAATTGCTGAGCCTGGCCCAAACTTTGAATACGCGATTTGGAAACCGACATCGTCCTCCAGAGATGCCTTTGGATGAAGGTAGATTCCACGACCGAGACGAACGAGTTCCTTTGCAGCGACAAGCCGCGATATGTCTTGCTGACTAATTCCCAGGGACTTACACTGATCCAAGGTAAAGACCCCAAGTTTTTTCAATTTAGGTACCTGATGCTTATCCATCATTTAAAGAATGTGGTGTAAAGTGACATCTGTCAATGAACAATGTCGCGATGCACCAACATGAAGGAGGGGTGGCATTTCAGACAAAATTGCTCAAATATATAAAAAGCGGTAGGCGAGAAGGGGAAAAGTATTGGAAGCCGGATACCGACTTCTTGGTTTGTTAATAAGCCAAAATGACTTGGGAGACAGGGTTTCGTTAGTTTTGTTTCCCGAAAATGTCGCAAAATACTCAACAGCAAAATTGGTGTTGATTTTCAATCAAAATGTGTTATTTTGATGTTCGCGCCAGTCTTATTTATCGACGTTCTAATTGGGAATGACCTTGGTAAGTTGGTTGCAAGATGGTTGCACTTTTGCCGATGCACATCTGAGCACAACATCTAAACGACGCTCAAACAGTAGATTTTGATTGGACCCTCAGGTTGGTTGGGGTGTGAGAGGTCGCTGGTTCGAATCCAGTCGTCCCGACCAATAAAAATGGGGCTTTCGAGTAAATTTGAAGGCCCTTTTTTTTCGCTTTCGCTTAGCTCGCGAGAGGACTACGCCCCATAACACTGCAAAGCAAGGCTTTATCGTCATTGAGCGTTTTCAATACTGCCACCATCCTGCAACCATCTACAGAAAAGCTAACGTTAAGGCAGTCATATTCTCGCTAGGACAGGCTATCTGATACACGACTTGGGCCAAGCTATTTTTCAAATTGATTTCGCCTCACAGGAAAAATGATCCAAGGTTTTTCATCGCATCCCGTGATATTCAGTTTGAAATTCTCCTGTCAATCCTCATTCGGTTTTCAAAGTCAGACAGCTGGTGTAACTAAGGTCTCGCCTGCCCGCCGTTGGTGTTTGAAAACAGACAGCTCTTGTCTCTTATTACACATTGGCCGACATCGTCTGTCGAATACTCCCGTTAAAACCCAATAAAGATCGGAAAATGCGAGTGGTACAGCTATTGCCATTGCGTTTTGGTATATGAGAGGTCAGATTGCGCGATTTATTGGGTTTTTTGTTCTGGGCAGCGTCCTGTTCACGGTTGTCTCGCCTACCGCGATGCTCGCCCATGGCGGCGAGGATCATGGTGACGCGAAGCCAAAGACCACGGCGAACGCGAAGGGCGTTGTATCCCATTCGACTCGTTTGGGCGATCTCGAGCTAATGGTAAAGCACCCCTCGATGGAGCCCGACAAGCCTACGACCGGGCTTCTCTTTATTACGAAATTTGAGACCAACGAACCTTTCAAGGCTGTCGATGCCAAGGTCGAGGTCGAATCAGCGAGCGGTGCGGTTTTTAACGCAAGCGTTGCGGCCGGCGAAAAGGCAGGCACATACAGCGTGACCTTTCCGGCCATGCCGTCCGGCGTTTACAAGATGCGAGTCAACGTGGCGCACGACGGCGAAACGGACACCGCCACCTTTTCCGGTATCGAAGTAAAGCCGCCCACGCTCACCGCCGAGGGCGAAACGCCCTGGTTCACGCAATTGGTGATCGGCGTTGTCTTTTTGCTAGTAATAATTTTGCTTTTCGGGCTTGTATATTTCGTGTGGCGTTTCGCCGCTGGCCCCGGAGTTAACGAAGAAGCACTTTCTGCGTAAGAATCTCGCGAACATCGTTTACCGACACTCCATGGGCATAAGGGAAATTATAGCGAACGTAGGTGAGTATTCAGCGAAGCTCGGTTTAGCCGTTCTCTTTTTTGGCGGCTTTCATTCGGCGTTCGCCCAGCAAACCGATCCCACACCCGTGCCGACTCCGGCCCCGTCGCTGCAATACATCGGGCAGGATGGCTTGAGTGTCGAGCGGCTCGTAGAAAACGCCGGTAGTCGTCGGGCGGATCTGCTTGCGGCCCGGCAGCGACTGGTGATCGCCGAAGGGCGTCTGGTTCAAGCCGGACTGCGGCCAAATCCGGTCTTTAGTACCGAATTCGGCAGCCCGCGTTTCTTGGGCGGCGAAAGTGAGTATGACTTTTCGGCGGGGCTGGCCCAACCTTTCGAGCTTGGGGGCAAACGTGGAAAGCGACGCACCGTTGCGGAACTCGAACTCCAACAGGTTCGCGCCGAGGTCGCCGCTATAGAACGGAATATCGCGGTCGAAATTCGCCGCGATTATGCTCGTGCTATATCAGCTGCGCGGCAGCTCGATGTACTGGAAAGACTTCTGGCCGCCGACGCAGAACTGGTTCGGGTGACGGAAGCACGCTTAAACGAAGGCGATGTGGCGCCGCTCGATCTGAATTTGGTCAAAGTCGAAAGCGACCGCCTGAAGATTCAAAGGATCGAAGCAAGAAACGAATTGGAAACTGCTTTGTTAAGAATTCGAACGCTGATCGGAGCCGATGTCTCGGAATCGCTCCGCTTGGCGCCGCAATCCGACCGGCCCCCACGACTCGACCTGGGGCTTAGCGAACTTACCCAAAAGGCGTTGAGCGATCGCTCCGACTTGCAAGCGGCGCGAATCGGCGAGCGGCTGGGAACCGCGAGGTTAGACTTGGCTCGGGCTCAGGCGGCACCAGACATTACGCCATCGGTGCGCTTTTCACGCACCAAAGCATTTACCGACCTGCCTGCGTCAGCCGGCGGCGGAATTATCAACAGCCGGGAAAACGAACTGACATTTGGTGTGTCGATTGATCTTCCCGTGTCTAACCGCAACCAGGGCGGCATTGCCTCTGCTGTCGGTGAACAGGTTCAGGCGGTGCGAACACGTGAATTCTTAGAGGCAACCATACGTCGGGATGTCGCCGTTGCCTACGGCCAATACCGGGCCGCAGCAGAAAAGCTGGTACTGTACACAACTCAGATTCTTCCGAGAGCAGAGGCAAATTTGCAAACGGTTCGGGCAGCGTACAGCGCTGGCGAGTTCTCGGTGTTCGAGGTCGTCAATGAACAGCGTCGCCTAAATGAGAACGTCACAAATTACAACCGGGTTTTGGAAGAATACTACACGACCTTAACAGCACTCGAAGCAGCAGTCGGTGCCGCCCTGCCGCCATCGGCATTCATGCCGGGATCGACATCGGTCCTGCCGGATACGAAGACGGTGCCGGGCCAGTTCAACAGGGAAGAATTTTTGAAGTCGATCAACGAGGACAAAGCCGAACGTATCGGACTACTAAAATCTACCAAACCAAGAAAAGAAGAGGAGAAAAAATGAAGATATTCATATTCGTAATTGCAATTACCGCGAGCCTGTTTTGGTTCGCGTGTTCCGGCGGAACGACAACCCCGGCTGCCAACACAACTACGGCGAATAACGCGCCCGCGAACTCGACTACAGCAAACAACGCTTCCGCACCAGCAAAAGCCGATGAGATTCCTGCCTCGGTCAAGGCGGCACTTCCCGGTGCACAGACATTCACGGCCATGCACAAGGAGTTAACCGACGCTCAGGTCGCCTCGATCGAAAAAGATACGGGCGGAAAAGTCACCGAAAAAGATCATCATTCCTATCCGGGCTTTTCCACCGCCAGCGGCACAAAAACGCAGGTCGGATCGGTCACGATCGTCAAGGCAGCCGGTAAAGAGATCATAGTTATATATGAGAACAAAGACGGGTCGCCTTATATCAAAGAGATCAAGGCGGAAGGCGTGCCGGCCGGTTTTCTCAGCCAGTTTGCAGGAAAGGGCCATGATGACGATCTGCTGCTAGGGGCTGATATCAAGGCAAACGGTGCAAAGGATGATCTGGCAAAAGCAATCACTGACGCCATAAGGATCGACGTTCTGTCGATGCAGGCTCTGTACGGCAAGGCACACACACATTAATGGATAGGTCGATCAAACACTTATTGCTCAGGGATCGTTTCGGTTGTCCCGGGGCGAGGCGATTTCGTATATCGTCCTTTGCCGCCTTTTGGGTCGCCGCTCTGTGTCTCATGACAGCCATGGCAGTGAACGGACAAGCACCCGCAGGAACGGCGTCAGGTGCGATCTCGACGATCACCTCCGAACGGAATGTGAAAAACGACAGCGGCGAACTTACTGTCATTATGAAACGCCTTCCTGGCGATCCGCGCTCAGGTGAAACGGGGCATGTACTTGTTTCGCTAAGCGAAACGGTTCAGGGCGGGTTCGGTTCGGGGCCGCTCCCGGTCGAAAAGGCCGCCGTCGTGTTTAGCATCACTCGACCCGACGGTGCCGTAGTTGCCGGGAATATAGCGGCGATGGAAGAGGCGGGCGGCCTATACCGAGGTTCCTACCAGTTCGACAGCTCGGGCGATTACAAGTTGGTTGTTGCGATAGCCACCGAGGACAAGCGGACGTTTTCGGCCGATTTTCCGGTCACGGTATCTCGAGCACCTATCCGGACTTCATTTTGGATCGGCCTTTTGGTTCTACTTGTGCTTTCGGGTGTTTCTTTTGCGGTCGTCTTTTATGCTTTGAAAAGAAAAGGGGATGCGTCTTTTCGCCGACTTGCACCGGCAGGTGCGGTTGTTCTTACTGTATTTCTTCTGAGCTCGGTTGCCTTGGCGTTTCTTCTTCCGCCTTCTCAGACCCGCGAAACGGCGGCCATTCCGTCCGATGCCTTTTCAACGTCGGCGGTAAACGAGTTACCGAAAGGTGCGACGATCACCTTACCGAAAGAATCCCAGCTACTTTTTGGGATAAAGACCCAGTTGATCGACACAAGGCAAATCACGAGCGGCCTGAAAACCACAGGAGTGGTTAGGCCTCGACCGGACGCCAAAGGTGTCGTTACCGCACAGGTGCCGGGAAGGATCGTGCTTAATCAGGCGGTGGCTTTGGGTTCTGCCGTCGGTCGCGGCGAACAGATCGGATACGTTGAGCAGGTTCTTGACGTTTCGGGACAGACTGAGCTTGAGTCGCAAAGACTGGACGTCGAGGTGCAGCAGCGGGAGGTCGAGGCTCGAAACGCTGCAGTCGCAGCAGGCCCAGTCACGGGCGGCGGCGGGGCAAGCGAGAACACGTCTAGCTCAGGCTCAGCGCGAACTTCGAAGGTCGCAGAATCTTCTTGAGGTTGGTGCAGTGCCTCGAAAGCGAGTCGAAGAAGCTCAAACAGCCGTTAAGGTTATCGACGATGAGATAGCTTCAGCCGATAAACAAGTTGTTTTATTGGGCGACCAGATCAAATCGGCCCAGGCTGGACAGGCCATTTTTCGCTCGCCGACCGTCAGACAGCCGTCGCGAAATTTCCCGTTGATATCCCCGATAACGGGAATAATCGACCAGATCAAAGCCACGAGCGGCCAGCAGGTCGCAAGCGGCGCCGAGTTACTGAACATCGTCAATTTGTCCACCGTCCTATTAGAAGCTCAGGTTTTTGAGAAGGATCTCGCGACGGTCCGCGAATCCACGAGGGCGAGCTTTACGTCTTCCGCTTTGCTCGGCGAGGTTTACACAATTGGTACGGCTGATGGTGACGGACGCCTTGTCTCGATTGGTCAAACCGTGAATGACCAAACGCGGACTGTGCCGGTCATATACTCAAGGATGGCAATTTTATTGAGATCACGATCGACACCAGCGGCAACAGGCAAGTTCTGGCCGTGCCGAAGTCAGCGGTGGTTCGTGAACAGGCAGAGACTTTTGTGTTTATCTTCGACGGCGGCGAGACGTTCGAGAAGCGTCAGGTCGCACTCGGAGCGGAGGGCGCAGATTTCTACGAGATCGTATCAGGATTAAAAGAAGGCGATCGAGTCGTTATCGAAGGAGTTTATCAACTTCGGACTACTCAGGGTGGTGAATAGAAGAAGAGCACAGATAGGCGAAACAGGTAAAGAGAGAAAAGAATCATGAGAAGAGTATTTATTTTGGGAACAGTTTTATTGGTTTTTACTATTGCCGTCTTTTTTACGGCATGTACCAACGGAGCGAATTCGCAGCGCGTTGACAACGCAGATATCGCGAATACGGTTGCTAGCGAAACAAATTCCGCGAACGCTACAGCTTCGGATTCAACCTTCAAGGTTGATTTCAAAACAGAGCCGGGCCAGATTCAGGCCGGTGCTTCCGCGACGCTGGTCTTTACCGTCAAGGACAGTAAGAATGCGGTGGTGAAGGATCTGCAGGTCGTTCACGAGAAGCCGATGCACTTGCTGATCGTGTCTAAGGACCTCGCGGAGTTTTACCACATTCATCCCGAGCCGTCGGCCGATGGATCTTATCGAGTTCAGCACACGTTTCCGAACGGCGGCGACTTTAAGTTCTACGCCGACTTCACGCCGCCTAATGCGAAGCAAGTGGTCGAACGCATTGATGTGAAGGTCTCGGGAACTGAAAGGGCAAAGGTCGCTCTCGTTGCGGATACAAAGCTGGAAAAATCGGTTGATGGCGTGAAGGTGACGATGAAGCCGAGTGCGAAGATCGAGGCGGGACAGGAACTGACGCTTGATTTCGCGGTCTTTGACGAAAAAACCGGAAAGCCGGCGACCGATCTGCAAAATTACCTGGGCGAATTGGCGCACTTCGTCATTATCAGCGAAGACCTCGTCGACTTTGTCCATGCTCACCCGATGGCGAAGGGCGAAAAGATGGACGGGATGAAGATGGACGGCGATAAGAAGGAAAAAGATCACAACGCCGACGGCCATTCGCACGGGGCAGATTCGAAAGACCCGAAAAAACCAAGTGCTTACGAGGTTTCGGCTCATACCGCGTTCCCACGGGCGGGGCTTTACAAGCTTTGGGCCCAGTTTCAACGTGGCGGGAAAGTGATCAGCGTTCCGTTTATCGTGAATGTTCCGGCAGGTTCGGCTGAACAGGTGAAGGCCGCGAACGTTCCTGCGGGAGCGACGAAGATCACTGTTTCATCTAAAGGCTACGAGCCGTCATCCGTTTCGTTCGTCAAAGGACAACCTGTTAAGTTAGCTTTCTATCGAGCCGATTCGGAGAATTGTGGCGGCGAGGTCGTCTTTGCCAAGCAAAAGATACGAAAGAAACTACCCGTCGGCGAGACAGTCCTGGTCGAATTCACGCCAACCGAAGCCGGCGAGATCGCATTCGCCTGCGGAATGGACATGTTGCGAGGAAAGCTGATCGTCGTTGAGCAATGAGAGATGACATCAATTGAACAACTGCTAATGTCAGCTGCAAATTACATGACATCGGACAAGAAATAAGCGATGTCGGGCGTTAGTTAAGAGACATCGGACGGAAATTAATGATGTCGGACGAGAAATAAGTGACATCGGACGCTAGATAAGCGATGTCTGTGGGCAGAGAAACGACATAAATCGTAGATTAAGCGACGTAAATTGGAAGAGAATTGGGAAAAAATTGACGAATATTAGAGGAGATAAATATGAAAAGATCGCTGATTGCCCTGTTTTTACTGGTTACCGGCGTGGTTGGCGTCGGGGTTGTTGCGGTGAACGTCGAGGCTCACACTAGAACGGTCAAAATTAGCGTCTCGAAAAGCGGCTTTTCGCCGTCGTCGATCGACGCCGAGGCGGGACATAAGCTAAATCTTGTGTTTAACCGCGCTGACAAGAACAACTGCGGCAGCAAGGTCGTATTTGCAAAGCTGGGTATTACCAAAAATCTGCCGGTGGGCAAAGATGTAGTCGTTAGCATCACGCCGACCGAGGCGGGACAAATATCATTTGCCTGCGGAATGGGAATGTACAAGGGAAGCATCGTCGTTAGCGAGGGCTGAGACCGCCTAAGTTAAAAGGGGGAAGAAAATGAAAACACTATTGTTAACGGCCACGTTGGGGCTGGCCGCCGTAGGTTTGGCCGCGTGCGGTCAGGCGGGGGGCAACTCGAGTTCCATGAATCATAACTCGATGATGAAGAATTCGAATTCATCAATGAATATGAACGGCATGGATCATAATTCGATGCCGATGAACTCGAACATGTCGATGGATCATTCGTCGATGAAAAGCTCGCCGAATGCAGCGAGTCAGCCTTACGATCTGCAGTTTATCGATACGATGACTGCCCATCACA
>LNFM01016398.1_pt1 | contig 12243 bp, 12 predicted proteins | sample 596031 | NCBI WGS metagenome assembly LNFM01 (sample SAMN04254537, study PRJNA301005) | activated carbon metagenome | isolation source: dual media filters at the Ann Arbor, Michigan drinking water treatment plant | place: USA: Ann Arbor | reverse complement strand
ACGCTGCATCGCGTGATCAACCGCTCAGGCAACCGCCGCTACTCGATCCCGTTCTTCATGTATCCGAGCTACGACGCGGTCATCCGGCCGCTGATCAAGAACCCTGACCCAAGCAATATCGCGCCGGAAAACCTGCATACCTCGATGCCGCGCGACAAGCCTTTCGTCTATGGCGAATTGAAATCGCGCAGCACCGCCAAGATCATGCCCGGCAACGTCGCCACGGCCCCAGTGAAGGAAGACTACTAATGACCGCTTACGTGATCGGCGAAGTGCAAATCATCAATCCCGAAGGAATGAAAGGCTACGGCCCGATGGTCGCGGCGGCGGTGAAGCAGTATGGCGGACGCTATCTCGCGCGTGGCGCGACGCCGAAAGTGCTCGAGGGCGGCCCCGCCAACAATATCCTGATCATCGAGTTCGACGATGCGGCGGCGGCGGAGCGCTGGTTCGCTTCGCCCGAATATGCCGCGGCCAAAGCCGTGCGTCAGGGCTCCTCCAATCTCCGCCTGATCCTGGTCGAAGACACCGTCAAGAGCGTGACCTGATCCTCGCGCTCGCAATGCGACTCAAGCCGCCGCGTCGGGCCCTCGGCCGCGTTTAAGCGGCCGCATCCGGCAAGACGATCTCATTGGCGCGGCGCAGGCTTTCGAACATGCCAGAGCGCAGCATGAACTTGCGCGCGCGCTCCGGATCGGCGGAAATCTCGCGCAGCTCCTGCAGGAACTTGGCGCGGGTCGCCGGATCCTTGGCTTCGAGCCGCTTCTTGTTCTGGATCGTCTGCTCCTGCACGAATTCGGTCGCCACCGTGCGGCGCTGCAAATCGTACAATTCGAGCAGGCGCTCGGTCTCGCCATGCCAGACGCGGCCGAGTTTCTCGCCGAGATTGATCGCGTCGTGGATGCCGCCGTTGAGGCCCATGCCGCCGATCGGATTGTTCACATGGGCCGAATCGCCCGCCAGCATGACGCGGCCCTTGCGGAAGGTGGCGGCGACGCGCTGGTGAATCTTGTAGAGATTGCGGTGGACGATCTCGTAGGGCTCGCCCAGCGGGAAGAACTTCTGCAGGCGGGCCTGCGCGCTGGCGTCGCTGAGGATGTCCTCGTCGCTCTGGTTGGGGTCGGTCGGGAACACCAGGCGCCACAGGCCCGGCGGCGCGTAGCCGGCGACCTTGAAGCAATTGCACCATTCGTCGGGGTCGGCGATGTAGTTGCGATAGCAGAAGCCGCGATTGGCTTCGAAATCGAACAGCGTGGTGAAAACGACGAAACGCTCGGGGAAGGTGAATCCCTCGAAGGACACGTCGATGGCCTTGCGCACGCGCGAGCGCCCGCCGTCGGAACCGATGAGATAGCTGCCCATGAAGCTCTTGGGGCCTTTCGGGGTGTCGCAGGTCAGCGTCACGCCCGCCTCGTTCTGCGCCACGTCCGTCACCGGATGGTCGAACAGCATCTCGCACAGCGGCTCTTTTTCCAGCAGGCTCTGCAGGTGGTACGACAGCTTGAACTGTTCGCACTGCACGACATAGGGAAACTTGGTGTCGTTCTTCAGCAGCTTGTGGTCGAACAGCGCGACGCGCTCGCCGGTCGGGCGATCCCAGAAATGGAAAATCTCGGCGACCAGGCCATGCTCGCGCACGTAGGGCTCGAGCCCGAGCGTGTCGAGCAATTCGAGGGTTGCCGGATGGGTCGTCGCCGCGCGCGGGTCGTCCTTCAGCGAATCCATCGCCTCGAAGACCGTGACCGGGATGCCCTGCTTGACCAGGGAGAGGGCGCAGAGCAGCCCCACGGGGCCGGCGCCGGCGATCAGAACGCGGTCTTTGCTAGCCATCGACAGTCTTCCTCTTTGTGGCATGACGCTGTTGCAACAGGCTGGGCCTAAGCCAACCCACTGTAGATACCCTCCTACCCCACGGCGGATAAGAGCATCAATCCATGACCCTCGATTGAACGATTTTGAACAATCGGACTGGCCCGGCCGTCAGGCCGCTTCGCGGCCCGAAAGCTCGGTCTGCCAGGGCGCCAGGCGGCGCTCGAGCAATCGTACCAGCGATGTCAGCCCGACCGCCATGACCATCAGAATGATGATCGGCACGAACATCGCCGCCGTATCGAACTGGTTGGCCGCATTGAGAATGATCCCGCCCAAGCCGGAAATTGCCGTGAAGAATTCGGCGACGACCATGGCGATCACCGCCTTGCCGATGGCGAGCTTCATGCCGGCGATGATGTAAGGCAGGGTCGCCGGCAGCACGATCTTCCACATGACGGCGGCGGGCGGCGCGACGAAGGAGGTCCCGACCTCGATCAAGGCCTTGGGCACGGCGCGCACGCCTTCCCAGGTGTTGATGCAGATCGGGAAGATCGCCAGGGTGAAGATGATCGCCACCTTGACCGTGAAGCCGAGGCCGAACCACAGCATGAACAGCGGCACCAACGCGACCAGCGGCATGGCGTAGCCGGCGGTGACGTAAATGCCGACGGCGGCCTCGACCATCCGGTAGCGGCCGATCAGCAGACCGAGCGGAATGCCGACCAGGGCGGCGAGCAAGTAGCCTGCGGCGAACGGCTGGAGGCTCGACAAAATCGCCGTCATCAGGTCGCCGCTTTGCGCCATGCGCACGCCGGCTTCCCAGATCGCGCTGGGATAGGAACCGAACAGCGGGTTCATGCTGGGGCCGGCCAATTCCCACAGGCTGCCGACAATGATCAACGACAGCGCCGTCACGTGGCCTTTGGCGAGTTTGAACTTGGCGCGCGGCAGCGGCACTGCCGCATCTTGCGCAGTCGGGACTTTGGCAGCGAGCGTGTCGTCGGTCATCGGGGCACTCCAGCGGTCACGGCGTCAATAGGGCGTTCAATGCAAAGCGTCGGGGACGGCGTGCGCGTGCAGCGCCTTCCAAATGTGATAACGCTTTTTGACGAATTCCTCGTGGGCGCGCACCGCGACCACGTCGCCGCGCGGACGCGGCAAATCGATGTCGACGACATCCTGCACCTCGCCTTGCGTCATCAGCACGACGCGGTCGGCAAGGAGCACCGCCTCGTCGAGATCGTGGGTCACGAAGATGATCGTCTTGCCGGTCTTGGCGTGGATCGACAGCAGCTCCGCCTGGAGCACCTCGCGCGTTTGCGCGTCGAGGGCGCCGAACGGCTCGTCCATCAGCAGCACGGCGGGGTCGATAGCGAGCGCGCGGGCGATGCCGACGCGCTGCTTCATGCCGCCCGACAATTGATGCGGACGGCGGTCCATCGAATCCTTGAGGCCGACCAATTCGAGATAGCTTTCGGCGCGCTCGGTCAATTCCTTGCCGCGCATACCCTTCATTTCGAGGCCGAACTTGACGTTGCCCAACGCACTGCGCCACGGCAGCAGCTCGGCATGCTGGAACACCATGCCGCGATCGTGCCCGCATCCTTGCACATGCTTGCCGGCGACGCGCACCTCGCCGCCGTTGGCGGACTCCAGGCCCATGATGATGCGCAGCGCCGTGGTCTTGCCGCAGCCCGACGGCCCGGTGAGGGCGACGATCTCACCGGGCTGCACGGAGAAGGATGCGGCTTGCCGCCGATCTGGAGGGTGAACGTCTTGACGACGTCCTTGAGCACGACTTCGGCCATCGGCGGCATGCCCATTACTTCTTCGCGGCGACGAGCTTGAGGGCGTCGTCACGCACGGCGGACACGACCATCCCGTTCAGATCGATCGGCTTCTGCATCTGGCCGACCTCGATGGTCAGATCCATGAGGAACTTCAGCTTGTCCATCGGGAAAGGGAAGGTCGCATCGATCGAATCGGATTCGACGGCATCCTTGCGCACGAAAGCCAGCCGCTCGTCACCAGCGGGAATCTTGGCGAGGCGCGAAGAGATCGCGTCGACTTTAGCCGCATTCGCCGGATCGAGCGCCGCCTTGAAGCCGTCCATTTCCGCAGCGAGGAACTTCACCGCGGCGTCGCGCTTGGCATCGAGCGCTTTCTGGGTCGTCACGATGCAAGAGCGGATCAAGTCCGGCGCGGCGTCGCGCATGGCGACGAGCGGACGGATGCCGTACTTGTCGCCTTCGAGGATGAATTCGTTGGAGCTTGGCGCCACGTCGATGGTCTTGGCGACGAGCGCCTTGAAACGGTCGGCGTCGGAGCCGGCATTGACCAACGTGATGGCCTTGGGATCGAGGCCGGCGCGCGCGATCATCGCGCGGGCCGTCATGTCGGGCAAAGCACCGGGAGCCGACACGCCGACGCGCGCGCCCTTGAGATCGGCGACGCTCTTGAAGGCGCTGTCCTTGGCGACGAACAGCACATGGGGAATCTTGAGCCAATGGCAGCCGATGACGCGCGTGTCGGCGCCGCGCGAGTTGGCGGCCATCGCGCCGGCGGGGATCGCTTCGAACGAATCGATTTCTCCGGCGATCAGCGCGCGCAGCAGCAGCGCATCGCCGCTCATCTGCACCATCTCGATCTTGACGCCGTATTTATCGTCGAAGCCGGCTTCCGCTGGATAGAAGATGATGCCCGAATCCGCCTTGGCGGCGACGGTGCCGTGCTTCCACACCGGGACTTGTTGGGCGAAAGCCGCAGCGGCGGTCATCGCCCAGGCGGCGGCGGCGAGCAGCGGCAGTCGAAGCGCGTTGCGGGTCATAGCAATCTCCTTTTTGCGGCCCGCGCAGAACGCGGGCCGTTCGGGTCATCGTTGAAAGGGAGGCGCCGAGGATTCTTTACTTGTCCTCTAGCGGATCGACGTCGGAGAGGGCGGTGTTCATCTCGACGTCACTGCGCCTCATTTGTGCAATCTTCATGCCAGTAAGATGGGCTTGGCCCTTGACGGCAAGCTTGGCCTGGGCATCCAAATCCTCGTTCCAACCGCCGAGATCGTAGCCGAACCAGGGCGATTGCGGCGTCAGCTTGGGCAGGTCGAGACGTTCCCAGATCTTACGGGCATTCTCCATATATTCGCGCTTCGGCAGGGCGACTGGCGGATAGTCGCCCTTGAGCGTCGCGTTGATCAGCACCGACGCGCTTTCGCCGTTGTCGCGCGGCGCGCGCGGGCCATGGCCCGGGTCCTTTTTGTCGAGGATTTTGAGGTCGTATTGCGCCTGGGCGCGATAGCACATGGCCCAGAACAGCGCGTCGCTGTTCTCCGGATCGATATCCTCGTCCACCGCGATGACATATTTGCCGCCGTAGCGCAGGAAGGACGATGCGCCGTAGAGCGCGCGCCAGATTTCCGTCTCCGGCGTATTGCGCTTGAACTGGATGATGTAGAGCGCGACGACGCTGGTGAGCGGCTCGTGCATCGACACGCGGCTGACGCCGCGCACGCCCATGACGTTGTGCAGATGATTGAACATCAAGGGCTCGAGCGCGACACGGCGGATGCAGCTCGACTCGCTTGGCGTCACCTGGCTGATGAAGGAGGTGAGAATCGGCTGGCGACGGCGCGTGATCGCCGTCACTTCCATGAAGGCGTTGTATTCCTGCAAATTGACATAGCCGTGCGATTCGCCGAACGGCGCCTCCGGCTCCAGCATGTCGGTGCGGATATAGCCTTCGATGACGATCTCGGCTTCCGCCGGCACATAGAGATCGACGGTCTTCGCCTTCACGACATTCATCGGCGATCCGGCGAGCGCGCCGGCGATGGCCAATTCGTCGAGATGCTCGGGGCATTTCTGCACGGCGGTGTAGGACACCGCCGGCGGACAGCCGACGATGACGGCGGCGGGCAGGCTCTCGCCGCGCGCCTTGCATTTTTCCCAATGGATGTAGATGCCAGGGCGCTGCTCGACCGACGGGTTCATGCCGAGGCGGCGCGGGCCTTTGATCTGGCCGCGGTAGTTGCCGAGGTTCTGCACCCCCGTGTCGGGGTCCTTGGTGATGAAATGGCCGGCCGACAGATAGGGGCCGTTGTCCCAGCCCGGCGTCGAGACCGGCACCGGCAGGCCATCGAGGCCGTTGCCCGGCTTGTCGAGATCGTCGCCGATGATGACGATGTCCTGGCAGGGCGCGCTCTCGACCACCTTGGGCGCGACCGGGTTGGCCATGGCGTGGATCCAGGCGTCGCCGATCTTCTCCAGCGGCATGCCGATACCGGTGCGATAGACCTGCCGGCTGGCCGCCAGTCCGGCGACCAGCACGGCCGCGTCATATTTGCGGCCCGTGGCGTCGGTCGGCTGGGTGAAGAGGAAGGCCTTGCGCTGATCTTCGGGAATGCCGCCGCGGAACTGCCAGCGCACCAGCGGATGCATCTCGCTGTCTTTGTCGATCGGCTCATCGACGACCACCAGCAAATTCTCCCGCGCCAAATTCATGATGTGGTCATGCAGGTCGGGATAACCGCGCGTCGGCTCCGCTCCGGTCGGCTTGAACCGCTCGAGAATGCTTGAGAGATTATTCAAGCTATTGTTTTTATTAGGTATATTCATCGACAGAGATCCTTTGGGCAGGCGACGCGCGGACAAGCCATCCTGTCCGGATCGCGGCGCGAGTCAACGCGCATTCGCATGAATTATAGGCAAAAAATCATATTGCCTATTCTTTAGGCGAGGTCTTGCGGACCCCTCAGGAACAGGCGTTCCCATGCCCAGGATAAGGGCAGGATTGGTTCGTTGGCGAACATAGTTTAGGGACTAAACGATCCCGCTGTCCATATCCGGCTGCAGCCGCCCCAGGCGGCGTTAGCGCTGAGGGTCGCTGAGCGGAATATCGCCGGCGCCGGCACCCAGGGAGCGCTGCATCAGCACCGAATCGACCCAGCGGCCGAACTTGAAACCGACCGCTGGTAACAGACCAACCTGTTGAAATCCGAGAGATTTATGTAGACCGATGGAGGCCATGTTGGCGCTGTCGCCGATCACCGCGACCATCTGACGATAGCCGAGCGACTCGCAGCGCGCGATGACGGCCGCCAGCACGGCGCGGCCCACGCCATGGCCCCGCGAATCCTCGGCCACATAGATCGAATTCTCGATCGTGTAGCGATAGGCCGGACGGGATCGGTAGGGCGCGGCATAGCCGTAACCGAGCAAGCGGCCGTCCAGTTCGGCGACCAGATAGGGCAGGCCGCGGCCGACCACATCGGCATGGCGACGGGTCATTTCGCCGATGGCCGGCGGCTCGACCTCGAACGTCGCCAGGCTAGACCGCACATGATAGGCGTAGATCGCCTGGATCTGCGCCATGTCAGCGGGCGCGGCCGGGCGCACGGTCAGGCTGTTGGCGACAGCACCAGGGGGCAGTCCGGAAACGGCAGAATTGCTCATATTTTCAAGCAGGCTGATGATCGGGAGAGGAGCGGAGCGCGGCCGCGAGACTAGCAGCTTCGGTGCCAGGATGTTAGAGCTTGGCGCGCCAGTTTCCCGTTCAGCCTGACAGTTCGCGGTGCTTCCGATGACGTCCGACGATTCCCCCAGTATCGAGCACCTGCTTGCCAACAACGCCGCCTGGGCACGGCGCGTGGAAACCGAAAAGCCCGGTTTTTTCCGCACTCTCGCGAACCAGCAGGCGCCGCATTATCTGTGGATCGGCTGCTCGGACAGCCGCGTGCCAGCCAATGAGGTGGTCGGCCTCGCCCCCGGCGAATTGTTCGTCCATCGCAACGTCGCCAATTTGGTGCAGCTCGCCGATCTCAATTGCCTGGCGGTCACTCAGTTCGCCATCGAGGTGTTGAAAGTCAGTCATATCCTCGTCTGCGGCCATTACGGCTGCAGCGGCGTGCGGGCCGCGCTGCACGGCGACCGCATCGGCCTCGCCGAACATTGGATCCGTCCGCTGCGCAGCCTGTGCGAGGAGCATCGCGCCGAATTGGATGCGCTCGCCGATGACGACGCACGCCATGCGCGACTCTGCGAATTGAACGTGCTGCGCCAGTCGCGCAACCTGATGCACACGCAAGTCGTGCAGGACAGCTGGGCGCGCGGCCAGCCGCTCGCCATCCATCCGGTGATCTACGGCCTGAAGGACGGCCTGATGCGCCAGCTCACCGATCCGATCGTGTCGAACGAGCAAGCCATCGCGCTACTGCACGCCTAGTCGCAATCCCTCTATAAGCCTGTATTATAAGGCTTATCGGTAGGTCAGGATATCGAAGACGTCGCCCAGGCGCTTGGTTTCGGTCGGCTTTTCCTGCGGCTCGAACCAGCGCAGATAGACCGCGATCAGAACGCTGTAGAAGGCGGCGGCGGCGAGCTTGCCGATCAAGCCGCCGAGCCCCGCCGAGAAGGGCACGCCAAGCAGCAGGTTGAGCGCGGCGAAGAAGCCGATCTGGTCGAAGATCAGCACGGCGGACGCCGACAGCCAGAGCCGGATCACCGAAGAGCGCGGCAGGAAATCGCCGAGCCATTCGTAGACCAGGATGATCATCAAGCAGTCGATGAACAGCAGCAGGCTGCCCCACACCATCAAGCCGCCGACATCGTTGAGCAACGCAAGGTCGAGTTGCTGGCCCTCGACCGGGGTAAGAACCTCGTGATGGCGCAGGATCAGCAGCATGGCGACGGCGAGGAAATTGCCGAACAGCAGGCCATAGATCGGCTGGCGCACGGTCGGCGCATCCTCGCGGATGTAGAGCAAGAGCAGCAGCAGAAGCTTGCCGGAAAACAGCACCACGGAGCCCGGCGACAGGCTCATCTCCGGATAGAATTGGATATAGAGGCTGGTGGCGAGATAGGTCTCGAGGAAATGTATGCTGCCGAGCGCGCAGAAGAAGGTGCCGAGACCGAGGCGGTGGCGAAAGCGGAACAACACCAGCATCGCCAGGTAATAAACGCTGAATTCCGCGATAAGCAGACCAATCTCATGCCACGCCATGTCCGTCCCCCACTGGCGATAACGCCGTACCGCCCATTATGTCGCCACCGCTCGGCTCAACGAGCGTCATTTGCCCCGAGCCCGAGACTCTTGGCAAGGGCCGCGCCCTGCTCCGCCGCCCCCAGGATCTTGCGGGCATGATCGACCTGCGGGCTGCCGGGCGGCGCATCTTCGATGATGAACTGCGCGTAGCCGGTGATGGCCCCGAAAACATTATTCAAATCATGGACCAGCGCGGCGGTTGCTGCCCCGCTCGGCGCCGCGTTCTGGTTGCTTTTGCCCGACATTTTCCCCCCTTAAGTCCTCCGACCCGTCGCCCGCGCGCTTCGCTCGGCGGCGCGCAGCCGCCCGCGCCTATCCAAAGACATAAACAGCAAGCGAGTTAACGAAGCTTTTATATTCTTTTGTATAAGATTTTCCCATGCCGAACGATTCGATCCTGCCGATAGACGAGAGCCGCGCCGAGGAATTTTCGGTGCTCATCGCCGACGATCATCCGCTCTACCGCGACGCGCTCGAACAACTGATCAAGCGTGTGCCGGGTCTGCGGCTGGCCGGTGCCGTCACCAATCTGCCCGAAGCGCTGATGGCGCTGGTAGGAATGTCCTGCGATCTCGTTCTGCTCGACCTGCATATGCCTGGCATGACCGGCATCGAGTCTCTGCGCAAGGTGCACCGCCTGCAGCCGAGCGCCAAGGTGGTGCTGATCTCCGGCCAGATGGACCGTGCGACCGTTGGCGAAGGCCTTGCCGCCGGGGCCGTCGGATTTCTCTCGAAAGCCAGCACGCCGGCCACGATCGCCGCCGCCCTGCGCCTCGTGCTGACCGGCGCAAGCTACGTGCCCTCCGATCTGATGACATTCGAAACGCCGCGGCGCGCGGACGGGCCCGGCGCAAAGGCGCAGAGCGACGAGGCCGGCCTCAACGGCCGCGAAATCGACGTTCTCGCCCGTCTCGCCGAAGGCGCATCCCACAAGGAAATCGGCCGCGAACTCGGCCTCGCCGAAGTGACGATCAAGCTGCATACGCAGCGCATCGTGCGCAAGCTCGGCGTCAAGAACCGCGCCGCCGCCATCGCCGTGGCCGTGCGCGACGGGCTCATTCCCCTGCATCACTAAGACCGCGCCGGCGCTTATCTCAATGGATAGGCGCCAGGACGGAAATCATACCGAGGCACATTATACGTTGCGCGGTTTGGTTCTCGCTTTCATAGGCGCTACCACTGCAGACAGCAAGGAGAGCAGGTCTGCCGCGTAGCTTTTGCCGGCCGCTTTCCCATTTCTTCGCGCCGCTGCTTGCGCGACATGACTTCGGGAGAGAGACGATGTTCGACAACTTCAAGATTCGTTGGAAGATTTTGGGCCTGGTCGGCGTCCTGTCGGCGCTGAGCGCCTTCGTCGCCGGCATGGGCATCAACTCCATGCAGACCTATGAGATGCGCGTCGAGCGCCAGGAAAGCGCCTTCAACCGCGCGCTCTATGCCGAGCGCGTCAACGGCCTGATCTATGCCGTGGTGATGGATTCGCGCGGCGTCTACATGTCGGAGACGAGCGCCGTCGGCAAGAAATTCGGCCAAGCCGTGATCGTCTCCCTCGGCCAAATGCGCAAGGAGATGGACGCCTGGAGCAAGATCGTCCCCGTCGAAGACCGCGAACGCTTTGCCGCCGCCAATGCCGTTCTGACCGACTTCATCACTTTTCGCACCAAGCTCGCCGAACTGAACGACACGGTGAGCCCGGCCGCCGCGCGCGAATGGGGCGACAATGACGCCAACCGCGCCAATCGCACCGCGCTCGGCAAACAGATCGAAGAACTGGTCGGCATTTACAAAGCCCAAGCCGAAGCCGAATCTGTCGCTCTCGAAGCCTTCTTCCTGCAGCGCCTGCAGCTGCTCGTCGGCCTCGCCCTCGGCATCGTCCTGCTCGGTCTCATCGCCGGCTATGTCATCTCGGTTCGCCTCATCTCCCGGCCCCTGTTGTCCGTCACCGGCGCCATGCGCGGCTTGGCCGGCGGGGACCTGGCCGTCGACATCCCCGGCGAAAGCCGCGGCGACGAGGTGGGCGAGATCGCCCGCGCGCTGGCGATTTTCAAGGAAAATCTCAAGAAAAACAAACTGTTGGAAGACGAGAAGGCGCGCGAACAGGCGGCCCGTGAAGAGCGTCAAAAGCGCCTCGAAGGCAGCATCACCGACTTTAACCGCGAGGTGGAATCGGTGCTCACCACCGTCACCGCCGCCACCACTCAGCTTGGCAACAGCTCGCGCGAGATGACCCGCATCGCCCAGGACACCAATCAGCGCATGGTCGTCGTTTCGAACTCCAGCGAGCAGGCGTCGAACAACGTGCAAACGGTCGCCTCGGCGACGGAAGAGCTGAGCGCGTCGATCAGCGAGATCGGCCAGCAGGTCACCCGCTCGAACGGCGTGGTCGAAACCTGTACGCAACAAATGAACGTGGCGCGTGACACCGTCCAGGGCCTCGCCGCCGCCGCCCAGAAGATCGGCGAAGTCGTCGGGCTGATCAACGACATCGCCTCGCAGACCAACCTTCTGGCGCTCAATGCCACGATCGAATCGGCGCGCGCCGGAGAGGCCGGCAAGGGTTTCGCCGTGGTCGCCAATGAAGTGAAGACCCTCGCCACCCAGACCGCCCGCGCGACCGAAGACATCGTCGCCCAGGTCTCCGACATCCAGCAGGCAACGCAGGCCTCGGTGCAGGCGATCGCCACGATGGATGGCACGATGGACCAGCTGCGCGAAACCATGACGACCATCGCCGCCGCCGTGCAGGAGCAGAGCTCGGCGACTCAGGATATCGCGCGAAGCGTACAAGAGGCCGCCATCGGCACCCAAAGCGTGAACGACAACACGGCCGAGGTGACGCAGGGCGTCAGCGAAACCGAGGGCGCCGCGCGCGACGTGCAGAACGCCACCGACGAGGTGGCGCAACAGGCCGACGTGCTCAGCCGGCAGGTCGAGGGCTTCTTCAGCCGAATCCGGGCGATCTGAGTCAACGTCATAGAGCTGCTTGTCTAATAGCAACTCCAATTTGATCAGGGCCTAGACGCGGGCCAACGCTATGAAGAGATGGGTCACTGCGTCAGCAGCCAGCGCGTGAGTTTTTTACTCCTAGGTTTTGCGGGGGCATCGCATTTAATCAGACGATTCCGTTAAATACGTTCGACGGTTGCATGGGCTGCATCAATATCAGGTAAAATCAGCCGTCCTTGCTTCAGAACCATCAAGCCTTTTTTTCTCAGAGTTTTCAAAGTACGGCTCACATGTACCGTTGTTAATCCCAAGGCATCGGCGATATCTTCCTGATGGAGAGGAAACTCGCAGCCACCATCGGCATCAATCGCATTGCGTCGCGCTTGGCGTTTGTGGATTTCTAATAACAATCGCAGGATTCGCCCCTCCGCATTGCGCCGCCCCAAATCG
>LNFM01011252.1_pt1 | contig 12243 bp, 10 predicted proteins | sample 596031 | NCBI WGS metagenome assembly LNFM01 (sample SAMN04254537, study PRJNA301005) | activated carbon metagenome | isolation source: dual media filters at the Ann Arbor, Michigan drinking water treatment plant | place: USA: Ann Arbor | reverse complement strand
TCGCGATCAAATGGACGCTTTATCGCACGACACGCGAGAAGAGCCCGATCGTCGCGGCGTTGAAGGAGGCAGCAGAAGAGGGAAAGTCGGTTACTGCGGTGATCGAGCTGAAGGCGCGGTTCGACGAGACGACGAACATTTCGCTCGCTCGGGAACTCGAGAAAGTCGGCGTGCAGGTCGTGTACGGCTTCATGGAGCTGAAGACGCATGCCAAGCTTGGCTTGGTGGTGCGCCGTGAAGGATCCGACGTGGCCACCTACTGTCATATCGGCACGGGGAACTACCACCCGGTCACCGCGCGCGTTTATACGGATCTGTCGTTTTTCACGGCCGATCGCGCGATCGGCCGAGACGTGACGCGGATCTTCAACTTCGTCACGGGTTACGGCAAGCCGACCGATCTCGAGGTGCTCTCAGCGAGCCCCGCCGGCATCCGCGAGCGCATGATGCGCGAGATCAGGGCCGAGATCGAGCATGCGAAGGCCGGCCGGCCCGCTGCTATCTGGGCCAAGATGAACGCTCTCGTCGACAGCGGGATCATCACGGCGCTCTACGAGGCGAGCCAGGCGGGTGTGCAGATCGATCTGTCCGTCCGCGGGATCTGCTGCCTCCGACCCGAGGTGCCAGGGCTCTCGGACAACATTCGTGTGAAAAGCCTCGTTGGCCGGTTTCTGGAGCACGCGCGCATCTACTGCTTCGGAAACGGGCACGGACTGCCGTCGCCCCAGGCCCACGTGTTCATCAGTTCCGCGGACATGATGCCGCGCAATCTTGACCGCCGTGTAGAGGCTATGGTTCCGATCCTCAATCCCACGGTCCATGAACAGATTCTGGGGCAGATCATGGTTGCAAACCTGATCGACAACGAGCAGAGCTGGCGCATCCTGCCAGACGGTTCTTCGCAACGAATCGTGCGGGAAGAGGGCACCGAAGGTTTCAATGCCCATCGTTATTTCATGACCAATCCCAGCCTTTCGGGTCGCGGGCGGGCTCTCGAAGAAAACATGCCGCCACGCTTCAACCTCAGTCGGAGAACATGAAGGTTCCATCATCCAGCACGATGTTCGAGGGGGCCGGGCGCGGTGGCTCGGATGCACGCGGACTTGCGGATTTGGAACCGATCGGCATCGTCGACATCGGCTCGAATTCCGTGCGCCTCGTCGTTTACGATGGGGCTGTCCGCGCGCCGACGCCGCTGTTCAACGAGAAGGACAGTTGCAAACTAGGCCGCAGCATCGCCTCGACGGGTAAGCTCGACGAGGAAAGCATAGCGAGCGCTCTGGCGACGCTCAGTCGGTTCCGAGCGATCACACGAGTCCTGGGTGTCAAGAACATCAGGGCCTTCGCTACGGCTGCGGCGCGGGAGGCATCCAACGGCGCGGCGTTCCTGGCACACGGGGAGAAGGCACTCGGTCTTCCGATCCAGTTGCTCACGGGAGAACGAGAGGCCGAATTGGCCGCACTTGGCATTCAGATGGGGTTCGGTGCGGCAAACGGCGTTACCGGCGACATGGGCGGTGGCAGTCTCGAACTGGTCGACGTGACGCCGGCCGGGCGCCGCAATGCCATGACGCTGCCGCTCGGAGGCCTGAGACTGATCGACGTGGTCCACGGACGGCTCGATCGTGCAGAGGGCGTCGTCGACGAACAGCTGCAGCGCGTGACGTGGTCGAGCGCGGGCAAAGGTCGGCCGTTCTATGCGGTCGGTGGAACGTGGCGCGCGCTGGCCAAGCTGCATATGGCCTATTCCAACTATCCGCTCGGCGTGCTCCACGGTTATGCGATCCCGGCAAGGGAGGCGCTCCGGTTCTGCGAAGCGCTCCGAAAGGGAAAGAAGGTGCGCGGCATGGACGAGGTGACGCGCTCGCGCCGCGACGTGCTGCCCTATGGCGCGCTCGTGCTGGAGCGGACGATCGAGCGGTTGCAGTCCTCGGAAGTCGTCTTCTCCGTGTTCGGTATCCGTGAAGGTGCCCTGTTCGATCTGCTGCCCCCGACAGAACGTCAGCGAGATCCTTTGCTGGCGTTCTGTGAGGATCTCGCTCGCCTGCGTTCGCGGTCGTTGGCCCACGCGCGCGAACTGTGCACCTGGACAGATGCGCTATGGGCGGAGATCGACCCGAAAGAAACTGCGGACGAGCGTCGGCTGCGCCACTCCGGATGCCTCCTGTCGGATATCGGCTGGCGCATAAACCCAGATTTCCGGGGTGAACAGAGCCTCAATGTGATCGCGCATTCGGCCATGGCCGGGATCGATCACCCCGGTCGCGTGTTTCTCGCTCTGACGGTATACCTTCGCCACGCCGGTCCTGGCGAGCCGCTGGAGAAGCTCGCCCAGAGGCTGCGCCCGCTCGGAGATTTGCTTTCCCACGACAGGCGCGCGCTCAAGCGGGCGCGGATTCTTTCCGCCGCGATCCGCACCGCGCACATGCTGTCGATGGGCCATCCCGGTATCATCGACGAGGCGCCGATCAAAGCCGAGGGCGGGCGGCTCGTGTTCACTCTGCCGCGCGCTCACGCCGGACTCGACGGTGACCGCCTGCGCCGCCGCTTCGATGCGCTTGCCAAGCTGGTCGACCTCTCGCCGGTCGTTCGCATCGGCACCTGACAAATTGAACCTGTCCGACGCGGTTTCGTGCTACACGCGTGTCGGTCCAAATCTGAGTTTCACGTTCCATGGCCGACGAACCCTACGCGCTGCTCGGCGTTGCCAAGAATGCTACGCCCGAGGATATCTCCAAGGCATTTCGAAAGCTGGCCAAGGAGCTTCACCCCGATCTCAACCCGGGCAACAAGGCTTCGGCCGAGCGCTTCCAGAAAGTCTCGGCCGCCTATGAGCTGCTGAGCGATGTGGAGAAGCGGGCGAAGTTCGACCGCGGGGAGATCGACGCATCTGGTGAGCCGCGTCGTGGATACAACCCTTACGGTGGTGCGCCTTTCGGCGCTCGGGGTGGGCGGCCCACAGGTGGACAAGGTCCGGGGGCGGGTGGTCCGGCCGATGATCTGGGCTTCGGCGACGTTTTCTCGGATCTTTTCGGTGGCGCGCGTGGGGGCCGGCCGCGGCCGGCGAGCACGAAGGGCCAGGATGTTCGATATACTCTCGAGGTTGAATTCCTCGAAGCAGTGGCCGGCGCGCGCAAACGCGTGACGCTTCCGGAAGGCGGCGTGCTCGATCTGGTGGTGCCCGAGGGCGTCGACGACGGGCAGGTGCTCCGGCTCAAGGGCAAGGGCCGCGTCAGTCCGAGAGGCGGAGAGCCCGGCGATGCGCTCGTAGAGATCAAGGTGCGCACGCACCGCGACTTCAAACGCCAAGGCGACGACATCGTGCTGGATCTCGCGATCACGATCGACGAGGCGGTGCTGGGCGCGAAGATCGAGGTACCGACGGCGACCGGGCGGGTCGCGCTAACCGTCCCTAAGGGCACGAGTTCGGGCACGGTGTTCCGCCTCCGCGGAAAGGGTGTTCGTAACCTGACGACCGGCGCGAGCGGTGATCAACTCGTGACCATTCGCATCGTCCTTCCCGAGACCATCGACGACCAGCTCTCCTATTTCATGTCGGAGTGGCGCCAGAAAAACGCCTACGATCCCCGGAAGTAGACGGTTGGCGCCAGCTTCGTCCGAGAACCGGCATGCCGGTGAGCGGCGGAGTGACGGATAGGGTTTCACGTTCTGCGTCCGGCGGTATAGTCGAGCGCTGATCGATTGCGCCGACCTACCCTGGAGCCTCCATGACTGCACTTCTTTCCAACGCCGACATCATCGACACACGGTTCCGCGCTGCTCTGGAGCGGATGGCCGAAGCGGGGCGCCTCAGGACCTACGACAAGCCGGCGGATACCCACCTGGAGATCGCCGCGATCATGAAGCGGCTGGATGGCGGTCCGGCCATCTTGTTCAACGATCCCAAAGGCTACGCAATGCCGGTTCTCGGCAATTTCCTGTCCGCGCAGGCGAATTGCGAGGCCGCATTCGGCGTGGACTTCCGGGCGATCCGGACGTTCGTCACGCGCGCGCTGGGGGCACCGATCCCCCCGCAGATCGTCAAGAAGGCGGCGGCGCAGGAGGTGGTGCTGACCAAGGGTTTCGATCTCAGAAAGCTGCTTCCGGCACTGCATCACACATCAGAAGACGCAGGGCGCTTTGTGACAGCCGGTATCGTCATCACCAAGGATCCCGATACCGGGATCTACAACGCATCGTACCATCGATTGCAATTGCTGGGTCCTGATCGGACCGGTTTGAAGCTCGATCTCGGTCGTCATCTCCGTCTCGCGTGGGAGCGGGCGAAGGCCAAGAAGCAGGATCTGCCGATGGTCGTCTGCATCGGCACCGACATCGCGTTGCATTACACGGCCGCGACCATGGGCTCGCAGATGCCAGAGAACGCCGATGAGCTCGCGGCAGCCGGCGGCCTCGCGGGCCGGCCGATGCCTGTCGTGAAGGCCGTGACGCAGGATCTTCTCTTGCCGGCGGAGACGGAGATCGTCCTCGAAGGCAAACTCAGCGCGACCGCCAGCGTGCAAGAGGGGCCGTTCGGCGAGTTCATCGGGTTCATGGCGCCCGCGGCCGAGGCCCCTGTTTTCGAGGTAACAGCCGTCACACATCGCAATAACCCGGTTTATCTCGCGATCAACGGTTATGGCCGAGAGACGATCGTGCTTCGCAAATACGTTTTGGAAGCGAGCTTGCTGAAGGCGGTGCAGCCGGCCGTTCCGATCGTGGTCGATGCGGAAATGACCGCGGGCGGTTTGCATCGGTTCCACGCGATCGTGCAGGTGAAGAAGACGCTGCCCGCGCACGAAGGGTTGCAACGCAACGCCATACTGGCGTCGTTCGGCGCGCTCAAGGACCTCGATCTGATCATCGTTGTGGACGACGACATCGACATCCGCGATCCCATGGATGTCGAGTATGCGCTGGCCACTCGAATGGAAGCGTCGCGCGATCTGATCCTGATCCCAGAGGCGCGCGGCCACGAATACGTCAGGGCCGGCCGCAACGGCATTCGCGCCAAGCTCGGTATCGACGCGACGGTGCCACTGGAGGAACGCGACCGTTTCCGGCGGATGCGGTTCGAGGATACCAGCGTGGGAGTCGATGACTTGGGCAGCGACGCTGCGGCGATCATTTCACGATTGCGCGGTTGAGTGCTTCGACGAGCGGGGACCGCGGAATGGCGACGGCGAAACCAGGTCAGATCGGAGAACTGAAGGTACAGGTCGCCGCCGCCACGCGCATGCTCGTCATGGAAGGCCTGCTCGACTACAGCGGTCACGTCAGCGCCCGCGTACCCGGTCGCGATGCGTTTCTGATCCAGCCCGCTACCGCTCCACGCTCGTCCGTGACGGTGGACGACATCTTGATGGTCGGGTTCGACGGAAAATTTATCGAGGGCACCGGGCGTCCGCCGGTGGAAATTCCCATCCACATCGAAATCTTGAAAGCGCGCCCGGACGTGCAGGCAGTGCTGCACTCCCATATGGAACTGGCGATTGCGTTCACGATGATGCGGGGGGTGAAGCTCGTTCCGATGCGGGCGCGCGCCGTTCGCTGGGAAAGCGGCATTCCGATGGATCTCGATCCCTCGCACATCAAGACGACGGCGCAAGGCCGGACGCTGGCGCGGACGCTGGGTCCGCATCATGCAGCGCTGATGCGCGCGCACGGCCTCGTCCTCGTCGCCGAGAGTGTGCCGGCGCTCCTGGTCGATGCCGTGCACTTCGATGAGAATGCACGGGCGCTTGTCACAGTCTTGAATGCCGGCGCCGAGCCGCTGCCGTTGACGATCGACGAACGCGAGCAGATCAACCGCCATGAGATGCGCGTGTTCCACGTCGACAAACTCTGGCGCTACTATGTCGACAAAGCTCGAACAGCGGGCATCTTCGCGGGAGACAAAGCACTGTTGCCGGATCGAGGCGGGCTATCCTGCCGACAGGTCACGTCGGTTGGTGAGGATCATTGAACGGAGGGGACATGCCGGGGACGAAGAATATCAGGCTCGATGGTCGTGTAGCTCTCGTTACGGGTGCTGCGAGTGGGCTGGGTCGTGCGATGGCGCAGGCGCTGGCGCGGCACGGGGCGAACGTCGCTTTCCTCGACATCGACCACACCAAAGCGGAAATGTCGGCGCGCGCGGTGCGAGACGCCAAAGGCGCGGGCCAGGTTTTGGCGGTCGGCGCCGATATCACGCGCGGCGACGATTGCGAGACCGCGGTGCGCGAGTGCGTGATGACGCTGGGTGGGCTGCACATCCTCGTCAACTGCGCGGCGCGCGGCAACATCCACGTCCAGCAGTCGGACAAGACGAAGTCGATGAAGTTCTGGGAGGCCGATCCAGTGCAGTGGATGCGGGTGATCGAGACCAACGTCAACGGTCACTTCCTGATGGCGCATCATGCCGCCCCGCAGATGATCGCGGGCCGGTGGGGCCGCATCGTCAACATCACCACCAGCCTCGCGACCATGCAGCGCGTCAACAACTCGCCCTACAGCGTCAGTAAGGTGGCGATGGAGGGGGCGACGCTGGTATGGGCCAAGGACCTTCTCGGAACGGGCGTCACCTGCAATTCGCTGATCCCCGGTGGCGCCGTCGACACGCCGTTCCTTGAGCCGCAGAGCCGGGTCGCTCTAGCTGGACGCCTGCAACAGCCCGAGATTGTCATTGCCCCGATGCTCTGGCTCGCGTCCGAGCACTCCGACGGGGTGACCGGCAGCCGCTTCGTCGGCAACCTGTGGGACGACAACCTTCCCCCCTCGGACGCCGCGCGGTTGGCTCGCGAAGCTCCGGTCATCACGCCGGTGCCGGAGGGGACGCGTTAGGTGCGGGAGGTCGGGGTGTCGGTCTTGGATCGTCGGGAATCGACCATCGGTGCTGCTGCCTTGTTTTTCAGCCAGTGCCTCGGTGTCCATGGCGCCCAAGCAGAGGAAGGCGCCGCACAAGGTCGTCTGCATCAGAATTTCATCGATGAAGCCGAGCGAATGCGGCGGCAGGCCGTCGCCTCGGGCGATCAGTCCTATGGCGCCGTCGTCGTCTACGCCGGGGAGATCATCGGCTGGGGACCGAGCCGCGTAATCGTGGACCGGAACCTCGATGCTCACGCGGAGCGCGTCGCCATTCGGGATGCCCAGAGCAAGACGGGAACTAACGAACTCGCCGGCGCCGTTCTATATTCGACGTCGCGGGCGTGCCCTGTTTGCGAGGCGGCTGCCGCTCGAGCCAGAATTTCCAGGATGTTCTGGGGCGCGAAGGGTGCGGATGCCGGCCACCCCAGAGGTTAACAGGGTCCTGCCGGTTCCCATTTGGTCCAGGCTAGCTTGTTCCCTCTGCTTGATCCCCCTTGGAATCCGTCGCTTTCCCCGCTACCCGTGGGCCACGGATTTCAATCCTACGACACCGCCGCGCCCACAAGGAGCCTTCACATGCGCGTCTATTACGATCGTGATGCCGATATCAACCTGATCAAGGGTAAGAAGGTCGCCATCGTCGGCTACGGCAGCCAGGGCCGTGCCCACGCGCTGAACCTCAAGGATTCCGGTTGCAAGGACATCGTCGTGGCCCTCCGGCCCGATAGCGCTACCGCCAAGAAGGTCGAGGCCGATGGTCTCAAGGTGAAGTCCGTCGCCGACGCCGCCAAGTGGGCCGATCTCCTGATGATGGCGACGCCGGACGAACTCCAGTCCGAGATCTGGAAGGAGCACATCGCCGGCAACATCCGCGATGGCGCGGCGATCGCGTTTGCGCACGGCCTCAACGTTCACTTCAATCTGATCGAGCCGAAGAAGACCATCGACGTCATCATGATCGCGCCGAAGGGCCCTGGCCATACCGTGCGTGGCGAGTACCAGAAGGGCGGCGGCGTCCCCTGCCTCATCGCCATCCATCACGACGCGTCGGGCAACGCGCATGATCTCGCGCTGTCTTACGCTTCGGGCGTGGGCGGTGGCCGCTCGGGCGTCATCGAGACGACCTTCAAGGAAGAGTGCGAGACCGATCTCTTCGGCGAGCAGGCCGTGCTCTGCGGCGGTCTTGTGGAACTGATCCGCGCCGGCTTCGAGACGCTGGTCGAGGCTGGCTATGCGCCGGAAATGGCCTATTTCGAGTGCCTGCACGAGGTGAAGCTGATCGTCGACCTTATCTATGAAGGCGGCATCGCAAACATGAACTACTCGATCTCGAACACGGCAGAGTGGGGCGAGTACAAGACGGGGCCGCGCATGATCACGGCCGAGACCAAGGCAGAGATGAAGCGGGTCTTGAAGGAGATCCAGACGGGTCAGTTCACGTCGGAGTGGATGCAGGAATGCAAGGCCGGACAGGCGCGCTTCAAGGGCATCCGCCGCGTCAACGACGCTCACCAGATCGAGGAGGTCGGCGAGAAGCTGCGCGCGATGATGCCTTGGATCTCGAAGAACAAGCTGGTCGACAAGGCGCGGAACTAGGCTGCGGTCCGATCGAGGTTCGTTTGCAAGAAGGGTGGCCCTCGTGGCTGCCCTTTTCGCGTATTGCGCTGCGTCATGCGGCTTTTGCGCATCGGCCAGCTAAGAAAGAGAGATCATGCCGCGGCAGAAGAGTTTCTTCCGCTTGATGGAGATCGCTTGCGGAGGCAATCTCAGGCGGCATTACAACCCAATACAGGATAGGGGATTTCCATGCGCATGATTTCCGCAGTCGCGCTGAGCTTCGCTCTAGCGCTCGCGTTCTCGATGAGCTTCAGCGGCGAGGCCGACGCCAAGAAGAAGGCCAGCTCGGCCAAGAACAAGGCCTGCGTCGGCACCACGATCGACGGCAAGAAGGTCAAGTTCAGCTGCAAGGCGACCCAGAACTGCTGCTTCGACGGCCTGATGGCCAAGGGCAACTGCACGCCCAAGGGCCAAGTCTGCTTCTGAATATCTGCTTCTGATTACGGCTTCTGATTTCAAAAGGTGCCAGACCCTCCGGGTCTGACACCTTTTCGCTTTGCGGTGGACTAGGCAGCTTCCGCCCGCGGCAAACGTTGCCCGCGTACGATGTCCGCTCCCTTTTCCGCGATAACCAGCACGGCGGCGTTGATGTTGCCGGAGATGAGATCGGGCATCGAGGAGGCATCGATCACGCGCAGGCCCTGCGTGCCCTTCACGCGGAGTTCCGGATCTAGCACGGCAGCTTTGTCGCTCGCCGCCCCCATCGGGCAGGTCGCGCACGGATGATGCGCGGTGATGGCCTTCGCTTTGATCCAGGCCTCGATTTCCCTGTCCGTATTGACGTCGGGCGGATCGACGCGCTTGCCGCGATACTTGTCCAGTGGCCCCTGATGCACCGCGTCGAGGCCGAGCTTGTAGCCTTCGCGCAGCACGGCGACGTCGCTTTGCGCGGAGAAGAAGTTCGGTACGAGACGAACGTGATCGCGCGGGTTCGCCGAGCGCAGCAGCACCTCGCCCCGGCTTTCCGGGTGCAGCAGAACGGGCCGGATGCCGAACATGTCGTCGTAAGGCGGCGTCACACCGGGGAACCACATGTGCGGATGGGTCGGCGCGCTGCGGAACAGGAACTGGATTTCCGGCGCGGTCAGCTCCTGGTTGTAGCGCGTGAAGGCGGCGAGACCTGAGGGCGGGATGGTCGCCGGGCCTTTGCCGGTGAGATAGGCCCGCACGAACGCCGTCGAGATGCGGTCGGCGCGGAGCAGGTCGCGGAATGGGCTCGTATTCTCCGGCCGCGCCCACATGATCCACATCGCCAGGTGGTCCTGCAGGTTCTGGCCGACGGGTAGATCGACGAGCGATTTGATCCCGTGCGACTTCAGGTGCTCGGCAGGCCCGATGCCCGACAGCATCAGCAGTTGCGGTGAGTTGAACACACCGCCCGACAGGATGACCTCCTTGTCGGCGTGCACGGTCTTCACCTCGCCGGCCTGCTCGTACTCGACGCCGACAGCGCGGGTGCCTTCCATAAGCACGCGCGTCGCGAAAGCATTCGTCTCGACCGTGAGGTTGGCACGACCGCGTGCGGGATGCAGGAACGCGACGGCGGCCGAGCAACGGCGTCCGTTCTTGATCGTGTACTGCGAGCGCGAGAAGCCGAGCTGCTCCTTGCCGTTGAAGTCGTCGTTGACTGCGTAGCCAGCGTCTTTCGCTGCATCGAGCCAGTCGTCCCAGATCGGGTCGGGCGCGTGCCCGACGATGACGCCGAGTGGACCGCTTCCGCCGCGCCACGTGTCCTCGCCGTCCTCGAACGTCTCCATTCGCTTGAAGTAGGGAAGCACGTCCTTGTAGGTCCAGCCTTTGGCGCCCATGCGGTCCCAGCGGTCGTAGTCGCCGCGATTGCCGCGCACGTAAGCCATCACGTTGATCGAGGACGAGCCGCCGATCACCTTGCCGCGCATCGCCTCGACCTTGCGTCCGCTCATCTGCGGTTCGGGCTCGTAGTCGTAGCCCCAGTCGAACATCTTATGGTCGTGGAGCTTGCCCAGGCCCAGTGGCACCTTGATGTAGGGATGGTTGTCGGGGCCCCCGGCCTCGAGCAGCAACACGCTGTTGGCGCCGCCTTCGGTGAGCCGGCCCGCGAGCACGCAGCCCGCCGAACCCGCGCCGACGATGATGTAGTCATAACCCCTGGATGCCATGCCGTGCCGTCCCCTATGCGCGATGCCGTGTCGTGGGTAGATTGAATGCGATTAACGCGCAGTGTTCAAGTGCGGGTCATGGCATCCTTACGCGAACGGGCTGGGAACTCGCGGCTATCGCGGCTGCCACCCCCAGCTGCGACCACATTTCAAGCGGATTGATCGCGGAAAGTTCTTGGAGTGATTGATTCGTGTGTTGCGTCGGTTCCAGCGTCCGTCGAATTCGAGAGAGGGATAGGGGTGACGATGACGAAAATGCTCCAGTACGTCGATGAGATGCGCGCGCGGCTGACCGAGGTGGCGACCACAGAGCAGACTTTGATTCGGGCGCTGGATCAGGCGCTGTCTCAGGTCGACCAGGAATTGCTTGCGGATGTGCGCGATCTCACGTTGGCGCATGAAGCGCGACGCGTGGCGATCCTCACCGAGCTACAAGGGCTCGCCTCGCGCATCGGTGCTTTTCCGGTGACGGCGGAACCTTTGGCTGCGACTGCCGCAGGTCAGTCCCAGCCGGCGATCGAACAGGTCCCGCAGCCTTCGGCTCAACCACCGCCGCTGCCTGGAAGCTTCGAGGCGGTTCGAGCGGGCGACTGGCGACAAGCCGTGAGCAACATCAATGACGATCTCGACACGTATTTCGGACGGACGGTCGAGCACTGAATCGAATGCAAAGCATGCCGCGCACGCGGGGGCGCGGCGGCTCGTTTCGATCCGGTCAGACAAACTCAGGTTCGCAAGCCCTTCTTCTGCAGGCGCGGAATGACCTCCTGCAGGAAGTAGGGCAGCTCGTCGAGATAGTTGACGAACGAGATCGCCATGCCGCGCAGTCCAGCGGCCGAGAGATCGGCGAATTCTTCGGCTATCTGATCGGGCGTGCCGATAAGAGGATAGCCGCCCATGCCGTTGGCGTAGTGCTTGCGGTGGCGCCAGAACTCCTGTTCTCCGACGCTTTCGACCGAGATGTTCTTCTTCTTCAGAATGCCGTCCACGGCCTTCCAGTCGGCGTTGTCGATGACGGTGTGGCGGTAGTAGTCGTCCGCTTCTTTCTTCGTCGGCCGGCAGGTGACCACGCCGACGGTGTAGACGTCGAGTTCGCGGCCGAGATCGCGTGCCTGCTGCTTCACTCCGGCGACACGGTTCTTGGTCTCGGTGAGGCTGTCGCGGTCGGCGCGGGTGAAGAACGCATCGCAGTTTCGGATCGCGAAGTTGCGGCCGTTGGGTGATGCGCCCGCATTCATCATGACGGGCCGAGAACCGCCATATGGCTTCGGCTTGGCACGGACGCCCTTCAGGTTGATGTGCTGGCCAGCGTAGTCGGCGTTCTCCTTGTCGCTCCAGGCAAGCTGGATCGCGTCCCACCATTCCTGCGCGTATTCGTAGCGGCGTTCGTGATCGCGCTGGCTGACGCCGAACATATCGAACTCGTCCTCGTTCCAGCCGCAGACGATGTTGAGTCCGAAGCGCCCTTTGCCGATGTGGTCGGCGGTCATCATCATCTTGGCGGCCACGATCGGATTGAACAGGGGCGCATGCACCGTGCCGAATACCGTGATGCGCTTCGACGCGCCGAGAAGTCCGCACGCCCAGGTGATCGTCTCGTAGGTGCCGCCCTGATAGTCGGTGGCGCCGCCGTACCCCTTCC
>LNFM01011251.1_pt1 | contig 12244 bp, 14 predicted proteins | sample 596031 | NCBI WGS metagenome assembly LNFM01 (sample SAMN04254537, study PRJNA301005) | activated carbon metagenome | isolation source: dual media filters at the Ann Arbor, Michigan drinking water treatment plant | place: USA: Ann Arbor | reverse complement strand
GCCGGTCCCTTGTCGAAATGATGCGCACGATTGATTGCCTTCGGCGCGACGGCATTAAATTCCAAAGTCTCACGGAAAAGTTTGATAGCGAAACCGCTCATGGTCGGTTCGCTCTCCAGATGCACGGAGCGATGGCCGAGTACTTCCTCGACCTAAACCGAGAACGAACCATGGAGGGGTTAAAGGCAGCCTTGGCCCGCGGCCGCAAAGGGGGTCGTCCGCGCAAGCTGGCCAAGGCGGATCTTGACGCGGCAGTTGCCCTCCTGAAGGCGGAGACCATTTCGGTTGCTGACATTGCCAAACGCCTGGGGGTCTCTAGGACGACCTTCTATACGTACTTTCCGGCGGCACGCACGGAACATCAAGCAAAGTTAGCGCGACGCGCTGGCGTCGAACGATCTTGGAGTGACTAGCCGCTACGTTGGGCGTCTCGTCCAAATGGGGGCCGTGTACGGACTGTCCGGTTATAGGGACGGATGGCGGTAAAGCTGCCGTTCAGCGGCCGCGTCGTCAGGCAATGTTTGCCTGTCCGTTTACGACCCCAAGTCAGTCCTTCACGCCGAACTGCGGAGCATCCAAAACCTGCCGTTCATTTAGCATCTGCAGTTCGGCTTGAGCGGGGCCGGAAGGAGACTGTCGGCTTACAGCTCCACGAATGAGAGAGCTGCCTTCGTGCACTATTCACTCTGTGGAACCCAACGGGCCCGCAAACCTGGTTCAGGCCGGGAGGTTCATCAGCATACGGGCATCAAAGCATTTTCACGAATGCTTGGTGCGATCCCGAGACGAAGCGCTGTCCGATACAATCCGACCATCCTCGAGCACGAGGATGCGATCCGCGCGTTCGAGTATCCGGTTGTCATGGGTGACGAGGAGGGTCGTCGTGCCGCGGGAACTGCCGAGCCGCTTGAGGAGGTCGACCACCTCGGCGGCGCTGTCGGCGTCGAGGGCGGCGGTCGGCTCGTCGGCCAGCACGAGCGCCGGATTGCCGATGAGGGCGCGTGCCACCGCCACGCGCTGCTTCTGGCCGCCCGACAGGTTGGCGGGCAGATAGTCGACACGGTCGGACAGGCCGACGAGCCCGAGCGCATGGGTGGCCGCCTTGACTGCAACGTCGTGCGGGATGCCGGCGTGGACCTGCAGACCCATCATCACGTTCTGCAAGGCCGTCAGGCTCTCATGCAGGTTGTGCGCCTGGAAGATGAAGCCGATGCGCCGCCTGAGCGCCATCAGGGTGGGCTCATTGGCGCCGTTCAGTTCCTGCCCGAGAAGGCGCACGGACCCCTCCTGCACGCTGCGAAGACAGCCGAGCAGCGTGAGCACCGTCGTCTTGCCGGAGCCGGATGGCCCCATGAGGACCGTGAAGCTGCCGGCCGCGATGGTCAGGTCGAGATCGTAGAGCGCCTGCTTGCGGGCGTCGCCCGCGCCGAACCAGTGGTTCAGGCCGCGCACTGCGATGACGTCGCGGTCTGTCATGGCCATGGTCAGAACAGATCCGCCGGGTCGGCCGCTGCGACGCGCCGGGTCGCGATTGCGCCCGACAGCGAAGAAACGACGATCGTGCCGACGAAGACGGTTGCCGCCATCATGGGGGTCATCGACAATGGAAGCGTCGTCACCTTGCCCATGACGGTCAGGATCGTCGTGCCGACGATCAGACCCGGAATGAAACCGAGAACCCCGAGGACCAGGGCCTCCTCGAAGACGATGCCAAGGAAGAAGCCCTGGCCGTAGCCCATGGCCTTGAAGGTCGCGTATTCGCGCAGGTGGTCCGCGACATCGGTGGAAAGGACCTGGTAAACGATGATCAGCCCGACCAGCACGCCGATGAAGACGCCGAAGCCGAAGATCACGCCCGTGGGACGCCGTGTCTGCTGGTAGCGCAGATCCTCGGCCATGGCGTGGGCATAGCTGCGAACGCGCAGCGAGGTGTCCGAGATCAGGCTGCGCAGGCGCTGGGATATCTGGTCCGCCTGTGCTCCGGGTCTGATGCGCAACAGGATGTGATCGGGCGCCGCCGAGCTTCGCGCGGGAAACAGCGACAGGAAAGTCTGGTCCGAGACCAGCATGTAGCCATCGCCGCCAAACCCTCCGCCGCCGGAAAAGGTCGTATAGGCCGTGACGGTTCGACCTTCCGTCTCGAACGAAAGCGGCGTCTGCGGCCGGATGGCGACGGCCTCCTCGCGACCGAAGCCGCGTGCAAGACGGTCCAGGATTGCCGCATCCTTCACCTGGAGAAGGTTCAGGTCGGTTGCGATCTCGGGGGCGATGAAGTCCGGCTTGAACGGATCGATCCCGAAGGTGGTCAGGCTGATGTCCGTCTGCCCCCGGTCCCAGGGCACGTTGCCGACAAAGAGACCCATGCCGCCGGTGACGTCCGGATCGGCCAGCGCCTGCAGCATCCATTGGCGCGCGACGTTTCCCCCGTCGGCGAGAGCATTGGCATCGGCGGCGGAGATGATGATGTCGGCCCGGAAGAACGCGTAGGGCCTGAGCGTCGCCACCGCCATCGAGTTCATGATGCCGAGCTGGACGAAGACGAGCACGTTGGCGAAGGCGACGCCGGCGATCGCCGCAGCGAAGCGCGTGCGGTTGTGCGTCAGCTGCAGCCATCCGATCGGCAGGCGCCCGAACAGCCACTGCAGCAGACGGCTCATTGCGCGGCCCGTGCCTGCGCCGACGTGTCGATGCGGGCGATCACTTCAAGGTTCGTGTAGCCCGACGCAACCGCTGTCGACGCAGCGTCGAGCGCCACCAGAACCCGGATGACCCTCGCATCCGTGTTGGCGGCAGCGTCGTCGGAGATGAGGCCCTGGCGACCGACCGTCATCCCGATGCTCTCGACCGTGCCGCGCAGCGTTCGCCCCAGCGCGGCTGCAACCAGTTCGACGGGTTGGCCGAGCTTCACGGCGCCGATGCGGTCCTGGTAGACCTCGACCTCCGCCATCATCTGACTGGTATCGCCCATCTCCATGATGCCTTCCGCTGGCGGGCGTTGACCAAGCGTTGCGTAGACATCGAGAATTGTCCCGGTAATCGGTGCAACCACGAGCGCGCGCCGCGTATCGAGCTTCACGCGGGCCAGGTCGGCTTCGGCTGCGGCGACGTTGCGGGCGGCAACAAGCACGTCAGGCTGCGCGTCAAGGTCGACCGAGGAGAACCGAGCGAGCGTTACCTCCGCACGCGTCACGCTCAGTGCCGCATCCTGAGCCGCGGCGCGCGCCGTATCGAGTGTTGCACCGGTCGCCACGCCACTGCCGGCGAGCTTTTCGGTCCGCTCGAGATTGGACGCGGCCTCGCGATGATTGGCGCGCGCCTGATCAAGCGTCGCCTGCGCCTCGTCACGGCTGGACAGGACTGCACTGCGGGTCTGGAGAAGCGTGGCCTGGCGTACCGCAAGATTCGCTTCGGCGAGGAGAACGGCGCCTTCAAGCGCGGCCTGATTGTCCAGCCGCGCCACCGGCGCACCGCGTTCGACCTGGTCACCGACGCCGACGAGCAGTTCCGAAAGGCGCGCATCCGAAGCCCCATAGGGTGCCGCAACGACCGAAACGTCGCCGCGGGGCATCACGCGGGCGAGCCCCACCACGTCGGAGGGCAGCATCGTCTCGGCCATCTGTGCGGGAAGTTCGATGTTGGGAGGAAGCGCGATAGGCGAGTCGGATCCAGCGCCCGGCTGCAGTCCGGTTAGTGCATAGAATTTCTGAAGGGGGACGGGCTGGAAATACATGCCCATGACGCCACCCAGGAACATGAACACCGGAATCAGCAGGATGAGCAAATACCGCTTGCGGAACCAACGGTGCCGGCGGCCCGAAGGGCCACTCGGAAGTGCGAGGTCAAGCGGCAAGTCACCGTCCGACGGTCCGGCCATGTCCGTCTCCTTTTGTGCAGGGCAGAACATCGGCAACCGCGTGCGGTATATCGTACAGACGACATGTGCCTGAAGCGGAGAGCCGTCATCTTCGACCGCCGAGTGAGTCCTATACGACCGATCGTCGTCAAAGGGCCTTGATCCAGGACAATCAACCGACCCGCTATCCGGCAAATGTCGCGCGCGGTCCTGATTGGCCTCGGCGAGGAGGACTGTTCACCGTGGCCGCGCGACGCGCACGTCGCCCGTTATCGGTAGCCGATCCCCACAACGTAGTCCCGGAGCAGCGTTTCTTCGCTCTCGACTTCGGTCAGCAACATCTGGAGCGCATCGCGCGCGTTGAGCAGGCCGATGGGAACGGATGCCTCGTCGATCAGGGGAATGTTCTTCAGGCGGCGTTCCTTCATGATCGTCCAGATGTCGGAGACCAGATCGGTCGTTCGGCAGAAGACGACGTCGGCGGTCATTATCGTGGAGAGCGCAACAGTGCAGCTCGAACCCTGGCAGCAGCTGATCTGACGGACGACGTCAGTCTTCGTGACAACGCCCGCCAGGCGCCCGTCGGACCCACAGACGACCACGAGGTCGGTATTCGAGGTCCCTAGGAGCCTGGCAGCCTCGATGAGCGGAGCGTCGTCGGAAACGACGACGAGCCTGCCACGCGCGGTGGGCACCATCTGATCTACGAACATGTCTCAATCCTCCAGCGGCTTCCCGCATGCGTGTCTTCGCCTTCAGCTGTTCATCGCGATGCGCAGCGTGGCTACAATTCCGGCTGTCGCGAGAGCGAAGCAGCCGAGGCGCAGGGCGACGAGAAGAGCAGCCTTCGCTCCGGAATGGACGTAGTCCTCGATCACCACCTGCAGGCCGAGCGCCGTGTGGTAGAAGAGCGCGATCAGGAGCAGCACCATGCAGACCGTGGAAATTGGCGATCCGAGCCATTCGAGGAAGGAGGCGTAGTCGCCGTCGGCGGCCGCGATGATCGAGGCGGCGAACCAGACCGTCAGCGGGACGAGCGCGACCGCCGTCACCCGCTCCGCCCACCAGTGCTCGACGCCGCCCTTGGCCGAACCCAGTCCTCGCGCGCGGGCGATCGGTGATCGTGGATTGAACTCGCGCATAGATCTCATCCTCTCAGAAGTCCGCTCGCGATCCACGACGCGGCGGTGAGCGCCGCGCTCGCAAAGACCACGGCCCAGCCCGAAGCGTAGATACTGCGGAGTTCGAAGCCGTATCCGGCATCCCACAGCAGATGCCTGATACCGCCGCACAGATGGACGAAGAAGGCGAGCGTGAAAGCCAGCAGGAGGGCTTGCCCGAACCAGGAGCCGATCAATGCGTCGACGCGCGAATAGGCCTGAGGGCCGGCCGCCGCTGCCGTCAGCCACGCGACAAGAAGCACGGCGAAAACGCTCATGACTACGCCCGTCAGCCGATTGACGATGGAGAGCACGGACGTGAGCTGCGGCCTGTAGATCTGGATGTTGGGCGACAGGGGACGTGCCCGCCGGGCATTCGGGGCGACCGTTCCCGTGGGGCTTTCCTCTTTCACCTCAGCTGCTCCGTTCCACGATCATCTTCTTGATCTCCGCGATAGCCTTCCCGGGGTTTAGGCCCTTCGGGCAAGTCCGCGTGCAGTTGAGAATCGTGTGGCACCGGTAGAGCCGGAAAGGATCTTCGAGCTCGTCCAGTCGATCTCCCGTCGCCTCGTCGCGGCTGTCGATCAGCCAGCGATAGGCCTGCAGGAGTGCGGCGGGACCAAGGAACCGTTCGCCGTTCCACCAGTGGCTCGGGCAGCCTGACGTGCAGCAGAAGCACAGGATGCACTCATAGTAGCCGTCGAGCTTTCCCCGATCGTCCGGCGATTGAAGCCGTTCGCGTTCCGGGTCGGGGGACTCGGTGTGAAGCCAAGGCTCGATCATCTCGTACTGGGCGAAGAGGTGCGTCAGATCGGGAACGAGGTCTTTGATGATCCGCATGTTGGACAGCGGATAAATCGTGGCCGGGGTGCTCATGTCGGAAATGAACCGCGTGCAGGCCAGCCAGTTCGTGCCGTCCATATTCATGGCGCAGGAGCCGCACACTCCTTCGCGGCACGAGCGACGGAAGGTCAGCGTCGGGTCGACCCTGTTCTTGATCCAGACGAGGACATCCAGAACCATCTGACCGCAATCGTCGAGATCGACGTTGAAGGTGTCCAGGCGGGGGTTAGCGTCGGTGTCCGGATCGTATCGGTATATTTCGAATGTCTTCACCCGGGTTGTACCCACGGGGGCCTGCCAGGTCTTGCCGCGCACGATCCGCGATTCTGGTGCCACCCCGAAATTCCTCGGCACCGGAAAGCGCTTCACGAAAGTGACCGCGGGTAGCTGGTCGGATGATTCGATGATCAACGGGTACGCCTTGCTCCGATCGTCTCGGGGCTTTTGGTTGAAGGCAACTAAGCGCAACGGTCGACCCGGAGATGCGTTCCTGGAGGGACAGCCACCCTGAGAATCGCATGGCAGCCGTGACTCCTGAAGGCAAAGTAAGCGGCTATCGCAATCGTGCCGGCGTTCGAGCCTGAAGAATGCAGCCAGCTTCAGGAACTTCGATGTCTGTTGGCCCTGTCGATGAGGGTAAACGAGGCGAAATTAAATAAACACATTGTCCTTTAGAGGGCTTTCAAGCGAGCTCAGATCACCGACCTAACGTCGTCCCCAAAGGATCGGGGCGTATCGGATCGCAAATAGAAGGAGCGCCCCACTCCATAGAGCCCCTGCGGAGCCGAGCACGGTCGAATACCAATCCATGGCGAAAGGCGCCGCCACACGAAGCACGGCTCCCGTCGAAACCATCAGGTATATGGCGACAGTAAAGCCATCGGCTACGATTGCGCGGCCCGTGTGTCCGAGGCGGGCTCTCGTCATGACGGCAAGGGTCATGGTCCCAACCGCGCCCGCTGTCAGCGCGTGAAGGGCGGCCGTCTGGGGAAACGCATCGGGCACAAGAATAGCAAAGCCGAGCAGCGAAAGAGACAGGGCTAGCCAGCCATAGCCGACATGCAGGACGACCAAGATGGGTTCCCGAAGAGTTGCGAGCCCGCGCCACCTATACAGCCTAATGGCAAGCAACGCGCCGGTGGCAAACATCACCGCGCCGACCGCAGCATTGCGAGGAAAAGCGACCCAGCCGATCATTGACGCAGCTGTTGACGCCAGAGCTGCCGTGTCGAGTTTGCCGAACGGGGCGGGAAGCGTCGTGGCTCCCTTCTTGGCTAGCCAGTTGCGCGTGAAGCTGGGCACGATGCGTCCCCCGATCAGTGCGATTAGTGACGCGGAAACAGCCAACGCTAGTCTCTGACCGAGATCGTGGTCTAGGAGGCCTGCGTTGGCCAAATGGTCCGCCGCGTTGGCGCAACCAAACAGGCTGATCATCACCGCCACGGGGGCGTTCTTCCAGTTCTTTCCGGCGACGACCTCACGCCATATTGCAAAGCTGAGTGCGGCTGGGAAGACAAGGTCGACGGCCATTGCCAGCCAAGGATCCGGCGAGAGCAGGCACGCCGCCCTTCCAGACAACCACAGGCCGACGAGCACTAGTAGAGGCATCCCACTCAGGGGCAGCCGTCCCGTCCAGTTCGGGACTGCGGTCAGAACGAACCCCGCAATCACTGCTGCGAGGTAGCCAAATAGCATCTCGTGCGCGTGCCAATGCATCCCTCCGAAGGGTCCGCCGAAATCAAAGCCGCCCAAGTATGCCGCAAGCCAAGCCGGGATCGCCAAACCTGCATGCAGAGACGCCAGGAAAAAGAATGGCCGGAACCCATAATGAAGGATCGGAGGCATTGCCTTGATGCGGCCGCGGGTGTCCCTCGATAGATCGCCGGACTTGAGAGCCGCCCTCGGTACGGACCGGTCAGGTCTGGAGACTCTGGCTTCAACCATGACAGTGCCTTCTCTCCATTATGGGCAAACGCAGTCGTCAGCGCCGCTCCCAAAGCATGATCACGGGTTGTCCGGATCGAGACTATTGCTCCACCAAGAGAAAGCCTGTGATCTCACGGATCGTGACAGGCCTCGTTGCGCGCGCCCAGTCAAACGCCGGAATTTCTACCGGTGGTCTCATGGGTGGGTCAGCCACACTGCCACCTGTCCGGGCTAAACGAACCACATCACTGCGACCATTCCGGCGACGATCAAAACTATGCCGGCTATCAGCATCGGAAGCAGGCGCTTCTCGTCGCCGACACTGGCTGGGTCTGCTTTTGCATGTACATTCTTGCCCGCGATCATTGTCTTCTCCTGTTTGTTTCGTCCAAACGACGAATATTCGACATGCGGGTCGAGATGGCCGCACGTTGCTGCTTCTAACGGTCCTCTGATCGCATCCAGGTCCGATCAGCCCGCCAAGGTTGAGTGGCCCCGATACACCATGGCCGGATCGCCGGAAAAATCGACTGGCGCGAGAACGATGTCAGCAAGCGTGTGTTGATCAAGAGTGGCCTGGAAGTTCGCCATGGCTTCGCCAAGCAGGCCAGCGAGCTTACAAGAACGGCTGATCACACACTGGTTCCCGGTCGCGAAACACTCTACCAGCGCGAAATCGGGCTCTGTAAGGCGAATGACATCGCCAATCCGGATTGTCTCAGGTAAGCGGGCCAGCGCGAGCCCGCCGGAGCGGCCACGCACTGCCTTGAGGAAGCCGCCGCGGGTGAGTGTGTTGGCGACCTTGTTAAGGTGTGTCCGGGAGACCCCGAACAGGCGCGCCGACTCTTCGATGGTGATGAGGCGATCTCCCGCGGAAGCAGCATACATCAGCATGCGAAGTGCGTAGTCGGAAAAACTGGTCAGGCGCATCCGCCGCACCTTTCCAATCCATAATGCCTGGACATGGCGCTGTGCATCACAGGCTATCCTCGAGGATAGGTGTGACGCCGAGTGTACTCTCGCCACGGTTGAAGGCGACGGCCAGCCGGAAACTGTGGGATATCCGCAATGCACGCTGCAAGAAGAGCGCAGCGATGTCGGGCGGGCAGGTGCGCTTCAAGGTCGCGCGAAACAGCGTAAGCCATCTGCGGAAATGCACCTCCCCCAGGCCCGAAATATTCAGATGCGGCGGCAGAGGTCGCCCTTCATAGCGACCCGTCCGCAGCAACGTCGCCGACCAGAAGTCGCACATCTTGTCGAGATGGCGCGGCCAGTCGCCGGGCTGGATTGCCCCGAGAAATATCGGACCCAGAACCGCATCATCTCGGATTGCGTCATAGAATCCGTGCACCACGGTGCGAATCATCGCTTCGTCCAAAAGCTCTGGCAACGCGATGCCATCGACCAGGATCGTTCTCTTGCCAGGGCCCTCTCCGCTCATGCGCGCTGTCCAGCACCGAGGCGATGCGCATCAAGGACAGGGCCAACACGGAAATTGGCGCCGCACTTCGCCAACTGTATCAGCCCGGCGTCGGCACCACCCAAGCGAACCAGCACAAGGTCCCGATATAGAAGGCTCATCGCCGCTTGACTCTCCATGTTGTGTCCCGGATAAAGATACACTGAAAATATATCTTATGCAATGGTATCCGGCTGCTTCTGATGCGATCACAGGGAAAAGAGATGAAGCTTGAATGCGATGAGAACGGCGATTTCGTCCTCGATCCAGCTGTCCTGACCGAAAAGCTGGGGGTCGATCCGGAGCGTTTGCGTCGCGGCATGCGCCTTGGGCTTGTGACGAGCATAGTCGAGGTGGGCACTGGTAGCGATGACGGAACGTGGCGGCTAACCGTCCGAAGCGGCAATACCGTATGGCGCGCCATCATCGACAGCGATCATGAAGTGGTGGCCGAGGAGGCGTTCAGGCTCGAGTCCACGCCGCCTGCTGCGTATTCCGTTCCTGAGCGCGTCATCTGATCGCTCACCAGATCGCCGATATGTTCTGCATTAGAGAGTAATCTCGCAGGGTTCAGCGTCATTAACAAACACAATATTCTGAAAACTCTAGCAATACTGGCAATATTGTTTGGTGCCGTTACCGTGTATGCTGGAGAGCAGGCGCTTTTCGGAAACCCTGTGGCTCGCGCCGCTGTCGGCAATGCAGTGCCCTTTGTCCTTTGGTTCAATTTCTTTGCGGGCTTTGTTTACATCTTGACCGGAGTGGGTCTCCTTCGCCGCAGTCCGTGGGCACTTCGTACGGCGCGTATTCTCGCCTCGATGACGGCACTTGTCGCAACTGCATTTGGCGTTCACGTCTTGAGCGGCGGAGCATTCGAAATGCGAACCATCGGCGCATTGGCGATCAGGTTGCTGTTTTGGATACTCGTCTCAGTGAGCGCGTCATGGGCAATGAAAGAGCCTCCAAAACTATAGCCGATTACCCCGCGTCCATGGCGTGCAGGTGGCTCCGGTTACAGGAAAGCCAAGCGCACCCTCCCGCTTCGAGGTGCAGCTTGTCTTGCTCGCGACTTCATGAACGCAGGAGGATCGGCTCGTCCTCGACCAGCGCGATATGAACGTCCAATTGCCCAACTGTGCCGACGACGTCTCTGATCGCCTCGATCTGCATTAAACTGAATGCGGTCGACAAGGCATCGGCCATCGTGGCATTGGGCGCCACCACCGTGACGCTCTCGTAGCGCTGGGACGGAAGACCGCTACGCGGATCGAGCAAATGGTTGAACCGTCCGTCCCGGTCAAAGCGGAACCCATGACGACTGGACGTTGCAACGGCACGATCTATAACTTTGAGGATGTCGAGGAATGCACCTGCGACGTTTGGGTTTTCGAGACCCACTTGCCATCCCGTGCCGTCAGCCCTGGCGCCGACGCCGCGCGTTTCACCCATATGGACAAGGCAGCGCTCGATGCCTCCCGCGCGCAACAGATCAACAACTCGATCTGTAATATAGCCTTGGGCGATACCGTTGAGCGTTAGTGCCATCCCGGGGCGCAGATATCCAATGCGATCTTGGCTGACCAAGACCTTGTCGAATCCGACACTGTCCATCACATCCGCGATTCGGATGGGTGGGGGTCCGGCCGGATCGGCCCCGGAATTGCCGAAATGCGATTGATAGGCGATCCATAATGGCTGAACGGTTGGATCGAACGCGCCGCCGCTAAGTCTCCAGAACCGATCGCACTCCTGCAGAAGTTGCACCAGTTCGATCGGCGGTGAGACTATCGCCTGGCGTTGATTGAGCAGCGAGAGATCGGAATCGTCCTGGTAGAGACTGAAAACGCGCTCAAGCCGCCGGACCTCGGCTGCGACCCGTTCGACGAGGCCAAGCGCCTGTTTTCTGTCTTGATGATGTATCACGAGCGTCGCCGGCGCGCCGAGCGCCTGGCCTTGCCAGCTAATCGCAGGTTCTCCTGCCTGGACCCGGCCTCCGAGAGGCAGAAGTGCCAGCCCTGCGGCCGCTGCAGAGATCCCGATCATGCGGCGACGATTCAGGGTAGCAACCATGTCATTCTCCTGTTTGGGCGCCGGAGCTCGTGAACGGTCCGGCTCCCACGCTGCCGGTAGCATTATCGTCTCCAAGGCTCCCAAGGACGTAGTCGACCGGGATATCGGGGAAGCGAACCACTTGTCCTCCGTTTGCATCCGCAAACGCCCGGGCCGAAGTCTCGCTCGAAAATGGAACCGTCTCCATCGCGCCCATGCCGCCACGCCTTGAGCTTTCTATGACGAAATACGCGACTTTCGCGTCCACCCAGTTTTCCGCGCCCGGTGTGTCCCAACTTGCAGCGGAGCCCATGTCCGAGACATAGATCGCGGCGATCGCTTTCGGCTCGTCGGGCATCATCGTGAAGGCCACCGCGTCGCGCGCGGAGGAGAACCAGATCGGCTCCGGGATCTGGCCAAGGATAACCTGGCCCTTCGGTCCAGGATGCTCCAGGACATTCATGCCGCAGTATCGGCCGAGCGCGTCCTCGGTCAGCGCAAAGGGCGCTGGGGGCGGCGTCTGATCCTCCGCGCTGCAGCCGGCGACGGCAAGGGTTGCGGCCAACCCGGCCGTGATTGCCCATCTCATAATTCTCTCCTCGAAAATACCAGGGCGGCCGCCGCCAGGGGCAGGAGCGTCCATGCCACGAGCGCCGACACAAGCATGGACCGGCCGAGCGCCACGTTTTCGGCAATCCCGCCGAGACCGGACAGCGAGCCGGCATTTCCCGAGCCGAGGTTCAACAGCCTGTAGGCGTCAGTCGGATTGAGTAGCAGCAGAACATTCAGAAAGCCCACCGAAATGGTTCTTCCCTGATCGACGACCAGCATGCCCAGCAGCGCCATGTCGTAGATCAGGACGAAGAACAGCCAAACGCCGATCGCAATGCCGCCGGCCGTCCCACGCTCCGCGACCAGCGCGCTCACCAGATAGCCGATCGCGACGAACACCGC
>LNFM01017823.1_pt1 | contig 12248 bp, 13 predicted proteins | sample 596031 | NCBI WGS metagenome assembly LNFM01 (sample SAMN04254537, study PRJNA301005) | activated carbon metagenome | isolation source: dual media filters at the Ann Arbor, Michigan drinking water treatment plant | place: USA: Ann Arbor | reverse complement strand
CAACCAGCACCTCGGGTTCGTCTACCAGTTCCACCACCTGCTGCCCGAGTTCAGCGCGCGCGACAACGTGGCCATGCCGCTGTGGATCCGCCGCATGCCGCGCGCCGAGGCGGCGGAGCAAGCCCGCAAGATCCTCACCCGCGTGGGCCTGGCCGAGCGCCTCGGCCACCGGCCGGCCGAGCTCTCGGGCGGCGAGCGCCAGCGCGTGGCGATCGCGCGTGCGCTGGTGACGCAGCCCGCCTGCGTGCTGGCCGACGAGCCCACCGGCAACCTCGACCGCAACACCGCCGAAGGTGTGTTCCAGCTCATGCTGGAGTTGGCTCGAGATCAGGGCACGGCCTTCATCGTGGTCACGCACGACGAAACGCTGGCCGCGCGCTGCAACCGCGTCCTGCGGTTGACCACGGGCGTGCTGACCTAAGGTTTGGTTCGCGAAAACCGCAGGGGCTTCTCCAGCCCCTGCACGTGCATCAGCATGGTCGTGCCCCGCACCTCCAGCCGCTGCGCCTTTTGCAGCGCCTCCAGGTAACGCGTCTCCTGCTCGTCCACCGCCGGGGCACACGCCATGCGCGTGCCCGCCAGTTGCCCCAGCGCGATGCGATCCTGCATCAGCGTGTAGGAGCCAAAAAAACGGTTGCACGAGCTGTTGCCCGCCACCCGCCCGGCTTCGGGAAACGCGAGCGTGGCCTGCGAACCGTTGATCACGCCGCGCCCACCCAGGTCGTCCAGCCGCCACTCGCTGCCCACCAGCGGCGCGGCACCGGGCGCACCCGGCAACGCGCAGGCGGTGAGCGCCAACAACAGGGGTGCGGTGAACCAGAAAAGGCGGGGCATGGTGTGTCCTTGGGTGGTGAAGCCGGCCCTCGCTCGGGCTTGTCGGCACAATGGGTCGTTATACCGCCATGTGGATCGACTCTCACTGCCATCTGGACGCGCCCGAGTTCGGCGCCGACCACGCGCTCGCGCTGAGCCTGCGCGAACGCGCAACCGCGCGGGGCGTGGGCGTGTGCGTGATCCCGGCGGTGGAGCGCGCCAACTTCGACACCGTGCGACGACTCGCGCACCGCACCGGCGACGCCTACGCCCTGGGCATCCACCCCTTGTACGTGCCGCAGGCGCGGGAGGCCGATCTCGCAGCGCTCGATGCCGCACTCACCGAACACCGCCACGATCCCCGCCTGGTGGCCGTGGGCGAGATCGGGCTCGACTTCTTTGTGCCCGCGCTGTGCACGCCAGAGATGCGCGAACGGCAAGCCTTCTTTTACCGTGCGCAATTGCGGCTGGCGCGCCAACACGGCTTGCCGGTGATCGTGCACGTGCGGCGCAGCGCCGACATGCTGCTCAAACACCTGCGCGAGCTGCCCACGGGCGGCGGCATCGCCCATGCGTTCAACGGCAGCGAGCAACAAGCCCAGGCCTTTCTGGGGCTGGGTTTCAAGCTGGGGTTCGGTGGCGCGGTCACGTTTGAGCCTGCGCGGCAGCTGCGCCGCCTCGCCGCCGAGCTGCCGATCTCGGCACTGGTGCTGGAGACCGACGCACCCGACATCCCGCCGCACTGGCTCTACGCCACCGCCGCCCAGCGCGCCGCGGGACAGCCGCAGGGCATCAACAGCCCCGCCGAGTTGCCGCGCATCGGCGCGGTGATGGCCGAACTGCGGGGCCTGCCGGTCGACGCACTGATGCAGGCCACCACCGCCAACGCCGTGGCCGCCCTGCCCCGCCTCGCGGCGCTGCGGGCGGCGCCATGAGCCGGCTGCTGGGTCTGGCGCCGCTGCTGGACGCAAACACCCGCGTGCTGGTGCTGGGGAGTTTCCCGGGCGTGGCCTCGTTGCGCGCGCAGCAGTACTACGGCCACCCGCAAAACCACTTCTGGAAGATCCTGGGTGCGCTGTGGCAGATGCCCTTGCCCACCTTGCCGTACCCGGAACGGGTGGCGGCCTTGCTCGCCCACGGTCTGGGCGTGTGGGACGTGTACGCCGCCTGTGAACGCGAAGGCAGCTTGGACGCGAACATCCGACACGCCGAGGTCAATGACTTTGCGTGGGTTCGGCGCGCCTGCCCAAAGCTGCGGGCCGTCGCGCACAACGGCGGCGAAAGCTTCCGACATGCGAAGCACACCGAACCACTGGGTTTGCCGGTCTACAGACTGCCATCCACCAGCCCGGCCCATGCGAGCTGGAGCTTTGATCGCAAGCTGGCGGCGTGGGCCGAGGTCTTGCAGCGCCACACCTGAAGGGCGCAGTGGCTGGTGTGACTCAGCTCATCAAGGCTTCGCGCACGGCAGCCAGTTGACGGCGCGAGACCGCCAAGCGCTCGTCGACACCGTCGAGCCGCACCGTCCAGCCTTCGCCCTCGACCGGATCGTTGTGTTTCTCCACGGCCCGCACGGCACGGCGCGACACCAGTGCGTTGCGGTGCACGCGCACGAAGAGGTGGGCGTAGCGCTGCTCCAGATCGCTGAGCGCGCTGATGTACTTCAGTTCGGCCTTGAGGTAGATCACGTCGGCCAGCGCCACGCGCTCGCTGCGCCCACGCTCCTGGATGATCAGGCTCTCGGGCAGCCCCACCTCGACGGCGCTCTCCGCCCGCAGCCGTTGCACTTTTTGCAGCGCCTGCTGCAGGCGCTCGCGGCGCACCGGCTTGGTCAAATAATCCACCGCCTCCAGGTCAAAGGCTTGGACAGCGTGTTCGGCGTAAGCGGTGATGAACACCACCGCCGGCGGCAGCGCCAGTTCGCGCAAGGTCCTGGCCAGGGTCATGCCGTCCACGCCGGGCATGTGGATGTCCAGCATCACCAGGTCGCAACCGGTGCGCTGGATCAACTCCATGGCCTGCACCGCGTTGGCCGCCTCGCCCACCACGTCGGCGCGCGGTTCACTGCATTCGCCCAGCAGGGTGCGCAGGCGCGAACGTGCCAGCGCTTCATCGTCAACGATCAGTACCTTCAGTGTCATGTCACGCTCCGTAGCCAGACCCATTCAATATCCGCTTATACCGGTATTTCAAGGCGAACCTGAAACACCCCGTTGACCAGCGCGCTCTGAAACCTGCCCTGCACGTCGTGCAACAGCGCCAGCCGTTGCCGGACATTGTCCAGCGCCAGGCCATTGCCGGGCCGGCCACTGCCCGCCGGCACCGTGTTGGTGACCTTGATCACCACCAGGCTGCCGCGCCGCTGGGTGCTGATGCGCACCACCGCGCCCGAAGGGCTGGGCTCCACTCCATGCTTCACCGCATTCTCCACCAGCGGCTGCAAGATGAGCGGCGGCAATTTGGCCTTGGAAGCCGAGTCGTCCACGCTCCACTCGACCTTGAGCCGATCGCCAAAGCGCACCTGCTCGATCGCCAGGTAGTGCTCGGCCAGCTCCAGCTCCTGCCACAAGGGCACGGCTTCCTGCGCATCGGCCAGCGCATGGCGGAACAATTCACTCAGGTCTTCCAGCAGATTCTCGGCCTTGGCGGGCTCCTCGCGCACCAGCGCAATGGCGCTGTTGAGGGTGTTGAACAGGAAGTGCGGCCGGATGCGGGCCTGCAGCTCGGCCAGCCGCGCGGTGGTGCCGGCGGGCATGCGGGCCTTGGCGCGCCACACCAGCGCACCCACCAGCACGGCCGACACCAGCCCACCCGCCGCACCGCTGCCCACCCAGGGAGCCGCCTCGGCCAGCCCCATGAGCACCAGCAAGCCGCAGCCGTACAGGCCCGCCAGCACGCCCAGGCCGACGCCCGCGGTCCACTGCGCCCGAACGGGCATGCGCCCGAGTTTGCGTTTGAGCGCACACACACACAGCAACCAGGCCAGCACGGCGGGCAAGGCGGCACCGGTGAGCACCGCCGTCTGGGTGATCCAGCCCACCGGCGTCGATGCGCCAAAGATCGCTGCCACAGCCACGATGGCCTGCACAAACAGCACGGCCCGCAACACCACGCCGACCTGGCAGGTGTCGAACACGCGGTCGCGTGCACGGATGTGCTCGGGCATCTCCTGCGGCGACTGCGTGCCCAGGGTGCTGGGCAGATCCTGGAAGGTCGATAAAATTCGCGAGTCTTTCATGGGGCGTGCGTCAATACCCGGGTCGGGCGACCATGGATTGTGCGTTGATCCGGTCCCTGCACTTCGAGTCCGCGCGGCGCTGCGATCAAAAGATCATTCGGGTCTCCTCTGCACGCCCTCTAACACCGTATGTCCACCAACCAATTCGACAAGAAATCCGAAGCCTGGTCCGCCCTATTCTCGGAGCCCATGAGCGAGTTGGTCAAGCGCTACACGGCCAGCGTTTTCTTCGACAAGCGCCTCTGGCAAGCCGACATCACCGGCAGCCTTGCCCACGCCGAGATGCTGGCGGCACAGAGCATCATCGGCGCGGCCGACCTCGCCTCCATCCAGCAAGGCATGGCGCAGATCACCGCCGAGATCGAAGCGGGCAGCTTTGAATGGAAGCTCGATCTCGAAGACGTGCACCTCAACATCGAGGCCCGCCTGACCCAGCTGGTGGGCGACGCCGGCAAACGCCTGCACACGGGGCGCAGCCGCAACGACCAGGTGGCCACCGACGTGCGTCTGTGGCTGCGCAGCGAGATCGACCTCATCGTCCCGCTGCTGGGCGAATTGCAAAGCGCGCTGGTGGACGTGGCCGAGAAAAACGTGGAAGTGATCCTGCCGGGCTTCACCCACCTGCAGGTGGCGCAGCCGGTGAGCTTCGCGCACCACCTGCTGGCCTATGTGGAAATGTTCTCGCGCGACGCCGAGCGCATGGTCGACGTGCGCCGCCGCACCAACCGCCTGCCACTGGGCAGCGCCGCACTGGCCGGCACCACCTACCCGCTGGACCGCGAACGCGTGGCGCGCAGCCTGGGCATGGTGGACGAACGCGGCGAACCACAGGTGTGCCAGAACAGCCTGGACGGTGTGAGCGACCGCGACTTCGCGATCGAGTTCACCGCAGCCGCGTCGTTGTGCATGGTGCACATCAGCCGTTTCAGCGAAGAGCTGATCCTGTGGATGAGCCAGAACTTCGGCTTCGTGAAAATCGCCGACCGCTTCACCACGGGTTCGTCGATCATGCCGCAGAAGAAAAACCCCGACGTGCCCGAACTCGCCCGCGGCAAGACCGGCCGTGTGGTCGGCCACCTCATGGGCCTGATCACGCTGATGAAGGGCCAGCCGCTGGCCTACAACAAAGACAACCAGGAGGACAAGGAGCCGCTGTTCGACACGGTGGACACCTTGAAAGACACGCTGCGCATCTTCGTGGAGATGGTGGGCGGTCAGCCGAACCCGGCCACGGGCGTCAAGGAAGGCGGCATCACGGTCAATGCTCTGGCCATGGAAGAGGCGGCCAAAAAGGGCTACGCCACCGCCACCGATCTGGCCGACTACCTGGTGAAAAAGGGCCTCCCGTTCCGCGATGCGCACGAGACCGTGGCCCACGCTGTGAAGGCGGCTGTGACGCACAACTGCGACCTGTCGGAACTGCCGCTGGCGGTGCTGCAGGGCTTCAACGCGTCCATCGAAAAGGATGTGTACGAGTGCCTGAGCCTGCGCGGCTCCCTGAACGCCCGCAACACGCTGGGCGGCACGGCGCCGGCCCAGGTGCGGCATCAGATCGCGCGCCACCGCGCCCGACTGGCCTGAGTCAGTTGCAGTCGGGCTGCGGCACTTCGGTGCAGCGCTCGAAGGCCTCGGGCTTGAGGCCGCCGCCCACCAGTCGGTACTGGTCAAAACACGCCGCACTGGCCGCGAACCGGTGCCAGCGCGCCTCACAGGCGGTGGTGCCGGGTGGCAAAGGTGCGCTGGCGGGCACGGCGCGTCTGGCGTAGCGCTGCGGCACATCGGTCAGCACGCCGTAGTGCACGCGCCCCCCGTCGTCGGTCCACCGGTAGAGTTCGGTGGACAGGGCAGCACCAGATGCCGCCAACGACAGCACGACAAACCAGGTTTTGAGCTTCATACCGCCTGTGACCGCGCCGGCCCGCACGCGGTTCCGCCGTTCGTCCGGGCCTACACTGGATCGACATGAACGCACCACAACCGGCCTTGATCACCGCCCTGCTGGAGCCAGGCCGCTGCCCGCCCCCGGTGCAGCGTGTGGACCTAGTGGAAACCCACGGCGCCTGGGTGCTGCTGGCGGGTGACCGGGCCTGGAAGATCAAGAAACCGGTGTGTCTGCCCTTCATGGACTTCAGCACGCTGGCCCTGCGCCGCGCGGCCTGCCAGGCCGAGGTACGGCTCAACCGGCGCTTTGAGACCGACGACCCGGCCACCCACCTGTACCTGGACGCGTTGCCCATCGTCGGCCCGGCGCACGATCCCCACTGGGGTCGGCCGGGGACCGACGACGCCGGTGCCATCGAATGGGCGGTCCACATGCACCGCTTTCACGAAGACCTGCGGCTGGACCACCTTTGCGTGCGCGGCGCGCTGAAACCGGAACACCTCACCTCGCTGGCGCAACGCATGGCGGCGTTCCAGTCCCAAGCGGCCGTGGCCTCGGCCAACGGACCTTGGGGAAAGACCGCAGACGTGCTGGCCTTCGCACGCGACAACATCACGGCCCTGCGTGCGGGTCTGAAGGGTGCAGGCGATGCCCCGTTGATCAACGCACTGGACACATGGACCGAAGCGCGCGCCGCACAGCTGGCCCCGCTGCTCGCGCAACGCCTGGCCAACTGCCAGGTGCGCGAAGGCCATGGCGACCTGCACCTGGCCAACCTCGTGCTCATCGGCCACGAGGTGCTGCCGTTTGATGGCATCGAGTTCAACGACGCACTGCGCTGGATCGACGTGGCCAGCGACATGGCCTTTGTCTGGATGGACCTGCTCCAGCACGGCCAGCCCGGCCTGGCCAACGGTCTGCTCAGCGACTGGCTGGACGCCAGCGGCGACAACACCGCGCCCGACGTGCTGCCGTTCTTCGCGGTTTACCGCGCGCTGGTGCGCGCCAAGGTGGCGGTGATCCGCAGCACGCAGGCAGGAGCCGACGCGGCGGGTTCGCAAGCTGAAGCGCGGGGTTATGCCGAACTCGCGCTGCGCATGGCCCGACCACCCGCACCACAACTGGTCATCACCCACGGCCTCTCGGGCAGCGGCAAGACCTGGGCGTCCAGCCGCTGGCTGCAGGCCGAGGCCAGCGGACGGGCCGTCCGCCTGCGATCCGACGTGGAGCGCAAACGCCTGCACGGTCTGCGCGCCACCCAGGCCAGCGGCTCGGGTCTGAACACCGGCCTGTACAGCCCGCAAGCACACACCGACACCTACGCCCACCTGCTGGAGCGCGCACGGCTGCTGCTGCGTGCGGGCTGGTCGGTGCTGGTGGATGCCGCCTTTCTGCGTCGCCAGGAGCGCGAAGCCTTCGCCGCGCTGGCGCAGGCAACCGGCTGCCCGTTCCACATCCTGGCCACCGAGGCGCCGCTGGCCGTGCTGCGCGAGCGCATCACCGCGCGTCAGGCGCATGGCGGTGACGCGTCCGAGGCCACGGTGGCGGTGCTCGAACAGCAGCTGGGCTGGCTGGAGCCGCTGGACGAGGCGGAGCGGGCACGGTGCCTCCCAGAAGCGGCCTGACACGCGTCACCAAAAATTTCAATCCGCGCTGTCCCGCTTTCACAAGCCTTTTCCCGGGTGCACCGCTACCATGGACCGACGACCGACCCCCACCACACTGGAGACCCCATGAGCGTCATCACCACTGTCGAAGACCTGCGCATCCTGGCCAAAAAACGCGTGCCGCGCATGTTTTACGACTACGCCGATTCGGGCTCCTGGACCGAAGGCACCTACCGCGCCAACAGCGACGACTTCCAGAAGATCAAACTGCGCCAGCGCGTGGCGGTAAACATGGAAAACCGCAGCACCCGCAGCACCATGGTGGGCCAGGACGTGGCGATGCCGGTGGCGATTGCGCCCACGGGCCTGACCGGCATGCAACACGCCGACGGCGAGATCCTCGCCGCGCGGGCCGCGAAAAAGATGGGCATCCCGTTCACGCTGTCGACCATGAGCATCTGCTCGATCGAGGACGTGGCGCAACACGCTGGCGAAGGTTTCTGGTTCCAGCTCTACGTCATGAAAGACCGGGCGTTCATCGAGCGCCTCGTCGACCGCGCCAAAGCGGCCCGGTGCGCGGCGCTGGTGCTCACGCTCGATCTGCAGATCCTCGGCCAGCGCCACAAGGATTTGAAGAACGGCCTGTCCGCCCCGCCCAAGCTGACCATCGCCAACATGATCAACATCGCCGGCAAACCCCGCTGGGCGCTGGGCATGCTGGGCACCAAGCGCAAGCAGTTCGGCAACATCGTTGGCCACGTGAGCGGTGTGGCCGACATGAGCAGCTTGAGCGCCTGGACGGCCACGCAGTTCGACCCGGCACTCAACTGGGGCGACGTGGAATGGATCAAAAAACGCTGGGGCGGCAAGCTCATTCTCAAAGGTATCCAGGACGTGGAAGACGCGAAGCTGGCCGTGGCCTCGGGTGCCGACGCACTGATCGTGAGCAACCACGGTGGTCGCCAGCTCGACGGGGCGCAGAGCAGCATCGAGGCACTGCCGGCGATCGTGGACACGGTGGGCAGCCAGATCGAGGTGCACATGGACGGCGGCATCCGCAGCGGGCAGGACGTGCTCAAGGCTCGCGCGCTGGGCGCGCGCGGCGTCTACATCGGCCGGCCCATGCTCTACGGCCTGGGCGCCATGGGCGAGGAAGGGGTGTCCAAGTGCCTGCAGATCATCCACCGCGAACTGGACCTGACCATGGCCTTCTGCGGCCACACCAACATCGAGACGGTGGACAAGAGCATCCTCTTGCCCGGCACGTTCCCGACGGCCGCACCATGAAGTCCGCAGAGCCCGCGGCACGGCCCCGCACCTCGAAGTTGTGGCTGGGCGTCAGCGTGGTGCTGATGCTGGTGCTGCTGCTGGGCGCGGCCACCACGGCCAGCATGGTCGAACAGCTCAAGGCTCAGATCGTGCATCTGCAGGAGCGGCTGCTGGTCACGCCGCAAGTGCGGTACGTGTCGGTGCTGCTCGACGCTCAGGCACTGCCGGCCTTGCTGGTGACCCTGGACCCGCAGGCGGACGTGTTGCAGGTGCAGCGCCTCAACGAGGTCAAGGAAGGGCGCGAGGACAGCATGCAGCTGTGGGCGCTCGCCGGCGACCAACCTCCCCGCTCGCTGGGTGTGATCGCGAGCAAGTTCAAGACGCTGCAGCTGACGGCGAAGGAAGCCCAGCTGGCCGGCGTGACCCAGCTGGCGATCAGTGTGGAGAACAAGGGCGGCGTGCCCGAGGCCGTGGGGCCACGCCTGCCCTATCTGTTTCAGGGTTGGCTGATCCAGAAGGCGATCTGACGCCCGTTCACTTCAGCTCGTACTCGAACGTGCTCACCACCCGCAGCCGCTTGATGCGCGAGCTGCCGTCGTCGAAGTCGTTGCCGTCGTCGCCGGTGATGCGGATCACACCCTGGTTGGCGTTTTTCAGCGGGCCGAGTTCGGCACCCGCTTCGGCCGCGAACTTGTCGGCCTGCTCGCGTGCGTTGCGCGTGGCCTCGGCCAGCAGCGGTGCCTTGATGTCGTTGAAGCCGCGCAGCTGGAAACGCGGGCCGCTGCGACCACCTTCGTTTTCACCACCCAATTGCACGCCGGCCAGGATCAGCGGGTCCACCGCGCGCGCGGCGCCCTCCACCTCGGCCACGCGGGCCGACTTCACCAGCACCTGACCGGTGCCGTTGAAGCGGAACGGCTGGTTGCCCTGCGCGTACTCGCGGGTGAACAGGTCCTGCACCTGCAGCGGTTTCGCTTCCACCTCGGCCTCGGTGAAACCGCGTTCTTTCAAGAAGGCAGCCACCTTGTCGCGGTCGCCCGCCAGCGCCTGCTGCACGCCGCCAAAGTCGTTGCCCGCGCGGCGGAACGAGAGCGTCCAGACCGCGAAGTCGCTCTCCACGTCCTTTTCGGCCAGCCCCTTGACCGTGACCGAGCGGTCCGACATGCGAAAGCGCTCCAGTCCCTGGCTCACGGCGAAGCCGGCGATGGCAATGCCGGCGGCGATCAACAGGGCGGTGACGAGGCGGGCGATGGTGTTCATGAAATGTCCTCCTGAAGCGGTGCGCCGGCCGGTGGCAAGCGTCTCGCACCATGGTAATCCCGCTATGCTCGACCGCGTGCAATCCCCACCCGACCAGCCCCTGCCCAGGCGCATCGCCCACCTGGACATGGACGCGTTTTTTGCGTCGGTGGAGTTGCTGCGTTACCCGCAACTCAAGGGCCTGCCGGTGGTGATCGGCGGCGGCCGGCGGCGCGCAGACGACCTGCTCCAGCGACTGCGGGAGGCCTACCCGGACCGCGAATGGGCCACCGACAGCCTGGACCACATCCCGGTGGATTTTTTTCCGCGCCTGGCTGGCTACACCGGGCGCGGCGTGGCCACCACCGCCACCTACGCGGCGCGCCAGTTCGGCGTGGGTTCGGCCATGGGGTTGATGAAGGCCGCCAAGCTGTGCCCGCAAGCGATCCTGCTGCCGGTGGACTTTGAAGAGGTGCGCCGCATCTCGCGGCTGTTCAAAAACACCATCCGCGACATCGCGCCGGTGGTGGAAGACCGGGGCGTGGACGAGGTGTACATCGACTTCACCCACGTGCCGGGCGGACAGCGCGAGGGCGGGCGCGTGCTGGCGCGGCTGATCCAGAAGAGCATCTTCCAGGCCACCGGGCTCACCTGCTCCATCGGCGTGGCGCCCAACAAGCTCATCGCCAAGATGGCGAGCGAGTTCAACAAGCCCAACGGCATCAGCATCGTGCAGACCGACGACCTGCAAACGCTGATCTGGCCACTGCCCTGCCGCAAGATCAATGGCGTGGGGCCCAAGGCCGACGAGAAGCTGAAGGGCCACGGCATCCACACCATCGGCGAGCTGGCGCAGCGCGAGTGCGGCTGGTTGATCGACACCTTTGGCAAGAGCTACGGCGCGTGGCTGCACGAGGTGTCGTGGGGCCGGGACGAGCGCCCGGTGCAAACCGAGAGCGAGCCGGTCAGCATGAGCCGCGAGACCACCTTCGAGCGCGACCTGCACGCCGTGCGCGACCGCGCCGAGCTCGGCGCCATCTTCACCCGCTTGTGCGAGCAGGTGGCCAACGACCTGCACGCCAAGGGCTACGCGGGCAAGACCATCGGCATCAAGCTGCGCTACGACAACTTCCAGAGCGTGACGCGCGACACCACCATCGATCACTTCACGCAGGACACCGCCACCATCAGGCGCCAGGCGGGGTTGTGCCTCAAGCGGGTGGACCTCTCACGGCGCATCCGGCTGCTGGGCGTGCGCGTGGGCTCCCTGGCCAAGGCGGACGAACTCTCCGCCACCGAGGCGCCCGTTGCCCTGTCGGACCAGCTGTTCTGACGAGCCGCGCCGGTTGACGGTTTCCGACGCGAAACCTACATTGGCGGAACACGAATGTCGGCCGGCATTCCGGGGGTCTGCCATGCATCTTTTCATGAGACTGGATGAACTGGAACGCATCAAGCGCTGGCACGCGGCGCACCGCCAGGAGCACCCGTTGGAATACCAGCTCTGGGACGGCGTGCTCACCGCGTGGCTCATGGGCTGGGTGGGCTGCATGCCCGTCGTGATCATGCAGACCCTGTGGCTGCTGCCGGCGTGCCTGGTGGGTATCTGGACACCGGGTCTGTACGTGCGCTGGCGCCAGCGGGTGCACGCGGCACACCGCGTGCGCTGCGACTGGATCGATCTGGCCGACTGACCGCGTCCAACCCGCGACAGGTCACCAGGCCGCCCGCGGACTACATTGATCCACCATGAACACATCCACCTGCTTTGCGCTCGACATGGCCAACCATGTCGCCCACCTCGTGATGAGCCGTCCCGCCGAGCTCAACACCATGAACCCCACCTTCTGGCGCGAGCTCGACGAGGTGCTCACCCGACTGCACAGCGAGGGCACGGCACGGGCGCTCGTCATCAGCAGCACCGGCAAACATTTCAGCGCCGGCATGTCGCTGGACACCTTCGCAGGCGCCATCAGCATGGACGACCAGAGCCCGGAAGGCCGCGCCGCCATCTTCGACCTGCTCACCGACATGCAGGCCACGTTCACCAAGCTGGAGAACCTGCGCATCCCGGTGATCTGCGCCATCCAGGGCGGCTGCATCGGCGGCGCGGTCGACATGGTCACGGCCGCCTGCATCCGCTACGCGAGCGCCGACGCCTTCTTCTGCATCCAGGAAATCAACATCGGCATGGTGGCCG
>LNFM01011249.1_pt1 | contig 12249 bp, 11 predicted proteins | sample 596031 | NCBI WGS metagenome assembly LNFM01 (sample SAMN04254537, study PRJNA301005) | activated carbon metagenome | isolation source: dual media filters at the Ann Arbor, Michigan drinking water treatment plant | place: USA: Ann Arbor | reverse complement strand
CGGCCTTCTGGTCGGCGGGCAGGGTGGCGATTTTTTCGACGAGGTCGCCGAAACCGTTGTTCAGGTCTACGCCTAGTTTGGCGAGCGTGGCGGCGTGCTTGTGAAAAAGGTCTTTGAAGAACACGCGGACGCAGAGACCGAACATGATGGGGTCGGAGACCTTCATCATCGTGGCCTTGAGGTGGAGTGAGAACAGGACGCCGTCCTTCTTGGCTTTGGCGATCTGCTGGGCGTAGAAGGCACCGAGCGCGTTCTTGCTCATGAAGGTGGCGTCGAGGATCTCACCGGGCTTCAACGCCAGCTTGGGCAGCAGGACGATGGTTGGCGCTTGGACCGGCACCCCTTCGACAAGCTCAGGGCTTGGCAGGAATTCAATTCGGGCGGTTGAGGCCGTAGGGACCGTCAGCGACTTCTCGTTGCTGCAAAAATCATCGTGGCCCATCGTGGCGACGGAAGTCTTGGAGGTGGGCGACCACGCGCCCATGGAGTGCGGATGCTTGCGGGCGTAGGCCTTGACGGCCTTGGGGGCGCGGCGGTCGGAGTTGCCCTCGCGAAGGACCGGGTTGACGGCTGAGCCCTTGACCTTGTCGTAGCGGGCCTTGGCCTCCTTCTCGGTGTCGGTCTTGGGAACCTCGGGATAGTCCGGCACGGCGTAACCGTGGGCCTGGAGCTCGGCGATGGCCTCCTTGAGCTGCGGCACGGACGCGCTGATGTTGGGCAGCTTGATGATGTTGGCCTCGGGCTTGAGGGTCAGCGCGCCCAGCTCGGCGAGGTGGTCGGCGACCTTCTGGTGGGCCGGGAGCTTGTCGGCGAAGGCGGCGAGGATGCGGGCGGCGACGGAGATGTCGCGCGTCTCGACATTGATCCCCGCGTGCTTGGTGAAGGCCTGCACGATCGGCAGGAGAGAATAGGTGGCGAGCGCCGGGGCCTCGTCGGTCTTCGTGTAGATGATGGTGGGGATCTGGCTCATGGGAAAAGTAAGTGAGTGTGAAAGTGAGAGTGGTGACCAAAGCCGACAGGAGGACACCGGTCAAAAGCAATGTGGGTGACGGCGGGACGATTCAGCGGGCCTTATCTGCTGCTGAAGCCAGATGGGTAACTGGGTCGACGCCGGTTCAGGAAGACTCTGGTGCAATATTCTTTCAGCGGGAGGCAAGACGCCTAGGCTCGGCGACACATGGCGGCGCGATCCATTGTCATTGTCGGGGCGGGGGCCTTCGGGTTGGCGGCGGCATTGGAACTGGCTCACCGCGGCTGGCGGGTGACAGTGCTAGAGCAGGGTGCCGTGCCCCATCCCGACGCGGCGTCGACCGACATCAGCAAGGTGGTGCGGATGGATTATGGCTCCGACGCGCTTTACACCGAGATGGCCCGGCGCGCCATCGCCGGCTGGGAAACCTGGAACGCGCAATGGGAGCGGCCACTGTTTCACCGCGACGGCTTCCTGATCCTGACCCGGGAGGCGGAAATGCCGGCCGGCGGATTCGAGCAGGCCTCGTTCGCCCTGCTGACCAATCGTGGAATGCCGTTGCAGCGGATTCGGCGCGCGGACCTGGCCCAACGGTTTCCTGCTTGGAACGCGGCACGCTACGGCGACGGGTATTTCAATCCCAACGCCGGCTGGGCCGAGAGCGGGGCGGTGGTGACGATGCTGGCGCGGCGTTGCTGCAGGCAAGGCGTCAGCCTGCATGAACAGGCGCCCTTCGCTGGATTCCTGGAGCGCGGATCGACCGTCTGCGGTGTCCGGGACAAGCAGGGCGGCGAGCACCGGGCTGACTGTGTCCTACTGGCGGTGGGGGCTTGGACGCCGTTCCTCCTGCCCGAGTTGCGACCGCTGTTGCGGACTACCGGCCATGCGGTGCTGCATTTCAGGCCGGAGGATCCGCGACCGTTTTCCGCCTCAAACTTTCCCGTCTGGGCCGCCGACATCGCCCGGACCGGCCGTTACGGGTTCCCGGCCAACGCGGACAACATCGTCAAGGTCGCGAAGCACGGCGCCGGGTTGGAAATCCACGACCCGGCGCAACCCCGGTCGGTGACGGAAGCCGACATCGCCGACGGCCGGCAGTTTCTCCACGAAAGCCTGCCGGCGCTGGCGGATGCGCCGCTCGCCGGAACCAGGCAATGCTGGTATGGTGACAGCACCGACGGGGATTTTCTGATTGATCACCACCCGGGGCGGCGGGGGTTGGTGGTGGCCGGGGGCGACAGCGGACACGGCTTCAAGTTCGCGCCGATCCTCGGAGCGCTGCTGGCCGATGTCATCGAACGGAAACCCCATCCCGGGGCGGAGCGTTTCCTGTGGCGAAACCCGCGCGCGGGCCGCGAGGAGGCGCGACATATCTGACGGAGTGCGGTGGAACGCACTGGCCGAAATGCGCCGGACTGCGGCGGGCAAGGTAAGCGCGTTGGGGTCAACTCGCTCCACCTCACTTTTTCGGCTTCTCGTCGAGGATCTCGTCGGTGGGATTGACGAGCTTCTCCTTGTGCGTCTGCTCGACCTGCTTGGCCTTCTGGACGGCCTTGCCGTAATTGGTGGCGGGCGCCCTGTTGCCCACTGCTGTGGGCACGGGGTCCGTCCCGGCCGTCGCCGGGCGGATTTGGTCGAGGGAAAGGGCGGGGGGCGGCGTGGCTTTGGGGGCGGGTGCCGGGGCCGGCTTGACGGCGGGCGGTGCTGGTTTGGCCGGGGCCGGTGGAACGGTCGCCGCCTCCGCGACCTCCTCCTCATACTTCTCTTCCTCGGACAGAACATAGTCGGTGTCGGCGTAGGGGATTTTGCCCTGGGAAGTGCGGTGTTTCACGAGGAGCATCTTGCCATCGCGCCCCAGCACCTCGAGCTTTGTGCCCTTGACGAGGGCGAAGGAGCTGGAACCGACCTGGATGGCGGACCGCTTGACGGTGGTGACCTGCACCGTTGTGGCCTGCTGGCCACCCGGTGTTTGTCCGGCGGTCTGCTGGGCAACCGCCGGCAAACCGGCGGCAGTGGAAAGAGTCAGCGCGCCCAGGCCAAGAGTGAGGAGACAGGTGAAAAGACGGGGGTGGCGGTGGGACAGGTTCATAAGGGCATTAATAGAATAGCGCTAATCGAGGCAAAGTCTTTTTGCGGGTGACGCAGGACAAGCGAGCGCGATTGTTGGCAACCGCCCGGTCACTTGGCATATTTTTCTTCCATGATGGCATCAGTGAGCTCAATCAGGAGCTCATTTGCGGCGGCGATTTGCGCGGGAGACAGACGCCCGGTCAGCAGGTCGAGTTGCTTTTGATAGGCCGCCCGGCGGGTTGTATCCTTGGCTCGCACGGCGAAAGAGAGCAGCGCATGGGCCTCGGCTTCGTTCTTCTCCACTCCCTTGCCTTCGATCAGAAGTCCCGCGAGGGCGGACATGGCGTCGTATTGGCCGGCGAGAATAGCGCGACGATACCAGTCCACGGCCTGCTTGAGATCCTGCGGGCCGCCCTTGCCCTCGGCGGCAAGCTGGCCGAGTTTGAACTTGGCCCAGCCGTTCTCCTGGCCGACCGCCTTGCCATACCAGGCGCGGGCCGCCGTGTAGTCCTGAGGCACGACTTGGCCGTCTTCGTAGTTTTGGGCGAGCCAGAGCGCCGCCTCAAGATTACCCCCTTCGAACGCCTTGCTATACCACGCAACCACGGCCGCGGCGTCGGTCGGGACACCCTTCCCATTGGCATGCATCCAGCCCAGTTGCATCTGGGCTTCGGTGTTGCCACCCTCGGCAGCCTGGCGGAACCACTTGGCGGCCTCGGCATAATCTTGCGGCACGAGTTTGCCGGCGGCATAGATCTGACCAAGCCGGTGCTGGGCCGGCGTGAAATCTTGCGCGGCAGACTTTCGAAACCAGTCCAATCCTGCGGCTGCATCTTGTGGCACGCCGGCGCCGAGAAGGTAGAGGTGGCCCAACTGGGATTGGGAACCCGGGTCACCTTTTTCCGCGCCCTGCCGGAACCATTTCGCGGCGGCGGGCAGATCGACGGCGGTGCCCTGGCCCGCCGCATACATCCGGCCGACGATGAAAGGCATCTGGTCGTCGCCCTCTTCGGCAAGCTTGAGAAAGTATTTCAACACGGCCGTATAAGATTTTTCGTCTATAAGACTTTTGTAATAGGCGTTGATCACTGTGGTCTTGGCGTCCGGATCGCCCTGTTCGGCCAGAACCAGCCATTCGGGTATCGTATGCGACACCGGCTTGTCCGCGGCGCAGAGCGGGCCAGCGAGCAGGGCAAGGAGTAGACAGAATTTCTTCACGGACGGAACAGTGGGGCGGTCAGGTTTTCCCGAAGCAATAGGATCGGTAGGAAAGATCGTTGCGCTGCAAAGCGGTGTAGATGCGCGAACCCTGGATACCGGCGAAGTCGCGGCCGAGGGAATGCATGAACTTGGGCAGGTGCCGCACCAGCAGATCCTGGGAGCGCGACGAATTCCGGTCCATGCCGCGCAGGACCTCGGCGTTGATGACGCGGGTGTGGCGCAACTGGAGCGGCGCGGCAGCGAGCGCCTGCTCCCAATCGGCCAGGCCCTCGTTAAATCGGAAGTCGGCGTAGAGGAAATGCCCGCCGGGCTTCAGCACCCGGGCCACCTCGGCGAGAAAACGCTCAAAATGCGGGTAGCAGTGCGAGGCCTCGACGTTGAGGACCGCGTCGAATGTGGCGTCGGGGAAGGGCAGGTTCTCGGCGTCGCCCGGCACGAAATCGAGCCCGGCGACCTGGTGGCGCTGCCGGCAGAAGGCGATGCCGGTGGGATTCAGGTCGAGGCCGGTGTAACGCGCCGGGTGCAGGGTGCGCGTGAGAAAGGAAGCGCCGCCGCCGTGGCCGCAGCTGACCTCTAGGACTTGCTTCCCGCGCAGGTCAACCTGCGTGGCGACATGGTGGTAGAGTTGGATGCAGGCGCGGTTGGGCTCGTCGGCCGGATCGAGCGGCAGGCCCAGCGGCGGTTCGGTCTCAAAGGCGTAATTGAGAAACAGCACCTCCTCGCGGTGGAGCCGGCGGGTGAGGAACGGATACCACAGCTTCCAGATGGTTTTCCGCAGAAAACCGACAGAGAAGAGCGGGTCGATGAGGGACATGGGAAGTGATCAGTGAAGGTGAGAGTGAAAGTAACAGTTATTGACAGGTTTCGAGGAATTGTCCGGCGCCCCATTCACCCTCACTCTCACTTTCACAGCCGGGCTTGGCCCGGCTCAGGGCAGCTTGGCCTGGATGAGCTTGCTGGCGGCGCCGAAGTCGATGAGCGCCGTCTCGGGCCGCTGCTTGAGCGCGCCGATGACCTTGCCCATTTCCTTCTTCGAGGTGGCGCCGGTGGCGGCGATGACCTCGGCGATGAGGGCTTCGAGCTTGGCGGCATCGAGGCCCTTGGGCAGGTATTTTTCCAAGATGGCGATTTCGGTGCTGTTGGCCGTGACGAGGTCGGCGCGCCCGCCTCGCTCGAACTCCGCGCGGGCGTCGGTGAGGTTCTTCACGGCCTTGCGGAAGGCGGCGATGACGAGGGCCTCGTCGATCGGTTTGTTGGCGTCCAAGGCCGCGCGCTGGATGGCGGCATCCATGGTGCGGAGGGCGGTGGCCGTGGCGGTGTCGCGGGCCTTCAGGGCGGTGACGATGTCGGCGCGGAGGGTCTCGTAGGTGGTGGGCATGGGGGTAACAGAGGACAGAGAACAGGGGACGGAAAGTGAACCACCAATTCCGTTACGCCACGGAGGCGATGGTGAACTCGCTGCGCTGGCCGCCGAGGTCGAGTTGCAGCGTGTCGCCTTGCTTCCGGCCCATGAGCTGGCGGCCGAGGGGGGATTGCGGGGTGATGACGAGGACGGAGTCGTCGCCCGAGTTGATCTCGGTGCCGCCGGCCCGCGGACCGATGAAGTAACGGTTGCCGCCCCGGCCCTCAAGCTGCACGAGGGCGCCGAGGCTGATGGGTTCACCGGGCGCAAAGTCTCTCAGCGGAAGGGCCGAGAACTGGGCGACGGCCTGCGCGGCCTCTTCGGCGGCCATTGACTGGCCGTGGGCCAGGTAGGAGGCCTCGAGGCCGCGGGTGTCGTATTTGTCCTCGGCCTTGTTCTCCTCATTGGTCGCCTCGGCGTGAGTGGAGAGCGCGGCCTTGGTCAGCAATTCCAGTTCGGACTGGAGCTGCCGCACGATGGCGTCGCGGAGGGCTTGCTTGGGCATGGCAAGATCAGGGTTTGGCCTCGTCGCCGTAGATGGCAATCACGGCGGGCTGGCCGGACAGCTTGGCGGCGCGATACATGCCGGGGGTGTTGAATTCCATCGCGACGTTGCCCTGGGCATCAAGAGCGATGACACCGCCGTCGCCGCCGAGCCGGGCGACCTTCGCGAGGGAGGCAGCCACCGCGGCGCGGAGCGGCGTGCCGCGGTATTCCATCTGGGCGGCAATGTCGCGGGCCACGCCGACCCGGATGAAGAACTCGCCCCAACCGGTGGCGCTGACGGCGCAGGTGGCGTTGCTGGCGTAGGTGCCGGCGCCGATGATCGGGGCGTCGCCCACCCGGCCGAATTTCTTGTTGGTCATGCCCCCGGTGGAAGTGCCGGCGGCCAGGTTGCCGGTCTTGTCCAGCGCCACGCAGCCGACCGTGCCCCAGCGGAGCGTGCGCGTGAAATAGTCCCCGGGCTGCGCCGCGGTGCGCTCCTTGCCGTCCTTTTCCTGCGCTTTCTTGAGCTGCTGCCGGCGCCAGTCGGTCTGGAAATACTCGTTGGGCATCATTTCGTAGCCGAGTGACCGGGCGAATTTCTCCGCCCCGTCGCCGACCATCATGACGTGCGCCGACTTGAGCATGACGTCACGGGCGAGGTTGATGGGGTTCTTGATGTGATGCACGCCGGCCACGGCGCCGGCCGCCTGGGTGCGTCCATCCATGATGGAAGCATCGAGCTCGCAGATGCCGTCGGCGTTGAACACGGCGCCCTTGCCGGCGTTGAACAGCGGGGAGTCCTCCATGATGTTGATGGCGGCAGTGACGGCATCCAGCGACGTGCCACCCGATTCCAGGACCGCGTAGCCGGCGTTCAGGGCGTCGGCCAGGCGAGCGCGATACTCGGCCTCGCGCTCCGGGCTCAGTGCCGCGCGCTCGATGACTCCGGCACCGCCGTGAATGACGAGACCGTAGGGGCGGGTGGCCGCAGAGGCGGCGATGGTGGTGAGGGCAAGGAGGAAGAAAGGGAGTTTCATGGGGTGGGAGGAGTTAGCGCCGCAACCCGCCTTCGCCAAGGCTATGGCGGGCTTCGCATGGGGCGGGGGGTGTAGAATCAAAGCGCAGGCATGGGTATCAGGGCTGCTTCGCAAGACCCAGCGCACTCAGAAAGAACGCGTAGTTACGGGCCGTGTCGTTGAGGGCGTCGTAACGTCCGGCCACGCCGCCGTGGCCCGCACCCATGGTGGCGTGGAGGAGCGTGGCGTTGCGGCCGGTGTCGAGGGTGCGCAGTTTCGCGAGATACTTGGCACCCTCCCAATACGGCACCTGGCTGTCGTTGTAGGAGACGTTGACGAGGATGTTGGGGTAGGCAGCTTCTCGCAAATTGTCGTAGGGGCTGTATTGGCGCATCCAGCCATACTGCTCCTTGATGTTCGGGTTGCCCCACTCGATGTATTCCTCCGTGGTGAGCGGCAGGGAGGCGTCGAGCATGGTGTTGAGCACGTCGACGAACGGCACCTGGATAAGAGCCGCCTGGAAAAGGTCGGGGCGCTGGTTAAGCACGGCGCCCATGAGGAGGCCGCCGGCGCTGCCGCCGGAGGTGACGAGCTGATTCGGCGTCGTCCAGCCGTGCCGGCCGAGCCACTCGGCGCAGTCGACGAAATCGTTGAACGTGTTCATCTTTTTCTCCATGCGGCCGGCCTCGCGCCATTCCTCGCCGAGCTCGCCGCCGCCGCGGATGTGGGCGATGACGTAAATAATGCCGCGATCAAGCAGACTGACGCGGCTGGAGCTGAACGAGACCGGCATGCTGACACCGTAGGAACCGTAGCCGTAAAGCCAGAGCGGCTGCGGCTTGGTGCGGTCGAGGTCGGCCCGGTAGACGACGGACAGCGGCACCTTCGTGCCATCGCGGGCGGTGGCCCAGAGGCGCTCGGACTTGTAGTTCTTCGCGTCAAACCCGCCGAGCACCTCGGTCTGCTTGAGAAGCGTGAAGGCGCCGGTCGAGAGATCGGCCATATAGGTGGTCAGTGGGCGGACGAGCGACTGGTAGTTGAGGCGCACCGCGGTGGCGTCGTAGCTCCAGTTGCCGGCGGTCGAGACCTCGTAGGCGGCCTCGGGCATCTCGAGGCGCTTGGATTTGCCGGTCGCGAAATCGTAAACGCGCAGGTGCGGCAGGCCGCCTTCGCGTTCCCCGACGACCAGGTGGGTGGCGAACATGTCGAGGCCCTCGACTTTGACCGCCGGGTTGTGCGGGATGATGTCGGTCAGCTCGCCCGGCGCCATGTCGGGCGCGGAGGCGACCTTGTAGTTCTTCGCGCCGTCGCGGTTGGTGGAGTAGTAGAACCGGCCGTCGCGGTGCTCGACGAAGTATTTAACGTTCTCGGTGCGGCCCAGCAGGGAGCGCAGTTCCAAGCCGGCGCTGCCGGCCGGCAGGACGAAGGCCTCGGAGGTCAGTTTGCTCTCGCTGTGGCAGACCACGAACTTCCCGTCGCGCGTCCGGAAGACGCCGACGTTGTAGAGCTCGTCTTTCTCCTCGTAGAGCTGCTCGTGCTTCCCGGTGCTCAGGGTCCAGCGGTGGAATTTGTCCGAACGCTTCGAGACCTCGTTCTCGGTGACGTAGTAGATGACGTCGTGGCCCGCGCCCCAGTCGAGGTCGGAGACTTTGCCGATCGCCTGCGGGACGAGCGTCTTGGTGGCGAGATCCATGACGAAGACCTCGTATTGGCGGTAGCCGGTCCAGTCGATGGAGTAGGCGAGGCGCGCGCCGTCCTCGCTGACCCGGTAGGAACCGACGGAGATGTAGGTGTTCGTGCCGATCATCTTGTTCAGGTCGAGGAGAACCTCCTCGGTGGCTCCGACCGCGGTGCCCTTCCGGCAATAAATGGGATACTGCCGGTCCTTCTCGGTGCGGGTGTAATAGGCGTAGCCCTTGAAATGCACCGGCGCGCTGGAATCGTCCTCCTTGATGCGGCCGACCATTTCCTTGTAGAGGGTGGCGCGCAGCTCCTTCTCTGGTGCGAGCACGGCCTCGGTGTAGGCGTTTTCCTGTTCGAGGTAATGCACCACCTCCGGACTGCCTTTTTCGCGCAGCCAGAAATAGTCGTCGATGCGCCGGTCCTCATGGACGGTGACATCCTTGGGCTTTTTGGCGGCGACCGGCGGTTTGGGACTGGCCAGATCAAAGGCCTGGCCGGACAGGGCGAGGGCGCACAGGAAAACGATGGGTCGGAGCATGGGGAATGAAGTTAGGGTTACCATGAAACAGGGCTCCCGCGAGGGCAATCCCGGGAACGAGGCAGGCGTTCACGGGGCGCGAGGTTTTGGCGCCGTGAAAACGAGCCGGCTGACGAGCTCCGTCAGCCGGGTGGTCAGCCGGGCGTTCTCCTTCTCGGGGGTTGACACGTAGGAGCTGCGCTGGGTGGCCCGCTCCGCCAGCTCGGTGCTGAGCACATAGACGTGCCGGTTGCGGACGAAGAGCAGAGTGCCGCGCTTGGCGGTGACTGGTTCGGCGTGGGGTGCCCCGAGCAGACTCGGTATCGTCTCAAAGTATGAGCCGCCGGGGAGAATCGAATACGTGATAAGGGCGCCGTCCATGAGTTCCGGGGAAAACCGCGCGCTCTCGATGGCGGAACCGGGGAAACGCCGGGCAAAATCCGCGAGCACAAAATCGGTGAAGAAATACAGCAAATACTCGCGCAAGCCGCGCGTCTCAAGCTCCCACCTCTGCAGGGCATCCTGCGGGAAGCAGGCGATGCTGATATGCGTGTCGTAGCTGTCGGTGAAGGTGACGACGTTTTCCGTGTCGGTGATTTTCCCGCCCAGCTCGCGCAGCACCGGCAGCGGCAGGCTGAATTCACCGGTGGCCGAGACATAGGTGTCGCCCTCCACTTTGCCGGCGAGTTCCGCAGCCTGAGCAAACAAGAAGGGCAGCAAGGAGCCGGCGAGAAGAAGCGGAAAAAGACGGCGCATGGACACGGAGAATGGCGGACTTGAAGAGATTTTCAAGGGAACGGGTTCAGACCGTCAGTTGCCGCCAGAGTGCCACCGGGATTTGCTCGGGGCGAGTGTGTGGGCCCAGTCCGGCGGCCTGCAACTGCGCGAGCCATCCGGCGCCGCCATCAGGCAGTTTGCCGCGAAGGAGCCCGCCGATCTGCTTCCGGCGCTGTTGAAAGCACGCGCGGATGACGGCCTTGACCTCAGGTCGGAAGACGAAGGGCTCGGGCAGCCGGACCAGGTGCAGCAAATACGACTCGATGTCCGGCTGCGGGAAAAAACACGAGCCGTCGACCTTGTGTCCGGGCGCCACGGCATAGGCGGCCTGAAGGGAAATTGAGATGGCACCAAAGGCCTTGGAGCAGGGCTGCGCCACGTAGCGCTGCGCGGCTTCCTGCTGAAGCATGAGCACCATCCGTTCGGGCAGCGGGCCGGAAAGCACGCCGTCGAGCCAGGGCGTGGCGATGGCGTAAGGCAGATTGGCCACGATCTTGAACTGACTGGTGCGCTCCGGCGGCAGCCCGGCCAGCGGGTGCTCGACGGCGTCGCCTTCCATCAGGTGAAACCGCGGTTGATCCTTGCCCAGCGTTTCTGTGAGATGGGCGTGAAGGTTGCGGTCTTTCTCAATCGCCCAGACCTCGGCGCCGGCGGCCAGCAGGGCGGCGGTCAGTGTGCCGAGGCCGGGGCCGATCTCGACAACGGTGTCGCCGGGACCGACGCCGCCGAGTTCGAGTGATTTGCGGACGATGTTGCCGTCGACGAGGAAATTCTGCCCGAGAAAACGCTTGGGCTCATGTCCGAGCCGGGCGAGCAGCTCCCGAGTGGATGTGGGGGTCAATGGCATGGAACGATCCTTGTTTAGCACACCCCGGCGCTGCCGCGCCACCCCTCTTGATAGAGGGGACTCAGCCCGGCGTCTCCGATAATCCCCTCTATGAAGAGGGGTGCCCGATAGGGCGGGGTGTGTGAATCATGCACTCTGAAATTCAGCGATAAGATTTCCCGGATCCTCGGCCCGCATGAGTGTTTCGCCCACCAGCACGGCGTGGGCCCCGGCCGCCTTCACGCGGGCGGCGTCGGCGGCGGTGGCGATGCCGCTCTCGCTGACCGCGATGACATTTTTGGGAAACAGGGGAATGAGACGTTCGGACAGACCGAGGTCGGTGTTGAAGACGGCCAGGTCGCGGTTGTTCACGCCGATGATCTTCGCCTTGTGCCGGACCGCGCGCGCCAGCTCATCCTCCGTGTGGATCTCGAACAGCGTGGCGAGGCCGGCGGCCGCGGCGGCCTGATGCAAAACCTCAATCTCCTCATCGCTCAGGGCCCGGACGATGATCAGGATGGCGCTGGCTCCGGCCTCACGGGCCTGCAGCACCTGGATGGGGTGAACCATGAAGTCCTTGCGCAGGCAGGGCAGGGGATTCAACGGGCTCACCCCAGGGCCGGGCGGCTGGGTGGCGAGATCGGCCGTTACGTCCTGCAGGTCGGTCAGGGTGCCCCCGAAGTATTTTTCATCGGTCAGGATCGAGAGCGCGCTGGCGCCCGCCGCCCGGTAGCGTTGCGCCTGGGCTACGGCGGAGACGGTTTCGTTGATCGCACCCGCCGAGGGGGACCGGCGCTTGATCTCGGCGATGACGGCCAGTTTGCCATCCGCGCGCTTCAGCGCCTGCAGAAACGACGGCGGGCGGGGCAGGGAGCGGTGCAACGCCGCGATTTCCTCGGTGAACACCGGCCGCAACAGCGGGGCGATCTCCCGGCGCTTGTGGGCCATGATTTCGGTCAGCTTGTCCATGCAGATTGGCACCACGAAACACACGAAGGACACGAAAAGGAAACTGAAAATATCCGACTTTCTTGGTGTATTTCGTGTATTTCGTGGTTACTCAAAGGAGACTATGAGCGCCATCGAAGACCTGCAACGCACCATGGCCCGGCTGCGCGCCCTCGACGGCTGCCCGTGGGACCGGGAGCAAACGCACCAGACCCTGGCCCGCTGCCTGATTGACGAATGCAGCGAGCTGCTTGACACGATCGATCGGAACGATCTGCCGCACATGCGCGAGGAGCTGGGCGACGTGCTCATCCAGGTGGTGTTCCATGCCCA
>LNFM01011248.1_pt1 | contig 12251 bp, 10 predicted proteins | sample 596031 | NCBI WGS metagenome assembly LNFM01 (sample SAMN04254537, study PRJNA301005) | activated carbon metagenome | isolation source: dual media filters at the Ann Arbor, Michigan drinking water treatment plant | place: USA: Ann Arbor | reverse complement strand
CTTGGCGTCCGGTTTGGCCGGCTTGACCGGCGCGGCGGGGGCAGCCGCTGCCGCGGGCTTTGCAGGCGTTCCAGTGGGCGGCGTTTCGGTGGTGAGCCAGGGGAGGTTTTCGGTGGCTCCGGCGGCCGCTGACGGGGTGGCGTTGGCACCGGTCGTTGCGGGCGGGGCGGCCGGGGTTACGGTTGCAGGCTTGGCCGCTTCGGCGGCTTTGACGGGTTTGACCGGCTCTTCGGGTCCCCACGGCGCCTGAGCGGATGCTGTGCCGGATCCAACCGTCAGTGCGACGGCGAGAAGCGACCAAAGTGCGGACTTGGTTACGGACTGGGACTTCGCCAAAGGCGGATGTTTTTTGCCATCCCGCATGCCCGTCTCCCCGTGGTTGTGGTTCGTTTATTGCTGCCAGACATAGCGGAAAGCTCGGGGCAGCAATCGGGCAAAGTGACTTTTTCCTCAGCACTTCGGCTATTCGAGATGCGAAAGCCGTTGAGAATTGCAGCGGCGACACAGTTCGCTGCGGCGCACAATGCGCCGCGGGCTGGTCGGGCGCTAATTCGAGATGCCGCCTTGATGTGTCATCCGCGCCGCCTATAGTGCGCGCGCTTTCTCCTCCCCTCCTCACACAATTCACTGACAGGACAAGACGATGGCCGCAGCGGCAGGCACCACAGGCAAGGCATCCGGCGTGAAGAAGGTCGTGCTGGCCTATTCGGGTGGGCTCGATACCTCCATCATTCTGAAATGGCTGCAGGAAACGTACGGCTGTGAGGTCATCACGTTTACCGCCGATCTGGGGCAGGGCGAGGAATTGGAGCCGGCGCGGGCGAAGGCGCTCATGCTCGGCATCAAGGCTGAGAACATCTTCATCGAGGACCTGCGCGAGGAGTTCGTGCGGGACTACGTGTTCCCGATGTTTAGAGCCAACGCGGTCTATGAGGGCGTGTACCTGCTCGGCACCTCGATCGCGCGGCCGCTGATCGCCAAGAAGCAGATCGAGATTGCGCGAAAGATGGGCGCGGACGCGGTTTGCCATGGCGCGACGGGCAAGGGCAACGATCAGGTGCGGTTCGAGCTTGGCTATTACGCGTTGGAGCCCAGCATCAAGATCATCGCGCCTTGGCGGGAGTGGTCGTTTAAGGGCCGCGACGACCTGATCGAGTTCGCGCGGACGCATCAGATTCCCGTCGCCAAGGACAAGGAAGGCGAGTCGCCGTTCTCGGTGGATGCGAACCTGTTGCACTCGTCCTCCGAGGGCAAGGTGCTGGAAGATCCCAACACGAAGCCGCCGGAGATTGTTTATCAGCGCACGATTTCGCCGATGGATGCGCCCGACAAGGTGACGACCATTCGCATAGGCTTCAAGAAGGGCGATGCAGTTTCGATCGATGGCAAGGCGCTCTCGCCGGCGACGCTGTTGAAGGCACTCAACGATCTGGGGCGCGACAACGGCATCGGGCGGATCGATCTCGTCGAGAACCGGTTTGTCGGCATGAAGTCGCGCGGGGTCTATGAGACGCCGGGTGGGACGATCCTTTTGGCGGCGCACCGGGCGATCGAGAGCCTGACGCTCGATCGCGGCGCAGGGCACCTCAAGGACGAGCTGATGCCGCGTTATGCTGAGCTCATCTACAACGGCTTTTGGTTCTCGCCCGAGCGGGAGATGTTGCAGGCGGCCATCGACAAGAGCCAGGAGCATGTCGAGGGCGAGGTGACGCTCGAACTCTACAAGGGCAACGTGATCGTGACGGGCCGGAAGAGCGAGAAGTCGCTCTATTCCTCGACCTTGGTGACCTTTGAAGACGACAAGGGGGCCTATGATCAGAAGGATGCCCAGGGCTTCATAAAACTCAACGCGCTGCGGCTTCGGACGCTGGGCAAGCGGAACAAAGGCTGAGGCCGGGCGGAACGGGATGTCGCGTGTCACATCCGGGCCACAGGCTCGCGTCGGCTTGAGCTGGGGGCGTAGAAAGTAAACCGGCGTTCACCATCTCATTGTAGAACGGTTGGGATTGTCGGGCGGCGTCATATGCGCGTTCGCCCAGGCTTGGCTTTTGACTGGATACCGCCGCTGATGCTTCGCTCGATTTCGCGCCTTGTTGTTGCTGCCGCCGCTGGAGGGGTTCTCGTCTCGCCGGCTGGAGCCACGGACCTGTTCGGAAGCGGGCCGCTGGAATTGCAGGCGGGCGGCATGGTGCTGGTGGCGCCGAAGTACGAGGGCTCGAAGGACTATCAGGTGTTCGGCGTGCCGCTGGTGGCGCCGGCCGGGTCGAACGAGTTCGGGTTCATCCAGTTTCGTGGACCGGAAGACATTCGGTTGCGGGTGATCAATTTCAACGGCTTCGAGGCCGGTCCGCTGACGGGCTGGCGGTTTGACCGCGAGGAAGATGATTCCACGCGGCTGACGGGGCTTGGCGATGTCGATGGCGGCGTCGTGTTCGGCGGCTACGCGGCTTACCGGTTTGGGGCATTCACACCCTTCGTCTCGTACAGCCATCAGGTGACGGGCGACGAGACGGGCGGGCTGTTGCGGTTTGGCGCGGAAGCGCCGGTCTCGATCATCGGCGGCGTCAAGATGACGGGGCAGATCGGCGCGACCTGGGCCGATGACGATTACATGGACGCCTTTTTTTCCGTGCGCACGGCGACGCTACTTCTGCCGGTCTATGATGCGGAATCGGGTATCAAGGATGTTTACATCGGTCTCAACGCGGACGTGCCGCTCAGCAGCCAGTGGAACTTGAAGCTGATCGGCCAGTATTCGCGGCTTGTGGGCGATGCAGCCGATAGCCCGATCGTGGAAAGCGAAGATCAGTTCTTCGGCGGGCTTGGGCTGACGTACAAGTTCACGATCGATCGCTGATCGGATACTCGGGCTCAGCAATCACGATGCTCCACCATGGGCCTGTTGAGCGGCCCAGCAGCGCATCCCAGTACCATTGAGAGATGTCGGACCACGCGGCGCCTTTGCCGTCGCGCAGGCCCTCGCACACGGTGTGGCGGGTATCGCCTTTGTGCGCGCTGAAGCAGCCGAGCGGCTGGCCGTTGGCGTCGCGGCGGAGCGGCAGCGGTTCGACTGAGAAGCCGAGGCCTTGGTAGCAGTCGCTGGCGGGGTGGAGGCGGCGCGTGGCGGTCGTGACGTGACGGAGAATGATTTCGCGGTGGCCGTCGGTGAAGCGGCCGATGTGGCCGGGGAAGCCGTCGGCGAAGGATTGTTCGCGGGCGGTGAGGGGGAGTTGCGTGAGGGGGCGGCCATCGTGGGTTGCGGGCCAGCCGGGGAAGGCTGTGGCCGTTGGGGCGGATTGGCTTGTTGCCATGAGCGGGGCTGTGGCGCTGGCGAGGGCGGCGATGACGACGACTGCGCGATGACTAAGGGTGATCATGGCAGGGCTCGGGTGGGGGCGATGAACCAGGGATTGCGCAGGCAGGCGGCGAGGAGCAGGGCCGCAAGGGCGAATGCGGCGAGGCCGACGGCTTCGTGGAGCCAAGGCGGCTCGTTTTCGCCCAACATGGTCGTGGCGTAGAGCAGGCTGGCGACGCGGAGCGCGTTGGCGGCAATGGCGACCGTGAGGGTGAGAAGCAGCGCAAGGCTCAGCTTGGCGAGAGACAGATGCGTGATGAGCGCTGCCATGAGCGTGACGAGGACCAGCGCCCAGAGCATGGCGATGCCGCTGCAGGGGGCGTCGAACTGGGCGGTCTGGCCGGCGACAGTGACATAGGTGCCGTCGCGCGTGATGGGAACGCCTTGCAGGTTGAGAAGGGCCACGGTGAGCGTGGCGGAGACGACGCGCAGGGGATAACCGAAGACGAATTGCAGCGAGGGGAGGACGGGCATCGCGAGGGCGATGAGACCCCAGAATGCGGCGGGTGGAGCCGTGTCGTGGGCGGCGCGATAGAGGATGTAGGCCAGCAGCGTTGTGGCGAGCGCGCTTTGGATGATGGACGGCGCGTTCGCAAGGGTGAGCGCGGCGTGGAGCGCGAGCATGGCTGCCGGAAGCGTGGGATCGATGTGGGAGGCCGGCGTGTGTCGGCGCAGGCGTGGCATCGTGAGAGCGCCGAGCAGAGCGAAGGTGAACAAGAGCGAGAGGCCTTCTTCGGGCGATTGCGTGAGGCGATGGATGGTCCAGCGCCAGCTGTCCCAGCAGGCGAGGATTGCGATGACGGCGAGCGCGATGGGATGCATCAGGCGGATGCTCCCGCGAGACTGCGTTGGCGGTGGGCGAGGTAGCCGAGCAGCGTCATGGCGAGAATGATCAGCGCCCACTCGTGTGGTTCGGGAACAGTGGGGACGGTGCCTTTTGCGACAGGGTTAAGGTTGGCGGCTTGATATTGCGCGGCGGTTTCGAGGACGACGGCGCCGCTGACGGGCGTGACGAGGCGCAAATCGGCAGCGAGGCGGGTGGCTTCAGTGCGGTTGTTTTCGGGGTCTTTCGTCATCAATGCGAGGATTTCGTCGTGGGCCCAGAGGCGGACGATGTGATTGGAGCCGCGCAGGGCCGTGGTGCTCGCCTCAGTGGAGGCAGGGCGGCGGATTGTGGCGCGTGCGGGTGATGTGAGAATGCGGGCGAGGTCGGTTGCGACGTCGCCATGAGATGGCAGAAGGCGGGCGCGCCACGCCCAAGGCGCGTCGGGCCAGAGTTCGTTAGGGCCGGGTTCGACGGCGTAGTGATCGATGGCGGGCATCGTGCCGATGCGAGCGGCAGACTGCTCGAGACGTGATGCCGTTGCTTCGAAGCGGAGCGGTTGCGGGCCGTGGATCCAGAGGAGGCGAGCGTTAGATTCCGTGGATGCGGCCTTCAGGGCCTCGTTTAGGGCGGGCGTGTTGTCCTGGCCGCCGGTGAAGGTGTGCGCGGCAAGCGCCGTGCTGATACGAGCGGCGTGGGCTTCGCTCCAGGGTGCGGGGTCAATGCTGACGGACGGTTCGGCGGCGATGTGGAGCCCGACTCGGCGGCCCGGGGCGATTTTGGCAAGTGCCGTGTTGATGGCGCTGGCGTGCGGGCGCATGCGAAGCGATCCGTCGATGACGAGGATCAGCGGATTGGTGGGCGGCGTTGAGGACGGCGGCGCTATGCGCTGTTCGATTTCGGGTGCGCCGTTGATGTGAGCGACGCCAAGCGGGCGTAATGCCTTCTGTTCGATGATCACTTCGGGGCGCAGACGCGCGAGACCGGATTCAGTGAGGGTGCCTTCTAGGCGATGATTGCCGTTGGCGAGCGGTGCGGACTTGAAGGCGGGGAATGAGGATGTGAGCGGGGTTTTGCTTTCGATCCAGATGGCGTGGGAGGTCTCGCTGCCAATTGTAAAGTTGCGGTCGGCAATGGCGGGGAGGGCAAATGAAAGGCGGCCATCATCGTTGGCGTACAGGGGGATCGTCATGCCGATTTTCATTTTGAGTGTGCCGTCGCGGGGGACGGGGAAGGCTTGCGCGAGGACGCGGCCGGCGCCTTTGGTCGTGACGAGGAGCGGATCGCGGCGCTGCTGGACGGCGACCTGGTCGTAAGCTTTGCGGGCCTCGGCCCGGCTGGCGTAAGCGGCTTCGCGTTCTTCGCCGTTGACCCAGAGCGTGGCGCGGGAGACGACGGCGTCTTGCGGCAGCATCAGCGAGAGGCGGGCTTCTCGGTCGAGTGCGGAGACGTTGCGGAATTCGAAGATCCATTCGAGGTAGCCCGCGGCATCGGCGGCAGCGATGGAGCCATCCATGCGCGAGGAGATCAATGAGAGGCCTTTGATGCGGCCACCGGTTTGGGCTGCGCCGTGGTCGGCGTCGAAGGCAAAATCATCGAAGCGGGCCCATTTGCGGCCGGTCTCCGGCGGGGGGAAGGCGTTGAAGGGGACGCCATAGGTTCGATAGAAAATTTCGCGAACCTTGTCGGGGTAAGGCATAGGATCGGCATTGCCGCGGTCGAAGATCAGCGGGGTGGTGAGGCCGAAGACGAGGCTTAGGGGGCCGCCGGACTTGCGCCCGGTGTCGTAGGTGAAGCGCAACAGGTCCTGCTGGCTGCCGAACGTGCGCAGCGTCGAGAGGCCGCGTTCGCGGGTGGCGGTGTCGTCACTGGCGGCCCAGATGAGGCCGAGACGTGTTGCGACGCCGGGGATGTCGAGCGCGATGAGCGCGGCTGTACCGGCGAGCGCGCCGATGAGGATGGGGCGGCGCAACGAGGCCTGCGGGGTTAGGGCTTTCATTCGGCGCAGAAGGGCCCAAGCCGAGAGGCAGCTTGTGGCCGGCCCGAACGGCAAGAGACCCAGACCGAAGTAGAGGATCGCGACGACGGCGATTGGGGCCAAAGGCAGGAAGAGCAGCGCGTAAAACGCGGAGACTGCGATCGACGAGGCGAGGAAGCCGGCAAGCCATGGCGACGGGGAGGTATTGCGCTGGCGGGTGCGGGCGAGAGCGATGGCGTTGGTGGCCGGGGCAGAAGAGATAAGGAGGGTATGGGCCCAAGTCGGCATGGGGTCGAAGAAAGCCTCGGCGCAGAGGCGGAAGGCGGCTTCGAGAATGATGACGGCGGTTGGGAGTGCAACGCCGAAGAGGGCGATGAGGATGTCGCCGGACCGGCTTTCTGGCGGGGGTGCGGGGAGGGACGGTGCGAGGGGAGTCCATTCGATAATGGGTGTCGGCGGGGGCAAATGGGCTTTGCGATTGCTCATGGGGGCGGGGCTCCTTCCACCAGGGTGGCGGGAGCATGCGATGTGCACGGGCGGGTTTGCCGCTGGATTGTTCCGTCAACTTCAGCCGCAGCCGACCGATTTTGTGCGGTTGTGTGGGCCCCGCGCCGTCATTGTCCGGATTAGATTCGATGAGGTGAAAGAGATACACCCATTAAATTCGGCAATGTTGGGCTTGAACTCTTCCCGACGGGCTCCCACGTCGCGAGGTTGTAAGACCTTGTGGGGAGCACAGTCGTGGTCGAACTTTTCAGTACTTTATTCATGGGGATGCCGATTTGGGTTTGGCTCGCCTTTCTGGCGATCGTCATCACCATCCTGGCCATCGACCTGGGGCTGCTGCACGGCGAGGCCCATGAGCCGACCTTGAAGGAAAGCACCATTCTCGCCGGCGCTTGTATGACGCTGGGTGTCGCGTTCTCGGCGGTGGTGTGGTGGCTCTATTACAACGGTATTGCGACATCGCTCGATGACGACATCGCGAATGCGGCGAGTGACAGCGCGCGGGCGTGGACGGCGTGGGAACTCTATCTGACTGGGTGGGTGGTCGAACAGACGCTCGCGTTCGACAACGTCTTCGTCATGGCGATGATTTTTTCGTACTTCGCCATTCCGCGGAAGTATCAGCATCGCGTGCTGTTCTACGGCATCCTGGGCGTGATCATCCTGCGCGCGATTATGATCGGGCTAGGCGCGGCGCTGATCCATCAGTTCGAGTGGATCCTGTATATCTTCGCCGCCTTCCTGGTGTTCACGGGCATCAAGATGTTCATCATGGCGGATCAGGAGCCGGATATCGCTAACAATCCGATCTTGAAATACATGCGCCGCCATATGCGCATCACCGAAAAAGTTCATGGTGAGAAATTCTTCGTCCACGAACCCGACCCGAAGACCGGCAAGGTTGTGCGGTGGGCCACACCGCTGTTTGTTGCGCTGGTGCTGATCGAGTTCGCGGATCTGATCTTCGCCGTCGACTCGGTGCCGGCGATTTTTGCGATCACGCAGGATCCGTTCATCGTTTACACGTCGAATATCTTCGCGATCCTGGGGCTCCGGTCGCTCTACTTCGTGCTGGCGGCGATGGTGCATCGCTTCCACTACCTGAAGTATGCTCTGTCGCTGGTTCTGGTCTATGTGGGCGGCAAGGTGTTCGTGCAGCAGTTCATCGGCAAGATCGATCCGGCAATCAGCTTGAGCGTTACGATCGCCATTCTGCTTGGTGGCATTCTACTGTCGCTGTGGAAGACGCGGAACGATCCGCCGGCTGCCAAGACTGCTCTTGCGGAGTAAGGCGGGTGCCATAATACCAAGAGGCGCCGGAGCGATCCGGCGCCTTTTTTATGCGGCCTGACGATCCCGCAGCGCTTCACCACGGTAGGAGAGCGCTTCGGCGATGTGTAGGCGGCCGACATTGTCGGAGGCGTCGAGGTCGGCCAGCGTACGGGCGACGCGGAGCACGCGATGGAAGCCGCGTGCAGAAAGTTTCATGGTCTCGGCGGCTTGGCGCAGAAGCGTGACGCCATCAGAGTCGGGGGCGGCGATCTCATCCAGTAATTGTCCAGTGAGTTCAGCGTTGGTGCGCACGCCCTTGACGCCGCGCGCGGCGAGGCGCGCGCGCTGGCGGTCGCGGGCGGCGATGACACGGGCGCGGACCTCACGGCTGCCTTCCTGTGACGGCGGCAAGACGAGATCGGCGGCGGTGACGGCCGGAACTTCGATGTGCAGGTCGACGCGATCCATCATCGGACCCGACACGCGGGATTGGTATTCAGCGGCGCAGCGCGGGCCTCGACGGCACGACATGCCCGGTCCGCCGCCGCACTTGCAGGGGTTCATGGCGGCGATGAGCTGGATACGGGCGGGGTAGAGGATGCGGTGGTTGGCGCGGGCGACGATGATTTCGCCGGTCTCAAGCGGCTGGCGGAGCGCGTCGAGCACGTTGGGTTGATATTCGGGCAGTTCGTCGAGGAAGAGGACACCCAAATGCGCGAGACTGGCTTCGCCGGGTCTCGGGCGTGTGCCGCCGCCAACGAGGGCGGCCATGCTGGCGGAGTGATGCGGTGAGCGGAAGGGCCGGTCGAGGCAGAGTTTGCCGCCCATCAATTCGCCGGCGAGAGAATGCACCATCGAGACTTCGAGCATCTCTTCCGGGGTCAGAGGCGGGAGGATGGAGGGAAGGCGTGCGGCGAGCATCGATTTGCCGGAACCCGGCGGGCCGACCATGAGCAGGTTATGGCCGCCGGCCGCTGCGACTTCGAGGGCGCGCTTGGCGCTCTCCTGTCCGCGGACATCTTTCAGATCGGAAAGCTCGGTTTCGGAGCGCTCCAGGTTGGGCTTCGGACGGGCCAGCGTTTGCAGGCCTTTGAAGTGATTGATGAGCGAGAGGAGGTGGGGGGCTGCGATGACGTCGACGTTTTCGCCGGCCCAGGCGGCTTCGGGACCACTGCTTTCGGGGCAGATGAGACCCTTGCCGATGGCGTTGGCGCCGATTGCTGCAGGGAGCGCGCCGGGCACCGCGCGGATCGAGCCGTCGAGCGCGAGTTCGCCGATGGCAGCGAAGTCTTTGACGGCTTCCGGGGATATGACGCCCATCGCGACGAGAAGCCCGAGGACGATGGCAAGGTCGTAGTGGCTGCCTTCCTTGGGCAGGTCGGCGGGGGCGAGATTGACAGTGAGATGCTTGTAGGGAAGGCCGAGGCCGACGGAATGGAGCGCGTTGCGGACGCGTTCGCGGCTTTCGGCGACGGCTTTGTCGGCTAGGCCGACGATATGGAAGGCTGGATTTCCCGGCGTGATGCGGACCTGCACCTCCACCGCACGGGCCTCCACGCCCACGAACGCCAACGTCGCAATCTGGCTGTACATGCCCCACTCCCCACACGGTCGTGCGAGGAGAACGGTCGGGGGCGGCCGATCCGTCGCAGAATTTATTCGGGGGGGCGCTTTTTTGCCCACACTCAGCAGACTGGTGTGGGGCGTTTTTCTACCCACACTCAGCAAGCTGGTGTGGGGCGCTTTTTCTCAATTGCGTCCCAGATCATGGCGGCGATGTCGTTGCCGCCGAAGGCTTTGACTTGGCGGATGCCGGTGGGGGACGTGACGTTGATCTCGGTCAGGAAGTCGCCGATGACGTCGATGCCGGTGAAGATGAGACCGCGTTGTTTCAGTTCGGGGCCGAGACGGGCGCAGATCTCGTGTTCGCGGGCGGTGAGTTCGGTGCGCTTGGCAGTGCCGCCGACATGGAGGTTGGAGCGCGTCTCGCCTTCGGAGGGCACGCGGTTGATGGCGCCGGCGACTTCGCCGTCGATGAGGATGATGCGCTTGTCGCCGTTGCGGACTTCGGGGCGGTACTGCTGCACCATGAACGGTTCGCGGAAGACAGTTTGGAAGAGTTCGACCAGGGAGCCGATGTTGGTGTCATCGGGCTTGATGCGGAAGACGCTGGCGCCGCCGTTGCCATAGAGCGGCTTGAGGATGATGTCCTTATATTGGTCGCGGAAGGCGTGGACGTCGTCGAGGGAGCGGGTGACGAGGGTCGGCGGCATCAAGTCAAGGAAGTCGAGGACCCAGATTTTTTCCGGCGCATTGCGGACGTGGGCGGGGTCGTTGACGACGAGCGTTTTGGGGTGGATGCGCTCGAGCAGATGCGTCGAGGTAATGTAGGCCATGTCGAAGGGTGGATCTTGGCGGAGGAGGACGACATCCTGGGTGGCCAAATCGATGGTGCGGACATCTTCGAGGGCGTAGTGGTCGCCGATGCGGTCGAACACGTCGAGGGTGGCGCCGCGGGCCATGAGGCGGTTGCCGTGGAGCGATAGGTTCTGCGGCGTGTAGTAAAAAATGGCGTGGCCGCGGCGGCGAGCCTCCAGCAGGATCGCGAACGTGGAATCGCCCCGGATGTCGATCCGGTCGATGGGGTCCATTTGACATGCGATCTTCAGCGTCTTGCCCACGTCTCACCTACACGCTGCCCCATTTGACTGGCACAGGCATAACGGTGCGGCGGGGAAACGCAACGTGCGCACAGGGTCCGTTCACGAGTTGTTAACCTCAACGGGCCTTTGTTGCGGTGTCTCGTTTGCGTGGAGTTTGATCGATGAACGTCCGTATTCTGTTGCTGGCCGGTATCGCGGTGATCGCCGCAGTCTCCGGCGGTTGTGCCAACAAGACGGACGGCGGTGGATCGTCGGCCAGCCTTTTGGGCGGCGACGGTAGCGGCGGGTATGGGCGCGGGCGGGCAATGCCCGGCACGCCGGAGGACTTCAAATCCGGCGCGCGCGATATGGTCTATTTTTCCAGCGACAGTTCCGATCTGACACCGGAAGCCGAGCAGACCCTCATGCAGCAGGCGCGCTGGCTGCAGCAGTATCCGCAACATCAGGTGATGGTCGAAGGCCATGCGGATGAGCGTGGGACGCGGGAATATAACCTCGCGCTTGGCGCACGGCGCGCGCAGGCCGTGCGCAACTTCCTGTCGCGGCAGGGTGTGCAGCATGCGCGCATGCGCACGATCTCGTACGGCAAGGAACGCCCGGTGGCGGTTTGCGACGACATTTCGTGCTGGTCGCAGAACCGGCGGGCGCAGACGGTGCTCGGTGGGGCGGCGATCAGCTCGCGCTGAGCTCTGACTACAATCCGTTTTGAATTATCCGCGGCCAGCGCCGCGGGGCGATGAGGACGAGATCGAAGCCGATGTCGTGTGCGCGGTAGGGCTTATGGCGGGCGAGCCAGAGGTCGGCGGCGCGGCGGACGCGCTGGCGTTGGGCTGGGCCTATGGCGGCGTGTGCTTCTTCGTCTGTGGTGTCGGAACGATGTTTGACTTCGATGAAGGCGAGACGCTTGCCGCGCACGGCGATGAGGTCGATCTCGCCGGCGGAGGATTGCCAGCGGGTCTCGAGGATGCGGTATCCCCGCAGGCGCAGGGCGAGGGCGGCCTTCCACTCGGAGCGAAGGCCGGTGCGATAGCGCGCCTGGCGTTCGTCCAGCGTCATCCGGTGCGGCCCGATTTCAGTTTCAATCCGAGATCATAGACGCGGGCCTTGGGGGCCGATAGGCGTTCGGCGACGGCTTTTGCGGCGTCGCGGAGGCTCATGTGGGCGAGCGCACTTTCGAGGGCGGCGATGATGGCTTCGTCGGTGATCGCTTCGTTGCCGGGTGGGCCGACGAGAATGACGATTTCGCCTTTGGGCGGGGCGTTTTCGAAGTTCGCGGCGAGTTCGGGAAGCGTCCCACGGGCGATGTCTTCATGGAGTTTGGTGAGTTCGCGGGCGACGGCGGCGGGGCGGGGACCGAGTGTAGTGGCGAGATCGGTGAGTGTTTCGGCGACGCGGGTGGGGGCTTCGAAAAAGATCAGCGTGGCGGGGACGGAGACCAGTTCGGCGATGCGGGTTTGGCGGGCACCGGAGCGGGGCGGCAGGAAGCCGGCGAAGAGGAAAGTATCGGTGGGAAGGCCGGCGACGCAAATGCCGGTCATGACCGCGCTGGCGCCGGGGATGGCGACGACGGTGTGGCTTTCGGCGATGCAGTTGCGGACCAGTTTGTATCCGGGATCGGAGACCAGCGGCGTGCCGGCGTCGCTGATGAGTGCG
>LNFM01011246.1_pt1 | contig 12253 bp, 12 predicted proteins | sample 596031 | NCBI WGS metagenome assembly LNFM01 (sample SAMN04254537, study PRJNA301005) | activated carbon metagenome | isolation source: dual media filters at the Ann Arbor, Michigan drinking water treatment plant | place: USA: Ann Arbor | reverse complement strand
GACGGCGGCGTGATCCACTGGACGCATTGCGACCCGGCGCGACGGCACGTGGCGGGCTGGCTGAGGCACGAAGGCCGCACGGTCCAGTAGCCGATGCGACGCGCGCGGCTCGATCCTGCCCTCTCCGCGACGATCGTCGGGCGACGACCGCTCCGCTATCGCGCGAGCGCGCATCCCGCGCTCGACCGGCCCGCGCACGTGCGCGCGGGCTCGAGCCTCACCTGGGTGGGCCATCGGCTCGGCCTCGTGCAGGACGACGCGAACTTCGTCGCGCTCGTGGACCCCAGGAGCGGACTCGCACGTTCCATCACCCTCCCCGCTGGGGAAGAGGGGAAGCGCCACTTCGACGACGTGCGCGGCAACAAGAGGTTCAAGCTCGACCTCGAGTCCTGCTGCACCATCGAGGGACCGAGCGGTACGGTCCTCCTCGCGCTCGGATCGGGATCGAAGAAGCGCCGGCGACGCATCGTGACCGTCGAATCGGTGGCCGCGCGGCATCCGCGCGTCTCGCTCATCGACGCCGAACGGCTCTACCTCGCGCTCGAGGCGGCGGCCGATTTCGCCGGGAGCGACATGAACATCGAAGGGGCGCTTCCGGTGGGCCGGTCCCTGCGCCTCTTCTCGCGCGGCAACGGTGCGGCGAAGGACGGGCGTACGCCGCTCAACGCCACCTGCGACCTCGCGCTCTCCACCCTCTTCGCCTTCCTCGCGTCGCCCACCGAAGCGCCTGTGCCCCGACCGACGGCGATCGCACGCTACGACCTGGACACGCTCGACGGCTTGCCGGTCGGCTTCACCGATGCGGCGATGATCGGCGGCACGCTGCTCTACACCGGCGCGGCGGAGGCGTCGAAGGATGCTCGTGTGGACGGCCACGTGACCGGATCGGTGATCGGGCTGCTGCCACCGAGAGGTGACCTCCGCTACGCGCCGCTCACCGACGGCTCTGGGCGACCCACGAACGACAAGGTCGAGGGCATCGTCGCGCTCCCGGGCACCACCGACCGGGTGCTCGTCGTGGTCGACGCCGATGACCCGTCGCGCGCCTCCGAACTCTGCGAAGTGTCGCTGACGGGGGACTGGCGGTAGCTTCCGGTCATCCCTCCTCTGGTGGAGCACTGATGCGGTGGCGTGATTCCGGGCGTTCGACCAATCTCGAGGACCGCCGCGGTGGCGGCGGCCGCCGAGCCGGCGGCATCGGCGTCGTCGGCATCATCGCCGCGCTCGTCATCTCCTTCGTGACGGGCGTGAATCCGCTGCAGGTGCTCGGGGTCATGCAGCAGACGGGCGTCGGCGGGAGCGCCGCGACGGCCGAGGCCCCCATCGAGGATGCCGCCGAGGAGCCGATGGTGCGCTTCCTCTCGGCCGCGCTCGACGACGCACAGATCATGTGGCGCCGGATCCTGACGGAGCAAGGCAAGCCGTACCGGGATGCGAAGCTCGTCCTCTTCCGCCAGCAGGTGAGCTCGGCCTGCGGCAATGCCTCGTCCGCGATGGGCCCGTTCTACTGCCCCGGTGACGAGAAGGTGTACATCGACCTCGAGTTCTACGAGCAGCTGGCGCGCGGCTACGGCGCGCCGGGCGACTTCGCGCAGGTCTACGTGCTCGCGCACGAGATAGGGCACCACGTACAGCATGTGCTGGGGACCAACGCGGCCGTGCGCCGCGCGCAAGGGGCCGACCCGGGGCAGGAGAACGCGCTCAGCGTCGCGATGGAGCTGCAGGCCGACTGCTATGCCGGCGTCTGGGCGCATCAGGTCGCGCAGCGCGGCGACCTCGAGGCCGGCGACGTCGAGGAAGGACTCGGCGCGGCCGCCGCAGTGGGCGACGACCGGCTGCAGAAGCAGGCGCGCGGCGAGGTGAATCCGGAGAGCTTCACGCACGGGAGCAGCGCGCAGCGGATGCAGTGGTTCAAGGCCGGGTTCGACACCGGGGATCCGTCCCGATGCGACACCTTCGGCGGCGGGCGCTGAGCGCGATGTCCTCGGCCGTCCTCGTCATCGACGTCCAGCAGGAGCTCTGCGAAGGCCCCGAGACGCCGTGGGAGATCGACCGCGTGATCTCGAACATCAACGCGGTCACGGCGCGTGCGCGCGACGCGAACGTGCCCGTCGTCTTCGTCCAGCATGAGGGGAAGGACGGCTATCTCACGCACGGCACTCCGGGGTGGCAGCTCGAGCGCCGCCTCATCGTGCATCCGAGCGACCTGCGGCTGCGCAAGACCGCGACCGACTCCTTCCATCGGACGGAGCTCGCCGCGCTGCTCGAGCAACGCGGCGTGACCGACCTCGTCCTCTGCGGCATCCACACGGAGTTCTGCGTGGACACCACGACGCGCCGCGCGCTCGCGCTCGGGTATCCGGTCGTGCTCGTCGCCGATGCGCACTCGTCGGTGGGCCACGCCGATCTCGCGGCCGAGCTCGTGGTGAAGCACCACAATCACACGCTGAGCCACATCACGAGCTTCGGGCCGCGGGTGCGGCCCGTGCCGACCGCCGAGGTGCGGTTCTCGTCGCGGCCCTAGCCGCGCCCCTTCCCCATCATCTTCATGATGTCGTCGAGGGCGTTCCCGTCGCCGTCGGCGTCGAGCATGCCGAGGAGTCCGCCGGCCCCTCCAGCGCCGCCGGCTCCGCCACCCGTGAGCGCGCCGAGCGCACCGCTCGCCTTTCCGCCGAGCAGTCCACCGAGCATCCCGCCAAGTCCGCCGGCCGGAGCCGCGCCAGCCGCGCCAGCCGCGCCGCTCTGCTTCGCCATGAGTCCGCTGAGCGCCATCGCGAGCATCGGGAGCATCTTCTTGAGCATGCCGGCATCGAGGCCGGAGCTCTGCGCGGCGTTCGTCGCGACGGCGCGACTCACGTCCTTGCTGCCGAAGATCGCGCCAAGCACATCATTGCCGCGACTCACGTCGGTGGGTTGCGACGAGAGGACGTTGTCGAGGAGTCCGCCGCCGCCGAGCTGGCTCAGCAGGCCGCCCAGTCCCGCGGCGCCGCCGGCCTGGGACGCCTGCTTCTTGAATCCGCCGAGGATCGCGGGGGCGAGTGCGGCCGCGCCGCTCGCCGCCTGCTGTTCGCTGACGCCGAGTTCGCGCGCGATGGACTTGAGGCCGCCCGCTTGGGCGAGGAGGTCGGTGACATTCATGAGACGTTTCCGGTGGAAGGGATCAGGCCTCCGGCGTGAAGGCCGGATGCGGACAATTTGACATCGTGGCCGGCCGCATGCCTATTAGCCGGGCGCCGCGCACGCCGTGGTACACGCTGAGTGCCCTGCGCATTGCTGTCCACCCTGTACCGGTTCCACCGGAAGGAGAAGGACCGTGCAACATCAGTTCGGACGTGACGCAGGCGGTACCGCGCTCGAAGAGGCCCCGGCCGGATTCGACTTCCTCTCCGGCGACGCGATGACGCAGCTGTGGGACGGAGACGCGGCGGAGATGGCGGCCAAGAAGAAGAAGGCCGCACCGAAGAAGAAGCCCGCGAAGAAGCCGGCGAAGAAGCCAGCCAAGCCCCGTCCGACGAAGAACCGTCCGGGCTGCGACACCACCGGCAAGATGTGCGCGACGCACAGCCGATAGCGACTGCGCACGATCCCATCAGTCCCGAGGTGGCGGTCCGGCTGCTGCTCCACGCCGGACTGCTCACCTCCCGCGATATCGTCACGAGCGACGTACGCGTGGAGCCGATCGCCGCGCGCAATCGCAGTCTCCGCGTGCGCAATCCCGCCGGACGAGGCCTCTTCCTCAAGCAGGCGGAGCCCGCGGATCCATCGGCAGCCGCGACCCTCGCGCGCGAAGCCGCGTTCTACACGGCCGCATCCTCTCCGGCCCTGGCAGCCGTCGTCCGCGACAGCGTTCCCGAGCTGGTCTCGTGGGACGCCGACCGCGCGCTGTTGATCCTCGGACTCATCCCCGACGCCTGCAACGCGCACGAGCTCGATGACGCCGACGGCCCCACGCAGTTCCCCCGCATCGGTGCGCTGCTCGGGGAGACGCTCGCGGCATTCCATGGGGTGGCGCCCGGCACGGTCGGTGCCGAGGCGCTCGGCCTCGAAGCCGTCCCGGCGCCGTGGATCCTCGACGCCTGCCGCCCGGACCCCGGGGTGCTGCGCGACGTCTCGCCCGCGCAACTCGAGGTCACGCGACAGGCGCAGGCGAGCACCGACATCGACGGCGCGTTGACCGCATTGCAGGCGCGATGGGCGCCGAACGCCCTCATCCACGGCGATCTCAAGTGGGGCAACGTGCTCGTGCGGGCGCCGCACTTCATCCCCGACCGGATCTGGATCGTGGATTGGGAGTATGGCGGATGGGGCGACCCGTCGTGGGACCTCGGTTCGGCGCTGCATGCGTTCGTCGCCGATTGCATACACGCGGCGGTGGCGGAGGTCGAGGCCACCCCTGCGCAGGTGCGCGCGGCGTTCGACCTCGGCCTGCAGCGGGCGCGCGAGCAGATGCGCCTGATGTGGGAGGCGTACGGCGATGCGAGCGAGCGCACCGGCGCGCGCGCCGATCGGAGCGTGCGCGATGCGGCGGTGCGGGCGGCAGGCGCTCGGCTCCTCCAGTCGGCCTGGGAGTGGTGCCACGGACAGTGGCAGCCGCCGCGCGATGCCGTGCTCGCCCTGCAGCTCGCGGTGAACCTGCTCCGCGCGCCGCTGCCGGACGCCGCGGCGTTCCTTGGCCTCGCGCCGAGCGACCGGCGTCCGTGACGTCACCCGACGTCGCGTCCATCGCCGTCGAGCGTCTCGCCCAGGCCGTGGACCGCGGCGCGACGGAGGCCGAGCTCGCCGACGAACTGTACGCGCAACTGCATTGCCGGCTCCCCGCAGAGCCGTGGGCCCGCGACGCACGTGGCGACGCGCGGCTCGATCCCCGCGACTTCCCACGCCTGCTCGCGCGAGCCAACCACGGCACGGGCGCATGGCAAACGGGCTGGACGGTGCGCGCGGTACGCGCCGACGGCGGCGTGGTGGCCGAGAGCATGGGCGTGCGCTTCTGGATCGAGCCGGGCGCGTTCCGTGGGACTCGCGAGCCGGTGCAGCCGGGCGACGCGGTGCAGGTGCGCATCCCGCGCGACTACCGGCAGCTCGTGCCGGGATTCTACATGGCCACCGGCGACGCCGACGACGAGGACGGCGCGCCAGCCGTGCGCCTCTACTGGAACATCAGCGCACGCGGGGCGCTCCCGCTCATGGGGCACGTCACCACCGACCTCAACTCCGCCGGCATCCCCTTTCGCTTCAAGGTGCCGCTCGATCCACGCGACTTCGGGCGCGCCGACGCGGCCGTCCTGTATCTCCGTCGCGGGGACTTCGACGCGGCCATGCCGCACGTGGCGCGCATCACCGCGGCGGTGCGACGCCACCTGTCGCCGGAGACCTCGCGCTTCGCGCTCACCTGCGAGCCGGGCGTCTGCGTCGCCGAAGACCCCGGGAATGGCGCGAGCTTCGGACAACACCGTGCGCGACTGCTCGCGCAGGCGATGCTCGCGCCGGCGGTGGCCGCCCTCGCCACCGGCGACGCCCGTGCCCGAGCCGTGCGCATCCAGCTGCGCGCCCTCGGACTCGACCCCCTGCACCTGCACCGCAACGCGGGCTCCTCGGCCGAGTATCGCTGGACGTCGGTGGAGTCGTGGGATGACTGAGCGCGCGCGCTGGCTCGCCACCGCGGAGGTGATCGTGCGCGAACTCGCACGCACGGCGCACCGGTATGGCGGCGAGGCCACGTGGATGGGCACGACGCAGGACGAGGACCCGCACAGCGGCGACCTCGAGTTCACCTACGCCGCGCTCGGTCCAGCGCTCTACGGCGGGACGAGCGGTGTCGCGCTCTTCCTCGCGGAGGCCGCGGCGCTGCTCGGCGATCCCGAAGCGCGCGAGCTCGCCATCGCGTCCATGCGACACGCGCTCGCGCGCACGGCGCAGATGCCGCCCGACGAGCGGCTCGGCTTCTACTCCGGCGCGGTGGGCGTCGCCTGGGCGTCGGCGCGCGCGGGTCGCGTGCTCGGCGACGGATCGTTGACCGCCGCGGCCCGCGCGCTGCTGCAGGCGCTGCCGATCGCGCGCGCGGCCGCGCCGTTCGACGTCATCGATGGCGCCGCTGGCGCAGCGCCGGCGCTGCTGGCGCTCGCCGATTGGTGCGACGCGCCGTTCGCGCGGGACGATGCCGCACGGCTGGGCGAACTCCTGATCGCGCGCGCGACCACGCACGTGGACGGCGGTCTCTCATGGGGCGACCCGGGGCCAGCCGTCGACGAGTCGCCGCATCTCACGGGGTTCGCCCATGGTGCGGCAGGAGTATCGTGGGCCCTGATGCGACTCGGCAGCGCGACCGGCGACGCGCGGTTCAGCGACGCCGCCTGGCGCGGCATCACGTACGAGAACGCCCTGTACCGTCCGGCGGCGGGCAACTGGCCCGACCTGCGCGATGCCGCGCGGGTGGACGACGAGGTGCCGTGCGGCGAGGGCTGGTGTCATGGTGGCCCCGGCATCGGCCTCTGCCGTGTGCGGGCGATGGCGCACCGCGCGCACGACGCGGACCGCCGCGATGCCGCGGCCGCGCTGCGCGTCACCATGCGCGCGATCGCCTCGCACGACGCGGATCCCCTCTCCGACGGCTCGCTGTGTCACGGCACGGCGGGACTCGTGTCCATCGCGCTGACGCTCGCCGACGCGCTCGGCGACGGCGACGCGCGGACCGCAGCGCTCGAGTCCGCGTCGCTCGCGGCGGAGCGATTCGCGGCCGAACCCGCGGGCTGGCCGGGCGGCGTGGTGCGCGGCGAGAACCCGTCACTCCTGCTCGGGCTCGCGGGGATCGGACACGCGTACCTGCGGCTCGCCGACCCATCGCTGCCCTCGGTGCTCGAGCCAGGAGGCTGAGCCGCTAGGGTGCCAGCAGCTCGAGAGCGCGGCGCGCCACCGCCGCCGAGTCACGCATCACGGGATCCCCGCGTCCCCACGCGCGCGCGACGCGCGAGTAGTCGTCCCGCGCGCGGTCGGACTGACCGGTCGCCACCAGCAGGTGTGCGCGGCGCAGACGGAGCAGGAACGAGAGCGGGAAGCTGTTGTCGTCGAGGCCCACGCTGAGCGCCTCGATCGCCTCGCTCTCGCGCCCGGCCGCGGCGAGCAACTCCGCTCGCGCCAGGCGCTGAGCATCGCAATACTCGCAGAGCGAGTCGGGGACCGCGCTGAACCGTGCCAGTGCCGTGGCCGAGTCCGCGGCGGCGAGCGCGATCCACCCCTGCGCCGAGCCGGCGAGCGAGCGCCCTGCAGCGCGTGAGGCCGCGTCCACGCCCGCGCGCGACACCGAATCGCCGAGCCGGCGCATCGCCTCGAGCCGCGACAGGTCTCGCTGCGCGTACCACCATGGCAGGTAGATCACGAGACGCGCCGGTTGCCGTGCGTACAGCTCCGCGAGCGCGCCGACGCGACGGGCCGTGCTGTCGGCGGGCGCGCACTGCAGCACCGCGAGCTGCGACGCCAGGATCCATTGCCCCGGCGCGGCCATCGCGCCGCACGCGTCTCGCGCGCGGCCGCGCGAGGCGAGCGAGAGCGCGAGCACGAACTGCGGATAGCTGAGTCCCCGCGGATCGAGCTGACCCGCATCGGGATGCGCGAGGATCCGTTCGGCGATGCGCACGGCGGTCTGCGCGGAATCGTAGGTCCAGAGCAACGGGCTCCAGCTCGCGAGCAGTTCCGCGGGCGACGTGGCGGCGAGCACGCGCTCGACCTCCGGACCGGTGGACCGGTCGGGATCGAGGAGGAGCTCCTTGAGCCGCGCCTGTTCCGCCGCCGGCCCCGCGGGCGCGCGCGCGAGGAACGCCGTGATGTACCGGCGTGCCGCGCCCTCGCCCTCGAGCACGGCCGCCAGGTTGATCGCTCGCCCGTACGCGGGCAGGTGACCGGAGTCGAGCGCGATGGTGCGGTCGAGCGCCTCGAGCACCCGGTGCGCGCGCCGCGCCGACGGTCCGGCGAGCTGCGAGAGGTTCACCGCCTGGCGATACCAGAACTCGGCGTCGCCCTGGAAGCGCCGCGTCGCCACCTCGTGCGTGTCGAAGAGCCGCTTGCTGAACAGCGCACTGAGCGAGTCCGCCGCCTGGACGTTCGGCACGGTGATCACGTACCAGAGCGCGGCCTGGAGCGAGTCGATCGCGAGCATGAGACTGTCGCGTTCCGAGAGTCCACGATTGAGCCGCCCGGCGCGCAGCCCGTTGAACCAGATGAGCGAATCGATCCCGCTGCCGCGCATGGAACGCACGAGCGAGAGACGGTGATACGCCATCGCATAGGTGGTGTCGAGCTGTGCCGCCCGCTCGTAGAGCGGCCGCGCGGCCTCCCAATCCATGCGTCGGAAGGCGACCTCGCCTTGCAGGTACGCCTTGAGGGCCGCGATCGCGCTCGCCCCCTGCGACGGCGGACGCGTCGACCCGAGCGGGCGCTCACGCGCGAGCACGCCGAGGATCCCCACCGTGAGCGAGTCGGCGCCGTGGTCCACGCGTCCCACCGGCACCACCACGCGCAGGTCGCCGAGCAGGCGGCGCGAGGCGACGTCGTACACCGCGGCGGTGAGTCGCACCGAGTCGGCGCCGTTGGGATGCACCGCGCCCACCACGCTGGCGCCGGCGCCCGCACCGCGGCCGAGCGAGAGCGCCGAATACTCGTCGGCCCGGCCATCCCATGCCGGCGCCACGCGCGACGGCGGCACCACCTTCAGCGGCCCAGCGCCGTTGAGATTCTGCGCGAGCAGGTCGAGCAGTCCCTCGCGCCACGGCGCCAGCGCGGCTTCGTTCACGTCGAACGGCGCCACCGCGACGAGGTCCGCATCGAGCGTCGGCGCGGCGAAGCGCTCCCAGGCCGCGCGCGCGCCGAGCGCCGCGAGCGCGAGGAGTCCCACGGCGGCGGCGACCATCCCGATCGGCCGGCGACGCGGCGCGGCCCGGTTGACGCGCGTCGGGCGGAGCGCCGGATCCTCGAGCGCCGCCGCGAACGCGGCCGGATCGCGGAACCGGTCGGCGGGTGACTTGGCGAGCGCCTGCTGCACCGCCTCGTCCACATGCTCGGGCACCGTCTTGCGCAGGATCCGCAAGGACGTCACCGGCTGCTGCAGGTGCCGCGCGATCACGGCCTGCGCATTGGGCCCGTCGAACGGCGGCTCGCCGGTGAGCATCTCATAGGTGACGCAGGCGAGCGAGTAGATATCGCTGCGCCCGTCCACGTTGCGCTCCCCTGCCGCCTGCTCGGGACTCATGTAGTGCGGCGTGCCGAGCGACGTCCCGGTGAGCGTGAGGCGCTCGGCCGACTCGGCGGTCACCGAGTGCGCGATGCCGAAGTCGGCCACGAAGGCCGTGCCGTCGTCGACGAGGATGTTCTCGGGCTTGATGTCGCGGTGCACGACGCCCTGCAGGTGCGCGTACGCGAGCGCGTCGGCCACCTGGCGCGTGAGACGGATGGCGTCCTCGAGCGGCAGCATCCGTTCGCGCGCGATCCGCGCGCGCAACGTCTCTCCCTTCACGTAGCGCATCACGCAGTAGACGCACCCCTCGGCCTCGCCCGAATCGTAGAGCGCGAGGATGTGCGGATGCTGCAGCGACGCGGAGATCTGGATCTCGCGCAGGAAGCGGTCGCCGGCGGAACCGCGCGTCAGCTCGGGGTGCAGCACCTTGATGGCGACATCGCGATCGTGCCGGAGGTCGCGGGCGAGGTAGACGACGGCGGTCGCGCCGCGCCCGAGTTCCCGCTCGAGCCGGTAGCGGTCCGCGAGGGCCGCGCGGAGCTCAGCCCCGACGTCCATCCCGCCCGTGCTGCGTGTAGCGCACGATGCGCGCGGCGTTCATGCGCTTCTTGTAGTTGACGACCTTGCGGCGGACATCGTGCGCGCCGAAGGCGGGCCACATCACGTAGCCGCCGCGCGCGCCCTTCTGCGGGTCCCAGAAGCCCACACAGCCGTGCTTGAGCCAGCCGAACGGCCGCAGCGGCGTGCCGAGGAAGTTGGTGTTGCTGCTCTTCCTCGTGCCGGGACCGTAGTATGCGGGCAGGACGAAGTTCGAGACCGGCATCCCGTCGAGCGTGTAGACCTCGCGCTGGACAGGGTCACAGACCTCACGGTAGTAGAACACCGAGCGTTTCGACTCGGGATGCGGGCCACGCACGAGCGTGTTGACCCATGGGTCGAGCAGCAGCTCGACCGCCTCGTGCGACAGGGTCGCGGTCCAGCTCAGCCAGGGATGCGACTCCTTGACGAGCGCGTCGAGCTGCGTGAAGGCGACTCCCTCGGGGACGCCGGCGGTGCCGACATCGTGGAAGGACTGCACCTCGTCGCGCAGGCGGATGAGCGCATCGCCGCGCAGCGAGCGGATGTCGCCTCCGCGTCCCGTGCCGTCGAGGCGCAGCGTGGCGGTGAGCCCCCAGTACGGGGCCACATCCTCGGCGATCTGCCGGTTCACCACGCGGATCGCCTGCTGGACCTCGTCGTCGCTCTTGATCGTGGACTGATTGACGATCGAGATGATCATGGGGACATCGTCCCCACCATCATGATGTGGGCCTTGAGCGTGCCGGGGAACATCAGCCAGGGACCGTCCTGCCGTGGCTGCGCGGTGATGCCCGTGCTCGCTGGCGTCGCGTTCGGCACGTAGACCACGGCGAGGAGCCCGGGGGCCCCGCTCACCTTGTTGGTCGCGGCATCGTAGTTCTCCTTCTTGGTCGTGATGGAGTAGAGCGCCGCCATCGCGGGCATCGGGAGCTTCCTGTCCCGCACTTCCTTGAAGCGCACGCTGTCCACCTGGCCGCCCGTGACGCCCTGCGCGCGCAACTCGCGGCCGCGCGCCATGAAGGGCTCGAGGTCCTTGTGGTAGCAGGCCACATGGAAGTCCGGGCGCGTGACGTACAGGGCGAGGCAGTGCATGCCGTTCGTTCCCTCGCGGAGCACGACGAGCTTGCCGGCCTCGCGAAAGCCCATCACCGTCGCCTGGGACCGCAGGTCGGCGGGAAGCGGCAGCACGGCGGCGGCGATCTGGGCCTCCGCGGACGGGAGCGGGCCCTGTGCGGCGAGAGGAACGGCGAGGAACGGAAGGAGGAGGAGTGCGCGCATCGATCGGGTGGGGTTCGGGATGGCGTGAACATCGCTCCGCCCCGGCCCCCCGTCCAGCGCGACGGCGCCGCCGGACCTCGGCGCGCACGCCATTGCCCCGCGACCGCGGACCGGCGACAATCCCCCGATGCGAATCCGTCCCTTCCGTTTGCTCCCCCTGGCCGGCCTGCTCCTGCTCGGGTGCCCGGGAGAGGCGCCGGCGCCCGCGGACTACGAGATCACCGCCCGCTTTCCGCACGACGTCACCGCCTACACGCAGGGTCTCGTCTGGCACGACAGCGTGCTGTATGAGAGCACCGGTCGCTACGCCCACTCGGAACTGCGCCGCGTGGACCTCGCGACCGGGCAGGTGCTGGCGCGGCACACGCTCCCGGGCGACCGCTTCGGGGAGGGACTCGCCCTGCTCGGCGGCAAGCTCTATCAGCTCACCTGGGAGTCGCAGGTCGCGTACGTGTACGACGCGGCGACCCTCGCGCCGCTCGACTCGTTCGCCTACGCCGGTCAGGGCTGGGGCCTCGCGACCGACGGCACCGCGCTCTGGATGAGCGACGGCTCCGACTCGCTGCGCCTGCTCGATCCCGCGACCTTCGCGACGACGCGCGTGGTGAAGGTGCGGCTCGGTGGCCGTCCCGTCGTGCGCATCAACGAACTCGAGTGGGTGGACGGCACCCTCCTCGCCAACGTGTACGAGACGGACCGCATCGTGCGGATCGACCCGGCCACCGGCGAGGTCACGCGCAGCTACGACTTCGCCGAGCTCTACCCCGACCGTCCGCCCGAGGTGGACGTGCTCAACGGGATCGCGACCTCGCCCGTGGCGGGCGAACTGCTCATCACGGGCAAGCTCTGGCCCACGATGTATCGCGTGCGGCTCAAGTGAGCGCGTCATGACCACGGCCGCGGACGCCCGCGCCCGCCTGCGCGCGATCTTCGGCGGCTCGGTCGGCAATCTCGTCGAGTGGTACGACTGGTACACCTACTCCGCCTTCGCCCTCTACTTCTCCGGCGCGTTCTTCCCGCCGGCCAGCACCACCGCGCAGCTGCTCAACTCCGCCGCGGTCTTCGCGGTGGGCTTCTTCATGCGCCCGGTGGGCGGCTGGATCCTCGGTCGCTACGCCGACCGGCACGGGCGTCGCGCGGCCCTCACGCTCAGCGTGATGCTCATGTGCGGCG
>LNFM01011244.1_pt1 | contig 12254 bp, 13 predicted proteins | sample 596031 | NCBI WGS metagenome assembly LNFM01 (sample SAMN04254537, study PRJNA301005) | activated carbon metagenome | isolation source: dual media filters at the Ann Arbor, Michigan drinking water treatment plant | place: USA: Ann Arbor | reverse complement strand
CAGGAGACCTGCCAAGGTGTTCACCCTGTTCGGACGCGAGGGGCGCTCCGGGCTGCGGAGCTTCCGCGCGTGGTGATTTCACCGTCTGCGGGGGTCTCGTCCCTCACTGACATCTGTTCTGAAATCGCGGTCCCGTCGGGGCCGTTCGTGGGGGATATCATGACTCGACTCCAACTCCTTGCCTCAGTTGCGGGGTTTGCCCTGCTTGCCGTCCCTGGTCAGGCGCAAGAGGCGTTCACACTGGACGATATCATCGTCTCGGGCGGGTTCTCGCCCATCGAGGCAGGACGATACGGTCGCGCTGTCAGCGTGGTCACGTCGGAAGAGATCGAAAATCGCGGAATTACCAGCGTCCAGGATGCCTTGCGCGCCTTGCCGGGCGTGTCCGTCAACGGCTCGGGCACCAGTTTCACCCAAGTCCGCATCCGGGGCGGCGAGGCCAACCACACGCTGATCCTGATCGACGGCATCGCCGCCGCCGGTGGCGAGGGCGAATACATCCTGAGCGGGCTCGAGACCGCGAACATCGATCGCATCGAGGTCCTGCGCGGCCCGCAGTCGGTGTTCTACGGCTCGAACGCCTCGGCAGGGGTGATCAACATCATCACGAAGAAGGGGGGCGACGGCACGACCGCGAATGTCAGCCTTGAGGTGGGCAGCGGCACGATTGCCACCGCCTTTATCGCGCGGCGCAACGAACGGGGGGGCGTGTCGCTATCGCTGTCGCGGACGGATGACCGGGGCTACGACCAGTCCGGCGACGGGGGTGAGAAGGATGGCCTTGATCGCACCACAGCCATCCTGTCGGGTGACTATCTGGTGACCGACGATCTGAAACTTGGCTTCACGCTGCGGCGGTCGGCAGAGGATTACGACTATGATCGCACCAATGGGGCGGCGACAGGTCCGGCGTCCTATGTGGTCGACGATCCGACACAGTTCTCGGAACGTGACGAACTGACGTTCGGTGTCTATACCGAATTGTCTACGCTGGACGGCCGCTTGACGCACCGACTGTCGCTTGAGACCACCCGCAATGACCAGAGTTTCCTCGGTGGGACACCGACGGAGACGACGACGGACGCGCTGAAGTACCGTCTGAGTTTCGGCATCGACGGGACTGTCGATGAGGCTGACCACCTTCTCAACGTCTTTCTTGAGAATCGCGAAGACTCCAGTAGTTCCAATCCCGCCTATGGGCGCGAGGCGACCTCGGCAGCGGTCGAGTATCGGGGAAGCCTGGACTGGGGGCTGGACTTGCAGGCAGGGGTTCGGTTCGACAACAATGATGTCTTCCAGGATGCGACGACGTGGAACCTTGGCCTGTCCTACAGGCTGGACAATGGCGTGCGCCTGCACGCTTCAGCCGGCACAGGTGTCGTGAACCCAAGCTATTTCGAGCTTTACGCCAATGCCTTCGGCTTCACCGGCAATCCGAACCTGCAACCGGAACGCAACCGCAGCTTTGACGTCGGCGTCGAAGTCCCGGTCTTCGGGGACCGCGGCACGCTGGATGTCACGCTGTTCCACGAGACCCTGACGGATGAGATCACGTCCGTCAGCACCGGGCCCGGCACCTTCAGCTACATCAACCAGACCGGGGATAGCGACCGGCAGGGGGTCGAGGTTCAAGGTCAGGCGCAGGTGACGGACGATCTGTCGCTGCGGTTGGCCTATACCTACATCGATGCGCAGAACCCGAATGGCAGCGTCGAGATCCGCCGCCCGCGCCACGAGCTGACCTTGGGTGCGACATTGGCGGCGTTTGGCGGACGCGGCTCGGTTTCCGCCGATCTGCGGCATGTCTCGGGCAATTTTGACACCCAGTTCTGGGGCAGCTTTGCCACGGTCGAATTGCCGGCCTTCACGACGGTGAATCTGTCCGCGGGGTATGATCTGACCGATACGCTGCGTCTGACGGGCCGGGTCGAGAACCTGTTCGACAGCGAGGCCACCGATGTCTGGGGCTACGCCACCCGGGGCCGCGCGGTGTATGTGGGGATCAATGCAAGCTTCTAGGCCGCTGGCAATCCTTGGACTTCTGGGGGTGCTGAACGGCACCCCCTTGGCCGCCGAGACGCCTGAGCGGGTGGTCTCGATGAACCTTTGCACCGACCAATTGGCCATGCTGCTGGCAGCACCCGGGCAGCTTATGTCGGTATCCTACCTAGCCTCGGATCCGCGCGGCTCGGCGATGGCGGACGAGGCCAAGGCCTATCCGCCGAACCGGGGGCTGGCCGAGGAAATCTACCTCATGCAGCCCGATCTGGTGATCGCCGGGTCCTTCACATCGCGTGCGACGGTGTCGATGCTGCAACGCCTTGGCGTCCGGGTTGAGATCTTTGAGCCCGCTTACGGCCTCGACGAGATCCCGGCACAGATGCTGCGAATGGGCGAAATCCTCGGCCAATCCGACGCGGCAAGGGCCATGGTTGCGGAGTATGAGGCGGACCTTGCGGCATTCCAGGAAGAGGTCGCCCGCAACCCCCGCGCGGCTATCTATGCGGCGAGTGGCTATACCCAAGGCGACGAAAGCCTGTCGGGGCAGATCCTGCGCGCCGCCGGATTTGCCAATGTGGCCGCCGAGGCCGGCTATGCCGATGGCGGGACAATGCCGCTGGAGCTTCTGGTCATGCTGACACCCGAAGCCATCATCACCAGCCGCCCCTATCCGGGTGCCTCGCGATCAGAGGCCGTGATGTCCCACCCGGCCCTTCTGGCCAGTCAGGACGAGCGCGCGCGGGGCGCGATCTCGGACCGCGACTGGGTCTGTGGTACGCCCTATGTGCTGCGCGCAGTGGCCGACATGAAGAAGCTGCGCCAGACCCTGACGGGAGGGGAGTGAGCATGCGACGGCTTGCCCTTGTCCTTGCGATGCTGGTCGCGGTTCTTTTCCTCGGGTCGCTTCTGATCGGACCCGCCAATATCGCGCCGACCGACAGCCTGCGCGCGCTGCTTGCAGGGGGCGAAGGGCCGCTAACCTTGGTGATGCGCGAAATCCGCCTGCCGCGCGCCATTCTGGCGCTGGCTATCGGCGCGGCGCTGGGGTTGGCCGGTGCGGCGATGCAGGGATACCTGCGCAATCCCCTGGCCGATCCGGGCCTGATCGGGGTCTCGGGTTCTGCAGCCTTGGGGGCTGTCATCGCGATCCAGACTGGAATTGCCGGAACTGCGACGCTGGCCCTGCCCATTGCCGCACTGGCCGGTGCGGTCATCGGCGTGGCGCTGGTGCTGGTCTTGGCCGGGCCGCGCGGTGGGTCGTTGACGCTGATCTTGGCCGGGATCGCGATTTCGGCGCTGGCGGGGGCGCTGACCTCGCTGGTCTTGAACCTTTCGCCCAACCCGTTCGCCGCGAACGAGATCGTGTTCTGGATGATGGGGTCGCTGGCCGACCGGTCGATGACTCATGTCTGGATCGCGCTGCCGCTGATCGTGGTGGGGTCGCTCGCACTGGCCACTCTGGGCCGGGGGCTTGATGCACTGACCCTGGGCGAAGATGCGGCCGCCTCGTTGGGGATCGGGATGACCCGGCTGCGGCTGGTGCTGATCTTCGGGACGGCGGCGGTTGTTGGCGCTTCGACGGCGGTGGCCGGGGCGATCGGCTTCATCGGCCTCGTGGTCCCGCACGTCCTGCGCGGCTTTGTCGGCGGGCGGCCGGGTCACCTGCTCTGGGCCTCGGCTCTGGGCGGGGCGGTGATGCTGCTGGCGGCGGACATCGCCGTGCGGGTGGTGCTGCCCGCGCGCGATCTGAAGCTTGGGGTCCTGACCGCGCTGATCGGCGCGCCGCTGTTCCTGCATCTGATCTACCGCACGCGGAGGGGGGCATGACGCTGATCACGGTCAAAGAGCTTGCGGTCCGGCGTCGTGGCAAGCCGGTGTTGCAGGACATCGCACTGACGGTTGCGGGGGGCGAGTTGGTTGGGCTTGTCGGGGCCAATGGCGCGGGGAAGACCACGCTGATGCGCGCCATGCAGGGCCTGCTGCCGCTGGAAGGCCATTCCTCGCTTGCCGCCCTGTCGCCACGCGACCGTGCCCGGCAGGTCGCCTGGATGCCGCAGTCGCGGGACGTGGCCTGGCCGGTGTCGGTGGAAACACTGGTGGCCTTGGGCCGGACGCCGCATCTTGGCCCCGCCGCGCGTTCCAGTGACGCCGACCGGCAAGCGGTGGACCGGGCCATCGCGCGGCTGGACCTGGAAGCCTTTCGCCATCGCCCCGCGACCGAGCTTTCTGGCGGCGAACAGGCTCGCGCGCTGATCGCCCGCGCGCTGGCGCAAGAGACGCCGATCCTGATGGCGGACGAGCCGATTTCCGGTCTTGACCCCGCACACCAGATCTCGACCATGCGCATCTTTGCCGAGCTTGCGGCCGAGGGGCGGGCGGTCATCGTCTCATTGCACGATCTGGGTCTTGCGGTGCGGCATTGCACGCGGCTCGTGGTGCTGGACCGGGGCCGGATCGTCGCCGACGGGCCGCCATTGCAGGTGCTGTCGCCCGACCGGCTGCGGGAAAGCTTTGCGATCACGGCCTATGTCGCGGCGACGCCGCAGGGGCCGGTGTTCCAGCCGCTTGAGGTGCTGGAATGATCACCGTCACCGAGGCACGGCCCTGGCTGACGGTCGACCTCGGCCAAAGGATGCAGGTCCTGAGTTGGGCCTTGAACCGGCCCGGATTTGTGGAGGCCAGCCAGATCGTCTGGCGCGAGGTGCGCAATGCCGACCTGCCCCAAGGGGTCGATGCGCGCCAGTGGCTGATGGCCGAACTTGCCGGGCGAAAGCGCGACCAGGCGGTCGCGTTCCTGACCTCGCGCGATGTGCGGCAGTTCACCCGCGCTGATGTGGTCGTCGAGGGGGTTCGTGCCGTCTGCGTGGCCACGGTCGGCCTGTCGAATGCCGAACGCGTGGGTCACCGGCTGGACCGCAGCCAGGTGGATTGGGGAACCATCAATGTTGCCGCCATGCTTGACATCGGCCTATCGCAAGCCGGGCTGATCGAGGCCCTCAGCATCGCGGCCGAGGCGCGCACGGCGGCTGTGATCGATGCAGGGTTTCAGCTGCCCACGGGCCGGGCGACAGGCACCGGCACCGATTGCCTGGCCGTCGCGGCCCTGCCGGGCAAGGCCGATCACGCGGGTCTGCACACCGCCGTTGGTGAAGCGATTGGCGCCGCCGTCTACCGCGCCGCGCTGGACGGGGCGCGGGACTGGATCGAAAACCGCAGGAAACGGGAGGCTTTGGGATGACGCTTGATCTTGAAACGGTGGTGGCAGAGGGCCTGATCGATGCCGAAACCGGCTGGAACATGGGGTCTTTCGGGGCCATCGCCGAGTTTCACCATGTCGGCGATGAAGGGCCGCTGCCTGTGGTCAGTCCCGGCATTCAAGTCACCGCCCGGGGCGGCGTTCAGATCGCGCGGCTGGACGGCGTGCGCCCGGTGGCCTACGAACTCCTCAGCCCGCGCCCGCATCGTTGGTCGCAGGCCGTGGCGCTGTGCCTGCCCGAGGCCCAGGCGATGATGCATCGTCGCACTGTCCTGACCGACCTTGGCCCGGACAATGAGGCCCTGCGCGAGGCAGATAGGGGCGCGATCCTGTTCGACATGGGGCTTGATCAGCCGCAGGTCGACTTCTGCATCCGGACCGCCGATCCTGACCTTCTGGCCACCTTGCGCACCAATGCCGGACGCTCGCTGTTCGACCATGAAAACCCGGCGATGATGGCGATCCTGAAGGCGCATCCGCATCGGGTGGCGCTGACCCGTCTTGGCCGTGTAGAGGTTTACCAGAAGATCGGAGGGCCGGACACGGGTGGCGTCTCGCCCGAGGGTCCGCACACCCATGTCCTGCCAAAGCTCTTGCGGGCGGGCCGCACCCATTCCGCCAACGCGCCGATCCCGGAGGGGTGGGTGCCTTGCGCGAACTTCCACCCTGGCAATCCCGTCATCGGCCGCATGGGCGAAGACCGCGATCTGGACCGCGCCGCCTTTGACCGGTTCCAAGCCCTTCTGAACGCCTGGGGCCCCGAGGCCTATTGTCAGGCAAAGGCGGCCGTCTGGGCGGCCCTGGCCGAGGGGCAGCGCCCCGACGGACATGCCGCCCCTGCCAGTCGCAACGGCCGGGCGGGCCTGCGCAATGGTTTGCGGCAGTGGCGCAGGCTGCACGGCGACAGCCCCCTGCTTGCGGCCTGGAGCCATGCCTTCGACGCCGTCGCCGAGGAAGATCCCGATGCGGAAACCGAGATGCCGGGACATTGAGGCGGTGACCCCACACCGGGTCCGGCTTGGAAGCGCGCGAAGCCCGGTTCCCGCAACCTTCGCGCCGGTTCTGGTCCCAGGGGACGACGGGCAGCGCGTCAGAGCAGCCGACCTCATTGCCCTGCGGTCGACGGGCCCGGCGCAAGACCGACCGGACCGGGGGAAGCGGCTTCCGATGGCGCTGTCGCTTGCCCTGCATCTTGCCCCGCTGAGTCTCCTTCTTGTCGCCGTTCCCGGGGCCGTGTCGGACGGGGCGGATGGCGGGGATCTTGTTTCGTCGAAGGCCGCGCAACAAACTCAGGCCATGATGGTGGAACTGGTCCCGGATTGGACCAAACCCGCGCCGCCGCCCGAAGTCATGACAGAGGCCCCAACGCTAGCAGCCCCAGAACCGGCGCCCGAAGAAGCCCCGCCGATCCTGCCGGAACCAATGCTGACGTCCCCCCGCCCCGAGGTTGACCGACCCGAACTGAGGGACCTCGCTTCCGTGGCAGAGCCCGACATGGCAGCAGCGATCGTGCTGCCTCCCCCGCCCATAGCCGAGCCCGATCCGCTTTTTCGGGATCCACTGCCAGAGACGCCGCAGAATCCGACGGCGAAGACCGCGGATAGCCCTTTGCCGAAACCAGACCCGCCAAAGCCGCAGAACCCGGACAGTCGCGAAGACGGAACGCCATCCGCCGAGGCGGCACCGCCTGCCCCCCCGGCACCCCAGGCGCCAAGCGAAAGCCGCAAGGCCGAGACCGCCGCAGGCACTGGCACGAAAGATACAGCGGGCAGCGGCGGGACCGCTGAGGCGGCAACCCTGTCGCAATCGGCGGTCAATGACCTCATGGCCACCTGGGGTGCCAAGGTTCGCGCCCGCATCGAACGCCGCAAGCAATACCCCGCCGGGGCCGATGGCGCTGTCGGGACCGTCACGCTGGCGCTGGTCGTCGGGCGCGACGGACGCCTCTTAAGCATGGATGTATCGCGGTCGTCCGGAAACGCAGCTCTCGACCGTGCAGCCCTAAAAGCTGTCGAAAGGGCAGGGCGTTTCCCCGCAGCCCCAAAAGGTCTGACGGAAAGCAGTTATGCCTTCGCTTTGTCCATCGGATTCAAGAAGTGATCGGGACAGGAAAACGCACGTAATTGTCGGCCTGACCGGGTATGCGAAGGACCGAAGACTGCAAGCGGAATATGAACATTGTTCATGGTAGATGAGAATATTATGAATGCTCCGACATGATAGACGCTGTGCTACCCTCTACGACCGGGTTTCAACGTGTTGATTTGCAGAGAGAGTTGACCCGGAATTTCCATCGAGAAGTCACTCACCTTTGATTTTGGATTTTGGATCATTGTGGGGCAACGCATGGATTGCGTCCCTCTTCCTCCGGGCTGTGGCGGTTGAACTTGCGTCTGAGCGATAGCTGCCTTTCGGGTTTCCGTGATGTGGCCGCTGTGTGAGATGGTCGAGCGAGGCCGTGATGATCTTGGCGTCGCCGCAGACTGTGGCCCATTCTCTGAAGCTGAGATTTATGGTGGCGGGCATTGCGGACATTCTTCTCTACCGGTCCCTTCTCGTATCCCGCTGCCAGCTTGCAAGACTCGGGCACACCTCGCCGTAGCTGGGCAGGGCCCCACTCACAAGCAGGGTGCCAGCAATGCAAAGCCGTCCGATTGCCATGCCCATCCCTCTGCGCGGACCCACATGCGGGCCCTTCGGCCGCAGTGAAGCCGGACAAGCCGATGCTCGGTCAAGATCGAAAGCGCGCCATAGTCTTTTGTCACTGCGCACCATGCAGCTCCGACGTCGCGACAGGCTTGGACGCATACAAAGGTCTCTGTCACGTCCCGCCGGAGTTGCCGCTCACTTGGCCATTCACCAGCCGTTCTTCGCGCTGCACCAAGCGGGCGCGGAAACCCGGATCATGGCTGACAAGCAGGATGGCTTGTGGCAGCGCCTGCAGAATCGCCAGCAGCCGCTCTTCGTTCTCGGGGTCCAGCGCATTGGTGGGCTCGTCCAACAAGAGGACATCAGGGCGCATCACCAAGACCGTGGCCAGGGTGACCAGTCGCTTTTCGCCGCCTGAGAGGTGATGGGTGATGCGGTCACGCAGATGGCCGAGGGCCAGTTGGTCCAACACCTGGTCGACCATCCGGAGCGCCTCGGCGCGGGAATGGCCGAGGTTCAGGGGGCCAAAGGCAATATCCTCCGCCACGGTGGGGCAGAAAAGCTGATCGTCGGGGTCCTGAAAGACCAGCCCAATGCGGCGGCGCAGATCGACGAAATCCGCCTCGCGCTGTCGGGTCTCACCAAAGGCGCGGATCGTACCGCGCGCGGGCCGCAAGAGACCAAGGGCGATGCGAAGCAAGGTCGACTTGCCGCTGCCATTGGGCCCCACCAAAGCCACCCTCTCGCCCGCGGCAAGGCCAAGGCTGGCACCACGCAGCACGGGTGGCTGGCCGGGATAGCTGAACTGGATATCCTCAAGCTCAAGCAAGATGGACAAGTGCGACCTCCAAGGCAACGAGCGCCAGAAGCCCAAGGCCGAAGAGCGCACAGAATCGGCGGTCTGTCGCCTGCCAGGAGAAGTCGTCCAGAAGGGGGATACGCCCGGTAAATCCCCGGCACTTCATCGCCTGCAGGATGCGTTCCGAGCGTTCCAGCGCCCGCACCAGCATCATGCCGATCAGATGGCCCAGGCTGACCCAGGTGTGCCGGTTCGATCCGGGGCGAAAGGCGCGCGCGCGCATCGCCACCCGCGACCGCGCATATTCGGCGCGCAACACCTCGATGTAGCGCACCGTGAACAACAGCAGATGCACCAGCGCCCGAGGCACCCGCAGCCGCGCCAGCGCATGACCCAGCATCACCGGCTCCATCGTGCCCACCAGCGCCATCAGCATCAGGATCACCGCATTGGCGGTCAATCCGATCTCGACCGCCAGCCGAAAGCCTTCGACCGTCGCCACCACCCCAAAGGGCAGGGTCAGCGCCGGCGTGCCGGGGGTCGAGAATGGCAGGATCAGCAGCATGAAAATGATGAAGCCGTCCATCATCGCCATGCGCTTCAATGTGCGCGCCGCGGGCAGCCCGGAACAGCCAAGCGCCAGAAGCGCCGCCGCCATCGCCAATGCCAGCGCGCCCAGCGTCGAAAGCCCGGTGACGACCACCGCAAAGGCCAGTGCCGAGACGATGCGCGCGCGTGGGTCCACCTGACGCAGCGGTGCCGCGCCCCGTGCCCGCCCCGCCATTAGCGGCTCTGCTTCCGCGATGCTGCCCAAGATCAGACCGCCGCCAGACGACGCCGCGCCGCAGTATAAAAGCCCAGGCCGAACAGCCCGGCGATATAGCCGATGCCGCCGAGGATGGCCTGCAGGTCGTTCTTCTCTTTGTAGGCGTCAATCTCTTGGCGCAGCGGGCGCATCTCGTCGCGCACGATGGTGGCGATAACCTCGGGGTCGATGGCCGCTGCCGCAACCGGGCCGGGATTTCCGGCTGTCTTTGCCTTTTCGACGATCTTCGCCACATCCGCCGCCGCCATCGTCACATTGGCCACATGACCCCCGCCAAGATCGGCATGAAACACATGATCCACCGCTTCGGTCGGAGTGAAGGTGAACGCGCCGTTGTCGTCGGTCACAGCCTGACCCAGCGCGCGCCCCGTCGGGTCGGTCACGGTGACGGTGGCCGCTTTTGCCATATCCCCGTTCGAGAACCCGATCTCGCCCTCGATCTGCGCCCCCGAGGGAAAAACCGAGGCGATCACCTTGTGGGCCAGCGCGGGCAGCGGGGCCAGCGCAAGCGCCAGCGCCAGAAAGATAGCAGAAGGTTTCACGGTTGGGTCTCCATGGCACGGAAAAGCTCGGGTTTGACGCGGATGGCCAGCGAGACGGCGGCGGCCGTCAGCACTGCCTCCACCGCCATGATCGGAATATGGGCGAAGAACACCAGCTTGGCAGCCGGAAGGAACTGATCACCGCTGAGCGCAAGACAGACGGCAACAAAGCCCGTGGTCAGCGCAATCGCCAACGCCCCGCCAACGCCGCCCCAGAAGGCGGCATGTGCGCCTCCGCGCCGGATCATCGGACCCAGAAGCAACCCGACGATCACGGCAGGCATGGCGATGTTGAAGGTGTTCACCCCCAGCACCGTCACGCCGCCAAAACCGAAGAACACCGCCTGCAACAAAAGCCCCACGAACAGCGCCGGAAAGGCGGCCCAGCCCAGGACCAGCCCCGCCATGCCGTTCAGGATCAGATGCACCGAAGAAGGCCCGATCGGCACATGCACCAGCGAGGCGACAAAAAACGCAGCCGACAGCACGCCTGCCGCCGGGATGCGCTCCATCGTCATGGCGCGCAGGCCCAAGGCAATGCCCCCGGCCGTTGCAATCGCGCCGCCAATCACAACCGGACTGGCAAGGGCTCCATCGACGATATGCATCTCACTTCACATCCCAGGCACGAACCCAGATCACCGCATCCTGGCTGAGCTCCTTGCCTTCATGCTCCTTGACCGGCCCCGATCCCAGCGCGGCAAAGCCCCACCAGCCCGCCTTGGGCACGCCGAAGGTGAAGTAACCGTTGGCATCCGACACGGCCACGACCGCTCCTCCGGGCATCGGGCCGGCCACGGCTTCGCCCGCCGCATTGGTGGCCAGATTGGGTTCTGCGGCCATATATTCGATCTCGATCTCGGCACCCGCCACCGGCTTGCCCTCGGACAGCACCTGACCCGTGAAGGTGGACCCGGCGACAATGTTATAGGGCTTGTTCAGCGGCAGGATCTCGGTCGCAAGGCCCTGCGGTTCCATCCAATCGGTCGGCAGATCCGCATTGTTGAAATAGACCTTGGTCAGCTGCTGGATAAAAATATCCTCGCTTTCCTCGTAGTAAGGCGCGGGTTCAAGCACCACCACATAGTCGCCCGCCTTGGTCACAGGCAATGTCGCCTCATAGCGGCGGCAGTATTCTCCTTACCCTGGAAGGTGATCGGCGCAAGCCGGTCCATCAGGTCGATCTTCGCGCCCTTGTTGACCGCGTAGAACGCCAGCGGCTTCCCCATATCCATGGCGTGACCGTTTTCGAACGGATGCCAGAAGATCAGCCGAAGCGGCACATCGCCCGCCCCTTCGACAATCGGATTCTCGGTGTAGATCAACTGGAAATGCGCCTGCGCCGCGATGGGCGACAGGGCGAGGGCGGCAGTGGCCAGTAACTTGGCAAGCTTGGTCATGGGTCGTCCCTTTCATGGACCGCCTTCGGGCGGCGTTGTGAAAGGACGTTCGGGATGAAGGCACGAAACGGGCTGCACACCTGTCGCGAGCCAGACGCGCACCCCGGCGTCCGGATTGGCGCACCGGATCGCTCCGGCACACGTCACAGGCAGGTCTCCTGGCTCGCGGGTCTCAGCTTTGCCGGCCTTCCCGGACCAACTTGGCCCAGTGGCATTTTCGGCATCGCTCTCCGCTCACAGTTGCGGGGGCAGCCACGGATTTGGCGCCTGATGGCTACACCGCACCGTATTCCCTCTTTCCCCCCCACATGCGTCAGAGCATGATCCGGGGGACCGATGATCCCGGCTTTGGGCCATATCCTCATGAGTCTGCCAACTGGATACTGGGCCGGATACGGAGCCGGATACTGGGCCGGGGGGCGGGGACCGGACCGCAGCCGTCTTGCCCGCAGATCAGCGCAGCGCGCGCACGCCGACGCCGACCTGCATGTCGGCTCTGCCTACAGGCCCCGGGCGGCTATAAAACATGAGACAGATTCATAATCATAAGTAAAATTATGAATTTCCTTTGTCTTGGCCCGCCATGCTATTGCGCCTCGGCGCAACGTCCCAGAGTCTGGAGCTTTCCCGTGACCCACCATGGCGGACCCATCACAGCCGTTTCGGCTGCCCTGGAAGCGCTCGCGCAGCAGCGCATCCTGATCCTCGACGGCGCGATGGGGACGCAGATCCAGACGCTGGGCCTGTCGGAAGAGGATTACCGCGGCGCGGGTGGCTGCGC
>LNFM01011243.1_pt1 | contig 12254 bp, 11 predicted proteins | sample 596031 | NCBI WGS metagenome assembly LNFM01 (sample SAMN04254537, study PRJNA301005) | activated carbon metagenome | isolation source: dual media filters at the Ann Arbor, Michigan drinking water treatment plant | place: USA: Ann Arbor | reverse complement strand
TCATCGATGTTTTCTTTGTTAGCCGGCTTAATGATAACAATGCCATCGCCACTATAGGGCTTACGGAATCCATGCTTACCATTATTTACTCGATTGCCATTGGCTTGAGTATGGGTGCCACTGCCATGGTAGCACGAAGAGTGGGTGAGAAGGATATTAAAGCGGCCGAAGTAGCGGCAGTGCAGGCGCTCTTCGTGGGGATCAGCATTGCCATCCTTATTAGTGTCGTTGGGTTTTTCTATTCAACCGAATTATTACGCTTAATGGGCGCGAGCGAGGCAGTAATTGCAACAGGCAGCGGTTACACCAAATGGATGTTGAGTGGAAACGTAACCATTATGTTACTCTTCCTGATCAATGCTATTTTCCGTGGAGCAGGCGATGCCTCTATTGCGATGCGGTCCTTAATGCTCGCTAATTTTTTAAACATCCTACTTGATCCTCTTTTCATTTTTGGTTGGGGACCTGTGCCCGCTTTTGGCGTGGAGGGAGCAGCCATTGCTACCAACATTGGCAGAGGTATAGGTGTGTTGTATCAGGTGTATCATTTGCTGAAAGGCAAAAAGGGCATCATCAGGTTGCATGCAGAGAATTTAATCCTGCAATGGAATATTGTGTGGAATCTGTTAAAGGTTTCTGCCGGTGGTACCGCGCAGTTTGTGATCGCCTCTGCTTCCTGGATTTTTTTAGTACGCATTGTTTCCACTTTTGGTAGCGATGCGTTAGCTGGCTACACGATTGCTATACGCGTAATTGTGTTTGCTATTTTACCGGCTTGGGGCATGGCCAATGCAGCCGCCACCTTAGTAGGGCAAAACCTGGGGGCACAACAACCCGATAGAGCAGAAAAGTCCGTTTGGCGCACCGCCTATTTTAACATGATTTTTCTGGCCATCGTCACCGTCCTCTTTTTTACGCTGGCAACTCCTATTTTAAACTTTTTCACAACCGATGTGAATGTATTGGCGAATGGGATCGAATGCCTTCAGATAGTTTCCCTGGGTTATATTTTTTACGCCTATGGCATGGTGATGAGCCAGGCTTTTAATGGGGCTGGAGATACCCTCACGCCAACCATTTTAAACTTCTTTGGTTTCTGGACCTTTCAAATTCCATTGGCCTATCTGTTAGCCATTCCTTTTTCTTTTGGTCCAACGGGGGTGTACGCGGCTATTTCCATTGCGGAGTCAGTAATAGCCATTGTGGCCATTTTTATTTTCAGGAGAGGGAAGTGGAAGAGTATAAAAATCTAAAGCACTCACCCAGAGGACAACATCAAATTTCTCTAAGTGTCATCCGATATTATTAAATGCGGTCTCGATAATTATCGGGACCGCATTTTGATCACTATTAAAAAGATACAGGCCGAAACTCCGTATGCGAATGTGGTGTAGCCTGTCCGGTATGCCACTTAGATTGAATTGTCAACAACAGAAATTTAATGAATTGGTAATGCACCGGCTACCGAAAGCAGGTCATTTTTTTGAATACTTGTAACGCAACTGCTATTGGTTACGTTGGTATACCGGAATTCAGGGATTGAGTACTAGATTCGATTTGGAAACAGGGAAAGCGAGCCTAAGTATTTTTACCTATTTGTAAAACCTGAAGACTGATTAAATGATTGATAATCAAGCAAACAAGGTATTGTACCTAATATACGCCAAAAACATAGTAAACAATCGATTGATTTTTTAATTTCTTCGTGATACTTTTAAATCCCTTTCAACAAATGGCTTTAAAATTCTTAAAAATTGTCTGTCTTTTCACAGACACACGCTGCTATGCTTTCGTAGCCTCTACCGTGGTGTGCCATTCAGATTGGGAGTGGAAAGTAAGCTTTAACGTACCTGCCCCCAGCAGTTTGACAACTAGGAAATTGCGATTTTAAATTCAAACTAAACCCTCTTCTATGAAAATGAGAAAACCCGTTTCTGTGTTTGCCCTTTGCTTGGCACTATCCTTTGGAGCGCATGCTCAAATAAGGGTGGGTGCGAAAGTAGGGGCCAACATTAATCAATTTAGCCAGCCCGGTACTGTATTTGGATTTACCGGAGGTGCATTTGGAAAATACCAAGTGTTAGACTTTTTGGATGTGAGAGCAGAAATACTCTACAACCAGCAAGGAGGTGCCAGACAGGACTATTATCGAGATTATTCCTTTATCGAAGGGAACGTAAGTGGAGTTCAATACACCAATCGTTACGTAAATCTCCATAATTTAGAAATACCCGTGATTGCAGAACTTCATCATCCTTCTTTTGAAGATGAAGTTATTTCTCCACGCCTGTTACTAGGCTTTGCTTACGGATTGAACCTTGGAGCGATGGAACGTCATGACAAAACCTATTATTTCAATGATGGTCCAACCTCTCAAATCATGCTCTCTGACAAAAAAGAGAACGTGGAGTCTAATTACAAAGCTAGTCAGTGGGGTTTTATTGCCGGATTTGGAATTGACATGAAGGCCGGTGAGCAAACTTGCACCTTTGAGGTTCGATACCGAGGAGGCTTAAATCAGATTAATAATTTTCGCTTTGGGGTTCCGCCCCAGGACGGCCTACCCGGCACGATTGGTCAAGAGGGCGATTTGTACACCTCTAGTCTTTCCGTTGCCTTTGGCATGACAATTAAAACTTTTTAAAACAAAACCAACTCAACTTAAATTAACAAACTATGCTACTTAAAAGACTAAAACTTTTCGGTTTTATGGCGTTCATCAGTACGATGGTACTGGTTGCCTGTGAAGACGATTTTACGGAAGAGGATTTCCTCAATCAACAAAATAGATTGGCCATGGAAAAGGCCAAGGCTGATTCAGCCTACCTGGCTAGCCTAAATGCCGACCAAGCTGCAGAATATATTTCAGCATTGAATGCTTCTGGAGATTTGATGGCAGTTACAATTGTGGTTCGTGAAGATGGTGCGCCCATTTCTGGTGCAACTGTAACCTTTACAGGTGGCGAGCCAGAAGCGATAGACGATAATGGTCGTACACAAGTAACAGCTTCTGCTACCACAGGTGCTGATGGTAATGCAGTGTTTGATCGTCTTCCAATTGGTAGACATACTATTTTGATCACTAAGACTGGTTATGCTAGTGCGTCTGCTCAAGTAAATTTTGGAACTCCCGCAGCACCAATAGCTATTACAACTTCTGTTAATGGAGTTACGAAGACCTCTTATATAGCTCCACTAAAGCGTTTTGAGAATTTGGCATTCCCTATGTTCTCAACCGATGCAACTTCTGCTAAGACTGCAACAATAAATGGTGTTGTTACAATCGAAAATGACCTTACCAACCTTACACCAGAAATTCCGCAGAACTTGACATTGAAGGCTGATTTAAGCTTCTTGGTAAACTACAACTCACCTTCAGGTAGTGTGTCAGTTTCTCAATATCAATTGGATGCTCCTGGTTTAGGATCAGCTACAGTAAATAACACTACAGGTGCCTATAGCATGGTCTTACCAGCAAGTGCGTCAGGATACGCCAACCTTCGTTTGATTGTGCCGGAATTGACAGGAACACAGCGTATCGCGATAAACGCTATTGACGATGGTTCAGGTAATGTAGTTATGATTCCAACTGGTCCTGAGTTCCGCAACGTTCCTACAAGATGGGGTGGTAATGCTACTGGTTTTACCAGTGTGCCAACCGTATTCGGTGCAAAAGCCGTATTCCCAACACCTCCTGCAGCCGGTAAAGGGTTTACCTTTGACTTTACAGCTCAACCTCGTTCCTTAACTGCAGGCACTATTAACACAACTACAAATGATTATTTGGGAAGTGATATCTATAAGATAACCAATCGTGGATCTTATACAGGTACACCTACTGTGGCTATCTCTGGTGGTGGTGGTACCGTAACGATACAACCTTTGGCTAGAATGCGTGCTGCGGCAACAACCATTACAAGAACTGCAGCAGGTTCTGGTTATACTTTTATGAATGTTAATTTGGTAAAGGTTGATGGGGCCGCAGTTGAAACTGTGATCGGTGACTTTGCTGTTACACCTGTAAGCGGTGGACTTCCTGCTACTTTTGATCCTTCTACATTTATTAATGAACCTAGCTTTGGTACTAATTCACCAGCAACCAACATTGCAGATGCAGCATCCTTCAAATTGACAGTGACGGGTGATGGTACAGGTGCAACTGTAACGGGCACTATTAGTGTATCATTGGATAGAGTAATCATTTCTGACGTAGGTTCTGGCTTCACTTCAGCCCCTACAATTACTCTAACAGGCGGTGGTGCAACCACACAGGCAACAATCCAATCTCTAGAGTTTCCTGTGCAGTGGAATTTAACTCCTAACAATGCTGGTAATACTGTGGATTATGCAGTTATGCCTTCCGATCTTTACTTATACTTCCCGCCTACACCAACAAATGGTGGATATACAAGTAGCAGTGTGAATTATCATAGCTCTGGCATTGGAACGTTGGAGAGCTCCTTCCAAAACCTCTACAACTCATTAACTGTAAGTGGTGGTGATGTTACTCTGATCAATCCTGGAATTGTAATGAGAACCAGTGATTTTTGGGCAGTAAAACCTCAAGTGGTAATTGAAGATGAGACACCAGAAGCACCAGAAGTTTATTTCTACATCAGTAACTCGACCACAGGTGAAATTGATGTTAATTATTGGAATGACTACGGAAATGGTTACAACACGCCATTCCAGTTAACCATTCAACCATCTATTACGGGTGCTCCTGGAACTGGTGCTCAATTCATGCTAGAGCATAACTTTAATTCAACTTCTGGTGAGTATTCATTTGTCGGTAACTATTCACGGTTATCTGGAGGTTCAGGCTATTTAGATAATCTTAATAGAAAATCTCAGGAGAGTGATAACATCAGTAACACAGGTATAGGATTGCCTACCTTGCAGAGTGGTAACGTTTATACTGTAAACGTTACATACGGCACAGGTTTCAAAACTGTGAATGTGAACTAATCGTTTATTGTATTCTTAATTAAAAAGGCTGCCACTTTAGTGGCAGCCTTTTTTTGTTTTCAGTTAAAGATTGATGGAAGATCAGCCACTTAAAGCAAATAACTTATAACAATTAACTATCCCCCCTTCTTAAAAGCCGCCTTTACTGCCTTGTTCAATTCTTCTCCCGCCTTCTTTAAACTTTCTTCTACTTCTTTCCAGCGTTCTTTGTTTTCGGCTTCCTTCTTAAACTTCTCAGCCGAGTCTTTTAGCTCCTCAAATCGTTTCTCTAACTCTACCTGTAGTCTTCCGCCCGATTCTTGTACTTCTTTGGTAAACTGATCCATTCGTTTTCCAAAATTCTTGAAGAATTTCTCAGCCGACCCTTCCTGTTCTTCTTTATCTTCCTTGTTTTCCATGTTGTTTAAAATTTAACTTCGTAATTCGTAACCTGAAATTACCATGAATACAATGGAAGCACAAGACCCGCTCGATTTCATTAAACAGATGCTGGAAAGTAAATCGGATGCCAAGCAGCGCACGTACAAACATCTGCTCTCCACCTTTCAGGTGTTGCGTGATGAGGCGAAAGTGATCGCAGCCGAACTAACCAAGCGGGCCCGCCCGGGCGATAAAGAAGTGACCATCGATTATGCAGAGATCAGCCAGCATGAGTTTCATTTAAAACTGGCCGGTGACCTGTTGATTTTTGTGTTGCACACTAACGTAGTCACTTTTGAAGCGGAGCATCCCATTATGCAGGACCCTTACATTGTAGAAAATGAAGTGAATCGGTATTTCGGGCAGATTAACATCTACAATTTCATGTCGGACTCGCTAAAGTTTAATCGGGTGAACGACCCCGGGTATTTGGTGGCGCGCCTCATGATCAACCATGAAAATCGCTTTTTTGTAGAAGGCGAGGGGCCGTTGGCCCAGTTGTCGAACCGAATCTCAGAGGCCCCTATTTCGCGCGAGTATTTGCAATTGCTTGTAAAACTGTCACTTACCATCGCCATTGAAAATGACCTGACCGCCCCACCATACCAGGAAGTGAAATTCATCACGCTCTACCAGAAACAAGAACACACCCCAGAGCTCGGTGGAGGGCAAAAAATAGGCTTTAAAATGAGTCACGAACGCCAGCAACCTCAGTAAGCTTTGTCATATACGAGTATCCGTATAAAGTCCTGAAACTAATAAATCACTGTCATGCCGAAGAATGAGGCATCTTCTCATGATTAGTATGAACCTTTCAAAGACACCTCGTACCTCGGTGTGACAGAATAATATAAATTAGGACTATAAACGGATAGTCAATTTGTTATATTTGTTTAGCATGAAGATTAGTCGATTATTCATCCTTTTTCTCCTTCTCTTTTTTACCGTGGCGTGTGCTTCTACACAACAACGGCACAAAAAACTTAAACCGGGCAAGCCCATTCCTTGTCCACAAAAAGACTGCTGATGAGCCTGAGAAAAATTGTCATTGCTATCGATGGATACTCTGCCTGCGGCAAGAGTACAACCGCGAAAGAAGTCGCCAAAATTTTAGGATACAAGTACATAGACAGTGGTGCCATGTACAGGGCAGTCACGCATTATTTTCTGGAGCATTATGTATCCTTAACCAATCCAAAGGAAATAGCCAATGCCCTGGATGGCATTAAAATAAGCTTTCACATTAACGAGGATAAAGAGACGGAGACTTTTCTAAATGGTATGAATGTAGAGAAGGAGATCCGTAAAATGAAAGTGTCTGACCAGGTGAGCCAGGTAAGTGCCTTAAAGCCGGTGCGCACAGCCATGGTTCATCAGCAACGCAGGCTCGGAAAGGACAGGGGTGTGGTGATGGATGGACGAGACATTGGCACGGTGGTGTTTCCCGATGCAGAGCTAAAGGTATTTATGACAGCCGACATGCAGGTACGCGCTTTTCGCAGACAACAAGAACTCCTGGAAAAAGATAAGTTGGTGGACCTGATGGAAGTAATGGAGAACATCCACATGCGTGATAAGATCGATACCACGCGCGCGGAGAGCCCCTTGCGCAAAGCTGATAATGCCGTGGGCATAGATACTACCCACATTACCCTGGACGAGCAGGTGGATGAGGTAATTCGCCTGGCTATCAGTCGAATTCTGAAGGTCTCCTTTTAAGGGGGCTCTACACCTTTCAAATAGATAATCAGCCTTCTTTCTAAAGGTAATTAACGTCTTTATTATGTCGTTATAATTACTAATTTTGCCACGTTCCTAACCAAAATACTGCCCATCATGGGAAAATTCATACGGTTAAAAAAGGGCTTTGATATTAATCTGGCCGGCAAAGCTGCTCTTAAGCTCTCCAATACTGAACAACCCGAAACCTTCGTGATTAAACCCGATGATTTTCACGGGATTTACATGCCCAAGGTGTTGGTAAAAGAAGGCGATTCAGTGAAGGCGGGAAGCCCTTTGTTTCACGATAAAAAGAATGAGAAAATTGTCTTTACCGCCCCCGTTAGTGGAGAAGTGGTAGAGGTAAAGCGTGGTGAAAAGCGCAAGCTGTTGGAGATTAAGATTCTGGCCGATAAGACCATTGAGTCCCTTCCTTTCACCAAATACTCTGTTTCAGAGTTAGCGAATTTAAATCGTGAGAAAATTCAGGAGCAATTGTTAACCAGCGGTGTGTGGATTAATTTGATTCAGCGCCCGTATGGTATAGTGGCAAATCCTGAAGAAACGCCTAAATCAATTTTTGTATCGGCTTTCGATTCTCACCCGCTAGCGCCTGACTATAGTTTCATCTATAAGGGCCAAGAGAACTACTTTCAGGCCGGCATAGACGCTTTGAAAAAACTAAGTGGAGGTCCAGTGCATGTAAATGTTCACTCTGAACGTGAAATTTCTCCTGTATTCGCACAAGTAAAGAACGCAGAGTTAAACAAATTCTCTGGACCACATCCATCAGGCTGTGCAGGGGTGCAGATCCATCATATAGATCCTATCAATAAAGGCGATGTAGTCTGGACCATCAACCCTGCGGGAGTGATTCAAATTGGTAAGCTATTTTTAAATGGAGCGGTAGATGCTTCTAAGATTGTAGCAGTGGCAGGTTCGGAGGTTTCTGATCCACAGTATTATAAAACCTACACCGGTGCTTCGGTGAAGAAGTTTCTGGCTAACAATTTAAAGAACGATCATGTTCGTGTTATCTCTGGTAACGTGCTTACCGGAACGAGCATTGGTAAAGAAGGCCACATGGGCTTTTTTGATCAAATGATCACGGTGATTCCGGAAGGCGATCATCATGAGTTTTTAGGTTGGATTACGCCCACCACTCAAAAGGTTAGTTTCCAGCGTTCATGGGGTTTATTCTCTTTCTTAACGCGGTCCAAAGAGGCTGTTATTGATAGCAATATGCACGGTGAGCCACGCGCCTTTGTTCAATCGGGTGTGTTTGAACAAGTAGTGCCAATGGATATTTTACCCACGCATTTACTTAAAGCCATCATTGCCGAAGATTACGATGACATGGAAGCCCTTGGGATCTATGAAGTTATTGAAGAAGACCTGGCGCTTTGTGAATTTGTGGACGTTTCGAAACACAATGTACAGAGCATAGTCAGAGAAGGTATTGATTTATTAGCGAACGCATAAGATGAAATTTCTACGCAATACATTAGACAAGGCCAAACACAACTTCGAAAAGGGAGGAAAGTTTGAGAAATACTATTACGCATTTGAGGCGTTGGAGACCTTTGCTTTTTCACCCAACACCACTACCAGTGCCAAGGGTGTGCAAATCCGCGATGCCATTGACTTGAAGCGCTTGATGATGACAGTGATCATCGCCATGACGCCCTGCTTGATCTTCGGTATTTTTAACGTGGGTCATCAACACTTTTTAGCCATCGGTCAGGAAGCTGGCATGATGGATAAATTCTGGATTGGTGTGATTCAAGTATTACCCATCATCATTGTGTCGTATGGTGTTGGTTTGGGTATAGAATTCGTCTTCTCTACGTTGCGCAGACACCCGGTAAATGAAGGCTACCTGGTAACAGGTATGTTGATTCCCTTGGTGATGCCTCCGGATATTCCGCTTTGGCAAGTAGCTGTGGCTACTGCATTTGCTGTAATCATTGGTAAAGAAGCGTTTGGCGGTACTGGTATGAACGTGATGAACGTAGCCCTTACGGCTCGTGCTTTCTTATACTTTGCCTACCCTACACAAATTTCTGGGGAGGTTTGGACTTACCTTCCCGAAGGTGTTCAAACAGTGGCTGGTTATTCAGGTGCAACGCCTTTGGCCATTGCTGCACAAAGTGTTACAGACGGAACCAATGTGGTTTCTCAACTCAATTCCTTCGGAACAGGCTGGGCAGATGGCCTCTATTCCTTCACCAATTTGTTTACAGGCATTATGCCGGGCTCTATTGGTGAAACTTCTACATTAATGTGCTTGATCGGTGCTTTCATTTTATGGGCCACCGGTGCCGGTAGCTGGAAGATTATGGTGAGTGTATTTGCAGGCGCTTGGGCGATGGGACTTTTACTAAATGGTCTGGCAGTGAATCCCTACATGGAAATGCCTGCGCACTATCACTTAGTGATTGGTGGTTTGGCCTTTGGGGCTGTGTTTATGGCAACGGACCCGGTAACGGCCGCCCAGACAGAAACAGGCAAGTGGGTTTATGGATTCATGATTGGTTTATTCACCGTGTTGATTCGCGTGTTTAACCCGGCCTATCCAGAAGGTATTATGTTGGCGATTTTGTTAATGAACGTCTTCGCTCCGCTGATTGATTATTTCGTAGTAAGTGCTAACAAAACCAGACGATTGAAACGTGCGACAGTCTAATCTTTATATCGTAATGTATGCAGCCATCCTCACCGTTGTGTGCGGTGGTCTGCTCGCTTTCGCTTCTGAAAGCCTGAAAGAAAAACAACAAGCCAACATTGCGCTTGAACAGAAAAAAAACATTCTGGCTACCGTAATGGAACTGAAGGAGGGTGATGATCCGTCAGCGATTTATGCAAAACAGGTAAAAGCATTTGTGATTGATTACAACGGCAATGTGCAAGAGGGCATGAAGGCAGAAGATGTGGCTGTTGCTTCTGAGTATAAGAAAGCTCCTGATCAAAGACTTCTTCCTGTCTACGAGTTTTCAAATGAAAGCGGTCAGGTTGAATCAGTTGTAATGCCCGTGTTTGGATACGGATTGTGGAATAACATTTGGGGTTTTGTTTCACTGGAGTCAGACTTCAACACCATTAAAGGGGTGAAGTTTGCACACGCTGGAGAAACGCCAGGCTTAGGTGCCCGTATTGATTCAGACGAAATTCAAGTGCGTTACAAGAGCAAAGCCATCTTTGAAGGAGACAAAGTTGCTTCCATCACGATGATGAAAGGCGAAGGCTTTGATTACTCGAATGATAAGCATAAAGTAGACGGCATGTCGGGTGCTACCCTAACGGCAAAAGGAGTTAACAATATGTTGCAAGATTATTTTGTCTGCTATCAGAATTATTTGAAGAAGAATAAAAAGTAAGGGAGCGATGAGTACAGAAACTGCAGAAGTGAAAGTAGCTAAGAGCGAAGCACTTTTTTCAAAGAAGAATAAGAAACTACTGACAAACCCGCTCGACATTGATAACCCGATTACCGTACAGGTATTGGGAATCTGTTCTGCTCTGGCAATTACGTCACAGATCAAGCCGGCTATCGTAATGTCCCTGGGTCTTACGTTTGTTACGGCTTTCTCCAATTTGTTCATCTCTATGATGCGCAATACGATTCCTTCCCGTATTCGTATCATCGTTCAGTTAGCGATTGTATCCGTATGGGTAATCATGGTTGACCAGTTGCTCAAGGCTTATGTCTATGACATGTCTAAATTGATGTCGGTATATGTTGGCTTGATTATTACCAACTGTATTGTAATGGGTCGCTTGGAAGCCTACGCCATGGCAAACAAGCCTTGGCCCTCTTTCCTGGATGGATTAGGAAATGGTTTTGGTTACGGATTGATTTTGATCAGCATGGCCTTCATAAGAGAGTTGTTTGGTTCAGGCACCTTGTTCAAAGGCTTTGCTTTCGAATGGAAAGTTTTTGAATCGATGGGCTTGCATTACCAAGGCAATGGACTTCTCTTATTACCGGCAGGAGCGTGTATTCTGATCGGTATCATTATCTGGATTCAACGAAGCATTAACGGTTACAGAGAGCATTAATATGGAAAACTTAATAAGCATTGGCGTTCGTTCGATTTTTATCGACAACATGATTTTTGCTTACTTCTTGGGTATGTGTTCCTTTTTGGCCGTATCGAAGAAAGTAAATACAGCATTTGGTTTGGGTGTGGCCGTTGTGTTTGTGTTGGGTATTACGGTTCCCATCAACTGGTTAATCCAAAACTATGTATTGAATGCTGGGGCCCTCGCTTGGTTAGGCGAAGACTTTGCCACTATTGATTTGGGCTTTCTTCAGTTTATTATCTTCATTGCAGTAATTGCTGCGATGGTACAATTAACAGAAATGGCTGTGGAGAAATTTTCTCCATCTTTATACGGAGCCTTGGGAATTTTCCTTCCCTTGATTGCCGTAAACTGTGCTATTTTGGGTGGAGCACTTTTCATGGTGAGCCGTCCGTATAACTTAGCAGAAGCAACAGTTTATGGAATCGGTTCTGGTATCGGCTGGATGTTGGCCATCGTAGCATTAGCAGGTGTGCGTGAGAAAATGCGTTACTCCAATGTACCCGCTCCTTTAAGAGGATTAGGTATTACCTTTATCTTAGTAGGATTGATGTCCTTGGGCTTCCTGAGCTTCTTAGGATTCTCCATCTAACAGAAATAGATCTTTGAAACACTGAAGGCTTCTGTAAACACAGGAGCCTTTATTTTTTATAGCTATGGAAAGTACCTTTCGAAAAATAATCCGATACTTTTTTAGTGGAACGCTCTTTATCGTTCCGCTAACCGCTACTGCCTATTTTATTTATGTCTCCTTTTCCTGGCTGGATAGTTTGTTGAACCTTCCCTATCCAGGTTTAGGTGTGTTGATTATTCTGGTAGCCATCACCGCTTTTGGTTACCTCACGTCTAATCTTGCCTTTCAAACTTTATCCATGTGGTTTGATCATGGCATGAATCGAATTCCTTTAGTGAAATTAATTTACTCTTCGCTCAAGGATTTACTGAATGCTTTTGTGGGAGATAAAAAGAAGTTTAACAAACCTGTATTGGTGAAAATTAATAACGAGAACCAGCTGTATCAGATTGGTTTTGTTACCCAATCCGACTTGTCTGGTATAGGCATT
>LNFM01011242.1_pt1 | contig 12254 bp, 12 predicted proteins | sample 596031 | NCBI WGS metagenome assembly LNFM01 (sample SAMN04254537, study PRJNA301005) | activated carbon metagenome | isolation source: dual media filters at the Ann Arbor, Michigan drinking water treatment plant | place: USA: Ann Arbor | reverse complement strand
TCGTTTCGTACCGCGCTGGGGGATCGTCTAGCGGTAGGACGCCGGCCTTTGGAGCCGGCTACCTAGGTTCGATTCCTAGTCCCCCAGCCATTTTTCTATTTCTCTCGCTCAACCCAATCAAGAATGTGCAGCCGATTGACTGCTGAGGAGGCCGGTGGGCCGATCAGCGGATTACTGTCCCCCGAGCGGCGATTGCCGGTTCGTGCTGCTCTGCAGGTCCATTTCCAAGACCACGGGGCTGTTGGGATTCTTCGGATCTACGCGATGCGGCATCTGATCGACCGCCAATTTGCTGAGGGGAACGGCGACGATATGTGAGGCCTTCTCGGTGGGGTTGGAGTAGAGCGCCAGCCGGATATTTTTAGGGCGCAGTTGCGGGGTCAGTAACGGCTTCAAATCCGCGCTGGCGAATCCCACCACCAAGGCGCTGCCGTCGGCCAACTTGTGGATTTCGTAAGCATTGGCGGCCGGCGCGGTCCGTTCCAACAGCATATCGGGACTCTGGGAGACCAAGGCCAGCCCGAGGCCTTGCTGAGGGACGAACCCGAAGCTGCCGACCGGCGCAACGGAATAGCGGGTCTGCGGAAGCTCGGCGCCGAGCTCCACCACACCGGTCTTGAGCCGCAGCTGCCGGCGCAAGTCGGCCTCAGTCCCCTGGGCATCGAGAAACACCGCAGCCGGGGCCGCCTTCTGGGACGGCAACACCTCCATCTTGCCGCTATTTCCACCGCGTGGCGCGGCATGCAGGGAAGCAGGCAGGAGGCTCAGGAGTAACAGGCTCAATAGCGCATGAGTCAGGACGCGGCGGTTGGTGCGAAGGGGAAGTCGGGATGCCATGGTCGTCAGGTGCTCCGGTAGTAAAGTGTGAGACTCATCTTTATCAAGGCCGGCCTGTCCGGCGCAATGGGCATCAGTCCGATTATCGTTCCAGTCTGCGGGACGGCATTATTCTGGCCGGTGAGGCGCAGGGGTTCGTCGTAGGATCGCGGAGGGCTACCTCGGCGACCCCGCGCCGGGCATCGAGTTGAATCAGACAACAGTCATGCAGCAGGGCCTTCAACTGTCGACGGCCCCGTTGTACCCGTGACTTCATGCCGGAGAGGGAGAGGCCCAGCTTGGTGGCAGCGACCTGTTGGGTGAGCCCGTCCAGTTCAACAAGGGTCACTGCATCCCGGTATTCCGGCGCCAGCTGATCCACCATGGGGCGGAGGCAGTTCGCGAGCTGGATGCGAGGCTCGTCTGGCTCCTCTGTTGGCTCTCCCGCCGTCAGCAGAGCTTCAACGTCCGTCGCCAGCCCTGCCGGGAGTTCACGATGCCGGTGGGAAGTCCGGTAGTAATCGATAACCACATGGCGCGTGACGGTGAAGATCCAGGAGACCAGGCGGCGGGGATCCTGCACCTGGTCGATCTTATCGTGGATCTTCAGAAAGACCTCCTGGAGTAGATCGTCCACCGCCGCATCGTCTGCGACTCGTTTGGCGATGAAGGCGCGCAGTCGCCCGCGCACCTCCATCCAGACGTCTTGTCTATCCTGTGTCATGGTTATGTCTCCGAACGGGGCCTTTCTACGGTACCGCGCATCAAGACGCTGCGCAAGTTGCCGCCCGGGTCGCGCCGGGATGGGCCGGGACACAGCAGCCTGTCTGGCTGAGCGGCCCGTCGACGGCCAATTGCTCGTGCACGAGGAAGACTTCCCAGGCATTCCCGTCGGGATCCGTGAACCAGAGTTTGTCCTGCCGGGCAAAACAGCAGGATGTATTTTCTTCGACGCGCTCCAGCACGCCGGCGGTCTGCAACCGCGATTTCCACTGGGCGATCTCTTCGAGCGAATCCACCTCGATGCCGAGATGGTCGACCGAACTGATTCTGCCCGTTGACGAGACCAGCGACAAATTCAGCGCCGGGGTTGTCAGGTCGAACTTGGCATAGTCGTCTGTCTGTTTCTGCGGCGACACGCCGAACACCTTCCGGTAGAACTCGACCGATGCCGGGATATGGCGAACATTGAGAGAAAGATGTGGTCTCATGGGAACCTCCTGGATAAGCGGCAGAAGAGAATTCACCTGCCTATCCCTAGAGACGGAGCATCCGTGGAAAGGACGCAGGATAGGGTAGGGAGCTAGGGATACCGTTATTTAAAGAGAATTATGACGAGGAGATCGCCGCACGAAGATGGTAGTTGAAAGTCGTCGGTCGCTTCCGACTCGAGAAACTTGTCGCGATGGTTGGGAAAGAATGGCTCAATCGCCATGCGCGGGCTACGGAGTCCGCTTTCGTCTAAGGACGAGGATCACAATTACAGAGATAATTGCTATCAATGGCCCACCGACAAACGCGCCGGTCATCGCCGCTTCCATGGACTTGTCATGGGTGTTGGACGAGAAGACTTCAATCGCGACCATCGTCCCGAATAGGCCGACGACATAACCGAGAATCGCCGCCAGCAGGGCCACTCCAAAGGTTTTCATGGGGCCATATGCAACTGCGCCTATAGTAAAGAGTTGCCGGCACCGCGCGGAGAAGGGGGGGTATTCTTCCCTGAGCCTGGATCTCCCGTTTTCTTTTTCAGTCCTCACTCTTGGGTTTTCCTGAAATGCTCGAGCGCGTCAATGAGAACAGAAATTTCCTCTGGCACCTCTCCCTTGTGCATCGCATTGATAATCGCAGTTGGAGTAATCGTAATTGAGCATTCTTGTTGAAGCCGTCGATTCAATAACGAAAGCACTTCCTTTCCTGGGATGATAATCCTCCTTTGTGGCCATTCCTTCCATGTGCTTTCAAATTCCTCAAGAAGTTGTTGATTGATCGTCGCATAATCGGCTCCAGGCTGCTTTGATTTCTCGTACGGCGTGCGCTTGGCAAGGAATTGAGCACTCACCATATGCTTCATTGGAGCGGTTAGTTCTTCCAGCAATTCTGCGGCAGTGCCTTCGTATTTGACCTTCCGATCTGTGCGTTTATTCTGCTCGATAATTTGCTGTTGGATCGCTTTGTCTATGGCTGAGGCCTCGAGTAGATAGTTTTCAATTTCTTTCCTCTTGTGTATGTGAACGAGGTCTGCATAATTTGAGAGTTGAGCGCGAACACTTAAAACTTCATCTTTAGAGCGGTAATCACGATCAAGAACTACTGCCTTCATAATCTTGTGGCCTAACGTTAGCTCTATTCCTTTTGAGAGGTCTTTTATCTTCTGTGGGTTGAAACCTTCAGATGGAATGACGGCGAAATCTGAACGGTTGCTCACAGCTTGCTTCCCTAGTTTGCGCGCAAACGATGCAAGAATTTGGAAGTCGTGGCCTTCTACAAATACTGCACGGCGTGATTTTGCTAGCTGCGTCAATGTTGGATTTAGGTTCGACCCGAGCGCTCCGAAGATGGCTTGAAGCTCCCCCGGGTCGCTGATGCGCTTGGCGGAGGTTGCCTTCTTGTTTACAACCAGAAGGTCACCAGGATCCGCCTCTGAAATAATCTCTGTCGAATGCGTAGCTATCAGGACATCCGACTTGATCTCCCGTAATAGACTGACAAGTTGGCGTTGAAGGTCTGAGTGCAGATAGATATCAGGTTCATCGATTATAAGGAGAGAATCGCTTTTTGCGCGAACCATAAAGGTGAGCATTTGGCACCAGACTTGGAAGCCAAAACCTGCCCAGAAAATCTCACGGGGGTATCGCTCCTCAGGGCAAAACATTCTGAGAACGGGTTTCCGACCCCTTACGTCAATCTCTGGCGGATCTATATCCATCCCGGGCCAAGTGGTTCGTATGAGATCGCGAAATTGCTGGAAGTTCTCAGGGTAGTGGTACCAGATGTTGCGAAAGTTTCTAGAGGCACGGTGGGTTAACAGCGCACGCCTCGCAGCCTCTTTCTGGTACAGAGGCTCATCATGTTCCACAGGGCCTAGTACGGGAACGAATCCTACGCTTGCCTTGTACTCGCGCTTGAAATCAGCTGTAGAGCGAATAGGGCGTCCTTGTGTCTTGCAGATCATGTAGCAGCTATTAGTCTCGGGAAAGCGTAGCTCAAGCCTATTGCCGCTCGAAAGTCTGAAGTCGATGATTGCTGGGCGTGTGTCGTCGTAGTTTGAAAATACGTTCTCCATCGCCAGTGGTAGCTCGTCAAGTGGCACCCTGTATCCCCAGGAATCCTCCCCGCGGAAATTTAAAAACTCGGGATTGCGTGCGGTTGCCTTTCGCATCCCTTCAGCAAGGATGCGAAAGGCGCCAAGAATTGTGGATTTCCCAGAGTTATTGGGGCCAACGAGAATGTTGAATCCATTTAGTGAGATGGAATACTGGCGTAGTGCCTTGTAATTGCGAAAGGTAACTGAGGTGAATTGATGAACGTCTGACATATGACTGTATTGTACTTTTGAAAGTGTCGTTTGGTCGACCTCTGATTTGCTCCCTACAAAACCTCACAATTCTTTACGGCGCCACTCCACCTCCACCCTTTGCAGCATTATTGTTGGCATCGGACGAAGAGGCGGCACCGGAATCTATAAGTTGGCGCCGTCAGGAAGAAAGAATTTCTTATATGAGCGAGGCCGGTCGGCACGGAAAGTTGGCGTGGTCTGTAGACGCGGGCATACCAGAGCCTCTTGCGCAAGAGACCCTGACAGAGCTGACGTTGACTGACTGTAGCGTTACTGTACTTCGACGGTGCTGGCCTGTGTAGCGGAGACGAGTTTGTGGTCCTTGTTGGCGCCGGTCACGGTGATTTGGTGCTTGCCTTCCAGACTTTAGTTGCGGCCCTTTCCCGCCGGTGCTAGGCGTCGCCTCGTTTTTCTAGCCTATGGCGCCTTTAGGATGAGTGCGATGTCGTCTCCCGATCTTGAAGAAGCTCTCAGCCGCAGCGAGGAATTCGCCGCACAGCTCATCGAAAGCAGCCGCGACGGCATCAAGCTGCAGCGCAACTATCGCAGTGAGGCCAGGTCAATCACGAATCGAAACCGCACGTCACCCTTAAGGACGCGTTCGTAGGCGTTGTTGACCTGCTGGATCGGGATCACTTCAACGTCGGACTCGATGTGGTGTTCCGCGCAGAAGTCGAGCATCTCCTGAGTCTCGCGGATGCCGCCGATCACGGAGCCGGCGATGCTCCGTCGATGCAGAATCAACGGAAACGGTTCGAGCGGCGCCGGTTTTTCCGGCGCGCCGACCAGGATCAACGTCCCATCGGTCTTCAGCAAATTGACTAAGGCGTTGTAGTCATGCGGAGCCGAGACGGTATCGATGATGAAATCGAAATGCCGCTGCAGCTTGCCAAACATGCCGGGTTGCGACGTGACCTCGAAATGCGCGGCTCCCAAACGCATGGCGTCTTGCCGCTTCTTCTCCGAGGTGCTCAAGACGGTGACCTCGGTACCGAGTGCCCGCGCGATCTTCACCGCCATGTGGCCCAGCCCGCCTAAACCCACCACCGCAAGTTTATGATACTTGCCGACGCCCCAGTGACGGAGCGGGGAATAGGTCGTGACGCCTGCGCACAGGAGCGGAGCGGCGCCGGCTGCTGAGAGGGCTTGGGGAATCCGCAACGCATACTGCGCATCGACGACGATCTGAGTGGAGTAGCCGCCCTGCGTGACATGGCCGCTCTTGTCGCGTCCGCTGTAGGTGAGCAGCATGCCGGCTTCGCAATATTGCTCCTGCCCTTCCCGACAGGCGGCACAGCTTCGGCAGGAATCGACAAAGCAGCCCACTCCGGTCCGGTCACCGGCCTTGAATGTTTTGACCTCTTTCCCAACGCGCGCCACGGTTCCGACGATTTCATGCCCCGGCACCATGGGGAAAATGGACCCGCCCCATTCGTCCCGGGCTTGATGGATGTCGGAGTGGCAGATGCCGCAATGGGTGATGGTGATCAGGATGTCGCTGGGGCCGACCTCACGCCGTTCGAATGAGAACGGCGTCAACGCCGCCTTGGCGGTTATTGCGGCGTAGCCTTTGGTTTGTAGCATGGAGATGCTCCTGGTCTGGGTAAGTTAGCGAAGGGCTCCAAGACCATAGCAAGTTAGCATTCGTATGCCAATGGGGAATGTGTCGCGACGGAGTGGGCCGTCAACCGCGGAGCCTATCCTTCGTTGTATGATGCAGCGAGTTAACCCATGTCGAAGGAGTGTCTGCGATGCCCATGACCTTTCAGGATGCGCGGCATCTGTTGGCTCGCACGGGATTCGGCGGGAGTCCCGAAGAAATCCGCGAACTGACTGCGCTCGATCGAGAGGCCGCCATCGATCGACTGCTTGCCGGAGTTGCCCCCACTGCCAGGACGAGCGCTCCCTCCCATGTGCTCAATGTTCTGCCGCCTGCCGAGGGGATAAAGGGGTTGAGTGTCGAGCAGAAGAAGGCCTTCAAACAGGAGCGGCGGGATGACGCCTTCGATCTGAAGGGCTGGTGGTATCAGGAGCTCCTCACCACGCCATCCCCGTTGACTGAACGGATGACCCTGTTCTGGCACAATCATTTTACGTCCAGTTTTCACAAGGTCAAATGGCCGGCGTTGCTGTATCACCAGAACGTGCTGCTTCGCCACCATGCGCTCGGATCATTCCGGGATCTGCTCTTTCAGATTGCGAAGGATCCGGCGATGGTGCTGTATCTGGATACGCAGACCAACCATAAGGATCATCCCAACGAGAATTTTGCCCGCGAGCTCTTCGAGCTGTTCACTCTTGGGGAAGGGCAGTACACCGAGATCGACATCAAGGAAGCGGCGCGCGCCTTTACCGGCTGGCACGTTGCCCTCCATCACGGCGGCGGGTTCGCGTTCAACCGGCGCCAACATGATGCGGGCGCCAAGCATGTGTTGGGGAAGACCGGGGCGTTTGGGGGTGATGATATTCTCGCGATCGCGCTCGATCAGCCGGCCTGTGCGCGCTACCTCACGGCCAAATTGTGGCGGGAGTTTATTTCGGACGAGCCGGAGGCGCGCGAAGTCGATCGGCTCGCGGCGGAGTTTCGAAATAGTGGGTATCAGATCAAACCGCTGCTGCGGAGGCTGCTGACGCTGCCGCAGTTCTGGGCATCCGAGACGCGCGGAGTGCTCGTGAAGTCGCCGGTCGAATTACTGGTCGGTACCGTCCGCCTCCTGAATCTGCCGATCAAAGACACGACCATGCTTGCGAAATATGGGAAACGCCTGGGGCAAGATCTCTTCGATCCCCCCAACGTGAAGGGCTGGCCCGGGGGGACTCGCTGGATTACCAGTGCGACGCTGTTGAATCGTTGGCAACTTTTGCAACGGGGCCTGCGGGGTACGGACAAGGGCGGACCCATGCATACGCATGCGACGATGAGCGAGATGCACGGCGCCGCCTGGATGACGGAGGAAGAGTCGGAGACCGTGCAAGCGGTCTTGGTTCCGGTGCCGCCGGTCAATCCGATTCCGACGGGAGCGGATCGGTGGCAGAGGGTGCATCATCTGGTGATGGATCCGACCTATCAATTGAAGTGAGGGAGACGAGATGTTTCGACGAGACCTGCTGAAACTGGCGGCGACGCTCCCGCTTCTGGTGCTGGCTCCACGGCCGTGTGATCTTTTGGCGGCTCCTTCCGTGCCTGCGCGAGGCCGGTGGGATCGCATTCTGATCTTGGTCGAGTTGCACGGAGGCAATGACGGGCTCAATACACTCGTGCCGTATTCCGACGAGCGGTATTACCAGGCTCGCCCTCATCTGGCGATTCCTCGCGAGCGGGTGCTGCAGCTCTCGCCGTCGGTCGGGGTGCACTATGCGCTGGAGCCGCTTATGTCTCTCTGGGAGAAGCAGCAGTTGGCGATTATCCAGGGTGTCGGTTATCCCGATCCGAACCGATCGCATTTCCGGTCGATCGAAATCTGGGACACGGCGTCGGCCAGCCAGCAAGTATTGGATGAGGGCTGGCTCGCCCGTTTGTTTGAGGCCTATCCGTTGCCGGCAGAGTACACTGCCGACGGAATTCTCCTCGGCCAGCGAGACGGCGGGCCGTTGAGCGGCAGGACAGTCCGGACGGTCGCGCTGCATGATCCGCAGCAGTTTCTCCAGCAGGCCAGTCACGTGAAGGCGGTGGAACAATCGAGTCCCAATCGTGCACTGGCTCACATTCTCCAGGTGCAACGGGAACTTACCCATGCCGCAGGCGATCTGGCTATACGCTTGCAACATGCCTCGCCGCTGCAGACGACTTTCCCTCCGTCGCCGATCGGACACCAGCTGGAGACGGCGGCGCAATTGCTGGCGGCCAAGGTGCCGGTGGTAGTCATCAAAGTCTCGCAGACGGGTTTCGATACTCATGCCGGTCAGCTGGGGCATCATGAGCGGTTGTTGAAGGAGCTCGCCGACGGGCTGGTCGCGTTCCGTCAGGCAATGGTTCAAGCCGGACTGTGGGATCGCGTTTTGCTGATGACCTATTCAGAATTTGGCCGGCGGGTCGGCGAGAACGCCAGTGCCGGAACGGATCATGGGACGGCGGCTCCGCATTTCTTCCTGGGCGGATCTGTGAAGGGTGGATTGTACGGAGGTATGCCGTCGCTGAGCGACCTTCAGGAAGGGGATCTGAGATATCGGGTCGACTACCGGAGTCTATATGCCACGGTGATGCGATCATGGTGGGGGATTCCGGGGACCACGGTCGTGGGGCCGGAGTATCAGGCGATCAATTGTCTGGCGTGATGGATCTGGTTCGAGATGAGTCCGGCTCCTCGTCTGGCGGGTTGTCCGGATCGATCGTCAGGGGTGCGCCCGGGATGCGATAGCCTCCCGTCGCCCAGGTGCCCAGGTCCGTGAGCTGACAGCGTTCGGAACAGAAGGGGCGCCAGTGATTGTCCTTCCACTCGGTGGGTGTGCGGCAGACCGGGCATTTCATGCCGGAAGTCTACCATTCTCCCGGCTTGGTTAGGCAAGAGGGCGGGCGTTTCGCTAGGATTTGGTCTGGGGTTTGGCGACGTGCAGAAAACGTTGCAGGCGGCTGCGGTCCAGATCGGACAGATTTAAAAACTCGACGCCGAATTCGCCATGATTCGCCCAGCGGACGGCGGCGGAGTGGACCGTGATCGGCGAACCCAGGTCGGTGGCCCGAATGAGGAGCCGGACACCCGACCCGGGATTGATCGGGGCCGTGCTGGTCACGGCGCAGCCTCCGGCGGAGATGTCGAACATCGTGCCTTCGCGGATCTCGGTCTGATTGGTGGTGGAGAAGAAGACTTGGAGCTCGACAGGGATACGATGATGCTCGCGGCACTCGATCATGACGGCCTCCCGGTAGTGGATTAGCGGGTGGAGGGGCGTTCGAAGAGCTTTACCGAGACGGCGTTCTGTTTCATCTTCTTGACGAGCCCGACATAGGACACGTCGCGAATGATGCTCGTGAACTGCGCGCGGTAATTGCTGACGATACTGGCCCCATCCACAACCGCATCGTAGACCAGCCATTCCCCCGATTGAAGGAATAACCGAAAATCCACCCGGGTATCGACTTTCGGACTCTCGAGATGTGTTTTCACTTCGGCGAATTGGGCTTCTTGTTGTTCGCCCAGATAGGACACGGCTGTAGCGGAATGTTCGCTGATCCGGCCGGCAAAATTGTCTCGAAGCAGCTGCACAAAGAGCTCAACGAATTCCCGGCGATCGGTCTCGGCGAGTTCCGCCCAGGGCGTGCCAAGGGATCGTTTGGCCATCTCTTCGTATGACACCCGTTGCATGATGATGTGTTCGATGGCTTGCCTTCGCGCCTCGGATCGCTCCGGCTGTTTCATGGCGGGATCGTCCAATATACGCAGCAGTTCCGTAATGGTGCCTTTGACGGCGTCAGTTGCCGAGTGAGCGATCGGGGTTGGTGCAAGGTTGTCTGCGGCATCTGTCTGGCAGACAGCGCAGGGCGCCAGGAGAAGCGCCGTGATCACCAGGTGTTGAATCGAGGTGCGAATCAGGGTGTTATGTGAAGGGGTGTTCAGCACCCCACAAGCGTAGCAGGGATAGGAGGGATGTAAAGATGAGCGGAACTGACCGGAAACAGAAGATAATAAGTGCAGGGTGAATCCTGAAATCGAAGATTAGCCTATCTTCTGTGTCTTTTCGATCTTGGACCAGGCATCTTTCAATGACACGGTCCGGTTGAAAACGAGGCTGCATACAGAGGTATCCGGATCGACGCAGAAGTAGCCGGTTCGCTCAAACTGATAGCGAGCTCCGATCGCCGCCTGCTTCAAGCTGGGTTCGACTAGGCATCCGGTGAGGCGTTCGAGCGACTGGGGGTTGAGGGACTGCGTCCAATCCTGGTCCGATGGAATCTTGGCAGGATCGGTGACCAGGAGGGGGTTGTACAGACGCACCTCCGCCGGAACAGCATGGGCTGCGGAGACCCAATGAATGGTCGCTTTGACCTTTCGCTGTTCCTGGGACGATCCGCTCTTGGTATCGGGATCGTAGGTACAGCGCAATTCAGTGATGGCGCCGGTCTGCGGATCCTTGACGACGCCGGTACATTTCACAATGTAGGCGTAGCGCAGGCGGACTTCACGTCCGGGTGCCAGGCGAAAAAATTGCTTGGGCGGATCTTCGCGGAAATCATCCTGTTCGATATAGAGTACACGTGAAAAGGGTACGCGTCGGGTTCCCGCTGCCGGGTCTTCCGGGTTGTTGACGGCTTCCATCTCCTCGACCGTGTCCTCGGGATAGTTTTCGATGACGACTTTGAGTGGGTTCAGGACGGCCATCACGCGCGGCGAGCGCTTATTCAAATCTTCGCGAATGAAGAATTCAAGCAGCTGCATCTCCACGATCGCATCGCGTTTGGCGACCCCGATGTGGTCACAAAAGGCGCGAATGGCTTCAGCCGTATAACCGCGTCGCCGTAGTCCCTTGATCGTCGGGATGCGAGGATCGTCCCAGCCCGCAACCAATTTTTTGGTCACGAGCTCCAGGAGTTTGCGTTTGCTCATGACGGCGAAGGTCAGGTTCAACCGGGCGAACTCGATCTGTCTGGGCCGGTGGGCCGCTCCCGATTCTGCGACGACCCAGTCGTAGAGCGGACGGTGGTCCTCAAACTCCAAGGTGCAGATTGAGTGGGTGATGCCTTCAATGGCGTCCGAGAGCGGGTGGGCGTAATCATAGGCCGGATAGATGCACCACTGGGTGCCGGTTCGGTAATGGGCGGCATGGCGGATGCGATAGAGCACGGGGTCCCGCAGATTGATGTTCGGCGAAGCCATGTCGATCTTTGCCCGCAGGACATGCGTGCCGTCTGGGAATTCGCCTGCCCGCATCCGGCGAAAGAGATCCAAATTTTCATTGACGGGTCTGGTTCGGTACGGGCTATTCTTGCCGGGCTCGGTGAGTGTGCCCCGATATTCGCGCATCTGATCGGCCGTCAGGCTATCGACATAGGCCTTGCCTTTTTGAATGAGGACCACGGCAAATTCGTAGAGTTGCTCGAAATAATCTGAGGCGTAAAACTTCTTGCCGTGCCAGTCGAATCCCAGCCAGCGCACGTCGTCCTGAATGGACTCGACGAATTCCGGATCTTCTGTGGTGGGGTTCGTGTCGTCGAAGCGCAGGTGGCAGACTCCCCCGGGGTTTTCGTTGGCGAGGCCGAAGTTGAGGCAAATGGATTTCGCGTGGCCGATGTGGAGATAGCCGTTCGGTTCCGGTGGAAAGCGGGTCACGACGCGGCCGCCATGCTTGCCGGTGGCTTGATCTGCAGCAACGATCTCACGAATGAAATCTGAAGGCCCTGTGGATGCTGGGTCAGTCATTGGCTTGTCGCTCGTGGTTCAAACAGTTATGCGTAGGGCAGTTGGATTGCGGCGTAGTTGTACCACAGTCCGATGTGTACGAGAAACGGGGGAAATGGGAGCCGATCAGGACAGGGGTTCGGAGGTTTCCGATGTCTGGTGCGGGGACATTTGAATGACGTTGAAATCTTTTTGTGCGATGAGGTGCCCCTCCATTCGGAGCCGGAATTCGTAGCGGCCGGGAGCGGGAAACATCAGCGAGGGAATATTGATGCCGAAATCGGAGATCTGCAACCGGTCGGCGATGACGATATTGGGGAGGGTGGCGCGACAGACCAGTTGCTCCGTATTGATGTACGCCAGGTCGATATCGAAGTGGTACGTGCCTTCTGCGTCGGTGAGGCAGAAGTACAGGCCCATCTGATTGTGCTGAAACGGGAAGGAGGCGGCCTGTAAGTGGGTGAAGATGCCGATGAGGCTTTTCTTCTTGGTCTGACTGTCTTCGATGACTTGGTCGCACACCAAGAAGGCTTGCACGCTGGGGG
>LNFM01011241.1_pt1 | contig 12254 bp, 11 predicted proteins | sample 596031 | NCBI WGS metagenome assembly LNFM01 (sample SAMN04254537, study PRJNA301005) | activated carbon metagenome | isolation source: dual media filters at the Ann Arbor, Michigan drinking water treatment plant | place: USA: Ann Arbor | reverse complement strand
CTTAATTAAAGTACACACTGAAACTAAAACAGAATAGCCTGCCCTAATATTTGTCATCTGAATCGTTTATTATTCGTTGTTGTTTATAGTTTGTTGTATTCAACATTCAATTTTTAAAGTTAACTAGGAATTACCCATGAAAAAGTATTTAAGTATTTTAATGTTATTGTTAAGCACATCTGCCATGGCTGAGGCGCCAAAGCCAGGTGCGGAGTTTGATGCAGTTGCACAACCAATTACTACCGATGTGGCTGGCAAAATTGAAGTGATGGAAGTATTTTGGTATGGCTGTATTCACTGCTACCAAATGGAAGCGCCTTTAAATGCTTGGGTAAAAAAATTACCTGCTGACGTTTACTTTAAGCGCATGCCAGCTTTACCACGCGCTGATTGGGCGCCTATGGCGAAAGCTTTTTTTGCGATGGAAACATTAGGCGTTTCAGAAAAACTGCACGCGCCTTTATTTGAAGCTGTGCACAAACAAAAAACTTTAAATCCAACTGATGAAAAAGCAGCGATTGAATGGGTAACCAAAGCCAGCGGCTTAGATAAACTAAAAGTCGAACAAGCGTTTAAATCATTTACGATTAACACCAACTTAAACCGTGCGGCACAAATCTTCCGCGCATCTGGCGCAACTGGCGTACCAAGCTTAGTGATTGATGGTAAATATATTACGTCTAGCACCATGAGTGGCGGAAATGCCGAAGCGCTAAAGGTAGCAGACTATATTATTGAGAACGTGCGCAAAGAAAAAGGCATGCAAACGACAAAGGCACCCGCTACAAAGAAGTAATAGCGGCCAACAAGGCCAAACTGGCATCTCAGAAAACAGCCATACCAAAAGCGACAGTGCTAATTAAAAAATAGTTATTTGCTGTAAATAGCCCGCTGATGTACTGAATCATTATCTGTACACAGCGGGTTTTTAATGCGCTACACTTTAAATTATGAATATTTTTATCACAGGCGCATCCAGCGGCATTGGCTATGCACTAGCACACGAGTATGCCAAGCGTTATGCTGATAGTGATTGCGTTATTGGCTTAGCTGCCAGACGTGGAGAACATTTACAACTGTTAGCAGAAGACCTGCAAAATCAGTACCAAATCAGCTGTAGCATTTACCCATTAGATATACGCGATAGTTTGGCGAGCCAATTAGCCGCGCAAGATTTCATCACGAAATTTGGCGCACCAAATATCGTGATTGCCAGCGCAGGCGTCAGTCGTGGCACACTAACTGAATACCGAGAAGATATTCCCGCTTTTCAAGCAGTGATGGATATCAATGTGATGGGCATGGTGCATACATTTCAACCTTTTATAGCTGCCATGAAACAAACCGCCGCCAAAGGCGAAAACGCACAATTAGTTGGCGTAGCCAGTGTGGCTGGCATACGCGGCATACCTGGCAGCGCAGCATACTGCGCCAGCAAGTCAGCCGTGATTACTTATTGCGAAAGCCTGCGCGCCGAAATGCAGCACTACAATATAGCTGTGAGCACCATTGCGCCCGGTTATATTCGCACGCCTATGACAGAAATTAACCAATACAAAATGCCGTTTTTGATGGACGCGGATGTGTTTGCGGAAAAGTTTGCCAACGCGGTGGCTAACAAAACACGTTATCAAGTGATTCCTTGGCAAATGGGCGCAATCGCTAGAATAATGCGCTTGATACCCGCATGTTTATGGGATTACTTGATGAAAAATGCGCCACATAAAAAGCGCATTGATTGGGATTGGCTGTAAATTAAAAAGGCTAACAGTTAGTGAGCCTTTTTAATTTTTTTTACCTAGTAATGGGTTTGTATCTGATACGTTTAGGTTTAGCGCCTTCCTCACCCAAACGTTTACGTTTATCCGCTTCATATTCTTGATAATTTCCGTTAAAAAACGTCCATTGCGATTCGCCTTCTGCCGCCAAAATATGCGTGGCAATTCTGTCTAAGAACCATCTATCGTGCGAAATCACCAATACGCAACCCGCAAATTCCAGCAACGCATCTTCCAAGGCACGTAAAGTTTCCACATCCAAATCGTTTGATGGCTCATCTAATAGCAATACATTGCCGCCAGAAATCAGCGTTTTCGCTAAATGCAAACGTCCGCGCTCCCCTCCAGAAAGTTGACCAACGATTTTTTGCTGGTCACCGCCTTTGAAATTAAATCTTCCAATATACGCTCTTGATGGCGTTTCATAGCGACCGACTGTTAAGATATCCGAACCGTTGGCGATTTCTTCAAACACCGTTTTGGTATTGCCCAAATCGTCACGGCTTTGGTCCACATAAGCCAATTTAACGGTTTGGCCAATATTCACTTCGCCGCTATCGGGCGTTTCTAAACCCATAATCATTTTGAATAATGTCGATTTACCCGCGCCGTTGGGGCCGATAATGCCAACAATGGCGCCAGCTGGTACGCTAAAGCTTAAATTATCCATCAATAATCTATCTTTAAACGCCTTAGTGACATTGTTGAATTCAATGACTTGGTCGCCCAAACGCTCACCTGCAGGGATAAAAATCTCCTGCGTTTCGTTACGTTTTTGGTATTCGGCGCTGGCTAGCTCTTCATAGCGCGCAATCCGCGATTTGCTTTTGGCTTGGCGTGCTTTTGGGTTTTGGCGCACCCATTCCAATTCAGTACTTAACGCTTTTCTACGGGCAGATTCTTGCGATTCTTCTTGTTTTAAGCGTTCTTGTTTTTGATCTAGCCAGCTGGAGTAATTACCTTTCCAAGGAATGCCATGGCCACGGTCTAGCTCTAAAATCCACTCGGCCGCATTATCTAAAAAGTATCGATCATGCGTTACCGCTACAACTGTGCCTGTAAAGCGCACTAAAAATTGCTCTAACCATTCCACCGACTCCGCATCCAAATGGTTGGTTGGCTCGTCTAGCAACAACATATCTGGCTTTGATAAAAGCAATTTGCACAAAGCCACACGGCGCTTTTCACCGCCCGATAATGGGCCAATTTTGGCATCCCAAGGCGGTAAACGCAGCGCATCGGCAGCAATCTCTAATTGTGTGCTTAAATCGCTGCCGCTAGCGGCGATAATGTTTTCCCATTTGGCTTGCTCTTCCGCCAGTTTGTCGAAATCGGCATCTGGCTCGGCGTAGGCGGCATATACCGCTTCTAAATTCGCCTGAGCTTGCATCACTTCGCCCATGCCGCTTTCCACTTCTTCGCGCACAGTTTTTTCCGCATCCAATTGCGGCTCTTGCGGCAGATAGCCAATGGTCATATTAGGCTGCCATTGCACTTCTCCCTCAAACTCCTTATCGGCGTTCGCCATAATGCGCAGCACGGTGGATTTACCTGAGCCGTTTAAACCCAACAAACCAATTTTTGCACCTGGGAAAAAAGACAGCGAAATATCTTTGATGATTTGCCGTTTTGGCGGCACGATTTTGCTCACGCGGAGCATAGACATTACATATTGAGCCATAGCGATAACTTACACATTTGAAAGAATGAAAGCTTAACAGAAAGCAGGCTTAACTGGTAAGCAGGGCAGGCTTGCTAATAGGTATAATGTGGCTACTTTCATAGGACTATCGACATGGCAACTATTTTCGGAGCGCGCGATGGCGCTTATATTGGAGACGCGCAATGGCGCTAAAATCCACCATCTATAAAATCGACCTGAATATTGCTGATATGGACAGGCAATATTACGCGCAACATAGCTTAACACTGGCCAAGCACCCGTCCGAAACCGATGAACGCGTCATGGTGCGGCTGATTGGTTTTGCGCTTTATGCCACCGAATCGCTTGCTTTTGGCAAAGGCTTAAGTGATGATGAAGAGCCTGATTTATGGCAAAAAGATTTAACTGGCGCGATTGAATTGTGGATGGATGTTGGGTTGCCCACCGAAAAAGACATCCGCAAAGCCGCAGGCCGCGCCAAACAAGTGGTGGTGGTTTTGTACGGCGGACGAATTGCCGATATGTGGTGGGATCAAAACAGCAAGGGCTTGCTAAAGCTAAAAAACTTAACCGTGATTAATCTGCCCGAAACGCAGGAGCTTGCCAGCATCGCCAATAGAGGCATGCAAATCAGCTTAACCATTCAAGATAAGCAAATATTGGTCAGTAACGATAATGGTAGCTTTAATTTAACACCCATTTTTCTTAAAGAACCCAGCGCCTACTGATAGCCACTATTATCTGACAAATTTATAGGACATACACCGATGAAAGGCAGCAATCAAATCTTGTTTAATAGCGTTTAGGATATTTTTCCTTAACAGTATTGGAGAAGCACCATGATTAATGCAAACACGATTAAACCTGATATGCCTGTTGTCTGTTCACTAGACGGCCAATTTGCCGAAGTAGATCATATGGAAGGCTCAGATACCATCAAACTAAAAAGAGATAAAGATGGTCACCATCATTACATCCCTTTAGATTGGGTAGTTTCAACCGTTGATGGCAAAGTAAAAATTGACCGTTCGGGCGAACAAGCCATGCAACAATGGTCAACAACAGCGAATTAAGTTAACCATTATTTTAAGCAAAAAGCCTAGTGAAAACTGGGCTTTTTTATTGGTTAAGTTAACACATATAAATATACAAATATTCGCACATCGAATGGTTTTGACTTTCAAATCCCCTGATGCCATGCCGAGCAACGCAGACGAATCAGGAGTTTTCGGCGAGGACTGTTTGAGCGTAGCGAGTTCCGCAGCCGCCTGATTTGTCGAGTAGCGCAGGGAAACCGAAGGTCATGGTATGGGGTGTCGTTTACTTTGGTTACTTTCTTTTGGACAAGCAAAAGAAAGTAACTTGCCGTCGGGCAACCCCGACTAGGTTAAATCAAATATGCATGATTAACTAAATCGTTAAAATCACTTTCTTGAATGATGCGAATACTTAAACCTTTTGCAATTAACTGTTCGGCTTTAATATGCTTCGCACTTTTTTCTTTACCAGCAAGTCTACTGATATCTTGGTCACCAACAACAAGTAAAGTTGTTTCTTTAGTCACGTTAGAGGCAACATTACATCCAATTTTTGAGGCTAAATCTGCAGCCTCATTTCGGAGCATTTGTAGTGCTCCAGTAAAAACAATTACTTCGCCATGTAAATCACCTTCGGGATTACCAACTCTTTGAATCGCCGCAGCTTGAGATGAGTGCTCAGGCTTAATAGGTTCCTTCACCCTTTTAAGCCACATATCTACATCTAATTTGGATTCTTTAATAGCAGCTATAAGTACTTGCCCAGATGCCTTTGCATCTTCTAGCGCATCATGATGATTAAATTCATATCCGATTTTTTTGCACACATTAGCTAATCCATAACCTGACCAAGTGAACTCTTCCCACGTCCTTCTTGCAACGCGGGCTGAATCAAGCCAAGAAATATTGAGTGGTTGAATCGAATATTTTTGAAATGATTTTGCAATTGATACTCGATCAAAATGCGTATGGCAAACACAAACTGCACCGTCTAAAAAATACTTTAAATTATCTAAAACTTCAGAAAATTTGGGCGCATGAGTAACATCACTTTCATCGATTCCGTGAATATCTACATTTATAAAATGGAAATAATCTTCTGGGTTTACTAAAGAAACCCACTCTTCAACCAAAATACCATTTTCAAACTTAGCAATTCCAATCTGACAGATTGAAGCCATATCTGAATTTGCAGTTTCGACATCAATGGCTACAAAATTCATTTGATTAGCTTTCTAACTCTTCCTGTTTTGAGGTCTCATAACTTAACAATTTAGATGTAAATAAAACTTCAACTTGTATTCTTGAACAAATTAATATTATTTCTTGTTCTGGGTTAATATTTAAGTCTTCTCCGCGCAATCCCTGCCATGTGGCTAAATAAAATAATGAGCCATACTTTTTGCCTTTTATCTTTTTATCAACGCCACCTTTCCAAGCGAGAACTGGAAGTTCACCATTTTTACAAGATACAGCTAAATCTAAATTGTCTGCCGCTTTTACTCTACCTCGTTCCCAGCAAGCAATAAGTCCATTATCAGAACCTTTCCAAAGCTCTTCCCAAGTAAATCCTTTGCGAATTGGCTCTTCAATAGAACGAATAATATTATCTGCCACAATCATTCTACCGTAACACTCTTAGCCAAATTCCTCGGCTTATCCACATCCGTCCCCTTCAACAAGGCCGCATGATACGCCAGCAATTGCACGGGAATGGTATGTAAAATAGGGGACAGCACGCCCACATGGCGCGGGGTGCGGATGACATGCACGCCATCCGATTCGGTAAAGTGGCTATCGGCATCGGCAAACACAAATAGCTCGCCGCCACGCGCTTTCACTTCCTGCATATTGGACTTCACTTTTTCCAGCAGCGCATCATTCGGCGCAATCACCACCACTGGCATATTGTTATCTACCAGCGCCAATGGGCCATGTTTAAGCTCGCCTGCAGGGTAGGCTTCTGCATGGATATAGGAGATTTCTTTGAGCTTGAGCGCGCCTTCCATAGCGATTGGGTAGTGCACGCCGCGGCCTAAAAATAGGGCGTGCTCTTTATCGCCAAAGCGTTTTGCCCATTCGCGGATTTGCGGTTCTAAGTTTAAAGCGTATTGCACACTGCCTGCCAGTTGGCGCAATGCGCCTAGGTATTCATGCTCTTTTTCGCTACTTAATGTGCCTTTTTGCTTGGCTAAAGTGGCCGCTAATACAAATAAAGCGACCAATTGCGTAGTAAATGCCTTGGTAGATGCCACACCGATTTCGGCGCCAGCGCGTGTATAGAAAACCAGCTGTGATGCGCGTGGAATGGCGCTTTCTTGTACGTTACAAATACTTAGGCTTAATTGCTGGCCTAGTGATTTAGCGTGTTTTAACGCTTCCATCGTATCTAAGGTTTCGCCTGATTGCGAAATGGTGACGATCAACTGTTTGGGATTGGGCACTGATTCGCGATAACGGTATTCGCTGGCAATCTCAACATTACAAGGCACTTTGGCAATGCCTTCCAACCAATATTTGGCAGTTAAGGCGGCATAGTAGCTAGTGCCTGCGGCTAATATCAAGATGCTGTCCAGCTGATTAAAAACTTCAGCCGCGCCTGTGCCAAACAACTCTGGCCTAAATGCGCCATCATCAATTAAGGCTTCAATCGTATCGTTAAGCGCCACCGGCTGCTCATAGATCTCTTTTTGCATAAAGTGGCTATAAGGGCCAAGCTCTAAGCTGGCAAGCGACACATCGCTGGTATGTACTTTGCGCGCGGCTAATTGCCCATCTTTGCCGTAAATAGCAACTGCATCGGTGGTTAAGGTGGCTACGTCACCATCTTCTAAATAAATTACTCTGCGCGTAACAGAAAGCACGGCAGAAACGTCTGAGGCGATAAAGTTCTCACCGTCACCCAAGCCAATCAATAGCGGGCAGCCTAAGCGCGCGCACACCATTAAATCAGGTTGATTAACTGCAATCACGCTAATGGCAAATGCGCCTGTTAATTCAGCAATGGCAGATTTGGTGGCGGCCAATAAATCGGGTGTTTTTGAATAGTAATGATGAATTAAGTGTGCGATTACTTCGGTATCGGTTTGTGAATGAAATTCATAACCCAGTGCTTTTAGTTTGGCGCGCTGATCATCATGGTTTTCGATGATACCGTTATGCACAACAGCAATCGTTGGATTGGATTGCGTGGGTGAAACATGCGGATGCGCATTACTTTCAGTCACGCCGCCATGCGTAGCCCAGCGCGTATGGCCGATTCCTAGTTGACCGCTTAAGTTTGAGTCAAGCGCTTTTTCTGTCATCGCCGCCACGCGCCCAACGGCACGCACGCGTTCGATGCCATTGCTGTTTAATATCGCAATACCTGCTGAATCATAGCCGCGATATTCCAGCCGACTTAAGCCTTCTATCAGCGTTGATACCACGTTTCTTTTAGCAACCGCGCCTACAATTCCACACATACGGACTCTTTCAAATACTTAACGTTGTTTTTGGGTTAACTTTTAGCCTGACTTTTTAATCAGGCTTTTTAATTTTTTGTGGCCGTTTCCAGCCCACAATGGTTTTTTGCTCTTTGGCGCGGCAAAAGGTGAGCGCATCGGCAGGCGCATCCTTTGTAATGGTAGAGCCTGCGGCAATCGTGGCGTTTTTGCCTATGGTTACTGGCGCAATTAGCTGCGAATCAGAGCCGATAAAAGCGCCATCCTCAATCACGGTTCTAAACTTATTGGCGCCGTCATAGTTACAGGTAATAGTACCTGCGCCAATATTCACGTTTTTACCAACCGTGCTGTCGCCAACATAGCTCAAATGATTGATTTTGCTACCAATATCCACTTGTGCATTTTTAAGTTCTACAAAATTACCAACATGCGTATCTGATGCCAATGTAGTGCCTGGCCGCAAGCGCGCATATGGCCCAATACGGCTATTTTCGCCCACTTCCGCGTCATCAATATGCGTAAAAGGCGCAATTTGTGTCTTGGCAGCGATTGTTGCGTTTTTAATGACGCAATTGGCGGCAATTTTCACGTTATCACCAAGCGTTACATGGCCTTCAAATACGCAATTCACATCAATTTCCACATCGCGGCCACAATTTAGCATACCACGAACATCCAAGCGGGCAGGGTCCTTTAAAGTAACGCCTTGCTGCAATAATTGTTGTGCAATCCGTGTTTGGTGTACCCGCTCAATTTGGCTTAAATCCACTTTAGAGTTGATGCCTGTTACCGACCACTCATCGGCTGTGATTTCGGCAATCACATCCACTTTATCTTTAACCGCAAACGCGACAATATCGGTTAAGTAGTATTCGCCCTGTGCATTTTGATTACTTAAGCGACTTAACCAATTTTTTAAGTGAATATTTGGCATCGCCATGATGCCTGTATTCACTTCTGTAATTTTACGCTGCGCTTCTGTGGCGTCTTTATGCTCTACAATTGCTGTGACTAAATGGTTGTCACGCACAATGCGACCATAACCAGTAGGATCTGCTTTATTGAACGATAAAATCGCCAGCTTATTTGCGGCAGATGCAATTAAACTTTCACAAGCCTCTTTATCAACCAATGGCACATCGCCCAACATAATCAGCGTATTTGCCTCATCATCCAAATGTGCAACGGTCTGTTGTACCGCATGACCAGTACCCAACTGCTCAGCCTGATTCACCCATTGAATACTTTCATGGCCAAATGCTTCACGTACTGTTTCACCACCGTAACCATATACAACGATGATTTTGTTTGGATTAAGCGCCTTTGCACAATCGATTACATGCGCCAAAATTGGTTTACCGCCAATCTCATGTAATACCTTAGGCTTATTAGAATGCATGCGCGTGCCTTTGCCCGCGGCAAGAATAACGATATTAAGTGGTTTTATATGCATTGAAGTAGAGATAGGCTTAACAATTATTAATTTGTAACATTGTAAAGTATAAAGATGACACAAACAAAAAAGGCAGCCTAAGCTGCCTTTTTACTCACACAATATGTCAATTAATGTGTTTTACGTAAGCGCTCAATCGCATGAATTTGTGCCATTGCTTCTGATAACTCCGCTTGCGCCTTCGCGTAATCCATATCTGAAGTGCGATTTTTCATCGCTTCCAACGCGGCTTCTTTAGCTGCAATCGCTTTTGCTTCATCCAAATCTGCACCACGCACAGCGGTATCAGCCAACACCGTAATCATACCTGGTTGCACTTCTAACAAGCCGCCAGAAATAAAAATGACGACTTCTTCAGCAGCATCCGCTAATTGAATGCGTAACGCACCCGGTTTGATTGTGGTAATCATTGGTGCGTGATTTGGGTAGATACCCACTTCACCAGCACCCGCAGGCGCAACCACAAACTCAGCTTGGCCTGAGAATATGCTTGCTTCTGCGCTAACTACATCGATATGAACAGTATTTGCCATAATTTTCTCTTAACTTAAAGTTTATTCACTAGAAACTATTAGTTTAAAGTTTTGGCTTTCTCAACCGCTTCTTCAATCCCACCCACCATATAGAATGCTTGCTCTGGCAAGTGATCGTATTCACCAGCAACAATCGCTTTAAAGCCTTTGATGGTTTCTTTTAATGGCACGTATTTACCTGGCGCGCCAGTAAACACTTCAGCCACGTGGAATGGTTGTGACAAGAAACGTTGGATTTTACGTGCACGGCCAACGGCTAATTTATCTTCTGGTGACAATTCGTCCATACCCAAAATAGCGATAATGTCGCGTAACTCTTTATAGCGTTGTAATGTTTGTTGAACGCTACGTGCCACGTTGTAATGCTCTTCACCAACGACCAATGGGTCTAACTGACGTGATGTTGAATCCAATGGATCAACCGCTGGGTAGATACCTAAAGAAGCAATGTCACGTGACAACACAACTGTTGAGTCCAAATGCTGGAATGTTGTTGCTGGTGATGGGTCAGTCAAATCATCCGCAGGTACATAAACCGCTTGGATAGACGTAATAGAACCTGTTTTAGTTGAAGTAATACGCTCTTGTAAACGGCCCATTTCATCAGCCAATGTAGGTTGGTAACCTACCGCAGAAGGCATACGACCTAACAACGCAGATACTTCTGTACCAGCCAATGTGTAACGGTAGATGTTATCAACAAAGAACAACACATCACGGCCTTCGTCACGGAATTTCTCAGCCATGGTCAAACCTGACAAAGCCACGCGTAAACGGTTGCCTGGTGGTTCGTTCATTTGACCAAACACCATCGCTACTTTTGATTCTTTCATGTTATCAAGCTTGATAACACCAGCTTCTGCCATCTCGTGGTAGAAGTCATTACCTTCACGCGTACGCTCGCCCACACCTGCAAACACTGATAAACCTGAGTGTTGTTTTGCAATGTTGTTGATTAACTCAAGCATGTTAACGGTTTTACCAACACCCGCACCACCAAACAAACCAACTTTACCGCCTTTAGCAAACGGACAAACCAAGTCAATCACCTTAATACCTGTTTCTAACAAGTCTACAGAAGGAGATAACTCTTCAAATGTTGGTGCTTTTTGGTGAATCGCACGGCGCTCATCAGAATCAATCGGGCCTGCCTCATCAATTGGGCGACCTAATACGTCCATAATACGGCCTAATGTACCCACACCAACTGGCACCGTAATTTGTGAGCCTGTTGATTTGAACGCTGTGCCACGTGCTAGACCATCTGATGAACCCATCGCAATGGTACGTACAATCCCGTCGCCTAATTGTTGTTGCACTTCTAAAGTCAAACCAGCTTCAGCCTGACTTGTCGCGTCATCAATAATCAATGCTTCAAATACATTTGGCATTTGGTCACGTGGAAACTCAACGTCTACCACCGCGCCAATACACTGAACCACTTTACCTGTTTTAACACTTGCGTTTGCTTTTGCCATTTTCTATTCCTAACTTCTTTTAGTCAGATTTAATTAAATTCTATATTTGCTCAAGGTTTAAGCGACTGCTGCTGCGCCGCCAACAATCTCTGAGATCTCTTTGGTAATCGCCGCTTGACGTGCTTTGTTGTAAACTAGTTTCAAATCACCAATCACTTGTTTAGCATTATCAGATGCTGATTTCATCGCTACCATACGTGATGATTGTTCTGAAGCCATATTCTCTGCAACTGCGTTGTAAACCAAGGATTCCACATAACGCATCATCAATTGATCAACCACTGGTTTCGCTTCTGGCTCATAGATGTAATCCCAATGACCAGTAGGACTGCCTAGTTTCTCACCGCTTAATGGAAGCAATTGCTCTACTACAGGCTCTTGCTTCATGGTGTTGATAAACTTGGTGTAGCTGATATAAAGCTGATCAATTTCACCCGCTTCATAAGCATCTAACATCACTTTGATTGTGCCAATCAAGGTTTCCAAATGTGGCACATCGCCCAAACCGGTAATATGCGATTTAACATTTGCACCTACACGGTTCATAAAGCTAAAGCCTTTATTACCAATCGCGCTGACTGTGATCGCTTTGCCTTCTGTTTCCCAGTTTTTCATTTGGTTAACAGATAAACGCAACATATTGGTGTTTAAACCGCCACATAAACCTTTGTCAGAGCTCACCACAATCAAACCAATATTTTTAACCACATCACGCTTAATCAAATAAGGGTGTTTGTATTCTGGATTTGCAAATGACAAATGCGCTGCAACGTTGCGAATTTTTTCAGCGTATGGGCGTGAGGCACGCATTCTATCTTGCGCTTTACGCATTTTAGAAGCAGCCACCATCTCCATCGCCTTGGTGA
>LNFM01011240.1_pt1 | contig 12255 bp, 8 predicted proteins | sample 596031 | NCBI WGS metagenome assembly LNFM01 (sample SAMN04254537, study PRJNA301005) | activated carbon metagenome | isolation source: dual media filters at the Ann Arbor, Michigan drinking water treatment plant | place: USA: Ann Arbor | reverse complement strand
TGCGTTCCCGGTGTGATTTTGACCTGGATTCGGCCGCCCCACAGAGGCCTGCTGCCAAGCAAGCCCCGGTGCCGGATGTCTCGGGAAAACTCGCGCAGCCGCGCTTCGTCCTCGCCCAGCATCTGTGCCTCGATGCGCCTGGCACGTGACCTTCTCACGCAACATGAGCCGATCGCCGTCAGTCACGGGCGCCGCGGCGATGACGGTGATGCCAGACCTGCCGGCGAAATGGCTCGCCTGCCGTCGTGGCGCTCGGTGTCTTGGATTGCACCGCGGCTACCGATGGTGGCGCGGCCATTGGCGCCGTACCGAAAGCAGAATCGAGAATCATCACCTTTTCTATGGGCCGCTCCACGTTCGGCGAACGGACAATCAGGTAGTTCCAATTGCGCAGGACGCGTTGAAGTATCCCTTCGAGGTCACCTGACATCGAAAGTGATAGAGGTTCGCCTTTCTCCGTCTTTTCAAGACCCTGAATTGAAAAATCATACTTCTGGGCAAGATTGCGGAGCACCGTGCCGATCTTGGCATTGCGCACGACTAACGTAATTTCATCACGGGGATTAGAACCCGCGATCGAGACGCTCGATGCGAGAGATCCAGAGGGCAGCAGAATCAAACTGATCAACACGACGAAGGAACGAATCATGCTCACGCTCGAACAGATCGCCGCAGCAAAAAACATTGTCTCCTTTATAAGTTATCACATATAAGCCTCGCTGTCCTGAAACGTAGATAGATATTCCGATGAGTCTCCGCATAAATACGGGGGTATAATTACAGATAAAGCCATTTGTTTTGTGACCCGTTTGCATCGCGCAGCGCCCAAACAACAGAATACCGCGCGATCATTGCCTCAGGCCGCGTACGGAACTGCCTTTTGAATGCTAGACGTGCTCGTGGGAGAAGCGCGCATTGCTTACTGACTCGGTTGCAGGGCGGGTAGGCAGTGCACCATCGAGGCTTGGCAGGAGCACGAGGCCTCTGGGCCATCGCTATGCAGCTCCGTCAGGCTTCGAGCGGCACTGCGCTATATAGAATGCGGAACTCTGGTATGGCATTTCGCTTCACGCGCTTGCTCGCATGTGCCGCACTTGCTGCGATGCCGGCTTGCGGGCCACAATTGCCATTCATTCAACCCCCCAACCTTCTGGACCAGCTGGCTAACGCCGACCTTTCGCCACGTGGCGCACCAACCTATTCAGGCTCCGACGCCGGAACCCAGTCGCTTCCGGCGTCGCGCACACGTGCCGAAAAGTATCGCGGAAACGATGGTGTCGTCCGGCGCCTGGCAACTGCCCAAGGCATTGCGAACAACGGCAACGGGTACGAGATCAATTTCAATGATGCAAGCTTGGCGGATCTCGCAAGAGTTGTTCTCAAGGATACGCTTGAGATCCCATATGTTTTCGATCCGCGAGTGCAAGGGCGAGTGACACTATCGACCGGCGGTCCCGTAACGCGCACGGAGCTGTTATCCATTCTGGAGAGCGTGCTGGCAATCAATCGCGCGGCGCTCGTTACCGACGGCAAGCTTTATCAGATCGTCCCGGACACTGGTGGCCAGCAGGAAATCGCCGGCGCATTCGACTATGTGCAGGAGCGCGAAGAAGTTGGTCCGGGCTATGGCGTGACGATCTTCCCACTGAAGCATGTGGCCTCGGAGACGATGCTACGTATGCTCAGCTCGTTCGTCGCGAAGCCGGGCGTGCTTCGCGCTTCCGTTCACGGCAATCTTCTGATCATTCGCGGCACGGGCCGGGAACGGCAGTCACTACTCGACGTCGTGGCGATGTTCGATGTTGATTGGATGCGGGGGCAGTCCGCTGGAATCTACACGCTGCAGAATGTGTCCCCCGCAGAGATGATCCGCGACTTGCACAGGATCTTCGAAATCGAGGGCAGGGGGCGGGGCCTCATCAAATTCCAACCGGTCGAGCGTCTCAACGCCGTGCTGGTTCTCACTCAGAAATCGGCCATGCTGGATCAGGTCGATGTCTGGGTGCAACGTCTCGACCGCATCGGACCGGAGGGAGACAACTTCTACGTCTACCGGGTGGAGAACAGCAAAGCCAAGGAACTCGCGAAGATCCTGAACTCCACCTTCGGTGGCTCCCGCGGCACCGTGCGCGGACCAGAGGAAGCGGAGGTTGCACCGAATGCCACAGCTTCACGTATCAGCAGTGACGCTCCTGCGGACCGTGGCGGCCAGCCGCCGCCGGGCGCGTCGGCTGAGCCCACCGCAGCAAGCTTGGACACTGGTCGTCCTCTCGATACGAATGGCGGCGGATCGACGGCTCGAGCGGGCGAGGTTCGGATCATCGCCGACGAGGAGAACAACAAGCTCCTCATCAAGGCGTCAGGCAGGGACTACGAAAGGATATTGAGCATTCTGCGGCGGATCGATCAGCCGCCTCTTCAAGTTATGATCAACGCTACGCTTGCGGAGGTCACGCTCAATGACAGCCTGAAGTACGGCGTGCAGTTCTATTTGCAGAAAGGTCCCAAGGGGAAGGATGGTCTGCTGAACTTCACGACGGGTCCGCAAATCGATATCGGTCCTTCAGCACCAGGCTTGAACTTCATCATCGGATCGCTCGCCTCCAATCCAAAAGTGATACTCGATGCGCTCGCCACGGAAACTGCGGTCCGCGTTGTGTCCTCGCCGTCGGTTGTCGTACTGCACAATCAGACTGCAACTTTGCAAGTCGGCGACGAGGTACCGATTGCCACGCGCAGCGTCGTCAGTGTCATCGACGCCCAGGCTCCCATCGTAAACGAGATCCAGTTCCGGAACACCGGTGTGATCCTCAAGGTGACGCCGCGCGTCAACATGAATGGCCTCATTACCATGGAGATCGAGCAGGAAATCAGTGCTGTTTCAAAGTCGACGTCTGTGGGTGAGACGGGCACGCTGACGCCGACCATCTCTCAGCGTCGGATAAAGAGCACCATCGCTGTGCAGAGCGGCCAGATGGTCGTGCTCGGCGGCCTCATCAGCGAACTCATGAACAATGATAAGAGCCGCGTGCCCGTAATTGGTAAGATTCCTTATTTGGGCGACGTCGTTGGCGATACGCAACGAGGAAAAGAGCGACGGGAGCTCATTGTGTTTCTGCGCCCAGGCGTCATTCGCAATCCAAGGGATGCCAGCAATCTGGCTCAGGAAATGCGCGCGCGAATGGAATCGCTGGCACCTCGTCCGGCACCCTGGGATATCGAAGTGCATCCTCCCGGGAAAGCTCGCGAGGCCAAGCCATTCAAGTAGCACTTCGCCGTCGGCCAGCACTCAGTGCCGAGAAAGAGCGATTTCAAACCCGGCTTCGCCGCCAAACCACACGAGCCAGATGAATGGGGCGAGGAATGCGCCGAATGGGATGAGCGTCGTTTTCTGCAGCGATGACAAGTCACGCCGATAAACGACAACGACAAACATCAATGCTGCAAGACATGCGAGCAGTAGCACTTGAGCGAGCCCCTCCGGCCCGGTCCATGCACCTGCGACGGCGGCGAGCTTTACATCGCCGAAGCCCAGTCCATCGCGTTTCCGCAAATACTTATAGGTGGTGGCTAGCGCATAGAGGATCCCGCCTCCTAAGGCGGCCGCACCAATGTGCGCGAGAACGCTTGCGCCGACCGTGTGAGACTCTGCGAGGAAGCTTGTGGCGATAAGTCCGGCTACAAGCGCCGGCAGGGAAATCACGTCTGGAATGAGAAATCGCTGCGCGTCGATCACAGCAATTGAGAGCATAGCGCAACCGAGGGCAGTGGATATCAGCGCCACGGTGGGATCCAGGACAGCAAACGAGAGGCCAGCCACGATCGCCACGCCTGAAATCAGGACTGGGATGGAGTGTCCATCCCTCATATTTTCTCGCACATGACATCCGGGCCAGCAGTGGTCCTGAACCCACTGGCAATTTGGGACTGCACCATAGGGGGGCTCAGTAGCACTCGTACTTGATCATGCAGTTGGTGTATTTCCAGTTGTCCCAACCCCATTTCTCGTATTCCCATGTGTTCCAGCCACGGGCGTAGATGCGGATGCATTTTCGGTGCACCGAGAGGCACCTGTTGAAGTCTCGGCAAATCCCTTCATGACGGTGAAGCTGATAGTATCCCGTGAGGGGGTTCCAGCCGAATTCAGCACGACAGTGGAACCCGTGAACTTTCTCAACGGACTTGGCGACCGGCTGATCCAGCTTCGACGAAAGCACCATCAAACCTGCCGCATTCGCAGATCTGATTGATGGCACGAGCAATGCTGCAGCACATAAAATCAAGGCCAATTGCTTATTGGGCATGGTGATGCTCCCCCGAGGCAAGCCATGGCTTTCTCTGCACTGTGCGCGAACGGTTGCCAAGAAGCGCCTCGGACTTTTCCTATCAAAAAGTCCGAGATCGACATTCCCAGTCTATACCCTGGCAGAAATGTCTCGCCTTTCTATTTCACCACCGCGCTGGCAAGCTTTCTCTTCTGCTCGGCAGCGGCTTTCTCCATAGCCGCCTTCAAGGCCTCTTCGAGGGTCGCACCCGCAGCCGCCAAGCCTCTGAACACGACGAGCACTCGCTTCAACTGCGAGATGGGATTCTGCTGAGAACGAATGAACAGAGGCTCGACGTATATGACCTCATTGCCGACGATGAGCGTAGAGGTGTGCCCGCGGATGACGCTCGATCCCGTGCGGTTCCACCAACTGATCTGCTCCGATATTCCGGGATCCTGATCTATGGCGGCATCGGCCTGCTCGGGCCCCGGATAGAAATGTCCCTTGGGAACCCGAAGCACAACGGTGCGACCGTAGTCATCGCCGTCCTGATAGACGATCGGAATCGCTCGCAGGTTCAGTGCCTGCTCGTTGGTGAACACCATGGACAGCACGAACTGCGTCTGCTCCGACGACTTCGGCAGAACGCCACCGGTCTCCGCCATCCAATGCCGCGGCTCCACAGAGAAAGTAATCGACTTGCCGTCCGCCAGGATTGGACCTTTGACCTCATCTGCATCGTCCCACATGTCCTCGAGGTTGAAGAACGTGAGCGGGTCCGTCATGTGGTACTTGTAATAGACGTTGTCGAACTGGATGTGCAGCAATTGGCGCGGATACTGAAGATGCGCGCGGATGGCTTTCGGCATCTCCTCGCGCTTCCGGAACAGCGCGGGGTAGATATTTGCCCACGTATTCACCACCGGTTCGTCGGCAAACTTGTACAGCGTCACTTTGCCTGTATACGCGTCGATGGTCGCCTTCACTGAATCCTTCACGTAATTGACCATGTGGTGCGGTCGCGGAACGAGAGACTGCTCGTTGGATTTGTCTCCAAGCGGCTGGAAGTGGCTGTACGGATACTTGTCACTCGTCGTGAGGGCGTTGACCATCCAATGGATGCGACCCTCGTGCACTACCGCAAATGGATTAGAGTCATAGAAGAGGAATGGCGCGAGGCGCTCGACACGATCTATCGGCGGCCGGATGTAATGCAGACGCGCGTCCTCTCCAATCTGGTCGCTGAACCAGACATTGAGGGGGACGCCACTGCGCCAACCAACAACGATACGCTTGAGCAGGGAGTCCATGCGGATGCCCGCCTCGACTGAGGGCGGATAGACGACTTCAGCGCGATCCTCTTTGGTTGGGTAGTCGAACTCCTTGATGTTGCGCGCATTGGTGAAGGCCATCACGCCGCCCGCTCCCTCGCCGTAGTAAAGGCTCGGATTTTCGAGATGCAGTGCAGGCACAGTCGACGTCATGGGGATGCCATGCGTAACGTACGCCGGCTCGCCATCTCCTCGGATTTCGGATGCGGGCGCCGCCACCAGGCCGTGGCTGTGCGTGAAGAGCAGCATCCGCTGTCCCCACCACGCGATCCAGGGCTTCGGATCGATGAAGGGCAGCTCGCGGACACTGCTGACGAAAATGCGCTTCTCGCCGTCCACCTCGTAACGGACGGTATCGACGTCCATGAAATCGTAGTAGGAGCGCAACTTCTGCTGGGCGCGGAAGACATCGAGAACTGGTCCATACACGAGCGGATCGCCTTTAGTACGAAGGATGCGATCTGCGTGCTGCGGATCCACCACCCGCTCCAAGTAACTCACCCAGCCCGGCCACAGAGGAGCATTCTTGAGGGCCGCGTCTTTGAGCAAGTCTTCTGCCGCCGGCAAGGGATCCAGCAAGCCGGACGGTGTGAACTCAACTGTCTCGATAGACTCGAGATTGTAAGCGCGACGCGTCGCTTCAATGTGCCGCTTGATATAGGGCAGCTGAACCATAGGTTCATTCGGCGTCACCAAGGTCCCGTCCTTGAACATCACGAGACCTGCGAAACTGAGATCTGCGGCCACGGCTGCAATGCCCGCGTAGGCGAGCCGACGAGGTGAGATCGCGGCGTCCGACCTCGTCGCGTGGCGCCACAGATGCCAGACGACAAAGGTCGTGAGCGCCAGGACGATCAACGCCCGCAACGTGTAGTGATTGAGATTGGAAATCAGGCCGGAGACGTCGATCTCCTCTGCACCGACATAGATCGCAGAGTCGCGGTTGTCCTTCAGCAGCAGTCCGTATCGGGCCATCCAGATGCCGACGGAGGCGGCAATGCCGAGACAAAGCAGATGTGCGATCACGATCGGCTGAGACACAACTCCACGGAAGAGGCCCTTGCGGCTGTCCGACGGCAACTCCGCAGTCTCACGCCTGGCGATGCCAAATCCAATGCACTGCGCCACGAGTCCAATGCAAACGGTGATCGTAACGGCAATCCAGATGATCCAGAGCGCCGGCAGAGAGAACATGTAGAAGCCGAGATCGCGCCCGAATACCGGGTCTTTCTCGCCTACGGAGACGCTGCCGAAGAGCTGAAGGAACTCGAGATATCGCCCAGCGAGCAGGTAACCGCCGGCCATCCCGGCTATAAGTGCACTTAAAAGGAAGATCCGGCGTACGAGCGACGGGAGTCCTTTTCCGTATCCACCAAGCCAGACTGCCAAGCATGGCATCACGAAGCCGAGCGTGAAGAGACACGTGCCGGCCACCAAGTTGGTCCAGAACACGCTGGACAGCCCCTGCTGATCGAGCAGCCAGTAGTCCATGAGCACGACCGTCGAGCGGTCGAGGAGGAAAGCTGCCATGGCAACTGCGCACAAGAGTAGCAGCCTGCTCCAGATCGTTGCCGAATGAGGAAGCTGCGGCAGGTCCAACTTCGCCGGAGCCTCAAGCAAATGTCCATTGCCTGCCTGACCGGCCATATCAGAACCTTTCCTGCTGAATCGCCGCTGAGGGCCCGTCGGATCCGTTCGAGAACTTGCCGTTGCCGGAGAAGCCTGAGGCGTGGCCGTTGGCGCGCAAAGCCGCATCCTTGCTAGGCCCATAGAGGAAGACCGTGAACACCTCGCCCAAGCGCGTGCCCAGATCAGCACCTCGCGTGACGATCACCATCAGCGCAACGCCAGTGACGATGCGCAGAACATTGGCGAGTATCCCGATGCAGAGCAGCGGAATCGAAACGTCGGCGTCGGCGAGCAGAAGGGTTGCCGCGAAGCCCACCTCCCATTGACCGATGCCGCCGGGCGTGATCGGCACGATGCGCGCGGCAATGTAGCCACCCACGATGCTCATCAACAGGACGCTCGGATCGACACTGACTGCCAGAACGGCCGTGTCAAAAGCAGCCATGAGCACATAGATCGCAACGTCCACGGTCCCGAACGCCAGCAGGGACAGCAGAACCGAAGCGATGAACAACTTCGCGCTGGAACGAGACCGCGCCAGAAGATCGCCGCGCGCGAGAATGAAGATGTCCGAAATCCGTGGTGCGGCCGGCGATCGATTTGTGCTCGAGACCAGGTAGTACGCCACCACGCAGACGACGATCGCCCAGAAGATGTGGCTGATCCAGCTCGCCCACCCTACAAGCAGTAGCCCGAGAAGAGCGAATGCACATATTTCGAAGAGCGTAAATATACGGGAAAGCGTAACAGCGGCTGTTGCTCGCTCTCTATCCATGCCGTCTGCGACCAGCGCATTGGCCGTACCGATCATTCCCATATTGAAAGGAAGATAGCGATCCAGGCCATCTCCGTAGATATACGCAGTGAAATTACGGGAGAATGACGAACTCGATCCATAAGCCTTGGCGATGCAGTGGAATTGAATAGCCTTTATCGATGGATACAGCATCATTAAAAGGCCGGCGATACCGACAAGGCGCCAGTCAATTGCCTCCTGAGACCAGTAATAGTACTTGGGCAATGGGACGCCCGATATGAACCCTGGCTGGCGATCGTGATACTGGACTATTCCCCCCTCTATAAGCAAATCCAATACGCGCGTAACTGCGAGCACTTTCCACGGATCCTGCGCAATCAGGAAGCCGAGAAGCAGAAATGCAACGAGCACTGACAGGACGAATGGCCCCACCAGCCCGGTAGCCCGGCTACGCTGCGTCTTATCGTTGCTGAGACTCAGGAGACTCGACTTGTCATCACTGCGATGATGCGACGATTGGCTAGATAATGCATGGACTTGCAGCGCCGAATGTTCCATTTGCCGTCCTGACCTACTGCTGCGACGGCAATGGATAAAAAGACCCAGGCCTCGACACTCCAACCAGCAGCTGTTGCTCTCACAACGGGCGGGCCACTTGAAGAGGCATCATAACGCTGAGAACTTTTCGCCAAAACATCCGCCAGACAGTTTCTACCTCCCTCACCCCTCTATTTGGATTTTATCTGATCGGGGCAGAATATATTTTAATCGGGGAATGGCTCAGCACAATTACATCTTTCGCCTGATGCAGCATCCATTCAACAGGTATGGACAGCGCGCTTTCATACTGTGGCGGCGGCGTGTGGCTGGAATCCAATGCCCCTACAGTTTCCGGAAAACATGCCCAGCAAAGCAGGGTCTTCGCCTTTTGTTTGTTCATGGATCTGAAATCGACGAATCCTTATTGACAAATGCATCGAGAAAAGGTCAGCTTGATTTCACAGTGAGAAGTATGGATTATCGCCATGCACAGAACACTGCTCGCCCTCGTGGCCGTTTTCGCAATGTCTCCTGTTGCAGCGCAGCCAGCCCCGACTCAGGGCGGGCTCAAAATTCCCGATCACGCGAGCGCCGTCGGCATCGCTAAGTCCCGCGGCATCACGGCCGTCGAGTCCATCGAGCTCGATCGCGGTGTTTGGGAGGTGAAAGGGCGCAACAGCTCCGGCGTTTTCCTGGAGATTCGCATCGTCGCCGAGAGCGGGGATGTGGTGGGGCGCGATTACGGGCATCCGAGTCCGATGCGCACCAAGCGGGACTCGAAGTAACTCGCTCGAGCACCTCGAGTGCGCCGGAATGCGACTTGGCATGTTCGATGCCGCGAGCGCGGACACGCATCCGGATCTTCGCGCTGGCCGTTGACTCGCCGCATTTGTGCTGCGCCCCCAGCAAGAAGAAAATGGAGATAATGACAATAGACATCGGAGGTTGAGAATGAGAGTTTTTCGAATGATTGCGTTCGCTTGCATGGCTAGTCCGATCGCCATCCCCGCAATGGCCCAGGCGCCCCAGACGCAAGACGCCAAACCGGCCATGACCACGATCACGGGCACGGTTGGTAAAATCGATGGCAATCGCTTCACGATCGAAACAGACAAGGGCCCCTTGCTCGTGACGACAGGGCCGAAGAGACATCACCGCCTCGATATCAAGGCGGGGGAGAAGATCAGCGTGACCGGCGAGGCCGGCGCCCTCGACTTTGATGCATTCGAGGTCAAGCGGGCCGATGGCCAGACGATCGAGATCCGTCCCGCCGAGGGGCCGCCACCCTGGGTGACGGCGAATTGGAGAGGACAAGGAAAAGGCCCTCCTCCTTGGGCGGGTCGGGGAGAGGATAATCGCGAGGGTCGAGGCCCTCCGCCTTGGGCCGGGCGTGGTGACGATCGCGATGAGCGCGGTAATCGCGGCGGTCCACCGCCGTGGGCGGGGCCACGCAGGTAGCACACGCTAAATTCGATGGTGCGAGCCGGCCCGCACGTCGCGGCCGGCTCATTTTCTTTCCCGTCGGATGACATCTACTGAGATCATCCAAACAAGAACGGCGCCCGATGGGCGCCGTTCTCGTTCGTACTCTTTATCTGGACCGCAGCCGCTTCCGACTATGCATCGGTAGCGGTCTGCAGTGGTGCGCCAACTCGCCGGGGGGATCCAGCTCACTGGCGCGTATTGCCGAGACTTGCTGCCGTCGCCAAACCGCGCTCGCCCTCTCCATCGAAGTCGTCGGCGATGGCCTTTGATGCGCCCTCGAACCAGAGCCCGATGCGGCCGCCGCGATCGACGAAGTGGCTGCCGGCGTTGACTTGGGCCACCGGATTGCCATTGGCGAACACCTGCACGGTGCCGTCGGCGCTTGCTGTCGCGCTCAGGGTGTCGCCGTCCTTGAGCACATGCTTCACGTTGGCGAGGCGAGTCCAGGTGTAGACCAGCTTCGGATTGTTGGCGTTGCCGACGACTCGAGGGATCGACTCCACGATGATGTGGCCCGTCTTACCCGTGGCGTGATAGGTAACGCGGATAGCGGACAAACCGCGCTTCTTCAGCAGGAGACCGTGACGTCCACCGGTCGTGTCGAGCTTCGTCAGCTTGACCGAAGCCGTCTGGGTCTTGCCGAACGGGCGGTTCCAGACGATCGGGCCACCTTCGTTGACCTTCAGCTCATCATTGCGCACGTTGTAGCCCTCGACCGAGCCGCGCCACCGCCCCTTCCACCATTCCGTGCTTTCGCGATCGAAATGATCAGGAAGCGAAGCGAGCGCTTCAGGTATTGAGACCGTGAACGACTGGGTCGTCGCGCCGGCTTGGTTGCTCGCCTGCACAACCACCGGGAAATCTCCGCCTGCTGTCGGCGTCCAGGTGATCATGCCGGTCATCTGGTCGATGCTCATACCTTCCGGCGCCGTCGTCAGACTGTACGTGGCGGCGGGATAGGCGGTGGCATTGACGTCGTAGGTGTAGGGCGCCCCGGTAGCACCTGTCGTAACGGCCTCACTGACGATCATCGGTGCTATGAAGGGCGGCTGCATCAGATAGCTGCCAAGCACTTGCTGGCGGATCAATCCACCCGCGAATGACGTCGTTGCCAGTTCGGGATTTGGGTCGGGAGCGTAGAACTCCGCGCTCGGACGGAACCCGGCCATCGCAAGGATGTATCCGAAGTTCTGCTGGAAGTTCATCACCGTCGGAGCGTCACCGGGTTGATTGATGATGACGTACTCGATCTCCTCCAGCGTCAACGGCGTCCGCCATGTGGCACTGGTGTTTGGGAGATACCCAATGTTAGTCCCGACGAGATCCGGATGACAGTACTCGAGTTCCCGCTGATCCGAGCAGTCGAAGAACCTTCCGAGCCCACCTACTTTGGGCTGCCCATCGGGGCGCAGGCCCGAAGCTGGGTACCGCGGATCGACGTTCAATGGCGTCAGCGTCCCTGAGGCGATTCTGAGCATCGCTCCGCGGAAGTCGCCGAACTCCATCCGCATCCGCACGGATTGCGTTTCGCCGGGGGCGAGGCCAAGTCGCGAGGTTGCGGTCGGCACATAGATCGGCACGCCGTCCCCGTCGAGTCCTACTGGCTGACCGCTATCCGGCAGACCCGAGCAACCTGCGTCGGCATCGGGATCGAGATCGAACAGGCCGGTCTTGACGCAGATGAAGTTCACGTTCCCCTTGAGGATGGGCGAGAAGGGGCCGTTCTTCTTTACAGACTCGAGCTTGGTGGGGATGGGGTCTATGCCACAATTGGAGTGTGTCCCGGTCGCCGGGCAAGGCGTTTGCCTGACGTAGACCTGATCGGTGTCGACGGGAAAATCGATCGTCCCGGCATCCGCCTGTGTCCAGACCATTTGACCGAACAGCAAACCGTTGCCAATCACGTTCGGGAAATGGCCTACACCCAACGCGGCGTTCCAGCAGGCACCTTCCTCTGGGCCCGTGCAGGGATCGAGCGTCGCGTCGAGCCGGATGTCCCTGCGATCCTGGGTGAAGCCATCGAGCGTGCCGATGTCGGCAAGGCCACGCTGCTTGGTCTGATAGTTGAAGGCCGTGAGGTAGGTATTGCCGGTGCAGAGGCCGGGGTTCCAACCTGCCTCATCCGGAAGCGGGCTGGCCGGACAACCGCTCATGTTCGTGATGTCGATGGTGAACATGATGGCGTCGCCACCATTGATGCCACCGGGGATGTCGGTGGTGCCGATACCCGGAATGACCTCGATGT
>LNFM01011239.1_pt1 | contig 12256 bp, 10 predicted proteins | sample 596031 | NCBI WGS metagenome assembly LNFM01 (sample SAMN04254537, study PRJNA301005) | activated carbon metagenome | isolation source: dual media filters at the Ann Arbor, Michigan drinking water treatment plant | place: USA: Ann Arbor | reverse complement strand
ACGATCCGTCATCTGGGCTACAAATCGAAGGTGGCCTTCATCGAGGAAAAATCCCAATGGCTATTGAATACAGCTTGATTAACCACATGCCTGAAATCCGTGGTCAAAAAAGAATTGGCTCATTTCCACTCCACCTCGGCGCCGAGGCTGCGGAGGTTTTCCACGAAGTTCGGGTGGGCGCGCTTGATGGTGTCGGCGTGCTTGACGACGGACTTGCCCGGGATGCTGGCGGCGACCATGTAGAGCGCGACGGCGGCGCGGATGACGTAGGGCGCCTCGACCGTGGCCGGGCGCAGCGGCTTCGCGCCGAAGACGGTGATGCGGTGGGGATCGCTGACGACAATGTGCGCACCGAACTTGGCCAGCTCGGCCATCCAGGTGAAGCCGCCCTCGTAAACCTTGTTCCAGAACATCACGTTGCCCTTCGCGCGCACGGCCAGTGCGATCATGCACGGCAGCAGGTCCACGGGAAAATAGGGCCACGGTGCGGCCTCGATCTTCGGCAGCAGGTTCGAGGTGAAGGGCTCGGTGACGACGAGTTTCTGTTTCTTGCGGACGAAGGCGGTGTCGCCGTCGTATTCCACCTTCACGCCGAGCTTGGCAAAGGAGCGGTTGATGAGGTCGAAGTGGTGGGGCAGGGAGTTTTTCACCCGCACTTCGCCGCCGGTGATGGCGCCGAGGGCGAGGAAGGTGACGACCTCGTGGTGGTCGGTGTTGATGGTGAACACGCCGCCCTTGAGCGACTTCACGCCGGTGATGGTCAGCTGGCTCGTGCCGACCCCCGCGATTTTCGCGCCCATGGCGTTGAGCGCGGCGCAGAGATCCTGCACATGCGGCTCGCTCGCGGCGTTGAGCAGCACCGACTCGCCCTCGGCGAGCACGGCGGCCATGACGAAGTTCTCCGTGGCGGTGACCGACATGTAGTCCGGCCAGTGGCGCGCGCCCTTGAACCGGCCCTTGAGGGAGAGCCTGAGGTCGCCGTTGTGGGAGATTTTCGCGCCGAGTTTTTCGAGAATCTCGAGGTGCGGGTCGAGCTCGCGGATGCCGAGCGAGCAACCCTTGGCATTGGTCGGCAGCGTGAGCTTTTTCATGCGCTGCAGGAGCGGGGCGAAAAGCAGGACGGATGAGCGCATGCCGGCCGGCAGCTCGCCGTTGAGCCGGCCGGCGTCAAAGCCGGCATGGGCGAGGGCGATCGTGCCGACGGCGCGGTCCCACGCGACAAACGAGCCTTGTTCGGCGAAGAAGTGCACGAGCTTCTCGACGTCGGTGATGTTGGGGACGTGGCGGAGGACGACCTTGGCGTCGGTCAGCAGCGTCGCGCAGAGGAGGGGCAGGACCGAGTTCTTGTTGCCCGACGGCGTGATGGTGCCGCTCAGGGGTTTGCCGCCGTGGATGATGAGATCGGACATCGCGGAAGTGAGAGTGAGAGTGATAGGGAGGAGTGGCACCCCGCCTTTGCCCGGAAGCTACGGCGAGGTCGTCGCGTTGCGACGAAAAAAAAGCGCCTGCCCGAGGGCAGACGCTTGAAATGCGATTCGCGATTCGCGCGGGGCAAGGTTTAAGCGGCTCAGACGCCGCCCTGGCGGCTGCCCTCGGAGCGTTCGCCCCGGTAGCCGCCACCACTGCGACCACGACCACCCCGGTCGCGGCGCTGGCCGCCTTCGCCACCGCCGGAATATCCGCCGCCACCCTGGCCGCCGCGATTGCGGCCGCCACGATGACGACGCTGGCTGCCCTCATGGCGATGTTCGCCGTGGGAACTGGCCGCCGTGACCGGCCCGGCGGAGGAGCCGCCGAAGAGGGACTTCAGCCAGCCGAAGAAGCCGCCCGATTTCGCAGGGGCCTCGGCGGCGGGAGCCGCGTCGAACGAGCGGGCCGGAGCCGCGCCGTCGCCGTGGTTCCGCTCGCGCGGGGCGCCACCGAAGTTCGACGGAGTCGGGACGTAGGTGTGGCCGGGGCGGACGTAGAGGAATTTCTCCGGGATCTCGGTGAGCGCGGTGCGCTCCTCGCGGGCCGGACGCTCGCTCTGCTCTTCGCGGCGCGGACGTTCGCTCTGCTCATCACGGCGCGGACGTTCGTTACGGGACTCGCGGACGGGCTCGAAGCCTTCGCTCTCCCAGGTCTGGGCGGGCGCGATCTTCTGCTGGGCCGGCTCAAGAATGTTGAGTTCAGCGGGGTCGTCGTTTTGGACCGGCGCCGCAGCGACCGCGGCGACAGGAGCAGGCTTTTCGATGGCGGGGGCATCAGCCTTCGCCAAGCCTACGGCTGACGGGGCGGTTGATGCGGCAGCCGGCTCTTCAGCCGGTGCGAACGGGTTCTGGTATTCACGCGGAGCGTTGACGACTTCGATGGCGGTCGGCGTGTATTCAGTGGAAGCCGCGGTGGAGGCGGCGGGACCGGCGGCGGGGCGTTTACCACGGGCGAGGCCCGAGCCGCGGGTGGAGCCGAATGTGGGGAACGCGGCGGCAGGCGCCGGGGGGGTCGCGGTGGCTTCGGCAGGAGCACCGGACGATTCTGTGGAGGACATGTCTATCTATGTTGTTGGTTGAAAGCGCCTGCCAAAGATTGGCGGCGCAGTATGAGATGCCAGCCGGAGCTCGATTATCTTGCTCAACCCGTCGACTAGCTCGGGGCAAACAGCGGCAATAGCCGGTGAAAGTCGCTTATCCACCGGGTTAGGGCAACTTAATTTTCCCGGGCGACGGGCTTGCCAGCCGCCGGGCGGCCTCCCACGCTCACCGGTCATGGACAAACTTGAGGAGATTTTTCGTATGCAAGATGCGCTGAATAAGCGCATTGGAGTGAATCTGCCTCCGCCGACCGACGAGGAAAAGGCCAAGTGGATTCTTAACTATACCCGCGCCATGCAGCAGGAGACGGCCGAGCTGATCGACAGCGTGCCGTGGAAGTGGTGGGCGAAGTATCAGAAATTTGACGAGCAGAACGCCAAGGTCGAGGTCGTGGACCTTTTTCATTTTCTCGTGTCGCTGGCGCAGACGCTCGGCATGACGCCCGACGATGTCTACCAGGCGTATCTCAAGAAGAACGCGGTGAACCACCTGCGGCAGGAAAGCGGCTACGCGAAGAAGGACGAGGCGGATTCGAAGCATATCTGACGCGGCGCGTGGCGCCGCGAAAGCTCCAACCTCCAATCCCCAAGCTCCAGAGAAACTTCAAAGCAAGGAAACCTTCAGGGATCTGAGAGGCCCGCGTAATTCCCCTGTCAGGTAATTTGGATTGATTGCAAGGTTTGGCCATTCACTGGAGCTTGGATGCTGGGGCTTGGAATTTTTATACTACCGCCACAAAGCTGCCGGAAAATTCCACGGCCGGTTGGCCGCCGGCGCCTTCGACGATCGCGGTCAGTTCCATGCGCGCCTTCTTGTGGCGGCGGAGGTCGGCGATGAATTCCTTCACCAGCGCGGCCGGCGGGCGCGCGCAGACGGCGCGCAGCGTGTCGGTGACGGGCGCGCGGTATCGAGCCGCGCTGCGCTTCACGACCACATGGCCGTCGATCCCGGCCTCGCGCAGGAGCGTCCACAGGCCGGCGTAGCAGGCGAGGGTGGGCAGCGCGTGCAGCGAGCCGCCGAACGCGGTGCCGAGGTGGTTGACGTTTTTGTCGAGCGGCGCCTCGAGCACGAGTCGCTTGGCGTTGCTCTCGGTGACGTGCAGGCCCATGGCCTTGGTCAGCGGAATTTTCTCGTGCAGGAAGGCCTCGAGCCCCCGCGTCGTCATGCTGTCTGGCACCAATTCGCTCATGTGCCTATGATTTTCACCAGCACGCGCTTTTTCCGGCGGCCGTCAAACTCGCCGTAGAAAATCTGCTCCCACGGGCCGAAGTCGAGGGCGCCGCCGGTGACCGCGACCACGACCTCGCGGCCCATGATCGTGCGCTTGAGGTGGGCGTCGGCGTTGTCCTCGCCGGTGCGGTTGTGGTCATAGGCGCTGTGCGGTTTCTCGGGCGCGAGTTTTTCCAGCCAGCGTTCGTAGTCGGCATGCAGCCCGGACTCGTCGTCGTTGATGAAGACCGACGCCGAGATATGCATCGCGTTCACGAGGCAAAGCCCCTCGCGAATGCCGCTCGCACGCAGGGCGGACTCGACCTGCGGCGTGATGTTGAGAAAGGCGCGACGCGTGGGCGTCTCAAACCAGAGCTCCTGCCGGTGGGATTTCATGGAAAATTATTTCCACCACGGATTTCGCGGATAGGCACGGATAAAATACCGGGGCCGGGGGAAAGCATCCGTGGGCATCGGCGTCCTCCGCGGTAAATTCAACCGCTATGGATTGTCGGTCACGCAGCGGCGGCGGCGGCATCACGCCGAGCCGCCGGCGGTCTGCGCCAGCCAGCGGTCGAGGGAGAGCATGGGCGGCACAAACCGAAAGGCCGCACGGAACCACCTTGCCGGATTGGAGCAGGCGACGTGGCCGGCTCAGTCCGCGCCGTTGACGAACTTGTAGGTCAGCGCGGCGGCGATAGCGGCGGCGAAGCAGGCGACGAGGTAAAGCCAGAAACTGCCCCACGAGATCAGGCCCATCAGGCAGACACCGACGGCGACGGCGGGGTTGAAGACACCACCCGAAATGCCGCCGACGGCGTAGGCACCGGTCGTGACCGTGAGGCCGATGGCGGCGCCGTAGAAGGAATTGCCGCTGGTGCCTTTGGCCGTGGCGACGTTGAGCACGACCCAGACGAGCGCGAAGGTAAAGGCGAACTCCGCCAGCAGCGCCGGCAGGATTTCCGGCGTCGTCGCACCGGTCATCGCCGCAGCCTTGGCGACGAGGCCGGTCTTAAGCGCCTTGACGGCAAAGGAAGCGACTACGGCGGCCGCAACTTGCGCGCCGATGTAGGGCACGATGTCCGAGGCCGGACATTTGCCGCGCAACCAGACCGCTAGGGTGACGGCCGGATTGAAGTGGGCGCCGGAGACATGGCCGCCGGCATAAACCATGACCATGAGGGCGCACCCGATGGCAAGGGGAGCGAGGTTGCCGGCGCCGGGGGCGACGACGGTCATCCCGATGGTGAACACGAGGAAGAAAGTGCCGATGAACTCGACGAGGTATTTTTTCATGGAGTGGTGTGTGGACGGGATTTCAGCCATGCAGCCCCGGGCGGTCGAGCCGGAAACGGTCACGATCCAGTGCCAACGCCCCAGCAACCCGTTCTTGCCTGCCGGCGTTGCAACGTCTTTGCTCCGGCCGTTTCGTGAACACAACCACCGGACATACAGCCGTCGCGCCATGAACCGAGTCATCCAAGCGATAACGTCCAGCCGGGGAATTCCCCCCCGGTTTCCCGCCGGAGCGTGACCGTCCATGCCCGACTACAACGGCTTTAAGATCAAGCGGACGCACTCCCTGGCACCCTTCGCCAGCGTGTATGAGGCCGTCGCCACCGACGGCCGGCCGGGCCGCTTTGCGCTGAAGGTCTTTCATCCGCCGGCCTCCACCGAGGTGCGCCGGTTTTACGCCCTCGAAGGCTGGCTGCTCGCGGCCGAGCGCCAGCAGCAGGCCGTCAAAAAAGACGGGACGGTGGTGGAAGTGCTGGCCACCGGGCGTGGCGAGGAGGGCGCCTTTGCGGTCATGCCGTGGCAGGAGCGCACGCTGGAACCGTGGATCAAGACGCTGGGCCACAAGGGTGACACCTTGCGCGCGCTGGCCGAATGCCTGCTGAACACGCTGGAAAAATGGGAGGCCCAGACCGGCGGACCGCACGGGAACCTGAAACCGGCCAATGTCTTTTTGGACCGGAGCGGACCACTGGTGGGGATGACGGCGCAATTGTCCGACCCGTGGTTCATGCCGGGCGCAAAGCCGGAGCAGCTCAGGCTGGCCGATCTTGCCGCCGTCGGCACGATGCTGGCCACGATTGTCCGCCGGCGGCCGCCGGGCGCGTGGCCCATCGAGGAGGCCCCCGAATGGAAGGCACTTGGACACGGCGGCAAGGGCTGGCTGGATTTCTGCAATTACCTGCTGAACCCCAGCCCGAACGAGGGTGAAGTCACCATCGCGGAAGCCCGTCGCCGCCTGCGCAAGGTGCCCAAGGACTCCAACCCGGCCAAGACCGCGGTGCTGACCGGCGCGGGGGTGGTGGCGCTCGTGGCGCTGTCGGTGCTGGGCTTTGCGCGCTTCGGCAACCCGATCTACATGCCGGAGAAGGTTCAGGATCTGGCGAACCAAATAGGAAATCCCCGGGCGCAAATCACGGAAGTTCCCCGGCAGTGGGCCGACCTATGCGTGGCTTGGGACACCTGGCTGGTCGATCTGCAGAGCAACGGCAAGCGCCTGCTCCGAACAGAAGGATTGTGGGACGCGAATGATCCACTGCGCAGAGAGATTGAGAACTTTGTGGCGACGGCCAACGAGCTCCGGCTTGAAACCCTCGTGCCCTCATCCGCGACGGAGAAACGCCTCGGCGTGCTGGCCAATAATCCACCGCCGGCGGTTTTGAAAGAACTGCAGACACCCAGCGTGGACCAAAGGGTGAAGGATGCGGGCGGCCGGCTTATTACAATCCAATCCAGGTTGGTGAATTGGCAGAGATGGGAGCAGTTGCGCGCATTGCAGAAGTTGATCGAAGCGCGCGGCTTCGCCCGTGCGGCGGGCGCACTCGCCCCCAAATTGCCGCAGGCTCCGGGCACTCCGGGTTACAAGCTCGATGTTGTGCGCACGCTTAAATTGTTCAACGATGTGTCGCTCGACGATGTCGGCGCGATCCCGATGGCCGGTCGCTGGAGCGAGATCACGCGTCTCAGCGCCGACATGGAGGCCAGCGGCGACCGCGTGCAGAAGGCCATGCCCGCCATCATCACGGGGCGCCTGACGGACAAATCCTCGCTGGCCGATTTCGCGGACTCGCTCACGCCGCCGCTGGAGGAAATGCGGCTGCGACGGAAGCAGTTCCTCGATCCGCAGGTCGTGCGCGAGCGCTTCCTGAAGGATTCGGAGCTGCTCAACAAGGAGACGGCGGCCGTGACCGAGGCGGTTTTTCCGCGCTGGGAACAGGAGCTGTTTCAATTCTCCAAAGTGCCGGCGGCGGATGATCCACGACTGGCGGCCGGACTGGACGCCAGTGTCAGACGGCTGCCGACGAACGCCGTCGACCTGGAGGCTGACGCGCCGGCGGCGGAGCCCGGCGGCCTGCCCACGCTGAGCGCGGGTGATTTCAAGCGGGAGTTCGACGGGCTGACGGCGGGTCTGACGAGCTTGCGTGGCCGGGAAATCGTGCGCCACGACCTGCCGGCCATTGCCGAGGAGACGACGAAGCTGGCCGGAGTGTTTCAACTGCTGGAACAGCGCGTGGAGGCCACGCTCGCGTTGCTGAAACCCGAAATCTGGCTGGCCAAAGTCGCGCAGGCTTATGGCAAATTCAACGAGACGAAACAGCGCTGGGCGGCCTGGCAGGCGACCTTGACCGGGGTCACGCCCGCCGCGCTCACCGCCGATCGCCCCCGCTTCCGACAGTTGCGGGCCAATGAACGGCAGATCAAGGAGTGGATTGACGGACTCGAAGGACCGGCGGGCTTTGCGGCGTTGACCGTGCCGGAACTCAGCGGAGCGTCGACCGACACTTCCGGCGAGCTGCGGCGGTTGGAAGCGGTCCGGCGCGAGCAAGCGGCCACGGCCGTGGCGGCCGCCGCAGGGTGGCGCAATGCGCTGCCGACAATCCCGTGGGCCACCGCCGGCGCGGACGTGCGGGCGCCGCTGGAAGCGCACCGGTCTTGGTTGGGAGAATTGCCGGAATTTGCCGCCAGCCTCGACCGGTTGAGCAACCTGCTGCTGGCGGGCTTTGGCTGGCACGAAGGCGTGAGCGACGTGGTGGAACGGCTGGCGCGATTTGGCGGAGTGGACAATCTCACCGGCCGGCCGGCCGAATGGCACACGGAGGCGAAGCAGCTCGTGCGGCTGGTGGACAATACCGACCGGGCCGTGCTGACGGCGGCGGCGCAAAGCGGCGGACTTTCGAGAAAACTCATGGCGTGGCGCCGGCTGGGAGTGGTCGCGGGCTGGCCGTCCGGGGCCGAGGATTTTGACCTGGATGGCGGGGTGGTGGCAACCATGCGCGAGCTGATCAGCCGCGATGTGCCGGACGAAGCGCGCCGGGTCAGCCTGCTCGATGAGATGGTCAAAGAGACACGCTTGCGGTTCAACCGGGCGGCACGCAGCGCGGCCCGCGCCGAGGCGCAACTCACGGCCATGTTCGTGCGCATGCGGCCGGCGGGAATCACCGAAGAGCATCTGGAGGAACCGGTGGCCTACAACCTGGCGCTCTGGCGGCTGAAGCGGGAGGACTGGAATGAAACCAACCTCGACCGCCTGCGCATCCGGCGCGACAACTTTGTCGCGACGGTGCGCGCCATCAGCGGAATCCCGGCCCAGCCCGCCGTCAGCGGGTTGCTGGAAACACTCTCCGCCATCGAGCTGAAGGATGATCCGAAACGCCCGCCGACCACCTCGCCCCGCCTGGCCGGCTGGCGGGAGGAAATGACCAATGAGGGTTTGAGCCTGACCGCCACGTGGACCAGCGGCGGGAAGAAAGTGCAGCTGGAATACAGCATCGTCCAGCCCGCCGACGACACGCCACCCTTCTATCTCGCCCGGCGGCAAATTGCCGTGGGTGAATTTGTGGATCTCATGGGTGTCCGGACCAAGCCGGTGACGGCGGTGATGGAAGAGCTGCCCCAATGGGCGAAGACCGCCTCGCCCAGCAAACCCTATAACGCGCCGATATCCTGGCGCCCGCGAATCGACAACAGCGGCAACTACACTGGCGTCGAATTGAACCCGACCTGGATCACCTACACCACCGCACTGGTGCAGGGATTGCTGGATGACACCGAGTTGCGCGCCAGCCAGCCGGCCCTCGACAAAGTGGTGGCCGAAAAGCCCACCGCGCGCAGCCCGCTGCAGCAGATACCGCCCGAGGCGGCAAAAATCTTTGCCGAGCAGCTGCTGGGCGCGCGCCTCCCCACGCGCAAGGAGTGGCAGGCGGTCATGAAGCTCGCGGAATCAAACGCCAACGGAATTTTCCGCGGACCAAGTTTCCAGGAATTGTTCAATTATCTCCGGGATTACAAGGTGGCGGGTCAGGTGACTGACTGGAGACCAAACGAGGGTGCGTTCCTTCCCTTGGTTGCAACCACCCGGCAGAAGTTTGGGGATGATGGCCAGGCTGTCGCCAGTGCCAACCCGGGCAGACTCTGGTTCGCCCCGGTGGACGACGGCCCCGCGCCGGGCGGCTTTGTCAATTTGCTCGGCAATGTCTGGATCTATCTCAACGACGGGGGAAAAGATTTCTATGTGGCTGGCGGCTCGGCGCTATCCCCGCCCGGGGTGGACCGGGTGGAGCCGCACAAGGTCGAGGTCAAGGGCCGGATCGGCGCCACGAAAGTGACGGAAGGATTCTCCGACGTGGGCATCCGGCCGGCCTTTGATGCGCCGCCGGGATTCCGGGAACGCTACAAGCTGTTAGTGCTTGTGCGGGAACAAAAATATCTGACATTGTAACAGCCCATGCAGCCTGCCTCCGCCAACGATGTGGCCTTAGCTGAACCCGGGGCTTGGGCGTCTGCCCTCGGTGAAAGATGGAAATTCCTGCAGACCAGTCTGGCCGGGGAGACGGCGCAGAACCGCCAGGTGTTATTGGAAGAGGAATTGCGGCGCGCCCTCATGGCAATACCGGCGGCCAAACGGGGAGCCTATCTGGATGCCTTGGCGGCGCGTTATCCCGCCTGGGAGCTGGCCGCGGTGAGCGTAAATGCTCCGGCCGCCGTCGCGCGGCAAAAACCGGACGAAATCATCAACGCTTTCCTGCAATTGGCGCCGCAATTGTCCGGCGAACAGCGGGAGGACGTGAAAAAGAAACTGATGGCCCTCGGCCTGGTGCTGCCGGCGGCTACGCCGATCGACGGTGAGGCCCTCACCGAGGTGCGGGCCAAGCTCAAACTGGAACCCGAGGATCCGGTCGACGCCCAGCGGCTGGGCAAGCTTTTCGCCATTTATGCGGAGGCCATGCTGACGCTCGACCAGCTGGCTTGGAATGTCTGGCGCAACGCCGCGCCCAAGTCCGCCATCCGGCGCGACACCACGCAGGGCGATCTGCGCACGGTGACACGGCGGGCGCTGGCCGGTGATGCCACGCTGCCCCCGCCGCACGTGCAGAAGCAGATTGAATCATCGCGCCTCTTGATCGCCGGCCTGCTCGCCGGCCTGGGCCCGGCGGGGAAGAATTTCTCCCGGCGTTATCAGCAGCATTACACCCCCGATGCCATCCGCGAAGTCCTGCGGGCCGAAGGCGGCGGAAAGTCTGACGCCCATTGCTGGAAAAAATATGTCGAGCTCGCGGGCCAGCTGTCGGAAACCGTGATCGAGGACGACGTCCAGGAGGCGGTCGTGAAATACGCCGAGGATCTCATCCGCGGCTCGAGCAAATGATCCCGTGAGCGGGTTTCCTTTTCCAACCATGTCCTCATCCCATCAAAGGCCCGCGTTTTTCGCGGCCAGGGAAACGCTTCCGTCCAGCTGACCCTGGCGACCAACCGGCCCGCCGGGTTTCACCCCCTCATCGTCACTTTCACCCCTCCCTCCTCCCATGTCTGCCAGCCTTATCTCCCATTGCGACCCATTGTTCCAAGCCATCTGCCGCTACAACCGCATCGCGCGCAAAGGATCGGGGGCCTCCCTGGATTACACCCAGGTGCGCACGGAGGTCGAAGAGATGTTCGAGGTGCTCGCCCGCACGGCGCGGGGCGACATCGCCCTGGGCGAACAATACCGCCGGATCGAACTGCCGCTGATCATCTTTGTTGATTCCATGATGGCGGGCAGCGCGCTGCCCTTTGCCCAGAAATGGAGCAACAACCCGCTGGCTTTCTCCCGCAACGAGCGGTCGGGCGACGAAAAGTTTTTCATCCTGCTGGATGAGACGCTCGCGGAAAAGAAGGAGGGGACCGACGAACGGCTCGCCATCTACTACATCTGCCTGGGCCTGGGCTTCACGGGCGGCAACCAGCCGGAGTATTTGCGGAAAAGACGGAGGAGTGCGCCCAGCGGGTGCGGGCCTATGTCGACATCGACGAGTCGGCGTTCATCACCCCGGCCTCCTACCAGCACACCAACCTGTCGAACCTGCCGTTGCCCATGGCCGCCAGCCTGGTGCCGCTCCTGATCATCCTCACCGGCCTGTTCATGGTCGTCGTGGCGGTCAACATCTACACCTTCTACAGCGCATCGGCGGAGTTGACCGAGTCGCTCAACACCATCACGGCGCATAATCCGGCCACCCCTCCCAAACCCTGAGCCTTCCGCCATGTTAAACAAATTTCAGCAGATTCCCAAATCCATGCAGTTGGTGGTGGCCGCGCTGTGCGGCATCGGCCTGTTGGGCGGCGCGGCGTTGATCGACCGCCGGGCCTTCTTCATCGCCGGCGGCGGCATCGCGCTCGTGGTCGGGGCGATGTTCGCCTGGCAGTTTTATGTCAGCTGGCGGGGACGCCAGCGCGCCAAGGCCATGAGCGGCCAGCTCTCGGCCCATTCCTCCGGCCGGCCCAGCTCGCTCAATGATCCGGCGCACATCGCCACCCTGGACCGGCTGCGCGAAAATTTCTCCCGCGGCATCGAGAAATTCCAAGCGGTCGGCAAGGACCTCTACTCGCTGCCCTGGTATGTGGTCTGCGGCGAACCGGGCTCGGGCAAGACCGAGGCGGTGCGGCGCTGCAAGGTCGGATTCCCCCCGGGCCTGCAGGACGAGATGCAGGGGGCCGGCGGCACCATCAACATGCACTGGTGGTTCACCAACCACGCCGTGCTGATCGACACCGCGGGCAAGCTGCTCTTCCAGGAAACCCCGCCCGGCACGACGACCGAATGGACGGAATTTCTCAACCTGCTCCGCACCTCGCGCCCGCATTGCCCGATCAACGGCCTGTTGCTGGTGATACCCTCCGAGAGCCTGATCAAGGATTCGTTCGAGGACATCGAAAGCAAGGCCGGCAAGATCGCCCGCCAGCTCAACACCATCCAGCGCACGCTCGAGGTGCGGTTTCCCGTCTTCGTGCTGATCACGAAGTGCGACAAGATCGTCGGCTTCCGCGAATTTTTCGCCGGCGTGAAGAATCCGCAGCTGCAGGACCAGATGACCGGCTGGTCCAATCCCGCGCCCCTCGACACGCCGTTCCAGCTTGAGGCGGTGAGCCAGCACTTGGCCGAGGTCGTGAAGCGCATCGGCCGGCGCTCGCTCGGGCTGCTCAAGGAT
>LNFM01011236.1_pt1 | contig 12257 bp, 8 predicted proteins | sample 596031 | NCBI WGS metagenome assembly LNFM01 (sample SAMN04254537, study PRJNA301005) | activated carbon metagenome | isolation source: dual media filters at the Ann Arbor, Michigan drinking water treatment plant | place: USA: Ann Arbor | reverse complement strand
CCCTCTAAACCAATCGATTCGGCCTCGAACATGAGGTGGTCGCCGTCATCGAACGCTTCGATGGCTCGGGTTGCCGGATGCTGATCGCTCCCGAGCTGTTCCGTAAGCAAGGCTCGACGCGTCGTCAGCGGTTCGTGCCGCACCTCCCTGTCCTTGTGTTGCAACAGATCGAAGACGTAGAATTGAAGATTGCGCCGATCGCCCCGATGCAGTGCACCGAAATCGGAAAGAACATCCTCGCCGATCGCCACGAGCTCGCCATCAAGGATGATCGACTCTGCTGGCATAGATTGGATGGCCGTCGCGATTGACGGGAAGCGTTTGGTGCAGTCGAAGCCCCCGCGCGTCAGCAGAGTGATTTGGCTCCCGGACTTGTGGGCCTGCAGGCGCCAGCCGTCCAGCTTTGGCTCATGGAGCCATGCGTGACCTTGGGGCACGGCAAGCTTTGCCACAGCAATGGCGGGCGGGATGAAGCGCAAATCGCTCATGGCAAACCTTCAAACCCTCAGCGCGATAGAGACTCATTCCGGCGCCTTTTTTCGGTTGGGAGCGGCGGATCGCGCCTTTTGCACATCAACGGGCATATCGAGCAGATGGTGGTCACGGTGTGGGCGCAGGAGTTGACGCGGTGTCGCTAATTGGGCGGATTAGAGCGGCCGTGGAGGGTTTAGGTGTAGACGCGCCAATGCGGAGTCTGCGTTGCCATGCTCCTCTCTGAGGCCGACCGCATTTGGAGCGTGATCAACATCGACACGCTCGAACATCGCGCGCTTTTCTCACCCGGACGGCGGAACCGAGAGACTGGAGTTCGGAAGATACCGCCACCCGAATTGCACGGCGCAAGACACGCTGGACGCCCACCACCTTGATTGGCTGGTCGGCGTCCATTTCCACTTGATATTCGAGAGCACCACGAGCCCTCGTAGATGAATGCTGCAGAGAATCTGTTGAGACGTCATAAGGCCGAACGCGTAGGATTGAATGTGTTCGGGTTGACGGGCGATCAACGTCACTCGTGCCTGCGGGTCTGAAAACGTTCGGGCGTTGTGTTTACGACAAAACGAGCACTGGCAGGCCCCGAGGACTTGGTCATGGGGCGCTCGATCAGTCTCGAGTTCGATCTCGATCGCCCCGCAGTGACAACTACCGGTGTGCTTCATTCGGTGTCTCCAAATATGATGCTACCGGCGCGACTGCGCGCCTACAGTTTGGAATGCCCGGGCAGCGCCGGCGACGCAGGGCCGAGTGATGATTTTGGAGTCCACCACGCGATCAAAGGTTGAGGGTCAACCCTTAGCATGTGGAAGGTTGAGCAAATCGGCTGGAGTGAGCATCGTCACGTGCGGGGGCAGCCGCTTGCTATGGGGCCTGGGCTGCGTCGCGGACGATGACGAGGCGCTCGCCCGTTCCGAGAAGCCCGAAGAGCTCGCCGCACAGCATCAGTGAAGCAACCGCGAGACCGGTTGCGAAACGTCAGCGGGCTATGATGATCCCTCCCACGATGCGGCGCCGGCCATGGCGACGACAAAGGCCGCGTGCCATCCAGTGAAGCCGTTGAGCGAGGCAGGGGGTGCCGAGATGGATCGCGAGGCGGAAGAAGGCCACCCTCGGCAGCCAGGAGGCGCATGAGCAAAGCCCCCTCGGCGATACGACGGTTATGGTGCGGCCGAAGGCGTACGATGCGACATCACTCCGCCGGCGGGCATCGCCAGCGTTTCGCTTGCTGCGTCGAGGCGAGCGTGGGCCTTGCCGAGTATGCTGTAAACGGTCGGTACGACGAACAACGTCAGGAACGTACCGATGGACATGCCGCCGACAATCACCCACCCAATCTGGTGGCGGCTTTCGGCTCCGGCGCCGGTCGCGAGAGCCAAGGGCACAGCACCAAGAACCATGGCACCAGTCGTCATCAGGATGGGGCGCAGGCGCAGGACCGCTGCGTCAATGGCGGCTTGCGTCCGATCCCGGCCTTCGAGCTGACGCTGGTTCGCAAATTCGACAATCAGGATGCCATGCTTTGTTATGAGCCCGACGAGTGTGACCAGTCCGATCTGCGAATAGACATTGAGCGTGCCGCCGGTTACCCAGAGCGCGCCAAGGGCCCCCACCATGGAGAGAGGCACGGTGACCATGATGATGAGCGGGTCGCGGAAGCTCTCGAATTGCGCCGCCAGGACCAGGTAGATGAAGAGGAGCGCCAATACGAAAACGGATGCCAAACTGTCGGCGGAAGCCCGGAAGTCTCGGCTTTGACCGTTGAGGTCGGTTTGCACCGTCTGCGGTAGAACTTCGCGGGCTGCCTGCTCCAGGAACGTGATGGCTTCGCCAATCGAATAGTTAGGCGCTAAGTTCGCCTGCAGAGTTGCGGCGCGGAGCTGATTGAAACGCTTCAGTTCCTTTGGTGCGACGGCTTCCGTGACGCTGGCCAAATTGGCAAGCTGGATCATCTCGCCATTCGGACCGCGCAGGAAGATGGTCGACAGGGCCCCCGGCGAAGACCGCTCCGCCGCAGCGAGCTGCAGAACCACGTCATACTGCTCGCCATTCTGCTCGAATCGGGTGACTTGTCGGCCACCCAGAAGCGTTTCCAGCGTACGACCGACAGCGGAGACGTCGAGGCCGAGGTCCGCGACCTTGGCGCGGTCAATCTCGATACGGAATTCCGGTGTATTGAGCTTCAGATCCGTATCCAGGGATTCAAGACCGGGGTTCTGGCGTGCGCGCTCGAGCATTCGATCAACGTACTGCTGCAATTCCTCATACGTGCCTGATGTCTGGATGACGAACTCGACCGGACGGCCCGCGCCACGTTGCCCGAAGGCGCCGGGTGGCTGTGCAATGGCGTTGATTCCGGCAATGCGCCTCAACTGCGGATTAATCTCGCTGGTGATGGCTTGCTGCGAGCGGCTGCGTTGCGACCAATCAAGTAGGGGGGCGACAACGAGAGATTGCGACACATCAGGAACCCCGCTGATGACGAGGCGGCCGCGGACCTCGGGCGTCTTCATGAGGATCTTGTCCATTTGCGCGGCGTAGCGGGCCGTATACGCCACCGTGGCGCCTTCCGGTCCGCTGCCCCGCAGGCGCAGGATGCCGCGATCCTCCAGTGGCGATAGCTCGGATTTCAGGACTGAATAGAAAATGCCACTGGCGCCTGCGACTCCGACTGCCACGAGAACGACCAGCCAACGCGCGGCGATGGCGCCACGCAGGAGCACGCGATAGCCCGTCTCGAGGCCGACGAAGAATCGCTCCAGCAGAACATAGAGACGGCCGGGCGTCTCGTTGTGTCTCAGGAGTTTCGCCGACATCATCGGGGTCAGCGTCAGTGCGACGAAGCCGGAAACGATCACCGCGCCGGCGAGCGTCAACGCGAACTCAAGAAACAGTCGGCCTGTCTTGCCCGGTGCGAAAGCGATGGGAGCGTAAACCGCAGCCAATGTGAGGGTCATGGCCACGACGGCAAAGCCGATTTCGCGTGTTCCCCTGATTGCGGCGGCAACGGGCTCCATCCCTTCCTCGATGTGCCGGTAGATATTCTCAAGGACGACGATAGCGTCATCGACGACGAGGCCGATGGCCAGCACCATGGCCAGAAGTGTCAGGGTGTTGATCGAGAACCCCATCGCGTACATCAGCGTGAAGGTGGCGATGAGCGAGATTGGTATTGTCACAATCGGGATGATGGCGGCCCGGATTGATCGCAGGAAGAAGAGAATGACAATGACAACCAGGCCAACGGCTTCGGCAATTGTGATGTAGACGGCCGTGATCGACCGGTCGATGAAGACCGTATCGTCATTGCCGATTTCCGTCGAGAGGCCGTCGGGCAGCGACGCATTGATGTCGGGGAGGATCTTGCGGACGGCCTGCGAGACGTCGAGCGGGTTGGCTGTCGCCTGCTTGATGACGCCGACGGCGATGGCCGGGGCGCCGTTATAGGTGCTGGCCCGCCTCTCGTCGGAGGCGCCGAGCTCGACCTTCGCAACCTCGCCGAGCTTCACCTGATGGCCCGCGACGGATTTGATCACGACATTGCGAAATTGCTCTGGCGTCGAAAGTCCGGTGCGGGACAACACAGAGAACTCGCGATCCTTGCTTTCAATGCGCCCGGAGGGGATCTCGGCATTCTGCGCCCGCAACGCGGCCTCAATGTCCTGGACCGTCAGATTGAACGCAGCGAGGCGCTCACGATCCAGCCAGATGCGCATGGCGTATCGGCGTTCGCCGTAGATCTGCACGTCGGCGACGCCGGTCAGATTCTTCAGCCGATCCGCAATGAAGCGGTCGACGTAGTCGGTGATCTCGAGGGCGGACAAGCGTGGTGACGTAAACACCAGGAACAGGATCGCCTGCGCGTCCGCCTCGACTTTGGCAATAACCGGCTCGGTGATCTCGTCCGGCACGCGTCCGCGCACGCGGCTGACCCGGTCGCGGACATCGCTGGCGGCAACATCGGGGTCGATGTCGGAGCGGAATCGAACGGTGATGCGACTCGATTCGGCGCGGCTCGAGGACTCGAGCGCATCGATCCCCTCGATGCCGGCGATCGAGCCTTCGAGGATCTGCGTGACCTGGGACTCGATGATCGTTGCGGAGGCGCCGGGATAGCTCGTCGTCACCGAAACGACGGGCTCATCGACGTTGGGGTACTGACGCACAGCGAGGCGCTCGAACGCCACGACACCGATGAGCGTGATCAGAAGGCTGAGGACGGTCGCGAAGACAGGTCGCCGGATGCAGAACTCGAACATCACCAGCTCCTGCCGATGGCCTTGCGCTCAACCGCAGGCAGGACAGATGGCATGACGCGCACGGTGGGCACGACCTCCACGGGTGAGCCGGATCGCAGCTTCTGTTGGCCGGCAATAACGACCTGTGCGTTCGGCGCCAGGCCTTCGAGCACCTCGACCTCGTCGCCCATACGCTCGCCGAGCTTGATGCGGGCTTCGACGGCACGCCCATTGTCGATACGAAAGGCGAAGGTCTCGCCGGCCCGCGGTACGACGGCGCTTTCGGGAACCATGACGACTTCCCGCGACGTCGCTCCACGCACGACGATGCGGGCGAAAAGACCGGGACGTAATGCATAGTCGGGGTTGGGTAACAAAGCTCTCAGTTGAACCGCTCGGCCGTTGATGTCGACTTGCGGATCGATGGCATAAATGGTGCCCTCGAATGTGCGGCCCGGCAAGGCATCGACGACGATTTCCACCGTCTGGCCAATGGCGACCGAGGACAGATACAATTCTGGCAGCTTGAAATCGACTTTCAGCCGGTCCGTTTTCTCGAGATTGACGATCGGTGTGGCGACGGCGAGATAGCTACCGGGAGAAATCCGGCGCAAACCGACGCGACCCGCAAACGGGGCCGTAATCACGTGCTTGGCGAGGCGAACCTTCTGCAGCTCTAACGCGGCGCGCGCGATCTCGAGCGAGGCCGTCGCCTCGTCGATTGCCTTCTCGGTGACGTTGCCGCTCCTGGAGAGCTGACTGGCGCGCTGGTTATTGGCCGCGGCCAGGTCGAACCGGGCCTGCGCGTCGGCGAGTTCCGCTTTGGCCAACGCGTCATCGAGCCTGACGAGGACAGCACCAGCCGCGACCGTCTCACCCTCCTTGAAGCTGATCTCGGCGATCCGGCCGGCGATCTCCGAGGCGATCTGAACCGATTCATCGGAACGAAGGCTCCCGATGGCGCGAATGGATGTGGCTGTCGTGGCGCGGCGAGACATGGCTGCTTCCACTGCCACGGGGTTGTCAGTGGCTTTGAGCCGGGTCTTTCCTGACGTTACAATTGGTGCGCCGGTGCTGGACCGCCAACCGACGATGCTTGCTCCCATGAGCCCGACCGCCAGCACGGTGGCGGCGACAATCGCGATAGTCTTTCTCTGCATCCCCAATCGCCTCGTGGTGTGATCAACGCGAACAAAAAAGGGCGCTGATGGTCTGATTGTGTCCAGTGGCTGTCTGGTTAACGCTTAGTCAGGCTGATTCCGTCGAGCGTCGCGCGCCGGGCTGCTGTAACGGCCTGCCGTAAACCTCCGTCGTCGAGACGAGCGTCACGGGCTGTGGTTGCGCCAGCGACACGTCGCTCGGAGTCGACACCGGTCGGCCGAGAGGGGGCGCGGGGTCTCAAAGGCCTTCGCATGGCGCTGCTGGTCGATTCGTCGTCACGTCGACCCATTCTTAACGTCGTCGTCCGGCATGTCGATCTCTACTGTGGTGGGAATTTGTAAGATTGGTTTGCTGGGACGAGGAGATCGAAGCGATGCTGCTCGCCAACTGCATTGTCGGGAGCGCGATACTCACATTTTGAGACAATCGGTGAACGCACAGAACTCTGTACTCGGATCCGAGATGGCGAGCCGTCCATGTGGATCTCAAGCGGGCCCAGATCAAGCCGGGTGCGCCCCCTGGTGAATCGGGGCCAGCAGGACTTGGCCCGATGCGTCCGGACTGCATGTCAACTCGATTGCTGCGCCACTTCGAGGTAGCCGTGACTACACTTGGCTCTAAAGTGGTGAGGATGGACTCCGGGCATCGGTCGTTATCCCCCTGACAGCAACTGCCGGAAGGTGTCGGATGCCCAGCGACCTGCACCAGGACATCGTCGAGCTGCTGCCCCGACTGCGGCGGTTCGCGCTGGCGCTCACCGGCTCACGCGACGCGGCAGACGATCTCGTCCAGACGGCGTGCCTCAAGGCGCTGTCGCGGTTGCACCAGTTCGAGGTGGGCACCCGTCTCGACAGCTGGCTGTTTAGGATCATGCACACGACCTGGATCGATTTCGGTCGGAGCGCGATCCGGCGCCATACGGACGACGACGAGGAGGCACTCCAACGCATGCCCGTGGACGCCAGGATCCACGAGCGCGCGGAGGCGCGCGACGAGCTTGCCACCGTGCGCCGCGAACTGAGCAGCATGCCCGAGGAGCAGCGGAGCGTCGTCGCACTCATCGCCGTGGAGGGCCTAAGCTACCAGGAGGCGGCAGACCTGCTCGGCGTTCCGGTCGGCACCGTGGTCAGCCGGCTGTCCCGGGCACGGAAGAGATTGTCGGACGTCCTCGGGCGAACGCGACCGGGCGGCCGCAAGGAACAGAGGTCGTAGCCATGCAACGCCCGGATGACGATATGCTGATGGCATTTGCTGACGGTGAACTCGACGCGGCGCAGCGTCTAAGCATCGAGGAGTATCTGAAGACCAACGGGGAGGCGCGTGCAAAAGTCGAGGAGTTCCGGCGAACAGCAGCCGCTGCCCGCGCCGCACTCGAAGGACCGATGCGGGAAGAGCCGCCCCAGCATCTGGTCGACGCCATACTTGCGCACAAGGCGCCGGGCGGGACGGAGCGGCCGGCGGCCCGCACCGGTGACAACATCGTCGACTTCGCATCCGCCCATTCGCCCGGCAGACCGCCCGTGCGCTGGCGTGCCGTTGCGATGGCGGCGTCCCTCGCCTTGCTGGTCGGGGGCGTGTCCGGCTACCTGATTGGCCAGTCCGCATCGCCCCGGACCCCGCCGGGGCTCGCGATCGGTCCCGCACCTGCAGCATCCCGCATTGCGGAGGCGCTCGAGAGACAACCGTCCGGTGAAACGCGGGCAGGCGTCTCGATCGTCGCAACCTTCCGGGACCGGCATCAGCGCATTTGTCGCGAGGTGGAGATCGTGGGCGAGAGCGCTGCCGGCCAGCCCGACGCCGCAGCGGTCGCGTGCCGGGTCGAGGGAGGCCGTTGGGATGTCGAAGGCGTCGTGCGGCTCGCGCTGCCCACTCCGGGTGCGGGCTTCGAGCCTGCAGGCGTCAGCGAGCGTGATGCGCTCGAGGGGCTGCTGAACATGCTCGGCGCCTCGCAGGCGATCGCGGCCGGGCAGGAGAGGACGCTGATCGCCAATGGGTGGAAGTGACCGGGCGAATGCCGGACAAACGGGGTGGACACCGATGGCTCTCATCATGAAGTGGATCCTGGTGGTGAGCATGGCGCAGGCCATGCTAGTCGTGCATCCAGTCGCTTCGCCCTTCGGCCTGGACGGCATTGCACTGGCCGATGATAACGACGATGACGATGACGATGATGACGACGATGACGACCGTCTGCGCCGGACGCGGGGGCGCCCATCGACCGAATTCCTAGCGGTCGGTCTCTCCCCGCCGCAGATCGCCGCGCTTGCAGCCGAGGGGTTTCAGGTCAGGGCCCAGTCGAGCTCGACACTTTTAGGCACATCGATCGTGCGATTTGCCAGCAGGACTCGTGAGACCGCGCGACGGGCTCTCGAGCGCGCCCGCCGGCTGGCACCGGGACTGCTCGTCACAACCAACGATCTCTACGCGCGGCCGAGGGTCGACACGTTCCAACCGGCCGGACAGCCCTGCGGACGATCCTGTCCGGCGTTCCGGCTGACGGCCTGGACGCCACCGGAGACCTCGTGCCGGCTGCCCGACATCGGCGTGATCGATACCGGGGTGGACACGCAGCACCCGAGTCTCGCCGGCGCGACGATTGTCCGGCACGCCTCGCGCAGCGCCGACCGCCGGCCGGCGGTCTCCACGCACGGGACAGGCGTCGTTAGCCTACTGGCAGGCAACGCCGAGAGTGGCGTAGCAGGGCTCGCGCCCGGAGCCCGTGTGCTCGCGGTCGATGCGTTCCATCAGAGCGGGGCGACCGGCACGGCGGACGCCTACGATATCGTCGCGGGGCTCGACTGGCTGTTGGGACAGGGCGTGCGTCTCGTGAACCTTAGCCTGACCGGACCCGACAACGCTGTGCTGGCGAAGGTCGTCGAGGCGGCGCTCGGAAGCGGCGCGGTGCTGGTGGCGGCGGCTGGCCGTCCGGACCCGAAGAACCTGCTCGGCTTCCCCGGCCGCTATCCGGGGGTGCTCAGCGTCGCCGCAGTGGATGAGCGGCTCCGTCTCTCGCGCTTGTCGGCTCGTGGACGCCATGTGTTCGCCGCGGCCCCCGGCGTTGGGCTCGTCGTCGCTGGACCGGTCGGCTCGACGCAAACGGTCTCCGGCACATCGTTTGCGGCCCCATTCCTGACCGCGGCGTTCGCGCTTGGATTAGCGGCCGGCAAACCGGCTGCTGAGGTGCGCAGCATCCTGGCCGCGACCGCGAAGGATCTTGGCGCTCCGGGCCTCGACAGCCAGTTCGGATGGGGTCTCGTGCTGTTCTCCGGGCTGCCGCGCTGCTGAGGCGACCGGAGGTCCGGGATGGATCTGCTCGGCCGATCGTTATTCCAGGCAGGTGCCCATAGCCGGACAGGGGCGGAGCCATGCCGATCATGCGTCTGCGACTGCCGGAAGGCATGCGGCCAACCGATCCCGCGAACGAGAGTGATATTCGCTGCTTCGGCCGTCACTGGCGCATCGTGCTGCTCGCCCTCACAGGGGCAGTCCTTGCCAGCGGAATCTGGCTCGCGAGCCCGGCGCTGTCGACCGACGGCAAGACCGCGCTGTCGGTGCTGTTGCTCGCCATGGCGGGCTGGGCCTCGGCCCGCGCCTCAGATGCCGTCGTCGGACTGGCCGCCGCCGCAATGCTCGCGCTAACTGGCGTCATCGAACAGAAGGCGCTGTTCAGCGCTCTCGGCCATGAACTGATCTGGCTGATGACAGCGGCGTTCATCCTGGCCGCAGCCCTCAGGGAAAGTGGCGCCGTCGTCAGCCTGGCCGAGGCGGCGCTGCGGCGTGCTTCGACGGTGGCGCGGCTGTTCCTCATCGTCACCCTGCTCATCGCCGCGACGTCGTTTGTCATCCCGTCCACATCGGGGCGAGCGGCGCTGCTCGTTCCCGTTTTCGTCAGCCTCGGGGAACGGATAGGCGACGTGTCCGTGCGCCGGGCGCTGGCGCTGCTTTTCCCAACAGTCATCCTTCTGTCAGCCTGTGGCTCGCTGATCGGCGCCGGTGCCCACATAATCGCTGCTGACCATCTGACGCGGACGACCGGATCTGCCCCGTCACCTGCAGGCTGGGCCCTGACGGCGCTGCCCTTCGCGCTCGCGACGAGCCTTCTCGCCGCGTGGCTCATCCTTCACCTGTTCGTCGACCGGCGAGCGCGCACCGCCTCTATCGCTCCGGCACTTGTCCCGATCGGACCGTCACGACTTGATCCGACACCGGCGGTGGCATTAGCGACGGTCGGGCTTTGGATGACCTCTGGCTGGCACGGGCTCGGCATGGGTCTGGTCGGGCTGATCGCAGTCTGCGTCCTGCTCCTGCCCGCAGGATCGGGCCTAAAGGCCAAGGATGCCTTCCGCTCGGTCGAGTTCGAGCTGATCATCCTGCTCGCTACGACGATGATCCTGGTCGCGGCGCTGACCGAGCACGGCGTCGACCGATGGCTGGCCCGGACGCTGCTGCAGATCCTGCCGTCAACGATGCTCGCAAGTACGTGGCTGGTCGTCGTGCTGGCCGCCGTCATCTCGCTTGCCGCACACCTCGTCATCACATCGCGGACCGCGCGTGCCAGCGTCCTCGTTCCGGGGCTCGCCATACCGCTGGCAGCGCTCGGACACGATGCGGAGCTGCTGATTATGGTGACGATTCTCGGCACGGGCTTCTGCCAGACGCTGCCGACCAGCGCGAAGCCGGTCGCGATCTTCGCGAACCTCCCGCATCAGACCTTTTCGACGGGCGACTTGATGCGCCTATCGGCCCACCTGTTCCCCGTGCTCCTCGTGGCGCTCGTCGGCTATGCGTTCGTGGTGTGGGACAACTGACGCGACCGGGAGGCCTTCTCAGCAACAGGCGGTGGCCAGGATACCGGCGCCCCGCCCCCCGCCTACTGTCGAAAAACAGTCCGGCGATGGATGGAACCCTACGGTCGGTCGTTAGCCAATGCAACGAGCACTGCCCATATGGTCGGAGGATCGACACATCATGTCGCTGCGCATTCTCATAGCCCCGTCGGGGTTCAAGGAAAGTCTCGGTGTGCAGGAGGTCACGGACGCGATCGCCCGTGGTGTCGCGCGCGCGCTGCCGGGCGCCGAAATCATGCGGGCGCCGATGGTCGATGGTGGAGAGGGCTTCGTCGCCGCGCTGGTCGAGGCGACCGGCGGTGAAGTTCGGCATGTCGTAGTGACCGGCCCGGTGGGGGACCCCGTGCAGTCGTGGTTCGGCGTCCTCGGCGGGGATGAACGTCGGACGACCGTCATTGAGATGGCCGCAGCGGCCGGATTGCGCCTTGTGCCGCGTGATTGTCGCAACCCGATGCTGACGACCAGCTTTGGCGTCGGCGAGCTGGTGCGGGCGGCTCTGGACGCCGGTGCTGAGCGCATCCTCCTCGGCTGCGGCGACAGCGGCATCAACGACGGCGGCGCCGGACTGGCCCAGGCGCTGGGCGCACGCCTCTTCGATGCAGACGGCTGCGAGCTAGGGCGCGGCGGTGGCGCGCTCGTCCGCCTTGCCAGTATCGACGTCTCCACGCTCGATCCGCGGCTGGAACACGTCACGATCGATGCAGCCGTCAACTGGCACAACATGCTTCTCGGTGACCGTGGCGTCGCACGCGTGTTTGGCCCCCAGAAGGGCGCCACCCCGGAACAGGTGGAGCACCTCGACGCGGCGCTCGGGACCTATGCATGGCGGATCATGACCGACCTCGGCATCGATGTTGCGGCGATGCCTGGTGCCGGCGCCTCCGGCGGACTCGGCGCCGGGCTCGTCGCTTTCACGGGCGCCAGGCTGCACCCCCGCTACGAGATCGTCATGCAATACCTCGCGTTCGACGAGCTACTCGGCGACGCCGACCTCGTGATTACCGCTGAGGGATGCCTCGACGGCCAGAGCCCCTACGGCAAAATCACTTGCGAGGTCGGGCGTCGGGCGCAGGCACGCGGCATTCCGGTGATTGCGCTCGCCGGGACGATCGGCCACGGCGCGCACGCGACCTCCGGGCACGGCATCAATGCTTATGCGAGCATTGTGAAGGGGCCTTGCGACCTTGCCGAGGCGATGGACCGCGCCGACGAGCTGATTGAGGACGTGGCCGAGAGTACGATGCGTATGATCAGTGTCGGGCTGTCGCTGCGCGCGAAGCGCCGAAGCCCCAGTCGTGTCATCGCAACAGCGCATCGTTTATCTCGAACAAAGCAAAGGACGTGCGGTCTGTGAACCTTGAACTGAGCGAAGTGCTGTTTCGTTTGCTTGCAGCTGCGGCGGCGGGTGGCCTTATCGGCCTGAACCGTGATCTGGCTGGCAAACCCATGGGTGCCAGGACGCTTGCGCTTGTATCTCTGGGGGCGGCAACGGTGGGTGTCGCGGGTATCCAGGTTC
>LNFM01011235.1_pt1 | contig 12258 bp, 14 predicted proteins | sample 596031 | NCBI WGS metagenome assembly LNFM01 (sample SAMN04254537, study PRJNA301005) | activated carbon metagenome | isolation source: dual media filters at the Ann Arbor, Michigan drinking water treatment plant | place: USA: Ann Arbor | reverse complement strand
ATGGGGTGCATTCATGATGGTGCTCCTGTCGTGATCGAGGCCAATTGCCTCGGCTCACAACATCGGCGCGTGCACCATCGCCGTCAACCAACCACCCCAGCTCGGAGACTACCGCGCGAGCGGTTTAGTCCTGAGACTGAACTCGGACGTTCGTGGTCGGAGCGCCGAATCGTCACGACGTTGCCTTCCAGTCATTGCGGCAAGCAACGCTCGAACGGCCGCAGGTCCTTCGATACCAGCCGCTGCACTGGGTTCGGTGGACTGTGACGTCCGAGCAGCGTTTGCTTCTATGGCTCATGGACGCGTGTGACGCACGTGATCAAATCTCCGTCTGCTCGGAGACCTCGAGTGCGTCATCGACCTCGATGCCGAGGTATCTCATCGTTGACTCCAGCTTGGAGCGCGCTTGCTGCCGGATTCGCCCGTGATGCTGGCCACCACGCCGGTGGTGCGCTCGAAGTCAAAGATGGCTTCCTGCAACTGCGCATCGAGCACAATGCGGTCGCTCACCACCAGCACGCTGTCGAACATCTTCTTGCGCGTGGCGTCGTGCAGGTCGGCCAGGAAGTGCGCGGCCCAGGCGATGAATTTGGTTTTGCCCGAGCCGGCCGAGTGCTGGATGAGGTAACGCTGGCCAGCGCCCTGTGCCTGCACATCGGCCAACAGCCTGCGCGTCGCATCGAGCTGGTGATAGCGGGGGAAGATGACGCTGCTGACCTGCTTCTTGTCTTCGCGCTTGCCAATGAGGTAGCGGTGACGCATCAGCGGCTCGATGTGCAGCACGACAGCGCGACCTGGCCATGCCGGGTGACGCACAGGTACAAGTGCAGTTCTAACGGCCTTCAAGCGGCCGGTAGACGCGCATTGACCTCTGCGAGAGAAAGCTCCGTCAGTCGGCGCGTCTTCGGATCAATTCGAAACACGCACTCCCAATGGGGCGGCAGCGTTTCGTTCACCAGCTTGATGTCCGATGGCCCGTTTCCGAGATCGATCATGGCATCCATCATTTCCCCACCGAACAAGGAGATGTAGGCGATCATCCTGTCCTCATATGGCAATACTGCAAGCGAATGTTGCCCCGGTGAGACGCCGATCCCCCATGAACAGGGCTTCGTGCACCGTCGCGTTGCGGAGTGACGCGACTTCGGCGCCGGACGCGGGATCGGCCCAGGCTGGAGTGGGCATGCCGAACGCATCGCACATCCACTTCACTCGGTTGGAGTGGGGGACGACACGGGCGGGTCTTTTCACTGCCTTCGCGAGCGCAGAACACGCGTTGATAGCCGTGTACAGCAGGATGAACCTCTCAAACTGAAGATGCTGTGGGTTCTGGCCGAGGAACAGCGCATGCACGGCAGCAGCGATCAACCTGGCGCGCTCCGGCGTCGATCGATGGTCGGTCCAGAAGGCTTCGGCCAGGGCGAGCGCATCGGGGAGTCCTCGGCCGAGTATCACGAAGTCAACGAGCTTGCCCCGCTTGATTGGCGTCGCGTCGACGAAACCAGCTTCTGTTGCAGTTAGCCGCATGCCCGTAGAAAAGGACAAAACCCACAGGTGAAAGGCGAGGTGGTCTTGGCCTTCGCTCGACGCGTGCGCAATCGCGTGCGTCTTCGGGAGTCCGAAAACCCGGGCGGAGTAGGGACGCTGTCGCACGTGCCCGCCCAAGTTGCGCACGAGTTGCGGCGGTGCGTAGATCCAGCCTTGTTCCAATTGGTCGCCGCCTTCGACGTTGGCAATGGTCAGTGCAAGGTCAGCGAGCTGACAAACGGTGATTGGTCCCGAGGAAATATTGAGCGGCTCAGGGAAATAGCCGAATTCGAGTCGATGAAGCGTCGGCATGGCTTGGGTCAACGCGTGTCGCCGTCTTGGCCGTTGACTGGTGCTCGAAGGGCAGCGCTGAGTGCTGGAAGTACGCGGTCTTTGATCGTCGCGTCGGCCCAATCGGAAAGGTCAGGTATGTTGCGTAGCCGCACTGTGCGCAGCGCAATCGTCAAGCGATGCAGAAGTGGCAGAGACCGGTTGTCGATCGCAGCGTCCACCCAGTCGTCTGCGTGCGTCCACGGACGCGACAGCAGATCGGCCATTGCCTGCGTCGTCGCCTCGATGGGACCTTGATCTTGGCAGAGGACTCGACCGTGATCGCCGAGATCGTGTTCGAGGTGGCCCAGTCCTTCCTCGTTCGCGCGCAGCAAGGGGAATTGGCACTGGCCGATGTTCAGAAGAACCCAAGCGTCCATGCGCTGGCTGTCGTCGTCAACCACCGCCGTGGGAAGCCTGGCAAATTGCCCGAGGATCATCCATGCTGTCGTGTTGCCGTACGTCCGCGAGCGCTCCGCTCCAAGATCTGCCGGCTCGCCTCGGACTTCGCCGTGGCGGTTCGAACGCCAGACCTTCCCACCTTCTATCTTCAAGTGAATCAGCCGACCGTCTGGCGCTGCCATCGCGATCAGTGCGTTTTCCATTAGATTTTCCGTGGGCTCGATGGCGAGAAGGCCATCGATGATTCCCGAGCTGAATCCGCCCGTCCTTTCCGCGATGCTGCGAATCGCCTGCGCGCCGACCAAATCCCCGAGATAGACCGCTGCCAAACGGTCGCCGAGCCAGGTGCCGGCTTCCTGTGGGTTGACTTGGGCGCGTCGTGCGAGCTCGTCACCGGCGGCGTCAGCAAGCTCAACGAGGAAGGCGGCAGGAACGGTCGGCACTACGACGTCTTCGCCACCTGCGTGACGGTAGGTGCGTACGGCACCTGTCGATTTGAGTTCGGCTACCGCATCGCGAGCTTCGCCGGAAAGCGCGTCCTGTCGCACGACGAAGCCATTCGCTGCCGCCAAGGCGAGTTCGGCAGAACGGGCGCCTGCATCGGCGAGAGTGCAGCGGGCGAGCACCCGGTACCCGCGCAGCAGTTCCGCTTGGCCCGCATAGCTCAGGCGCGCCGCATTTACGAGTTCGAGGCCAAGCGCCGGAGGAAGAAGCAAGCTGCGGCTTGGGTCTTGATGTCGTGGGTCACGTGCGGCGGCGTCATAGATCGTGCGCAGTACCCATGGTGTACGGTAGTCCTCCGCATACTCGGCGCCTTGCTGGAAGTGAATTTTGTGATTGGCGAGGGTGCGCTGCGCTGTTTGAAACTCATCCAGCCCCAAAGGACCGATCTCGATCACTTCTGCTTGGGTTCCCAACGCCGTCGGCGTGCGGCCGTTTGGAGCCCTGGTCAGCCGTTCCGCACGATCGGTGGTGAGAATGACGTTGAGTTTTTTGCCAGGGCGCAGGCTCGCCAACTCATCCAGGTCCGTGGCCATCGGTGTGTCGGGCTCCACGTCGTCGATGGCGAGCACGAGGGCGGGCCCCGCCAACCCGCTAGACATCCGCCGCAGCCACTGGCGGGCGTCGTTGGCGGTGAGGTTCCACTCAAGCTCGGCGGCGAACAGGTTGGCCAACGATTGGAACAGGCCAGGCCCCGATCCCCTGAGCATCAAGACGGCCAAGTCTTCACTGTCTTGAGTGCGCAAAGCGAGCTCTCGCAGGCAGCTACTCTTGCCGCTCTGCGCTGCGCCTTCGACAACTGTAAAACTCGTGCCGGCCTGCGCTGACTTGATTGCGGTATAGGTCGCGCGGCGAGGAAACAGCAGAAGCTCGGCGAAGGCCCGATCAGATTGGCCGGGCAGGTCAGTCATTTCGGCCAGTACCCTGGTCGTGGCGGAGCGCGCGATCGCAGTCCATACGCCGGTTTCCCGCCCCATCAACGCTTCAGTCGCCCATCGCATATCTGCCGCTGCCAGTTTGGCCGCGTTGGCCAGCAGACGCGCTACGGTGTGAGCCGCATCCTTCTCGCCGGACCAAAGCTGTCCCGTGTTGGCGTCGTAGACGCGGGTCTCGCGTCCATTCGTGACGACGACCAGCGGCGGTCGTGGAGTCAGCTGGTTCGCGTAGCTTTGCGCTTGCTCATAGTCCGCGTACGTGAGCGATAGGTCCTCGCGCTTTATCTCCACGACCGCAAGCGGTCGGTCACCGTGAAAGATCAGCACGTCGGCGCGTCCGCTCTTCACCCATTGCGCGGCGCTGTCAAATTCGTGCGTGTCGTGCCCGAGGCGCACGGTGAATCGGCGCTGTTCGGTTATTTGATCGCGCGGGATGTTCGGGAACGCAGTAGACAATGCGGCGGCCAATCGGCTTTCCAGTTCGGCCTCAGGTCGAACGGTCGACGAGGGCGCTGGAACTTTCGGGGCGTCGGGAGCACGAGTCATTGATATGACCTCTCTTCGTTTATTGATTGTTTACTTCACAGTAAATTTGACAGTTTTCTGAACAACCTAGAACGCCGCATCGTCCGCGAAGCCTGCAGTCGTTTGGGATGAAGTCGCTGGCTTCGCCCTGGCCTCGAGCGATTTGATGAAACGCACCGAGCTGGCCACATGGTTGAAGATGAGTAGACTTTCCTCGTAGTTGAGGATCGGGTTGTCGTGCGCCAGACTCTTGTTGTTGCGCACGTCGTTGAAGGCCTCCAGCACGGAGATGCTGGACTTCAGGATGCGCTCAGTCATCAGCGATTCAAGCATCCCGACGTCTCGCAAGCGCTTCACGTACTCGCCGAGGATGCTGTGCAGCGCCTTGTCGCGATTGATCTCGACACCGCGATGCGCGCACACGGTGCGCAGGTACTTGATGACGAAGGTGTGCAGGCGGTCCAGGGCAGCTTCGGGCTGGTTCTTTTCGATCGCTTCGCGCACGTGCTGCGCCACTGTCTCGAAATCGCGCTCGTCGGCCGTGGCCGTGAGGGCGTCCAGCTCGGCCACCGGTGTGTCATTCAGCATGCGCGCTGCGATCTTCCAGCAGTCATCGGTGAGGTCGGTCAATTCCGCTTCATTTGCCAGGCATTCTTCGGCCTGGCCGTACTGGATCAGTGCTTGGATGACTTTGCCGACCAAGTGATTGCCCTCGACCGCCCAGAAGCCGCGCAGACGGTTAGCCTTTGAGGTCCCGCGTTCGCGGTAGATTGCTGCATCGATGTCGCGGCGCGTGTGCTCTTCAAAAAATTCACTGAAGGTCCGGTCCGAGAAGTCGAGAACATAGCCGCCGCCCATTCGGAACAGCCGCTCTAGTTTGCGCCGTTCAATGGACGATAGATCAGCCATGTTGCGTCCACCGCAGTTCGATGCGATCCAGGGGGCCCAGTTGTCCAGGCCTCATGCCCCATTCGCCTTCTCTTGAATGGTTTGGCAGTGCTGGAGAAGAGCGTCGAATGACTCGACCTCTTCAAGGAACAAGCCATCGTCAACCATGTGCTTGTAGTCGGCGGCTAACTTGGCCAAGGCGCCGTCGTCGGGAACGAGGCGAAGACCGCCCGCGACTGCGGCGTGGTAGTCGATCAGTCCACCATCCAGGTTCTTCTCCGCGAAGAAGATGCTCTTGTGATCTGCCACCGCGTACGCCAGCGCCTTGTCCGCAATCGCCGAGTCGGCAAAGCCGGCGGCGTCCAGCCGCGTTACGTCGTGCCAATGGCGAGCGAACCTATCCCCGCCTCGAAAGGCACCTTGCTCGCAGAAGACGTGAATCGCAGTGGCTTTTTCCCAGAAGGTCCGCTCGGCACGCATCACCTGTGGCGTCGCTTCGGGAAACTCAACGCCCCGCACGTGTGCGGCTGCATCGCAGTGAACGGAGCGCAGTTCGCAAGGCTCGCCGGTGGATCGCGCGCCAAATTCGAGCATGACTGCCGATGGGACATAACCCGTTCCCGAGGCCAAGGGCGTGTAGTCGATGAACACCTTGTCGCCTTCGGCCCGGCCCGTCGCTGGCAGGCCATGCTGCCCCAGGTCCTGCTGGAGCCGCGGAACGACATCGGTGGTCACCCATTCAGCCAAGCGGGCGCGGATCTCTTTGCTCCACTTCTTCTCCTGGCTCTTGCTGGCCGGGAGCGGCACACCTGCATCGCCGATCAGATCAGCGGCGATGGCGCGGATGTCGTAGGTGAGATCCACGTCCTCCGAGAATCGCTGGATGACGCCATAGACCTTTGACAAGGAGGTGCCACCCTTGAAGACAAGATGGGGCGCATAGGGTGCGGCAAAAAGATGCCGCAGGGACCACACCACCCACACGTCCTTTTCCAGCAGGTGGGGAGGGCGCCCAGACACGTCGGCGGCCTGGACAAGAGCCTCCAGGCGTTCGTCGGCAGAGAGCTCGAAGAACTCAGCCATGCGATACCAGCGCGCTCACCTCTTGCGCCATCCAGGTCGGCAGGCGCGCGCGTGCCGACGCCACCTCCTTCATCTCGGCCGGCGGCAGTTTGGTGCGCAACTCCCGCAACGCAGCGCCGGCCTTTTCGGGCCCCAACCATGCCAGCGCTCGCACCACATCGCCGGCTGCTCGGCCAGGAAAGATCAGCTGCCACACCGGCGCATGCCGTAACTCCACGGTCTGGGCGCCAAGCTTCAAGCGGCGGCTGGGGCCGGACGTCAAATAGACGGACCGCATCGGCACCTGAGTCGTGAGCCCGAGTACGTTGGCTGCAGACGCGCCATGCGACACGATGGTTTCCCCGCGCTGACTGGCCAGACCCTCGACCATCTTGGCGGTCGAGGGCGCACGGGAGCCGAACCGGCTTTCGACCGGCAGGACATAGATGCCGCGGCCCGCGCGCAGCAAGGCGCCCCGCTGCACAAGCCGAGACAGAACCTGATCCACGGCGGCACGGCTCCCTAGGTGCAGCAGTTCCTTTGCGACCAAGGGCGTGCCTTCCGGCAACCCGGCGGCGTGCTCTAGAACTTGTTTGGCGAGGGTCTGCATGACGGTAACTCTTTAAGTGGTAGAAGTATGACGTAATTTCTGACACTTTTCAAGTGCCTGCCGCCAGCGCGCGTCGCCGCGCACCGCTACTGACGGCGAACTCCATCGCAATCTCCACGGTGCACTTGCGGGGATCCAAAAGTCTTGGTAAGCTATTCTTACCGGCCGTAATGGCCCACATGGAGGTCCAAATGGATGCCGCTTTGATTCAGACGACCCTGGTGGAAGTGCTGCAGAACATACAGGCCACGAGCGAGCTTGAGTGCCCACCCCTTGCCGGCGCGACGAAACCTATCGAAGACTTGCCGAAGTTCGACAGCAAGATTTGGCCCGTCGCCATTGGCATGCTGGGCGCAAAGCTCGGGATCAGCATCGCCAATGATGTGAACATCTTCCGGCAAGACGATTCCTGCATTGCGCTGACGATCGACGAGATCGTGGCCAAGGTCGTTGCACTGGTAGAAGCTCAGGCCGTGGTTGAACCCAAGCAGGCGAACGCGCAATGACGGACGGCCCGGATTCCCACCGCTCGGCGCTCGCCGAACGCCTGCGAGAGGCCAGAAAGGCCGCAGGTCTGTCGCAAGGCCAGGTGGCCAAGTTGCTGCAGATGCATCGGCCGACGGTTTCTGAGATCGAGGCAGGCAATCGCCGTGTTTCTGCAGAAGAACTGACGAAATTTGCGGAGACATACGATGTCACCGTTTCATGGCTACTCGGCGAAACAGCCGAACAGCTTGAAATGAATGATCCGCGACTTCAGCTTGCCGCGCGCGAACTGAGCAAGCTGAAACCCGACGACCTGGATCGACTGCTGCGGTTGCTGGCGTCGATGCGTAGCTCGGACGCCGAAGAGGGGGGGGAGAGCAAATGAGTGCTCAGCTCTCGAACACGTCGGCCGCGGGGCGAAAAGCCCTGGTGATGCAAGGCATGCAGGCGTCAATCACCGCGCGCGTGAAGGCGGGCGTGGATCTCAAGAGTCCCGCCTGTATATATGGCTTGTGCGAGGCGCACAACGTGGCAGTCCGCTTCAACGATATCAATATGGAGGGCATGTACGACCGGACGCCGAAGCCGCGCATCCATGTCTCTGTGCTCAGGCCATTGGCGAGACGAACTTTCACCTGCGCGCACGAACTGGGGCATCACGTCTTCGGGCACGGCTCGACCATCGACGAGTTGCGGGAAGATCAGGCCAATAGCACCGATCGCCCTCCAAACGAAATTCTGGCAGATGCTTTCGCGGCATTCGTCTTGATGCCGACGCTTGGCCTGCGGGAGGCTTTTGCGAAGCGCGGCCTGGATCCGAACCGTGCAACGGCCTTCGACATGTACGCCATCGCCTGCAACTTCGGTGTCGGGCAAGCGACTCTGGTGAACCACCTTGCCTACGGCATCAACATGATCAACCAGCTGCAGCGTGATCGCCTGGGGCGGATAACGCCAAAGATGATCCGCACGGAACTGCTGGGCGAGGTCGTTTCCGTGCCACTCACGGTAGCGGATCAGCACTGGAGTTCACCAACGCTCGATATTGAGCAGGACGCGCTGCTGCTCCTTCCAGCGGGTGTCGTCGTGGACGTCTCAATGCTTGCGCCCGAGCGCGAGCTGGCTGCCGGGCGACTCTTTCGCGCTGCAAAGTGTGGCATCACGCGAGTGGCAATACCCGGCACACCGTGGGCGACCTATGTCCGCATCGCTCGGCGCCAGTACGTCGGTCTGGCTCGATTTCGTCACCTTGAGGAGACTGCAGATGACTAAGCTTTCCCATTCGATTGGTCCGCTCCTCGTGAACGAGCCTGACATTTCGCGAGCCTGGGCCAAGGCCGTGCTCCACGTCATCGATCATGCAGGTCCCGAGATATCGCCTTTGATCTTGAGCGTGTCCGGCTTCGGTGAAGGTGGGGTAGTCCAGGAGACATCGGCCATCCGCACGGCTCTCGATGCGCTGCTTTTAGTCAAGCGCATGCGCAGCGTCGACGATGTGGCGTTCACAATTTTCCCGCAGCGCTTGTGGCAGGTCGCCCAGGGCGATCGCGCCGCGCTGTTTCGGTACTACAAAGACGCATTCCCGCGCTACCAGGCAATGAATCCGCGGGACAATCGCCGCGGTCTCTATTTCGAGCGAATGACCGGGTACGGGCGCGGTCCCTGCGATGGCAATCAGCTCGAATGGATCCTGTCCCAGTTCGAGGGACGGGAGGGCGTGCGGCGGTCGATGTTTCAGGCGAGCGTATTTGATCCAGCCCGAGACCACGTAGCTGACGCTCAACTCCAGTTCCCCTGTCTTCAGCACGTCAGCTTCGAGCCGACCAAGCAGGGACTGGTCATCAACGCCTTCTACGCGACACAGCAGCTGTTCGTGAAGGCATATGGCAACTACCTCGGCATTGCCCAACTAGGCGCCTTCATGGCCCATGAAATGAAAACCAAGCTTTTGAGAATGAACGTTGTCGTCGGCGTCGCGAAGTTCGAGCGGATCTCCAAGTCCGACGCTGATCTTCAACCTTTGATCGCGGCAGCCCGCACAAGTCTTTCTGTACAGCAGCAGGCAGCTGAGAGTGTGGAAGTTCCCGCGCAAGATGTTGAGATTGCCGCGTGAGGGCTGGAATCAGTAAAAGCGGCCTAGTTTTGGAGGGCGACTCAGTGGCTGCGCCCGTGCCCATTGCCGGTCCGTCGCACTTGCTTCCGATCAAAGTGACGCCGGTATTCGATAGCTACTGGCGGTTCGCCGTGGAACGGCAGAACGTCTTCTGCCGACGATTGGAGAGCGAACCAGCACCGTGGACTAGCGATCCAGTGATTGCGATTCACAAGTTTACAAACGCATATCGCGCTTCGGATCGTGTCAGCCAGTACTTGATCAGGCATGTGATCTACCGCGACGATCTCCCGAAGTCACCGTCCGAGGTGCTCTTCCGTACTTTGCTGTTCAAGCTCTTCAACAAGATCGAGACCTGGAAGTTGCTTGAGCACACTTTCGGCGAGATCACGTTCAAGAACTACAAGTTCGAGCACTACGACAAAGTTCTGAGCCAAGCGATGCGGGCAGGGGGCCGAATCTACTCGGCCGCCTACATCATGCCGCCCGGCGGTTCCGCCTTCGGACATACGGCCAAGCATCAAAACCATTTGCGCCTACTGGAACGAATGATGGCTGACGATCTCGCGGGCCAGTTGGCGCAGTTGAAGAAGATGCAGACCGCATTCGAGCTGCTCAGAAGCTATCCAACGATTGGGGACTTTCTGGCGTACCAGTTCGTGACGGACATCAACTACAGCGAAGTCACCGACTTCTCGGAGATGGATTTCGTCATACCAGGGCCCGGTGCTCGCGATGGCCTCAGGAAGTGCTTCAGTGAAAGCGCGGGCCTCAACGAAGCTGAACTAATCCGATTGATGGCCGACAACCAGGAGCGCGAGTTCGAGCGGCTAGACATCAAGTTCCAAACCTTGTGGGGACGCCGGTTGCAATTGATCGATTGCCAGAACCTCTTCTGTGAGGTCGACAAGTACGCACGGGTTGTCCACCCAGACGTGGCCGGCATTTCCGGGCGAACGCGCATCAAGCAAAAGTTCTCTCCCACAGGCCCGTTGGAACTGCCTTGGTACCCACCCAAATGGGGCATCAACTCGAAGATCGAGGCGGATATCTCCCACCGCGTCAACTCTGTGCGGGGCGTGAAAGCCGCGAGGTCAACTGCCCAGTCAACCTTGGACTTAGGAAGCTCGTAATGAACTTGAACACCTACCAGCGACAAGCACAGGAGACCGACCGCGTTCCTTCGCGACGTAAAGGCGGCGAGACGGGAGCCGACCTCGTGGTTCCCTTGCTCGGGCTGGCAGGTGAGACGGGCGAACTGCTCAGCGAGTACAAGAAGCACCTTCGAGACGGTGATTCCCATCTCCTGTTCAGGGAGCGTGTATCGGAAGAATTGGGCGACCTGCTCTGGTACGTCGCAAACGTCGCGGCAAAGTTTGATCTCAAGCTTGGCGATATTGCGCAAGCAAATCTGAAAAAGACGCGGGATCGCTGGGGACCGCAGGATACGGGAGGGCTTGCTTTTGATGCTGAGTTCGACGAGAACGAGCGGTTGCCTCGACGGTTCGAAGTTGAACTTAGCGAGGTTGTCGTTAAGGGGCGCAAGAAGATTCGAATGCGCATCAACGGCAACAAGATCGGCGATGACTTGACCGACAACGCTGATGACCCCGATGGATATCGGTTTCATGACGTTTTCCATCTGGGGTACGTCGCCGTACTCGGTTGGTCGCCTGTTATTCGGAAGTTGCTGAAAAGAAAGCGTAAGAGCGTTCCTCAAGTGGACGAGGTGCAGGACGGTGGTAGGGCCCAGGTTCTGGATGAGGGCGTCGCAGCGCTGGTGTTCGACTACGCAAAGGAACATCGATGGCTCGAAGGCGTCGGCGATTTGGACTACAAGTTGCTGCGCACGATCAAGGGCGTGACCTCGCTTCTCGAAGTACGAGAGCGGTCGCTAGGTGAGTGGCAGCGCGCAATCCTGCTTGGATTCGAGGTGTGGCGCCAGGTTCTGAGTGCTGGCGGTGGAAAGATTCTCGTCGATCAGGATGCGAAGAACTTGACCTATCTTGGGCCGGCAGATGGCGGACGAAGAAAGCCTCCACGTAAGTCTCGATAGTTTTTGAACCTGGCGAAAGGCGCGCGGATCAGGATGACTGACAGAAGGCAGATCCCTAGTGTCGGGAACGTGGTGGCCCACGGCGTAGATATTGTCAATGTGGCGGATTTCGCGCGTCTGGTGAACGAACAGGCAAGCGACTACTTGGACCGGTACTTCACTGCAGCGGAGCTTGTCGCTGCAAACGAAGGAGGTAACAGAATTGAAAGGCTTGCCGCGCGCTTTGCTATCAAAGAGGCAGTGCTGAAAGCACTTGGAAAGGGGTGGGGTGATGGCATCGCATTTACCGATGTCGAAGTCGTTTCTCAGCGGGCAGGCGCGCCATCGGTCGTGCTACACCGGAATTTGGTCACCATTGCGGAGCAGCAGAGAATCGGAGGCTGGCTGGTGAGCGCGAGCCACACCGACTCGATGGCAATGGCGAGTGTCATCGCGCTGGCGCAATAGACAAGTGCAGGTAGAAACCTGATGCGTAAGTCGTCTTCCGAGAAGTTTCAGTGCAACGCACGCATTTCGCACTGGAGTAACCCCTCGCTCAAGCTGACCTGAACGTCTGCAGCACCACCACGAGCTGACACTCAACAGCTGTGGTTGCCTGGGCCTGGATGCCCGAAATGCGGCAGGGACTGCTGTCTCAGCTTTCCATCCCCAAAGTCAGCAATCGCTGGAGGCTGTGTGAAAACCCTCTCCCCGCCCGAAGTCGAACTCGGTAGAGTTCACAGACATATTGTGACCTGCCCCCTGTAGACGTACCAATCAGAAGTGGAAGTCCGGGTTCAAGATTACTCGATGGGTGTCTGGGTTGATGTGGGTAGAGCTGCAT